>Ga0335081_10016830_pt1 | contig 11844 bp, 10 predicted proteins | sample Lox_Sample_35_FD_206713 | JGI IMG/M metagenome (GOLD analysis project Ga0335081, IMG submission 206713) | Soil microbial communities from Loxahatchee National Wildlife Refuge, Florida, United States - Lox_Sample_3.5 | ecosystem: Environmental > Terrestrial > Soil > Wetlands | place: USA... | reverse complement strand
GCCGGAAGATATTAGGGCAATGAGAGAATGGGATCCTGTGACAAACGAAGCAAATCATCTTCATGGGAGAATTACCACCGTTGTGGAGAAAGGAGCATCCCATAACCTTTTGTTCGTGCCGGAAGGGTCACGTAGAATCATTGAGATCGAAGTCGGGAATGATCTGTACCATGAGTTGAACCCAAGAAATGGAATCAGATTATCGATATCGTTAAACAAGGACCGGATATTTCTGGTAGAGCAGTCTCCAACGTTGCATTGAGAAGACTGTGAAATCGCTTTGGGCTAAAGGGTTTTCAAAGGGAATACAAGCGAGAGGAACAAACAGGGGTGATCCTGCGGGGTCTGTCTTGCTCTGACGAAAATGAAAGGATAGAATTCGGGGTAGTTCCGGTTGCAGAAACTTTTGGATTGGCCCTGACTTCAAATCAGTGAAAAAGGAGAAAAACCTTGATTCATCGCTTGCCCGACGGAGATATAGAACGTTTCATTGACGAAGATGCTCCCTACGGTGATTTAACGACCTTTCTCACTGGGATTGGACATCAGCCTGGGGAGATTGTCTTCGCAACACGGGATGAGACGACCATCTGCTGTACCGAAGAGGCAGCCAGAGTCTTGGACAAGTGCGGCGCCACCGTAACAGCCTGTTCTCCGAGCGGCGCCGACCTTATCCCTGACACTGGTTTTCTTAGTGCGGAGGGTCCCGCGCAGGCACTTCATGCTGGGTGGAAGGTAGCGCTTAACATCCTAGAATATGCATCGGGTATTGCTACCCGCACCCGTCGGATTGTCAAAAGGGCCAAGGAAGCAAACCCGAATGTCGTTGTGGTGACAACCCGCAAGTCGTTTCCAGGCACCAAGAAAATGGCCATCAAGGCTGTGACAGCAGGCGGAGCTTTTCCTCACCGTCTCGGACTTTCCGAAACGATCCTGATCTTCAAGCAACATACCGCTTTCCTAGGCGGTTTAGATGCATTCCTCAAAACGATAGGTCAATTGTGTGCACAAGCGCCGGAAAAAAGGATCATTGTCGAGGCTGAAAATGGAGATGATGCTTTACGGATCGCTCAAGCGGGGGTTGAAATCGTTCAGATAGACAAGATGTTGCCGCAGGAGCTTTCCCCTCTGATTCGGAAGATCAGGCATTTTGCCCCTAAGGTGAAGGTCTCCGCAGCAGGCGGCATCAATGAAGCCAATGCTTCTGAATATGCCGCAACGGGAGCCGACATCCTCGTCCTTTCATCGGTCTATTTCGGGAAACCAGCTGACATCGGAGTGCGGATGTTGCCAAAGAAATGACGAAGTGAAAGGCCGAATAAGACTAACGTCAGCTCCGAGAAATCCCGTTTGAGTTGGGTAGCATTGAAACCCGCTATCTTCTTTTATCTCGATTCTCCCTACTTTGGAATTAAAAATCATTACGGTGAGGAGATCTTCTCGGGGCAAGACTGCACGCAATTGTGCAGCATCCTCAAAACCCTAAGACGGAACAAGCCAGCCTGAAGCTTCTGACCTCAGACTGCTGAGACGAAAAAACGGGCGTTGAAGTCACCTCAGGATTGGCATTGGTTCTGCCAATCCGTCTAGACCCTTGGCCTGCGATTACTAAAAACTCTGATTGAACAGGTTCGTTAGATTGTGTATATTCAAGTTAGTAAGAATTTCCAAAGTCATGACAAGCCAATTGTCAAAGAAACTAAAAGAGGAGGTCTTTATGGGCGAATATTATGAAAAGCAAGATCTTGCGGATTTCGCGAACATTGGTGAATACGCACCGGATCTGGGGAAGAAATATTTCGATTATTACGGCGAAGCGATGAAAGCCGATAAGCTGTCCGAAAGAGAAAAAGCCTTGATTGCGCTGGCAGTGGCCACAACGCAGAAGTGTCCGTATTGTATTGATGCCTACACGAATCAGTGCTTATCCTTGGGGGTTTCTCAGCAAGAAATGATGGAGGCCATTCACGTAGGGGCTGCAATGGTGGCCGGGGTCGTTTTGGCACATTCTACCCAGATGCGGAAGATCATCAAGAAAAAGGAGATGTAAAATGGGCGTCCTTTCCATCAACCCGTCATTTGAACAAAAAATCTCCAGTTCACTGGAGGCAGAGAGTGTCGAGATCCTTCAGATCAATATCGGATACCGCTGTAACCTGGAATGCAAACATTGCCATGTTGAAGCAGGGCCGCTGCGTTCTGAAATGATGTCCGATGCAATCATGGAGCAATGTTTGAAGGTTTTGAAAGCCCATCCTATTCCGATCATAGATATTACTGGAGGATCTCCAGAGATGCATCCGGGTTTCGTCTGGTTCCTTGAGCAATGCGGTGCTTTAAACCGCCGATTGCTTGTAAGGACGAACGGGGTGATTCTCTTAGAAAAAGGATACGAGTCCTTTATTGATCTTTATGCCAGGAATCGAGCGGAGGTCGTTGTGTCCTTGCCGCATATGGATTCTCAAATGACGGACCGCCAGAGGGGAGAGGGAGTATTTCCTAAACTGATTCAAGCCATTCAGAAACTCAATACCCAAGGCTATGGACAGGCCGGGACAGGTCTTACTTTAGATCTGGTTCACAATCCCATCGGTGCGTACCTGCCAGGTTCGCAAGCCAGTTTGGAAAACGATTATCGTCAAGTCCTTAGGGAGAGGTATGGTATAAGCTTTAACCGTCTGTTTTGCCTCACGAACATGCCGATGGGCCGGTTTTTGGATTACTTACGGAGGACGGACAATGATGAGGATTACTGGGCAACCCTGATTAACGCTTTTAATCCGGCCGCGCTAAGAAGCGTGATGTGCAAAACAACCCTCTCCGTAGCCTGGGATGGGAGGCTGTATGACTGCGATTTTAATCAAGTGCTCGGGCTTCCGACCGATCATGGTGCCCCGGACCACATCATGGCTTTTGACATAGAGAAACTGGCTAACCGGAGGATTGTCGTGGGCAATCATTGCTACGGTTGTACGGCCGGTGCGGGAAGTTCATGCCAGGGTGAAGTTGCCGGCAATAGCAAAAGATGAATGAATGCAATCTGCGATGCCGCCGGCGTTCAAATCAATAGCCTGCCGCTTAGCTATGAAAAGGTTTGGAGGGCGCTGCGAGAGAAGCAAGCCGTGACCGAAGTGGAAGAACCGTTCTCGGATAATAGCGTGGTCGACGAAAACCATCTGCCGGAGACTGAAGAAACGGTGGAATTAGGATAATTTGATTCCTTCGCAATTTTGGATTCAGAACTGTAGTGGCGCCTTTAGGGAGGATCAGCGGACAAAATGATATACCGCCCCTGGCCGCACCCATGGCATAAAAGACGGTCGACGTCGGCTGACAACTCTGCTATATCTTCTAGCCCCCGATAGTCCACCCATTTCAGAAATGATTCTCCTCAATCGACAGTGAGTTCCCTCAGGTTTTGAAAACCTGTTGCCGAGGATTATCTTTCTGATCAGGTCCATGACATACAAATGGTTATGCAGTAAATAATAGTAATAATAGGTAATAATTAGTAAGCTTTTGATATTGACAAGTCGCGGATTCATCAATTACGATTAAAAATTCTCAAAAAAAGAGTTCTTTGTTGACAATTGAAAAAGAAGGAGCGTTGAGATGAAAAAGGTGGCAATCAAAATCAATGGACTCATTCACCAGTTCATTATTGAAAAAGACCTCGCTCTGATCGATTTGCTTCGGAAGGACCTTCGCCTGACCGGAGCAAAACAGTCCTGCGATCGTAAGGGACAGTGCGGCGCCTGCACCGTGATTGTGAACGGAAAAGCGGTTCGTTCCTGTCTGACCAAAGTTGCAGAACTGGATGGGGCCGAAGTCATCACGATTGAAGGGCTGGGTACTCCGAAAAACCCGCACCTGATCCAGGAAGCCTTTGTCCTGGCAGGGGCCATCCAGTGCGGCTTTTGTACACCCGGGATGATCCTGGCAGCGAAGGCGCTGCTCGACAAAGATACAAATCCAACCGTGGACGACATCAAGAAAGCGCTGCGCAGGAACCTATGCCGCTGTACCGGCTACAAAAAGATCGTTGAAGCCATCCAATTGGCCGGCCGCTTTTTGCGCGGCGAGCTTAAACCCGACCAGGTGAGACCTGATTCGAAACAAGGCCTGATAGGGGTCAGCCATCCCCGGCCCTCTGCGATGATCAAGGCCTGCGGTGTAGCGGAGTTCGCGGCGGATATCTACGTGTCTGGAGCAGGAGAGTTGGCTGCTGTCCACAGCCCTTACGCCCATGCCTTGATCAAGTCGATTGATCCATCGGCAGCTGAAAAGATGCCGGGCGTGTTCGGTGTTATGACAGCCAAGGACATCAAGGGAACGAACCGGTTGAAATATATGGTGCCCGACCGGCCGATACTTTGCGACAAAAAGGTCCGATTTACTGGGGACCCGGTGGCTGCCGTTCTTGCGGAGACGAGGGAGCAAGCGGTTGCTGCAACTCAAGCCGTCAAAGTGGAATATGAGCCATTGGCTGTCATGATGACCCCTGATGAGGCCCTCGCGAAAGGCGCCCCCCAGATCGACCCGGATCGACCGAACCTCTGTTTCACTCAACCTCAGATCAGAGGAGATGCAGAAACAGCCCTGGCAAAATCGTCTGCTGTGATTGAGACGGACTTTTCCACCCAGACCAATCATCAGGCGCCTCTTGAGCCCGAGGTTTGCGTATCCTATTTGGAGGAGGAAGACGGAGACCTGCCCACCCTGGTCGTTATCGGGCGCAGCATCAACATCCATTACCATATGGGTATGCTTCAGGATGCCGTCGGCTATGAAAATATGCGGTATGAAGAAGCTTACACCGGGGGGCAGTTCGGCATCAAGATTGACGTGACCTCCGAAGGGCTGACAGCGGCAGCCGCGCTTCACTTCAAACGGCCTGTTCGCTATATTCCCAGCCTGATGGAATCGATGTGGCTCAGCTCCAAACGCCATGCCTTTCACATGAAGGTTCGGCTGGGAGCGGACGCCCAGGGCAAGCTGACGGCATACTCCATCGATTTTACCGTAAACAACGGAGCTTATTCTTCCAATGGAACGGTTATCGTGAATCGGGCCTTGATGATGCTCTCGGGATCTTACTATATCCCCGCAGTCCAAGCGATGAGCCGGCTGGTGTATACCAATACCATCTGGGGAGCGGCGGCACGGGGCGCCGGACCGCCTCAAGTTAACTATGCGCTGGAGTCCGCCGTGGATATGTTAGCAGAGAAGATGGGGATTGACCCGCTGGAGTTTCGGTTGATGAACATCCTCAAGCCGGGGCAGCCCAAATCGACAGGTAGAGTTGTGGAACAATGGCCTCTTCCGGAACTGATGGAGGCCATGAGACCTCATTACAACCGCGCTCGAAACGAAGCGGCAAAAATTAACCGAAAGGACGGGGTTGTCAAACGCGGAGTGGGGTTGGGCACAGGGAGTTTCGGAATCGGAGGACCCGGCGATACGGCGACAGTTGCCGTGGAATTGGATCCGGATGGAGGGTTGACCGTTTTTGGCGCGGCGGCTGATCCGGGCGAAGGAAATGACTCGATGCTGACTCAGATCGCCGGCTATTTGATGAACGTCCCCATGGACAAAATTCGGCTGGCGACACGGACCACGGATCGGACGACGGCTGCGGGCCCGGCGGCGGGAAGCCGCATCACCTATATGCTGGGCGGAGCGCTGGCGGACGCCATCCAGAAACTCAAGTCGGCCATGGCGGAAGCGAATGCCGCAACAGCTGAGCAATTGCGGGCAGCCGGAAAACCCACCCGGTACATGGGTACGAAGAAAAACGAGGATGCCGGTCCTCTGGACCCCCAAACCGGTCAAGGCCCCTCCTTTGAATCACAGGTCCATGCCGTCCAGCTGGCCGAGGTCGAGGTGAATACTGCTACCGGGGAGGTCAGGGTGGTCAAGATGACGACAGCCGTCGATGCAGGCCGTGTCATTAACCCCCAAAACCTGGAAGGGCAACTTGAAGGGGGCATGGATATGGGAGTCGGTTTCGCCCTGAGAGAGATCTACATCAACGGTCAAACCAAAGACTGGGTGACTTTCAAATTCCCGACGATCGGCCATGCGTTCGAAATGGAGACGATCATCCGGGAAACCCCGAGGGCCAAAGGCCCTTTAGGAGCAACGGGCGTGGGAGAGATGACCATGGTTCCCACGGCCCCGGCTGTGATGAATGCGATTGCGAACGCATGCGGCGCGCGTGTGCACCATTTGCCTGCAACGCCGGACAAAGTCCTGGCAGCCCTGTCGGAGGCAAAGGGGTGATGGGTTGTGGAAAGGACTGCTCCAACTGCCGCCGTCAGGCAAGAACTGGGCGAGAGAGTGCGTCTGATTGCCGGCCGGGAGATCACGTTTGATGGCGAGGGTTTTTTCTGGGATCCTCACCAATGGAGCGAAGAGGCGGCCGCAGCCCTGGCGGAAGAAGCAGGCCTGAAGGACGTGGGCGAAGCTCACTGGACCATCCTCCAATTTCTCCGTGAATATTATTTCCAGAACGGTCGATCCCCCCTGAACCGGCAGATTAAAGAGGGAACGGGCATTAGCCTGATGGAGATGGAAGCGCTTTTCCCCGGCGGCATCAAGTATGGCGCCCGTCGATTGGCCGGGTTGCCGAACCCGAGAAACTGCATCTGAGAAACGATGGCTTCTTCAAGAAAGACAATCTATCTCGACAACGCGGCCACAACCTTTCCAAAACCGCCTGGGGTTCTGGAAGAGATGATCGAAGTCTATTCCAACTTGGGCGTATCACCTGGTAGGGGGAGCTACGATCTGTCCATGGAAGCCGAAGAGCGGGTCATGGACATCCGGCGTCAGGTCTGCCAATTTTTCGGGGGAAGCGACCCCGAGCGGGTCATTTTTTCCTACAACGCAACAGATGCCCTGAACACATTAATCCAGGGATTGATCCGTCCGGATTTCCGTGTTGTCAGCTCACGCCTCGAACACAATTCTGTCCTGAGGCCGCTTCATTATTTCAGCCAGCAGGGCATTATTCGTCTTGATCTTATTCCGTTCGGTTCGGAAGGCTTCATCGATCCAATGGCAGTATCTGAGGCCATCCGGCCCGACACTTCGTTTGTCATCCTCACCCATGCCTCCAATGTTCTGGGGACCGTTCAGCCCGTGGAGCGAATAGGGGAAATCTGCCGGGAACGAGGAGTTCCCCTCCTTCTAGACGTGACCCAGACGGCGGGTCGTCTGCCTATCCGGATGGAGGAGTGGGGAGTGAGCGCGGTTGCTTTTACCGGCCACAAATCCCTATTGGGACCTACGGGTATCGGCGGGCTGGTGTTAAGCCCGAGACTGGATGTCGAGGCGACGCGCTTCGGCGGGACGGGGAGAGATTCTCTCAGTCTGGACCACACTCGAGTCTATCCGCAGCGGCTGGAGGCGGGCACCATCAACGTTGCCGGCATCTTCGGCCTGTCGGCAGGCCTCCGGTGCACCTCCAGCCGCGGCATGGAGAACATCTATTCGAAGGAAATTGGTCTCGCGAGGCGCCTCCACCATGGGCTGAATTCGATTAAAGGGGTCCGGGTGTATCCCGCCATTCTGAATGATGCTCCTTGGGTTCCCATCATGCTCTGTAATATGGAGGGCATGGACCCTGAAGACCTGGCCAGCATCCTAGACGGCGATTTTGGAATCGCTGCCCGGGCCGGTCTTCACTGTGCTCCCCTGGTCCACGAAGATCTCGGCACCAGTCCAAAGGGAGGCGTACGGTTCAGCCTGGGGCCGTTCAACACAGATGAAGATATCGATCAAGTCTTGGAAGCAATGGACACGATTTCCGGGAGCAAATAGCTTCTTTTATCAAAGAGTGTGACAAGACCATTTTCCTTTCTTAATGCACTTCTCAAAATGGTTTGATAAATGACAGAAGATAGTACGAGAAAAGTTTTTACCGGGTGCGCCCTTAAACTAGATTTAGCCAGAGAACGCTGGAAGCCTGGGCCCCTTGCGGTTATGTCAGGCGCCGGATTTTTTTATTCGACGTCATTAAAATCACCTAAATCATCTAAGAGGAGGGACGATGAAAGAGGTAAAACTGACCATCGACAAGGATGAAGTTGCCGTCCCGGAAAATTTTACGATTCTGCAGGCAGCCGCACAGACGGGAGTGAAGATTCCCACACTCTGTCATTTCTGGGGGATGTCTGCCGCCAACGCCTGCCGTATCTGCCTGGTAGAGGTAGAGGGAGGAAGAACTCTGCTGCCCGCCTGTTCGTATCCGGTCAGTGCGGGCATGAAGGTTAAAACGCAGACAGAGCGTGTCCTAAAGGCTCGGCGCATGGTCATGGATCTGATCTTATCCGATCACCCGTTGGATTGCATGACCTGCGAAAAGACGGGAAACTGCAGACTCCAGGACTTGGCTTACGAAATGGGCATGACCGGTTCCCGGCTGAAGGGAGAGCAGCACCACTATCCGATTGATCTTTCCAACCCCTTCATCGTCCGGGATTATAACAAATGTGTGTTATGCGAGAGGTGTCTGCGGGCATGCGATGAGATCCAGGGGATCCGGGCGATCGATTATGCCCACCGGGGATTTAACACGAGGGTGACGGTCCCCTTTCATCGCGGCCTTAAGGAAAGCGATTGCGTTTTCTGCGGTCAGTGCGTGCAGGTGTGTCCGGTCGGAGCATTGACAGAGAAAAAGGCCCTTGGCATGGGCCGTATCTGGGAGACGCAAAAGGTTCGCACCACATGCCCCTACTGCGGAGTGGGATGTCAGCTATGGCTCCACGTCAGAGACGGCCGAATCACCAAAGTGACGGCAGTCGACGGCGCCGCTCCCAATGATGGTCGACTATGCGTTAAGGGACGCTTCGGGTACGATTTCATCTACTCTCCCGAGAGGTTGAGAACTCCCTTGATCCGAGAGAATGGGAAGTTCCGCGAGGCTTCTTGGGACGAGGCCTTGAACTTGGTTGTAACCAAGTTCAAAGAGATCATCTCCCAACACGGCCCGGACGCCATCGCAGGGGTCAGTTCCTCCCGCAGCATCAACGAGGATTCTTACCAGATGCAAAAGCTGTTTCGCTCGGTGATCGGCACGAATAACATCGATAACTGCGCCCGTACCTGACACGCTCCGACGGTCGCCGGGCTGGCGACCTCTTTTGGTTCCGGGGCGATGACCAATTCCTTTGCAGACTTTGCCAAAGCCAAGATGTTCTTTGTCATCGGCTCCAACATGACAGAAGCCCATCCGGTTGCCGCTTCGTTTATCAAGAATGCGGTGATGAAGGGTGCGGAACTCTACGTCGTTGATCCTCGCCGGACAGAGCTGGCCGAGTGGGCAACAGCCCACATCGCCCTTAAAGTGGGGACCGATATTGCGCTGCTGAATGGCCTGATGAATGTCCTCATCACGGAAAACCTCTATGATAGAGAGTTTGTTAAATCCTGCTGTAATGGGTTTGAGGAACTTGAGAAAAAGATGAGGGAGTATCCTCCCGAACGCGTCGCCGCTATATGCGGCGTCGACGCTACGACGATTCGACAACTGGCAAGACGTTTGGCGTCGGTGAAACCAGCCATGCTTGTTTACACCCTGGGAATTACCGAACACACGTGCGGGGTCAACAACGTCTTCAGTTGCGCCAATCTCCAGATGCTGTTGGGAAATGTGGGGTTTGAGTGCGGCGGCGTCAACCCATTGAGGGGACAAAACAACGTACAGGGCGCTTGTGACATGGGCGCACTTCCGGATGTTTTCCCGGGTTATCAGCGAGTGAACGACGCAAAGGCCCAAGCAAAATTCAGGGTTGCCTGGGGTGTAAACCGGCTGCCCGAAAATCCAGGGCTGATGATGCCCTCCATGCTGGAGGGGCTTCATGACGGCAGGATCAAAGCCTTCTACATCTTCGGCGAGAACATGGCCAACAGTGAGCCGGATATCAAAAGGGTAGAGGAATGTCTTGCATCGCCCCAGTTCCTGGTCTGCCAGGATCTCTTTCCTACCGAAACGACCCGCTTCGCCCATGTCGTTCTTCCAGCCGCCGGCTGGGGCGAGAAAGAAGGGACCTTTACGAACAGCGAACGACGGGTAAGCAGGGTACACAAGGTCAGTGAGCCTCCTGGAATTTCTAAACCGGACTGGTGGATATTTAAGGAAATCGCCAGGCGCATGGGGCATGACTGGGCCTCCGACAGCGCGCAAGAGCTCTGGGACAACGAGATTTCGCAACTTGCACCGCAATTGGCCGGCATCAAGTATTCACGGCTGGAGGGGAATGGGCTCCAATGGCCGGTGCCTGATGTCACCCACCTGGGTACCCCGATCCTGCACAAGGACGGCTGCTTCACCTGTGGACTTGGGCAATTTATGCCCGTGGACTGGACGCCACCTGCGGAAGTTCCCGACCAACAGTATCCTTTCGTCCTGAGCACAGGCCGGCGACTTTACCATTATCATACCCGTACCCAGACGGGTAGAGCTGCAGGGTTAGACGACCTGTTGGGAGAGGAGACAGCCGACATCTCTCCGTCCGATGCCGAGACCCTGGGTATTGAAGACGGCGAGATGATCCGGGTGCAGTCGCGTCGCGGCGAAGTGACCGTCAAGGCCAAGGTGACTGACCGCGTTCCTCCCGGGCTGGTCTGGATGGCCTTCCATTTTCGCGAAGGCTGCGCCAACTGGCTGACGCATGCGGCTTTTGATCCAGTCAGCGAGACGGCCGAATACAAGGCGTGCGCGGTCAGCATTCAGAAACTTTGATGCTTGGCAAAAATTAAATGTGACCCTCTTCAGGCAGGAGATCCTGAGCTATATTCAGGGAAAACCGATCAGTCTCCGCGCTCGATCATGCCCTAAAAAGTCTTGCTCACGATTACAAAGGAGGAGGAGATGGCAGGTCTTGAGGAAAAAGTGGCCGTTATTACAGGGGCGGGCAGAGGCATAGGAAGAGCAACCGCGCTGGAGTTGGCAAAAGCCGGAGCTAAATTAGTCCTGGCTGGCATCCGGGAGAATTCGATCGAAAAGGTGAAGGGGGAGGTCGAGAAAATGGGCGGGGAGGTTATTGCCGTCCAGACAGATATCTCCAAGTGGGAAGACGCCCGAAGGATGGCCGAAAAGGCAATAGAACGGTACGGCCGGATTGACATTCTGGTGAACAACGCAGGCATCCATCCACAGAATAAACAAAACCTTCGTTTCCGCACCCTCGATATAGGAGACTCGGATTGGGATTTTGTCATCAATACCAACTTGAAAGGGCCTTTTAATTGCTCCAAGGCAGTCATCCCGTACATGATCAGCCAGCATTATGGAAGGATTGTGAACCTAAGTTCTGTCACCGGACTGACGGGTCAGGTTGGCTCGGCCCCCTACTGCGCTTCCAAGGCGGGGATCATGGCCTTGACGAAGGTATTCGCCGGCGAATTTGGTCAATATAACATTACTGTGAATTGTGTTGCTCCAGGGTTGACTATGACGGCCATGAATGAGAACGTTCCCCAAGATGTTCTCAAGATGTGGGTAGCGGCAACCCCATTAGCAAGGGCCGGCCAGCCTATCGATATCGCACGAGCGATTCTTTGTTTCGTCCAAGAAGACCTCTTTATCACCGGGCAGACGATCGTCGTCGATGGCGGAAAAATGATGCACTAAACCTGAACTCCTCTCAACGGTAAAGATCATCGAAGGAGCTGAACAGGAAGTGACCTGATGAGAGACTGAAGATAATCAACCCAGACTGAACCGCACGTCCGCTGGGGGACTGGTCCCCCGATCCTGGCGGACCCAGAGGAGGCAATGAAAGCCTGCACGGTGAATATCCAGTGTTGACACCTATCGAGAAACAGAACTCATCTCAA
>Ga0335081_10016828_pt1 | contig 11845 bp, 12 predicted proteins | sample Lox_Sample_35_FD_206713 | JGI IMG/M metagenome (GOLD analysis project Ga0335081, IMG submission 206713) | Soil microbial communities from Loxahatchee National Wildlife Refuge, Florida, United States - Lox_Sample_3.5 | ecosystem: Environmental > Terrestrial > Soil > Wetlands | place: USA... | reverse complement strand
CGGGGTGAGCGTCGATCACCTGGGCAGACTGCTGCACATCGAGCACATAGAGGGCGCTTGGTAAGGGGCACGCGCGTGCAGGCAGGTGTGCCGCCGGAGAGTCGGGCCTACTGGTGCCGCTCTACAGCGCGAGCTGCTGGTAGGCCAGCGACTGAAACGACATGCGGTGCAGCGGCGAGACGCCCAGACGCTGGATCGCCTCGCGGTGCGAGGGCGTCGAATAGCCGACGTGCTCGGCGAACTCCCAGCCTGGATGGCGAGCGTCGGCGAGGTGCATGAAGCGGTCGCGTGTCACCTTCGCGACGATCGATGCGGCGGCGATCGCCGCACTGGTCGCGTCGCCATCGACGATCGCCCGCTGAGGATGCTCGAACTCGGCCACCGCGAAGCCATCGAGCAGGCACAGCACCTCGCCGGCCAGGCCGGCGGTGACGCCGCGCACGGCGTCGCGCAGGGCCGCGAGGTTGGTCTTGTGCAGGCCGCGGGTGTCGATCCCGCGCACACAGCGCGACACGACCACGACCTTGGCGGCGCTGTGCATCACCAGCGGGTACAGCCGCTCGCGCGCCTCGGCGGTGTGCTGCTTGGAGTCGTTGAGCGCGCTCAGCGCGCGCAGCTCGCGCGTGGTCAGCGCCTCGTAGTCGAACAGCACCCCGGCGGCCACGAGCGGGCCTGCCAGGCAGCCGCGACCGGCCTCGTCGGCGCCGGCGACGAAGCGGTAGCCCAGACGCCGGTCGAAGGCGAACAGCCGCCGGCCGCTGGAGGCGCGACGCGCGCGGCGTCGAGCGCGTGCGGTGCTCGAGGGGGAGCGCTGCGGCGGCGTAGCGAGAGCCTCCTCGGCGGCGCTAGAGGATGCCGATCCGGTCGGGGGGCCAGTAGGTGGCGACTGCCTGTCCGATGATCCACCCGGTTGGCACTGGCCCCCAGAACCTGCTGTCGTCGGATTCCCCACGGTTGTCGCCCATCATGAACCAGTGACCGGCGGGAATCTTGATCGGGTCGGGGAAGCTGCACTCGGGGCTCACGCCGCACTGGCGGATGTAGGAGTCCTGCTCGCGTACGAACGTGCTCTTGCCCGCCTGCTTGCGATAGACGTGGCCTTCCCGGATGTAGATTTCATCGCCCGGCCCGGCGACGACGCGCTTGATGAAGTTCGTGCCCGAGTCTTCTTTCGGCACCGGCGCCGCGCAGGCCGCACCGCCGAGCTTGATCACGTGCGCGGTCGGGCCGCACTCCTCCTGCTCCGCCCCGTCGGGCGGGTGAAAGACCGCGATCTCGCCGACATGCGGGTCACCGAAATCCATGCCGATGCGGTTGACCAGGACGCGCTGTCCGATCGAGAGCGTCGGCTCCATCGAGCCGCTGGGGATGCGGTAGGGCTTGATGATCCAGGCCTGTATGCCGAGCGCGAGACCGAGCGCCACCGCGATGATCACAACCAGCTCGACGATCGCCCCCATGGTCGATTTCGAGCGCTTGCGCTTGACGGTCGTCGATTCCCCTACCGCATCGACCGGCTCGTCGGTGCCTGCGCCGCGCGCGCGTACCTTCACGGGCGATTTCACGCCGGCTGATCGTCGCCGACGACGCTCTCCTCGGCGTCATCGGCCTGGGAGGAGGTATCAGCGGCATCAGCGGTCGAGGCATCCGCCTCGACCTCTCCCCCCTCCTGCGCCTGAGCCTGCGGGGCGTGTGCCTCAGCGGTGTCGCTCGCGTCCTGGCCGGCGGCGGCGTCCTGCACGTCAGCCTGCGCCACGGCGTCGTCCTCCACGCCAGCGGTCTCGGCGCCCGTGCCGTCGGCTGCCGTATCCAGGAGCTCCTCCTGCGCGATCTCCTGGAGCGGCTCGTGCAGCAGACCCGGCTCGACCGCCAGCTCGGGGCCGGTGTAGCGGCGCTCGCGCACGCGGGCGCGCTTGCCGACGCGATCGCGCAGGTAGTAGAGCTTCGCGCGCCGCACATCCCCGCGGGCGGCCAGCTCGATGCGCTCGATCTTCGGTGAGTGCAGCGGGAACATACGCTCGACGCCCACGCCGAAAGACTGCTTGCGCACGGTGAACGTCTCGCGCACACCGTGGCCCTGGCGCTTGATGACCACGCCCTCGAAGACCTGCACGCGGGTGCGGGACCCCTCGATCACCTGGAAGTGCACCTTGACGCGATCGCCGGGGGCGAACTCCGGGACCCGGCGCAGTTGCGCGCGCTCGATGGTTGCGATTACGCTGCTCATGACGTTCAGAGAGGGTGCGATGCGGCCGGCCGAGCGCAACCAGAAACGGCGCCGCGGCCGACGCGAGCAGCAATGGTAGCGGACACCAGCGCTCGGCTCAGCGCCAGGCGATCGTGCGCGCGGCGTTCAAGCCTGGCGCTCGCCGCGCAGCCGGCTCTGCTGCCGACGCCAGCTGGCGATCTGCTCGTGGTGCCCGGACAGCAGCACGTCGGGGACGCGCCAGCCCCGGTATTCGGCTGGGCGCGTGTAGTGCGGATACTCGGGGTTTCCGGCGAGCTCCTCGCTGAAAGACTCCTCGGCGGCCGAGCGCTCGTGGCCGAGCGCTCCGGGCAGCTTGCGCAGCACCGCGTCGCACAGCACCATCGCGGCGAGCTCGCCGCCGCTGAGGACGTAGCGGCCGATCGAGACGACGTCGCTGGCGAAGTGCTCGAGGATGCGCTCGTCAAAGCCCTCGTAGCGCCCGCACAACAGCGTCAGCGCGCCCTCGCTAGCGAGCTCGTCGACCAAGCGGTCGTCGAGCATCCGGCCGCCCGGCGCGAGCGCGATCACACGACGCTGGCTGCGCAGCTGCACCGGGTCGATGCCATAGCGCTCGCGCAGCGCACAGTCGAGCACGTCCACACGCAGGACCATGCCGGCGCCTCCTCCGAACGGCGTGTCGTCGACCTGGCCACCGCTGAGCGGCGTGTGCTCGCGGGGGTTCACACACTCCAGGCGCGACCCGGCAGCAAGCACGTTGCGCACGTGACGTTGAGAGGCGAACCACTCGAACCACTCGGGAAAGAGCGTGAACACGTCGATGTTCACGCCCGCGCACCTTTCTCGCCAGGCAGATCCAGGAACTCGAGATCGACCTCTATGCGACCCCGCTCGACGGCCACCTCGCGGATCGCGTCTTTGACCATCGGCACCAGCAGCGCCTCGCCGCCGCTCGACGGCCGCACCTCGAGCGCCTCGCACGATGGCAGCTCGATCAGGCGACTGACCGTGCCGATCAGGCGCTCGCCGGCGAACACCTCGCAGCCCTCCAGTTCGTGCGCCCACCACTCCTGCTCGCCCAGCGCCGGCGCGTGGGCGTCCTCGACCGTCAGCTCGCTACCGCGCAGCGCTTCGGCGGCGAGCCGGTCCTCGACGCCTTGCACGCGCACGATCGGCCGCTGCTCGGTACCGGCGCGGCGCACGATCGCGGTGTGCAGCGCGCCGAGCTGGATCCGGGCGCCGACCTCGAGCAGGCGCACCAACGGGCGCGTTACATAGAAGCTGCCGTCGAGACCGTGCGGCCTGCCCACACGGCCGGCGCATCGTCCCGTCCCGGGGACCAAGCCCGCAGGCCCTTGCGTCTGCGGCTCGGAGCGCTCGCCGGTCTCGTTCAATCGACGATGTCGACCAGCACGTGGCTGTCCTCGCCGGCCGCGGCGGCTTTGACTACGGTGCGCAGCGCATGCGCGGTGCGTCCGCCGCGGCCGATCACGCGACCGTAATCATCCGCGCCGACGCACAGCTCGAGCACGATCGTGCCGTCCTGCTCCTCGAACTGCTCGACCGCAACCGCCTCGGGGTCGTCGACGAGACCTTCGGCGAGATACTCGAGCAGGCGTTTGGGGTTTTCGCTGGCCATCTTCGCGCCCGCAGGCGAGGCTTAGCCGGTCGGGTTCTCGATGCCCTGGATGCGAAGCAGCTTGCGCACGGTGTCCGACGGCTGCGCGCCACGTGCGAGCCAGCTGCGCGCGCGCTCCTCGTCGATCACGATCGTCGAGGGCTCCGTCTGCGCGTTGTAATGGCCGATCGTCTCGATCACGCGGCCATCGCGCGGCGAGCGCTGGTCGGCGACCACCACGCGCCATATCGGGTCCTTCCTGCCGCCCACTCGTGTGAGCCTCAGCCTTACCGCCACTTGTTCCTCTCGTTCATGATCGATCGCGACGAAGGCAAGAGCTTAGACGGTTTAGCGCGCGCCGCGCATGAGGGCGCCGATGTCAGGCATCTTGCCGCGGCCGACCTGGCGCATCACCTTGCGCATCTGCGTCCACTGCTTGACCAGCCGGTTGACCTGCTGCACGCTCGTGCCCGAGCCCTGCGCGATGCGCAGCCGGCGCGAGCCCTTGATCAGCTCCGGCTTGCGGCGCTCTTCGGGGGTCATCGACAGGATGATCGCCTGGATACGGTCGAGCTCGCGTTCGTCGAGCTTCATGTTCTGCAGCTGATGGCCGGCCAGGCCGGGGATCATCCCCAGCAGGCTCGTCAGCGGCCCCATTTTGCGCAGCATCTTCAGCTGATCGAGGAAGTCGTCGAGGCCGAACTCGTTGCGGCGCAGCTTGCGTTCGAGCGCCAGCGCCTCGTCCTCGTCGAACTGGCGCTCGGCCTTCTCGATCAGGCTGAGCACGTCGCCCATGCCGAGGATCCGCTGGGCGATGCGGTCGGGGTGAAAGAGCTCGAACTGGTCGAGCTTCTCGCCGGTCGAGGCGAACAGGATCGGCTTGCCGGTCACCGCCTTCACCGACAGCGCCGCACCGCCGCGCGCGTCGCCGTCGAGCTTGCTCATGATCACGCCGTCGAACTGGACCGCCTGCGCGAAGCTCTCGGCGACGTTGACCGCGTCCTGACCGGTCATCGCGTCGACCACCAGCAGAATGTTGTTCGGATCAACCGCGTCGCGGATGCGCACGAGCTCGTCCATCAGCTGCTCGTCCACGTGCAGGCGCCCGCTGGTGTCGACGATCAGCACGTCCTTGCCGTCCTGCCTGGCGCGCTCGAGCGCCCACGCGGCGATCTCCACGGGGTCGTGGTCGGGGGTGGGTGGGCCTCGGTGATACACCTCTGCCCCAGCCTGCGCGCCGACCTTCACCAGCTGCTCGACCGCCGCCGGGCGATACACGTCACAGGCGGCCACCGCCACCGACGAGCCGTTCTGCTCGCGCAGGTAGCGCGCGAGCTTGGCCGTGGCGGTCGTCTTGCCCGAGCCCTGGAGCCCTGCCATCAACACGACGGTCGGCGGTCTCGGTGAGAAGCTGAGACCGGCCGCGGCGCCGCCCATCAAAGCGGTCAGCTCCTCGGCGACGATCTTCACGACCTGGTGGCCGGGGTTCAGGCCGCCGATCACATCCGCGCCCATGCAGCGCTGCTTCAGCTCGGAGGTGAACTGGCGCACGACCTTGAAGTTCACGTCCGCCTCCAGCAGCGCGAGGCGGATCTCGCGCATGGCCGCGTCGACGTCGGACTCGGTCAGCGTCCCGCGCTGGCGCACGTCGGCGAGCGTCGCCTGGAGTTTCTCTCCCAGAGAGTCGAACATCAGGCGCGCGCCTCAGGCGTCGTGATCGCCCTGCGGGGACGCGCCGGGCGGCACCTGCGGGCGGCCCGGGCCAGGAGGCACCGCTGGGGGGCCGTTCAGGTCACGGCGCCCTTTGAGCGCCTCGCCGATGCCGCCGAAGGCCTCGGCGAACTCAGAGGGCACGACGAACACCTTGTTGGCGTCGCCTTCTGCCAGTTCGGGCAGCATCTTCAGGTATTCGTAGCTGAGCAACGCCTGGTCGGGCTTGCCCTCGTGGATGGCTTTGAAGACGGTGTCGATCGCCTTGGCTTCGCCCTCCGCGCGCAGGATCGCGGCCTGGCGCTGACCCTCTGCGTTCAGTACCGCCGCCTGCTGTTCGCCTTCCGCGTTCAGCACCGCCGCCTGCTTGGCGCCCTCGGCGGTGAGGATCTGCGACTGCTTCTCGCCTTCCGCCGTCAGGATCGCCGCGCGGCGATCGCGCTCGGCGCGCATCTGCTTCTCCATCGCCGTGCGGATGTCCGCCGGCGGGTCGACCGACTTGATCTCCACGCGGTTGATCCTGATGCCCCACTTACCGGTCGCCTCGTCGAGCACGGTGCGCAGCTCCGTGTTGACGTTCTCGCGCGCGGTCAGCGTGGCCTCGAGCGTGAGCCCGCCGATCACGTTGCGAAGCGTCGTCACGGTCAGCTGCTCGATCGCCTGCAACGGGCTCGCGACCTCGTAGGTGGCGGAGCGCGGGTCGGTGATCGTGAAGTAGAGGACGGTCTCGATCGCCACGACCACGTTGTCATCGGTGATGACCGACTGCGGCGAGAAGTTGACGACCTGCTCGCGCAGGTCCACGAGCGGCCTGACGCGGTCGATGAAGGGCGTGACGAGCGTGAGGCCAGGTTCGAGCGTGCGGCTGTAGCGCCCGAGGCGCTCGACCACGCCGGCACGGGCCTGGGGGATCACGCGGATCGTGCGCGCAGCAACGGCGAGCGCGAAGATCACGACGACGGCGATGACGATCAGGGCGACCATGTTGGTCCTTTCAGTGCATCACGAGCGCCGTGGCGCCGCGAATTTCGACGACCTCCACGCGCTCGCCCACGTCGATCACCTGATCGTCGTCGTAGCTGCGCGCGGTCCACACCTCACCGTTGTCGATCTTCACGCAGCCGACGCCTTCGTCGTTTGCGATCCGCTCGAGCACCATCGCGCGGTGCCCCACGAGCGCCGCCGCTCCCGTGCGGATAGCGGGCGGCAGGCGCCGATGACGGCGCGCGACGGGCCGCAGCGCGGCGAACACGAGCATCGAGACGACCGCGAACACGACCGCCGAGAGCGCAACGCCCACCCCGGCGAGGCTGACCGCCGCCGCGAGCCCGGCGCCGAGGGCGAATGGCGCCAGGTACAGGCCGCCGGTGTGCATCTCCCCCAGACCGAGGGCACACGCCGCGACCAGCCACAGGACCCAGTCCATGCCATCAGGTTACTCCTGCGCGATCAACGCACGCGCAAATTCCGTGGCATCGAACGGACGCAGGTCCTCGACGCTCTCACCCACGCCGATCAGCTTCACCGGGATTCCCAGCTCGCGTGCGATCGCCAACGCGATGCCGCCACGGGCGGTGCCGTCGAGCTTGGTCAAGACCACACCGCTGACGCTCGCCGCCTGCGCGAACAGCTTCGCCTGGCGCAGCCCGTTCTGGCCGGTGGTCGCGTCGATCGTCAACAGCGTCTCGTGCGGCGCGCCCTCGAGCTGGCGCTCGATCACCCGCCTGACCTTCGCGAGCTCGCCCATCAGGTCATCCTGGGTGTGTAGCCGCCCGGCGGTGTCGATGATCACCACGTCGATGCCGCGTGCGCGTGCCTGCGCGACCGCGTCGAAGGCCACCGCTCCCGGGTCCGAGCCTGCGGGTCCGGTCACGATCTCGCAGCCCGCGCGCTCGGCCCAGCCTTCCAGCTGCTCGCCGGCGGCTGCGCGGAAGGTGTCCGCCGCACCCAGCAGCACACTGCGGGAGAGGTTCTCGCGCAGGTGCCACGCGAGCTTGCCGATCGTCGTCGTCTTGCCGGTGCCGTTCACGCCGACGGCCATGATCACCGTCGGCTGGGGGCGCAGATCGATCCGCGCCTCGCCGACCGTAGCGGTGGCCGCCAGCAGCTCGACGAGGCGTTCGCTGAGCGCCTGTCCACCCTCGATGCCCCCGTCTTGCGCCTCCGCCTCGAGCTCCGCCACGACCGAAGCGGTGGTGGCAGCGCCAACATCGGCCATGATCAGCGCCTCCTCGAGGCGTTCCCAGGTGTGCTCGTCGAGCTCGCCGAACAGCGTCGCCTGGATCTCCGAGCCGAGCGCCTGGCGCGTCTTGGCCATGCTTTCACGCAGGCGGCGAAACAGCCCGCCGCGCGGGTGCTTGGCCTGCTCGCCCTCCCCCTCGCCCAGGCCGTCAGCACCGGCGTCGCCGGTGATGAACAGTTCGCTCCAGTCGCGGGCCATGCGGCGCGCGACGATAGCAGCGGCCCGTGTGCGCTACTCAGGCCCTCAGGCGACCTGGGCCACTACGCTCGGCGCTCGCTCGCGCTCACCGTCACCGTCCTCGTCCTCCGCCGACGGCGAGGACTCCTTCGGCAGGCGGCGCGAGAGCACCTTGGAGACACCATTGCGTCCCATCGAGACGCCGTACAGCCAGTCGGCAGCCTCCATCGTGCGCTTCTGGTGGGTGATGACGATGAACTGGGCGCGGTCGGAGTAGCGGCGCAGCAGCGTGAGGAAGCGGTCGAGGTTCAGGTCGTCGAGCGCCGCCTCGACCTCGTCGAGGATGTAGAACGGACAGGGACGGGCGAGGAACACCGCGAACATGAACGCGAGCGCGGTCATCGACTTCTCGCCGCCGGAGAGCAGGCTCAGTCGCTTGGTCGACTTGCCCGCCGGCGTGATTTCGATCTCCACGCCCGGGAGCTGCTCGCCCTCGAGGTCGTTCGCGGCCTCGCTCTCGGCCTGGGCCGCGGCCTCCCACGCCTCCTCCGCCTGCTCGCCTTCGGGCAGCGGCTGGCCGCCCAGCACGGGCCGCGGCGCCTGCTCGTCGTTGACCAGCCGCAGCCGCCCCGAGCCGCCGGGGAAGACCTCGCCGACGAGCTCCTCGAAGTTGGCGGCCGCCGCGCTGAAGGTCTGCTCGAAGGTCTCCTGGATCTGGCGGTCGGTTTCGCGTATCAGCGAGCGCAACTCGCGCAGCGCGGTCTCCAAGTCGGTGCGCTGGCCCTCGAGCTCCTCGACGTGCGCCACCGCCTCGGCGTACTCGTCCTTGGCCAGCGGGTTGACCGGTCCGAGCTGCTCGCGCCGGCGAGTGAGGCGCTCGACGCGCGTGCGCAGGGCGTGCAGCTCGTCCTCGCTCTTCGCGGGCGCCTCCGTCTCCGCGTCCTCATCACCCGATGAGGAAGCCTCGGAGGCTGACTCGACCTGCCCGGGCTGCTCGTCCACGGGCGCCCGCCCGAGCTGCTCGGCCACGCTCGCGCACTCGAGCTCGATCTCCTGCGCCCGGTCGCGCAGGCGCTGCGCGGCGACCTCCGCTTCGGTCACCGTCTCGCCCAGGGCGCGCAAGCGGGTCTGGATCTCGGCCTCTTCGGCGGCAAAGGCGCGCAGCGTTCGCGTCATCTCCTCGCCGGCCTGACCATCGGCGGCGAGCTCGGCCTCCAATACCTGCACGACCCCGCCGACCGCCGCGTCGGCCTGCGCGAGCGCGCGCGCGAGGTGCTGTGCGCGCGGCAGCGTGAGCGTGTCGAGCTGATGCTGCTTGCGGAGCCGCTCGATTCGTGCGAGGCGCTCGCGGCGTTCGCGCTCGTGCTGCTCGCGCTGGCGGCGCTCGGCCGCGAGCTCACCCTCGAGCTCTGCCTTGCGCACCGCAATCGCTCCCTGCGCGGGTGCCGCGCGACGCTGCTCGATCAGCCATCCGGTCTGTCGGCGCGCCTCGCTCGCCTCGGCCAGTCCGCGCTCGGCCTCGCGCAGCGCGCTCTCGGCGCCGAGGCGCCGCTGCTCGCCGTCACGCAGATCGGCAAGCGCGCTCTCACACGCGCCCTGGGCCGCATGCTCGGCCTGCGCGGCGAGCTCTGCGTCGGCGATCAGCCGGTCGCGTTCGTTGCGCCGCGCCAGCACGCGCTCGCTGCCTCCCTCGCCCACCTGGCGCACCTCGCCTGAGGATGCAAACCAGACGCGACCTCTTGGCGTGGTGGCGATCCCGGCGAAGTCGGCCGGCAGATCCTCGAGCCGCTCCACGACCCACGCCTCGCCGAGCAGTCGCGCGGCGAGCGCCAGCACGGCCGGCGGCCCGCTCACGAGATCGAGCAGCCTGCGCCCCCCCGCCGGCGGCGCCTGCCCGTCATGCGCATCTGCGCCGCTGTCGTGTACCGCATCGGCGGGCGCAAGCAGTGCACTGCCCCCGTCGGGGCCGGTGCGATCGAGCAGCGCCTCGGCGCCCGGCATGTCCGTTACGAGCGCCGCGTCGAGACGTCCGCCGAGCACGGCCGCGAGCGCCAGCTCATAGCCATCCTCCACCCGCAGCTCCTCGCTGAGGGCCTTCGGCGCATCCTGCTGTCCAGCGCTCATGCGCGCGTGGGCGCGCAGGAACTGGTTGGCCGCCGCCAGCTCGGCGCCGACGCGGGCGGCCTCGCGGCGCGCGTCCTGCAGCTGGTGCTCGGCCGCCGTGAGCGTGGCGCGGGCCTGCTCGACGAGTTCGTCCTCGCGTGCGCGCGTCTCGCGCGCGGCCTGTACGGCCGCCTCGCGCTCGCCCACCACCGCCTGCTGCTGCTCGTGTGCGCTGGCCAGCGCGGCGATCTCCCGCTCTACCTCCTGCTCGCGCTCGGCCTCGAGCTCCGCGAGCTGCGCCTCGAGCGCGGCGACGCGATCCTCGACGTGCGCGCCCGCCTCCTCGCCCGCCTCGCGCTCGCCGGCAGCCGAGAGCGCCTGCAGCTCCTGCTCCACACGCTCGATCCTGCGCGCGAGCAGCTGTGCGCCGGAGCTCACCTGCTCGCCGCGCAGACCCAGCCGCTCGCTCGCCGAACGCGCGCTGTACAGGCGGCCCGCGAGCGCGTCGCGCCGAGACGCGCGCTCGGCTAGGGCGCGCTCCGCGGCGCCGCGACGCTCGACCGTCTCCGCCAGGCCACGCTCGATCTCGCCGCGCTCGCCGCGCACCTGCGCGACGCGCTGCTCAGCCTGCGCGAGCGCCAGGCGGCAGGCGCGCAGATCCTCGCCGGTCAGCTCCCAGCGGGCTTGCAGGATCTGCAGCTGCAGCCGCTCGTGCAGCTCAGCGGCTTCCGCCTGGCGCTTGAGCGGACGCAGGCGGCTGCGCGCCTCGCGCTCCACGTCGAGCGCCCGGTCGAGGTTCTCCTGTGTGCGTTCGAGCTTCAGCTGCGCGCGCCGGCGGCGCTTGCGGTGCTTGCCCAGCCCCGCCGCCTCCTCGATCAACAGCCGCCGGTCGCGGGGCTTGGAGGTGACGATCGCCTCGACCCGCCCTTGGGAGATGACCGAATGGGTCTCCTTGCCAAGACCCGTGTCCGAGAGCACCTCGAGCACATCGCCGAGACGACAGCGCGCGCCGTTGAGACGGTACCCGCCCTCGCCGTTGCGGTCGAGTCGACGCACGATCGAGATCTCTGAGAGCGGGACGTCGACCTGGCCGTCGGAGTTGTCGAGCACGATCTCCACTTCGGCGGCTTTGCGTGGCTGCACGCCGGCGCCGCCGCCGAAGATCACATCCTGCATCGACTGGCCGCGGACGGCCAGCGGTGACTGCTCGCCCATCGCCCACAGCACCGCATCGGTGACGTTTGACTTGCCTGAGCCATTCGGGCCCACCACGACGCTCACACCGGGGCCGAAATCCAGGTGCGTACGGTCGGGGAACGACTTGAACCCGTTCAGCGTCAGCGACTTCAGGCGCATGCGCTCACTCCTGCGCAGCCAGCGCCTCGACGGCCATGCGCGCGGCCTCCTGCTCGGCGTGCTTCTTGCTGCGCCCGCTGCCTTTGCCCAGCTCGCGTCCGTCGACCCGCGCCACCACCGCGTAGGTGCGCTCGTGTGGCGGACCGTCCTCGCGCACGACCTCGTAGCTGACCTCCGCGCCGCGGCGAGCGAGCAGCTCCTGAAGCGTCGACTTGAAGTCCACGGGGTGCTCCAGCGCCCCTTCTATCTCCGTCGCAAACGCCTCGACGACCGCTTCCGCGGTGCGCTCGTAGCCGGCGTGCAGGTAGCAGGCGCCGATCACGGCCTCCACCACCGATGCCAGCACGCGCTCGGTCTCGAGCGCCGCCGACTGGATGCGGGCGCCGCCGGCGGGCGCCGCGGCGCGCAGGCGCGCAGGGATGCCGAGCCGCTC
>Ga0335081_10016827_pt1 | contig 11845 bp, 9 predicted proteins | sample Lox_Sample_35_FD_206713 | JGI IMG/M metagenome (GOLD analysis project Ga0335081, IMG submission 206713) | Soil microbial communities from Loxahatchee National Wildlife Refuge, Florida, United States - Lox_Sample_3.5 | ecosystem: Environmental > Terrestrial > Soil > Wetlands | place: USA: Florida... | reverse complement strand
GCCGCCCAGCGTATCCCACCGGAGGTTGATGCCGCCGAGCCAGGTGTCCGCCGTGAAGGTCGAATAATCGTCGACGGCGGTCGCCAGCGAGCCGATGGGGCCCGTGAAGTTGTCGCGGTCGCCTTCCTTCAGCATGTTGCGCAGGGCGAAGTTGATCGACACGTTGTCCAAGACGCTAAAGCGCCCACGCGCAGAGAACGTCGAAAGCATTGAGCCGTCCTTCTCGGTCCCCACGGGTGCGATGTTGAACCCGTCCGTCTTGCGGCGGTCGTAGCTGATCGCGAACGACCCCTTGTCGTTGCCGGCAGAGACGCCGACGGTGGTGCCGTCGGTGTCGAAGCTCCCCCCTTCCGCGCGGGCGGTGAAGGTGAGCGGCCCACGCCCCCCGCGCGTGATGATGTTAATGACGCCGCCGACGGCGCTCGAGCCGTAGACGCCGCTCATCGGCCCGCGGATCACCTCGATGCGCTCGATGTCCGCGGTTGCCAGATTGGAGAAATCGAACTCGCCATCGGTCGGATTGTTGGCCTCGATGCCATCGATGAGGACGAGCGTCTGGTTGGCCTCGGCGCCGCGGATGCGGACCTGCGTGAGGTTCCCGACGCCGCCGCTCTGGCTCACCTCGACGCCGGGCAGGTCGCGCAACGCATCCGCCGCGTAGCGGACCTGGCGGTTCTCGAGGTCCTTGCGCGTGATGACGGTGACCGCAGTGCCGATCTGATCGGCGAGCACGCCGCTCACGTCGCTCGAGGCAGATGCCTCGCCGCTCTGTAAAGCAGTAGGCTGAGCCGCCGCTTCCGTCTCACCCGGCGTATTGGAAACAGGCGCGGGTTTCTTCGTCGGCGTTGCCGGCGGCGCCGCCAGCGTGGCGCCCTCCACCACGACGGGCGGCAGCTCGGTCGTCGTCTGCTCTTGCGCCGAAGCCGGACAAGCAGACGCGATAGTGCACGCGAACGATAAATACGCGATCGGCCTCGTTGATCTGGCCGTAGTCCCCCAACGCAAACGCAACAACATTTAGCGACTCCCCTAACGCGACAAGGAGGAGAAGCCTGTCGAGACGCCCCACACAAAAGTTCCGAAATTGGCGGCGAACGACGCGCGCGGCCGGAACCGCCCGCGTTCATGCGCAGCGCAATCTCAATTCCCGAGTGTCAGAAGATGACACCGCACCAAGGCATGCCTGACGTAGCTCCCCACCGGTTGCACATCAGTCGCCACTACGGTTTTCCGCTCTCCCGCACGCCCCGTACGGAAGATGGGCGACACGTGCCGGCAGGTCTCCTGGCTTGCAGCTCGAGCGCTTTCCTCCGACCTTCCCAACGGATCCCGAACGCGAGGCCGTCAGTGGCATTGCGGAGTAAGCTTGCCGCTTACAGTTGCGGGGGCAGCCGCGGCTTCGGGCCGAAGCCCTACCGCGTTCCCTTTTCACCATCGGCGCAACGTGCACCGGTGGACCAGCACGCAGTCAATCCACCAGATCGGCGGCGATGCTGTCAAGCGCGTTGCGCGAAGGCGCTCAATCCAATCGGAAATCTCAAGTGAGCAGCTTGCGCCCGATCTGCTCGATGCGGCTTACGCTCGGATCGAGCCCGCGCGTCGTCAGCTCGATGTGGGGAGCGCCGCCGACGCGCGCGATGCGCACGAGATTGAAACGGCCGAGGTGCTCACCCTTGTGCCCGCGCGCGGCCGAGCCCGAGGCAATGCCCACGATGGGGATGCGGCCGCTCCTCCATTCGAAATCGAGGAGGTCGTCGCGGTGGTTATGCCCGTGCAGGATGAGCTCTGCGCCCTCTTGCGCGAGCACGCGCTCGAGCTCGGCGGCGTCGCGCAAGGCCCGCCGCGGCGGCGCCTGTCCCGGCAGCGGAGGATGGTGGATCAGCACGACGCGGACGAGGCCTTCGGCGCGCGTGCGCTTGAGGATTTCGCTCAGCGCCACGATCTGGCGTTCGCCGAGCTCGCCTGCCGCGACGAACGGTGGCGTCGGCACCGCCGAGTTCAATGCGATGAGCGCGGCCGGCCCCACCCGGCGCACGAAGGGAAAGCGCATTCCGGCGCCGCTGAGCCGCGCGCCCCAGGCGTCCGCGCGCATGAACTCGGCCCAGCGCTCGACGCCGGGATCGCTGCCGAGGTGCGTGTAGATGTCGTGGTTGCCTGGGATCACGGTGACTGAGTGCGGCGCCCCAAGCCCTTCGAGCCAGGCGTGCGCCGCCTCAAACTCCGCGGGAAGCCCAAGATTGATGAGATCGCCGGTGACGGCGATGTGGTCGGGCCGCTGCGCCTTGAGGTCCGCCACCACCAGGTCGAGGGCATCGCGCCGGTGAACGTGGCGGCGCCCGCGCTGCCAGTTGAGATAGCCGAGCCCACGCTTGACGTTGAGGTGACGCAGGGCGAGACCGCGCACCGGGGCAAGATGAACGTCGGAAAGCTGGGCGAGCGTGATCGTATCGGTCATGCGGGCCATAGGGCGGGACGAAGCGCAACCTTTACCACGGCCGTGGTAGCGACAGGCCCGCATCGGCGCCATGATAAAGTTTGGCCATCAGAAGGAAGTTCCGCTTTGCCGCCACGGCGCAACCTGATCACGCTCGGCCTTAACCGCTACTGGCGCTTGACGCGCGGGCTCACCATGGGCGCGCAAGGCGTCGTGCTCGACGCGGCAGGGCGTGTGCTGCTCATTCGCCATACCTACCGGCCGGGCTGGCACTTTCCCGGCGGCGGCGTGGAGCGGCGCGAGACGGTCGAGGAGGCCCTGGCGCGGGAGCTCATGGAGGAGACGGGGGTTCTGCTCACTGGCAAGCCGGAGCTGTTCGGGGTCTATGCCAACTTCCAAGTGCTGCCCAGCGATCATGTCGCCCTCTTCATTGTCCGCCACTGGCAGCAGCCGCGCATCCCGCCGCCGTCGCTCGAGATCGCGGACCAAGGCTTCTTTGCCAAGGACGCGCTTCCCGCGGGCATCAACGAGAGCACGCACGCGCGCATTCGCGAGCTGCTCGAGGGCGAGCCCAAGAACCCGCTCTGGTGAGTTGTCCTTTGCGCTTCGCCGTTGCCCGTGCTAAGGCGCGCGCCATGACGACCCGCCTGCCACAGCTAATGCAAGCCCAGCGACGAGGGGGAGTGCGGCGCGCGCCCTGCGTGCCGGACCGCACTTGAGCTCCGCGGCCGCGACCGGCCGCTCCGTAAACCTGTTGTCGTCGGTCTCCATGTCGCCCAACGTCCTGAACCGGTCCGTCGCGCCGGCCGACCTACCGATCATCGAGAAGCTGCACGCCCGCGTATTCGGGCCCGGCCGCTTCACCCGCACTGCGTACCGGGTGCGCGAGGGAACGCCGCCGATCTCGCGCTACTGCCGCGCCGCGTTCCTCGACAACCGCATGATCGCTGCGGTCCGCTTCACCGAGATCACCATCGGCGGAGCGGGCGGCGCGCTGCTCTTGGGTCCGCTCGCCGTCGACCCCGATTTCGCAGGTAAGGGCTTCGGGCGGGCGCTCATCGCGGAGGCGCTGGCCGCCGCCAAGGCGCCCGGCATCCGCCTGGTCGTGCTCGTGGGCGATGAGCCCTACTATGGCCGCTTCGGCTTTCACCCGGTGCCGCCGGGCCAGATCACGCTGCCGGGCCCGGTCGACGCGCGCCGCCTTCTCGCTGCCGAGCTCGAGCCCGGGGCGCTTTCGAGCTATCGCGGTGCCGTGGCCGCGCCACGTCTCTGACCTGTCCGGGATGACTCTTGGCCGCCCCAGCGCGTAAGCTCGCCGCGAAGAGCGCCGGCGGGCGCGGCCAAAGCGGAGGGTCATCATGGACAGGCGCACCTTGCTCACCGGCGGCACGCTGCTCGTCGCCGCCGCGCTGAGCCGCGACGCGCACGCGCGCTCCAAGGCGGCGGTGCTCACCCACGAGGACTCCCATTTCATGCAGATCGCAATCGACCAGGCCAAGAAGGCGGACTACCCCTTCGGCGCCGTCATCGTGCGCGACGGGCAGGTTAAGGCCCTCGGCCAGAACAGCTCCAAGCGCAACGCCGATCCGACCGCGCACGCCGAGATGGTCGCCATCCGCGCGTTCCTCTCCGGCCACGAGCCCGACGAGTTCAAGACGGCGACGCTCTATGCCTCGGGCGAGCCGTGCCCCATGTGCATGGGCGCCATCATCTGGTGCGGAATCCGCCGCGTCGTCTACGCGGCCTCCATAGCCGAGCTCGCCAAAAAGATCGGCCAGATCGACATCACCTGCCGGCAGATGGCGGATGCCACGCCCTTCGCCGACATCGACATCGCGGGCGGGCTGTTATCCGCCAATGCGATGCAACTGTTCGACAAGTAAAGGCTCCAGCGCCCTCAGCTTGTAGTCCTTTTCGGGAACAAATCCCCGGGCTTCCGGGGGTTCCGGATCGTAGCTGAAGGGCTCGAGCGGCTTTCTTTCCCTCGAGCGCGGCCCGGGCGTTGATTGCGACCCATCGACGGCCTCCTCGAGAATTAGCTCGATTTGTCAAACGGCTAGCATGGATCGAGGCTTACGGCAGGCAAAATAGAAGGCACCCATCTCCGTGGCGGAGGCAGGTGCCCTCTCTTGAAGACCCGCGCCTCGAGGGGGTTTGGGGAGGGGAGGGCCGAGGCGCGTGTCATGGGAGGAAAACCCGGCGCGGCGCACGCGGGTTCCGGCCATCGCAAAAATTTTTTCGGGGCGCCGGCAGCCGCTTCGCGGGCGCCGGCAGCGCCACCGGATCGTGGCCCACCTCGCCATAGGGGATCGAGGACAAGAGGTGCCCAATGCAGTTGAGCCGCGCCCGCTTCTTGTCGTCGGCTTCCACGATCCACCAGGGTGCCTCGGCAATGTGCGTGCGCTCGAGCATCGCCTCTTTGGCCTTGGTGTAATCCTCCCAGCGCCGGCGCGACTCCAGGTCCATGGGCGACAGCTTCCACTGCTTCAGCGGGTCGTGCACGCGCATCATGAAGCGGAAGTGCTGCTCGTCGTCGGTGATCGAGAACCAGTACTTGATGAGAATGATGCCGGAGCGCACGAGCATGCGCTCGAACTCGGGCACCGAGCGGAAGAACTCCTCGACGTCGGCCTCGGTGCAGAAGCCCATGACGCGCTCCACACCGGCACGGTTGTACCAGGAGCGGTCGAACAGCACGATCTCGCCGCCGGCGGGAAGGTGCGCGGCGTAACGCTGGAAGTACCACTGCGTGCGCTCGCGCTCGGTGGGGGCGGGCAGCGCCGCCACGCGGCGGACGCGCGGGTTCAAGCGCTGCGTGATGCGCTTGATGACGCCGCCCTTGCCGGCGGCGTCGCGCCCCTCGAAGATCACGACGATCTTCAGCTTCTGGTTCACGACCCAATCCTGCAGCTTGACGAGCTCGCCCTGCAGGCGGAACAGCTCCTTGAAATAGAGGTTGCGGTCGATGGTGTCGCGCGAAGCCTTGTGCTCCATCAGCGCGGCGAACTCTGCAGCGCGCTCGTCGTCGAGCTCCATCTCGAGCTCTTCATCGACGCTATCGATCAGCTCGCGCCGGATCTCGCTCCTGGCGCGTCCCTCGCTGTCTTCCCCCATGTGCGTCCCCACTCTGGCAAGTGCTTGTCAGGGCGCATGGTGTCGCGCTCTCATGATGGTTTTGCGACAGCCTAAACCGTCAATCCGCAAACGGATCGCGCATCAGGATGGTGTCGTCGCGCTCTGGCGAGGTGGAGAGCAGCGTCACCGGGCACTCGATCAGCTCCTCGATGTAGCGCACGTACTTGACCGCCTGCGCCGGCAGGTCGGCCCAGCTGCGCGCCCCGCGCGTCGACTGCGACCAGCCTTCGAGCGTCTCCCATATGGGCTCGACGCGCGCCTGCGCGTTGCTCCCCGCGGGCAGCCGGTCCATGCGCTCGCCATTGAGCTTGTAGCCGACACCCACTTTCAGCTCAGGGAAGCCGTCGAGCACGTCGAGCTTGGTGAGCGCGATGCCGTCGATGCCGCACACCTTGATGGTCTGGCGCACGAGGGTAGCGTCGAACCAGCCGCAGCGGCGCTTGCGCCCGGTGACGGTGCCGAACTCGCGGCCGCGCTCGCCGATACGCTCCCCGATGGCGTCGTTGAGCTCGGTCGGGAACGGCCCGGAGCCGACGCGGGTAGTGTAGGCCTTGGCGATGCCGAGCACGTAGCCCACGGCGCGCGGCCCGATGCCAGAGCCGGTGGCGGCCTGAGCGGCGACGGTGTTCGACGACGTTACGTAAGGGTAGGTGCCGTGGTCGATGTCGAGCAGCGCGCCTTGCGCACCTTCGAACAAGATGCGCTTGCCCGCCTTGCGCTCGCGGTCGAGGAGATCCCAGGTCACGTCCATGAAGGGCAGGATCTTGGGCGCGATCTCGGCAAGCTCGCCCATCAGCTTCTCTTTGGAGATCTCGGGCTGGGAAAGCCCGCGGCGCAGCGCGTTGTGGTGCACGAGGATGCGATCGACCTTGGGCCCTAGCGTCGCGAGGTTGCGCAGATCCTGCACGCGGATGGCGCGGCGCCCGACCTTGTCCTCGTAGGCGGGACCGATGCCGCGGCCAGTGGTGCCGATCTTGGCCGAGCCCGCCGCGTCCTCGCGGATCACATCGAGCTCGCGGTGCAGCGGCAGGATCAGCGTGGCGTTCTCGGCGATGCGCAGGTTGTCGCGGCTCACGGTGACGCCCTGCGCTGCAATCTTCTTGATCTCCTCGCACAAGGCCCAGGGATCGACGACGACGCCGTTGCCGATGACGCCGAGCTTGCCGGCACGCACGACGCCCGAGGGAAGCAGCGAGAGCTTGTAGGTGTTGTTGCCGATGACGAGGGTGTGGCCGGCGTTGTGGCCGCCCTGGAAGCGCACGACCACGTCGGCGCGCTCCGACAGCCAGTCCACGACCTTGCCTTTGCCCTCGTCGCCCCACTGGGCGCCGACCACCGCAACATTCGCCATCTTATCGTCCGCCTCGCAGCCAAAGCCCCGGTCGAGCCGGGGCGAGGCGGTTATAGCGCAGATTCGAAAAAGGCCAGCGTCCGAGGCTCCGGCGCGCCTAGGAGCAGCGAAGCTGCGGGCTCACCACCCCTCACCCGGCTGTCGCGCTCGACGCGCGTCCAGCCGACCTCTCCCTCTGGGAGAGGTTAAGTGAGGCGCCAACGCTGGGGTCGGACGTTAGCGGTAGATGATCGCGCGGCCTCCGGGCCAGGTCACGCGGTAGCCGAACTCGATGACCCGCTCCTCCTCCGGCTCGAGCTTGGACTCGAAGGCGATCACCCCACGCTTTTCGTCGATGTCCTTTTTGCTGGGCGAGGTCGGCCCGACGATATCGACCTTGATGTCCTGGTTCTGCGAGACCGGGATTTGGTCGTGCACCACGAGCTGCACCGCGCGCTCGTGCATGTTCTTGATCGTGATGCGGAAGTTGCGGCTGTCGGTCTTGGCCGAGGAGATGAGGCCCGTCTCGCCCTGCTTCTCCTCGGAGATGGCGTGGCGCACGCGCACCTGATCGTCGGCGCCGAAGCCGAGCTCGTGGTCCTCGCCGGGCGAGAGCACCGGCAGCGTTCCGGTGCCGACGAAGGTGCCGTCACGGAATAGCGCGACCGCGCCCGGTAGCGCTGGAGAGCCCTTGGGCAATATCAGCTTGGCGTAGAGGTAGGCCTTGGCGTCGACCTTCGGCACCGTGCGCACCGTGAGCACGGGCTCGAGGCTGTCCTGTTGCAGGAGCACGCGCTTCACCTCCCCGGTATCGGGAATCGTGAGGCGGTTGGGAACGGCAAAGATCGCTTGGAACGGCGCGGCGGCGACGGTTGCGCTCTGCTCGCCGATCTGCTCTGGCGGCGGCGCGGGTGCGGCCTCCTCGGCCGCGATGCCGCCGTCCAGCTTTTCGGCCTCGGCCTTCTTCTTCACTGCGAGCGCACGGAACTCATCCCCGCCGGCACGCGCCTGCGGCGCCGGCGCCATGGAAACCGTGGGCTTGGGGGGCTCCTCGAAATCGACAGTGACCGTCTGCAAGTCGGGAGCGGAAGCATCGGCGGTCGGCCGCGTCGTCGACAGCTGCAGGGCGACGTCGTCCCAGCTTTCGCCGGTGTGCTGCCTAATCTCGGCGCGGCGCGTCAGATCGAGCCGCGGCGGGGCCGTCTTGGAGCCGGTCGCCAGGCGCGCGTCGTAGCCCGGCGTCCAGGCCGCGTTGCGCACCTGATAGCGCACGCTCAGGTCCGCCTCGAGCGGCGCTGCCACACTCACGTGCACCCGGACCTCGGTCTGCTCGGTGCGCGCGGGCGCGAGCGCCGAAAGCTTGTTCTTGAGATCCTCGATTCTGCGGTCGAGATCGCGCGTCTTAACCTGGGCGTCGAGCGCATTCTTCTGCGCATCCGCCATGCCCGAGGCGATGAGCGCCAGCACCTGCGGCCAATCGGTGGGGGGCACCGGGTGCCCCGGCTGATCCTCGGTGTGCGCGGGCAGCTCGGCGAGGTTGCCGAGCAGCGTCTTCTGCTTTTCTGCCGCCTCCGCCTGGCCCTGGGCGATAATGCGGTCGTCGTTCAACTTTTCGATCTGGTCCTCGAGGCTCTTGCGCTCGGCCTGCAATGCCGCCTGGTCGGCCCGCGGAATGAACCGGCGCTGTGTATCGACGGATTCGATGTCGAGCTTGCCGGTGGCCTTGCCGTCGACGCGGATGGAGTTCGCGACCGTTTCGGCCGGCAGATCGCTGAACACGATCGTGTGGTCGCCTTTCTCGAGATTGAGGCGCGCGGTCCGCGTCACCTCGGCACCCGAGAGGAACACGGTGACGGCATCGACGTGCGATGTTGCGGCAACGTCCTCGGCCGCGGCGCGGCCACAAAGAACCACCGCCAGAACGCCGGCGATCGCGAGCGAGGTGCGCATCGTCTCTCCCATCCGTTCTTGTTGTCATTCGTTGGCCGTTGCGGCGGCTTCGCCGCAGGGCAATTTGGCCATGACGAGTGGGAGCGTTTCACGTCTGAATTATGACGGCCAATCAAGGCGGTCGGTGCGGCCCAGGCCGTTAGGTTAATGTCTCTATGGCCTCGGCATAGGCCCAGTCGAGCCAAGGCGTAAGCCGCTCCAGATCGCGCGTCTCGATGGTGGCGCCGCACCAGATCCGCAGGCCCGGCGGCGCCGTGCGATAGGCGCCGATATCGTGCGCGACGCCCTCCGCCTCGAGCCGCGCGGCGATGCGATTGCAAATTGCGTCCTCGCGGCGGCGCGCGGTCAGCCGCAGGCAAACCGAGGTGTTCGACCGCGTTGGCGGATCGACGGCGAGATTGGCAATCCACGGCGTGCGCTCGATCCAATCGAAGAGAACCTTTGCATTCGCGTCCGCGCGCGCTTGCAGCGCCGGGAGACCGCCGAGGCTCTCCCCCCACGCCAGCGTGTCGAGATAGTCCTCGACGCACAGCATCGACGGCGTGTTGATGGTCACGCCTTCGAAGAGGCCGTCGAGCAGGCGCCCGCCCTGCGTGAGCCGGAACAGTTTGGGCAACGGCCACGGCGGCGCGTAGCTTTCGAGCCGCGCAACTGCGCGCGGCGACAGGATCAGCATGCCGTGCGCGGCTTCCCCGCCCATGACCTTCTGCCAGGAGAAGGTGGCGACATCGACCTTCCCCCAGTCGATCGATTGAGCGAACACAGCGGAGGTGGCGTCCGCGAAGGTGAGCCCGCGGCGGTCCGCGGGGATCCAGTCGCTGCCGGGCACACGCACGCCGGAGGAGGTTCCGTTCCAGGTGAACACGACATCGCGGTCGAAATCGACGGCGCCGAGATTGGGCAGATGCCCGTAATCGGCTTCCAGCACGCGGGCGGCGGGCAGGCGCAATTGGGAGACGACGTCACCGACCCAGCGCTTGCCGAAATCCTCCCACGCCAGCACGTCGACGCCGCGGGCGCCGAGCATGGTCCATAGCGCCATCTCGAAGGCGCCCGTGTCCGATCCCGGCACGATCGCCACGCGGTAGTCGGCAGGGAGCTCGAGCAGCGCCTGGGTTTGGTCGATGGCGAGCTTGAGGCGCTCTAGCGCCGCGGGCGCCCGGTGCGACCGCCCGAGCAGCGCGCCGCGCAATACGTCCGGCGTCCACCCGGGGCGCTTGGCGCAAGGCCCGCAGGAGAAGTTGGGATTGTTAGGACGCGCGTTGGGCTTTGCTGATGGCATGAGCTGACGGCCGGCCGAAAGCCGCGGCAGGCGCCGTGGCGCGCCCGGTCTAGAGCGAGCGAGCCCAAATTGGAAGCCGCAATGCGCGGCAACGGGGCGGTCAAAACCGTCGCGGGCCGGGGCGTCAGTCGACGTAGAAGCGGAGGCCGGCGCGGATCTGCTGCTCGCTGATGCCGCCGACCGTTACGTCCGAACTGGCGCCGTTCACCACGAGATCGATGTCGGAGCCACCGATGAAGAGGAAGCGGTAGCCGACATCGAGCGACACGAAGCTGTTGATGTCGTAGGTGAGACCGGCCATGGCAGCGCCGGCAAAATTGACGCGAGTCGCGCGGTCGCTCGCGTGGAAGGGGCCCGTCGGGCCGTTGTCGGCGGAGTTGCTCGTTCGGGTCAACTGGTTCACCGCGAAACCAAGACCGCCGCCGACGTAGGGCGTGAATGCGGTGCCGGTGCGGATATCGTAGTAGCCATTCCAGAGCAGGATCGTGGACATGAAACGGGTCTTGTCATCCACGGTGAGCAAATGCTGCGTGCCATTGATGACGTAGATCTGCGAGCCATCGAACGTGGCGTCCATGATGGAATGGATGTCGACCGTGAAGTCGGTGCGGAAGGCCGAGCTCCATACGTAGCCGACGCCGACGCCGCCGGTGAACGATGGCTCGAAGTTCTCGCTGAGCCAGCTCCGGTTAAGGCCGATGCTGTTGCCCGCGAACGGCAGCCCGGCCGTGGTGATGGAAGGCTGCGAGCCGAAGCCGGCGGCGAAATCGGCGCGAAAGTACCACTCGGGCTCGTAGACGGGGACTGGGATCGGCGCCGGAACCGGAGTGGGGCCGACATAGCCGCCAATGTTGCCATAGACGGGCCCAGGGGCGCCGAAATCGGCGGCCTGAGCGGCCGGCGCCAGGGCACCGGCGCTGAGCGCCATAGCGAGCGAGAGCGAAAGGCTGGTCAGTGTCCGTCTCATAGACATCGGTCCCTCAATCGACGGCGAGGGAGGCAGAAGCCTCACCCCTCGTCTCAAGTCTGATCCGGCCGGCCGCACACAAAGACGAAGAACAAACAACCCGCGCCTCTGAAAAAGGCTTTGCGGGCGGAATGCGCCTGCCTCACGCGTAATCGAACCAGGAAAGCGAACTTGAGAACTCGGGGGCCGGCCGGACGACGGGTCCGGGCCGGGAGGCTGCCGGGCCCTGGGGGAGCTTGGGCCCGGCAGAAGCTTGTTGGTGCCGGCCGCCGGAGCGGCCGGCAGAAGTCTTACTTCACCGCATAAACGGGGACCTCACGCTGGAACTTGTAACGGAAGCCCAGCATCAGGTCGTTCGAGGAGATGTTCTTGATGAATTCGCCGCTGTAGGAGTTCGAATTGTCGAAGGCCGTCACCACACCGCTCTTAGCAGTGCCGAGATTGGCGTAGCGATAGGTGAGATCGAGCGCGATCTGCGGGGTGACGTCGTAGCTGGTGCCTGCGTAGAGTGCCCACGCAAAGTTGGTGTTGGTGTGGTCGTCGCCGTAGAACACGCTTTGATTTGGAACATTGACGTCCTTGAGACCGTTCACGGTCAAGGTCGCAAAGCCGATACCCGCGCCTATGTAAGGCGTGAAGCCGCACCAGTTGCCCATGTCGATGTAGGCGTTCGCGAGCCCCAGCCAGCTCTGAATGTCGGCCGTGTACTCGTTCGTCCCGCCGGGGAAGCCGAATCCGCGCGCATAC
>Ga0335081_10016826_pt1 | contig 11845 bp, 13 predicted proteins | sample Lox_Sample_35_FD_206713 | JGI IMG/M metagenome (GOLD analysis project Ga0335081, IMG submission 206713) | Soil microbial communities from Loxahatchee National Wildlife Refuge, Florida, United States - Lox_Sample_3.5 | ecosystem: Environmental > Terrestrial > Soil > Wetlands | place: USA... | reverse complement strand
ATACCTTAAAAGAGATTGCCGTTCATTTAGGCGTGCATTATACTACAGTCAGCAAGCTTCTGAACGATGAGAACAGGTAAAGATGATATTTCAAGACCTGACCCCGATGATTTTTCGTCTGATGAAATCAAATCCTGCAGGTACCGTTCATGGAAGGACAGAAGAATTGAGGGGTGAGATTTTTCAATGACTGATCTGATGCCAGCTATCTTCTTCGGACACGGCAATCCAATGAATGCCTTATCAAGGAACGTTTACACTGACGGCTGGGTTTCTATCGGTAAATCGATTCCGCGTCCAAATGCCGTGCTCGCGGTGTCCGCTCACTGGTGTATACCGGCCTGTGCGGTGACTGCTAATCTTGCTCCTCGCACAATCCACGATTTTGGCGGCTTTCCACGAGAGCTTTACCAAGTCGAATATCCAGCACCAGGCAGTCCGGAGCTTGCCCGGCGTGTAAAGGATTTGCTTGTCCCCGTTTCGGTAGGGCTTGATGAAAGCTGGGGACTTGATCACGGAACGTGGTCGGTACTGCGTCACGTTTTACCAGGCGCAGATATCCCCGTTGTGCAGCTCAGTATTGACGAAAGGCGGCCGCCGTCGCTCCACTATGAAATCGGGAAACGTCTTGCGCCGTTGAGGGAAGAAGGCGTTTTAGTCATCGGTAGCGGCAATGTCGTTCATAATTTGCACTCCTACGCATGGGGTAGTCGCGGGGTTCATCCTTTTGATTGGGCTGTGCGTTTTGAGAAGCACGCCCGGGAGTTGTTGCTTAAAGGAGACGACGCACCGCTTATCGACTATGAGAAGCTCGGCCGTGACGCGATGCTGTGTGTTCCGACGCCGGACCATTACTTGCCGTTGCTTTATGTACTTGGTCTCCGTAAAGAAAATGAACAGATCAGTTTTCCGGTGCAAGGTGTCGATGGCGGCTCAGTCTCTATGCTTGCTGTCCAAATAGGCTGACCACGCTGCCCAACGAGTCGGTGCGCCGGATCGCTAAAAAATCCGGCCTCAGGTGAACTTTTGCCTTGAGGCTGTAGAAAAGGTCCGAAAATCCGATAATATCGCCATATTAGTAACAAAAAGGAGTGGTACCGCCCAAAAGGACGTGGTGGGTCGAACCAAGGGAAGCATTTGATAATAAAAGCTTAATTACCAAAAAATACTTCCGATTTTCGGGTTAGAACCGCATTTTTGGCCGCAAAAATATCTTTCTAAGAGGTTCGAATTGGCAAGGGCTTACCGACACTACCTCCCTGGGTATATTTGGCACATAACGCATCGATGCCATAAGCGGGAATTTTTACTAAGGTTTGCTCGTGATCAGCGTCGGTGGATGCAGTGGCTCTTTGAAGCGAAGAAGCGTTTTGGCGCCTCGATCTTAAATTATGTAGTGACCTCAAACCATATTCATCTTGTGACAAGGGATAATAGAGGAGAAGGGGTTATACCACAGACAATACAATTGATCGCGGGCAGGACGGGGCAGGAGTATAACCAGAGGAAGGATCGAAAGGGAGCCTTTTGGGAGGATCGTTATCATGCTACCGCAGTGGAAGCGGATTCCCATTTAATTCAGTGTTTGGTCTATGTTGATCTGAACATGGTTCGGGCTGGCGTTGTGAGACACCCGTTAGAGTGGCCTTTTTGCGGGTACAATGAAATCCAGAATCCGCGTAAGAGATATTCTATAGTCGATCATGACGGTTTGACTGAATTACTTGATATCAAGAATATGGATGAGTTGAAGAAAACCTATCGGGGCTGGGTGGAGGAGGCTTTGGAGAAACAGAGCCGTCAGCGCCAGCCCCAGTGGACTGAGAGTATTGTTGTTGGGAGTGAGGCTTTCGTGAGAGATACGAAAGAAAAACTTGGCATAAGGGCTATGGGTCGGGAAGTAATCGGAGCAGACGGATCTTATGTGTTGCAAGAGCCTGAAACAGGTTACAAGGCCAATTTTGGCGCTAAAAATATTGGTTTAAGAGAAGAAAACACGTTTTATTGGGACATATATGTTTCAGGATCAATAAGTTAGCTTGGTCCGACCCGGTCACTTCGGTCACTTCGTGATTACGCCGCTTGACACAACTTTTCCGCTGTGATTATAATGTAATTACGGTCCACCGGAAGGGAGTGCTTAATGAAGACTCGTTTGGTTCGTATTGGTAATTCGCGTGGTGTTCGGCTGCCCAAAGCAATCATTGCCCAAGCCAGGTTGACCGAAGAAGTAGAGTTGGGTGTGCGAGACGGAGCCGTCGTCATCGCCCGCACTAGCTCCGCTCGCTTGGGATGGGCGAACGCGGCCAGGCAAATGCGTCAACGGGATGAAGATCTTTTAGTTGATCCTCCTCTTCCCACCCTCTTTGACGAGAAGGAGTGGGAGTGGTGACGACAGAGGTCGTCCGTCGGGGCGATGTATTCCTAGTTAGTCTGAACCCAGCCCGAGGAGGCGAGATCAGGAAAACTCGCCCCTGTGTCGTTGTCTCGCCGGACGAACTTAACGCCCATTTGCGAACTTTTATCGTGGCTCCCCTCACGACCGGAGGCCATTCCTATCCGTTTCGGGTCCCGTGCCGGTTCGAAGGCCGGGCTGGATACGTAGTGATTGACCAGATTCGCACCGTCGATCGGGAGCGCTTGGTACGTCGGCTCGGTAAGCTTTCGCCACCCACCCTGGGGCGTGTTCTTACGATATTGCAGGAGATGTTTACAGCATAATACACAAGCGTTCAGGCCTGTTCTTGACTCATGTTGGCAAATTAGACCCCGCCTTCCTTGGCCCCAAAATCTTTCATGCTAAAGTTAAGAACCCCGCCCCAGGGCGGGGCTTTAAAACCTAAATTCTAAAGCCAAAAACGAGATCCCGAAACAAGTGAGGGATGACAAAAAGACCAGAAGCGAACTGTCATGTCATGAACTTGTTTCAGCATCTGATTTATTTTTTCTGCTTTCAGAAGACGCACCTTTCATCCCCGCCCGCAGGACGGGGTTTTCAGGTGCGATCTTAATAAATGACGATTTTCAGTAGAGAGGGTAATGTTAATAATCTGCTCTATAATTTGTTTGACAAGGGGCGAAAGAAGCCGTTACATTATTCCGAAACGATCTTGATAGAAATAACCCAGGCCGACTTGGATGCTGCGGTAATAAGCGGTCTGTTTGGAATTTCTGGAGCGTTATTCCAAAACAGAACCAAGTATTGGATTTAAATCATGTGAAAAAGGAGAAAGAGGATGGGACTGTTAGAAGGTAAAATAGCAATCATCACCGGCGCCGGCCGGGGAATCGGAAGAGCGGAGGCCGTGGCCATGGTCAAAGAGGGCGCTAGGGTCGTGATCAACGATCTGGGGGGCGGCTTGGACGGAACGGGAAAGCAGGCCATGGTCGCCGATGAGGTGGTGAACGAAGTGGTGGCCATTGGCGGTCAGGCAGTTGCCGATTACTCGGACGTGGGAACGCTGGAAGGCGTGGACAATATGATCTGGAAAGCGCTCAGCAAGTTCGGCCGGCTGGATATCATGGTTAATAACGCGGGTATCTTACGGGATAAAACGCTCCTGAACATGGAGGAGAATGACTGGGATCTCGTCCAGAAGGTCCACTCGAAGGGGACTTTTCTCTGTACCCGGACGGCAGGCCGTATCATGAAGGCCCAAGGGAAGGGCGGCGTCATCCTGAACACCACGTCCATGTCCGGCCTCATAGGAAATGTCGGTCAAGCCAACTACAGCTTTGCCAAGGCGGGCATGTACGGCTTCACCAAGACCGTGGCCGCAGAGTTCGGGCGTTACGGCATCCGGGTCCATGCCATCTGCCCAAATGCCTTCACACGCATGACGGCTGGGCTTCCGGGCCTAAAAGGGATAACCGAGGAGATGCTCAATCCGGCGACAGTTGCCCCATTGGCCGTTTTTTTGGCCTCTGACCTCGCAAAGAATCTCACGGGGCGCGTCATCCTGGCCCATGGGGGAACCATTGGCGTTAAGGTGGCGGAATTCAAGATGACCCTGTCCAACGGCTTCAACAAAAAGGATGGCCTCCCGACCGCCCAAGACATTGCCGATAACATCGACCGCGTGATGATCTCAGAGCCGGATCTTGAGATGATGGCGGCCTTCAAGTTCGAGTAGCAGATGCCCCTTCCTCCAAGGCAATCCACGGGGGTGAGGATCGGATCGTGCGGGGCTATTGTGAAAAGGGACGAAGTTTGCGCGATACTATGAAGAAAATTATTGTCGCATTATTCTTTTTAATCGTTGCCACCGGAACAACTGCCGATGCTGCACAAATGGATTTGGAGATTCAAGGAAGGAGGTTTGTCTCCCAGAAACCGCCTTTCACCTTAACGTTACCTTCTGAACTCGATCTTGTCTATTCTTTTTCGCATGAAAATCCAGGGGAGAATTCGTTAACTCATGTCTATTTTCTCGCCAAGGCCAGGGGAAAACAGATCGAAGAGATGCTCATCCTTCAGATAGCGGACAGGACTGGTCCTCCGGTTGGACCGATGACCGTACCTGCGCTCAGGCCGTATACAGAGAAAAGAAAGTTTCTGAAGGATCGTGTGAGAAAGGGGGAGTTGACGATAGAGTATCTGATTCAATTGATGGCATGGAACCCTGAAGCCCCTTCACTCCAATCTCTATTGAGGAGAGGAATGGTCATCCCGCCCCATTGGGCTCTTCAAGGGCAATTCCAGTTTCTCTATCAGGCAGAACATGCTGTCTCCATCCGATATTCGAGAGATGTCAATTCTTTTGGAATGAAGGTCTCCGATGCGGGAGATGGTTGGGGAAGAGGCTCCATTTCAGGGAATGAAAAAAAAGCTTATGAGATCTTCCGAAAGAGCTTTCTGGAAATGTTAAATACGGTCCGCATCATAACCCAATAATATTAAAAACTATTTCAGAAATTTATCTTGACTTTTTGTATAAACACATATATACGTTATGCCAGATGAAGTCTGCATAAGTAATAGATCTGGAATAAGGATACGCGGACAAAATCTATTTACATAACTTATACTGGTACTCCACGAGTGAAGAAGCCTTTCGGAAGATTCGGAGTCAAACGCACAATTTCCTCGATAGTGTAGTAGGTCATCCGTGCTTTATTGGGCTCGTAATGTACCTGTAGAGGACGGACCGACAAAGAAAGAAAAACTGGTCTCAAATTGAAGACTGGGAGCCAGTATTTATCCAAGGAGTGGTAAATTTTTAACCATTGAGACGAAAAAGGTCAAATTTGTCATTTCCCTATAACCTCTGATATTTTGAAAAGTCATTTAAAATCAAGTTGTTAAATATCAGGAATCAGGTTTGGCATTGAAATTGCTCGAAAACTAATCAGGATACTTATTAGATTGAGGCGACGTAAGAAATGCATCGCAATGGAATTATTCCTGAGAAGATCGATTTCGACTTTGGATCATCGCAAATACCAAGCTCTGACCACAGCAAAGATGAATGGGGATGCGCAATTCACTTTGGCTCATAAGCGAGCAGAGATTTTTCTGTGATCGCCTCATCGTTTTTGTGAGATCATCAACACCAGAAGGAGGAAAATTATGATAGTTGCATGCGAGAAATGCCGAAAAAAATACGAGATAGACCCTGAAAAATTTGAAGGAGAAACAAGTAGGTTTAGATGCACGTCGTGCGGCAATGTGATCACGGTTTCCAAATCGATGGCTAAGAATCCTAACCCATCCCCTACAAAGGCGAAGGGAGAAAAAGCCCCCAGCGCCGGATTGGAAAGTTTCGGTTTAAAGAAAAGAAAGCTCGGTTTAAGAGGTAAAATATTCCTTATCATCATTGTTATCCCCATAATTATGCTAGTTATCGCCGGGCCGATCGCCCTGGGCTACATCAATAACGCCATCGGCCTGATCGTCAGCGAGGATGTACAGTCTGCCACGGAGAGGGCCAAGAATGAGATGAACCAAATGGCCAACTCGATTGCTAATCAGGTGGAGGTATATCTTTTGGGCCACCCGGAATTGAAGAGAGAAGACCTGGCGGATGATCCTGGTTTAAGAAAAATAATCTTTCAGCGCGTTTCGTTGTCTGGTGAGGCAAGTTTGTATCTCAGGTTCAATCCTGAGACGCGAGAGCCCGTAGGCACTTTCCTCATAAATCGGAAAAAAAATGTGGAAGGTCAACCCGTGAACAGTTTGATGGTCAATGGCACACTTGGTAAAGAAAAGTACGACGAATTCGGGAAACTTATCCCCGCAGGGTCGCATGGGGAGCATCGCGTGGCATCCGATTTTTATCTCTCGAAGACTGAAACCGGTATTTTAAAAGAAAAAATATTGGCCTGTTTGCCGGTCGCGCAAACACCTTACGGCGTCGTGACCACTGCCGATACGGATGATTTTATGCTCTCGGTAAAGCAACTTGAAAATCGAATAAAAAATCTAATTTTCGACACGAGAAATATCGTGGTTGGAGTGTTTGGAGGAACCCTGGTGCTCATTGGTATCATCATGCTGCTGTATGTCCACCGAGTGACGAGAAAGATCAAATCTCTGACCGAGATAGCTTACCGTATCAGCGTCGGTGAATTAGGGGCAGAAATGGGAATTAAGTCAAAAGATGAAATTGGAGATTTGGCTGATGCGATCTCGCGTATGCAGGATAGTATTCGTCTATCCATCGAGAGGCTTCGCAGAAGGACGACTTAACGATGCCTCAGGAAGGTGAGGGACGGGCGTTTCGTAGAGGCGACTTTCGTTTTGTGCACGGCAAAATGCCTTCTATGCCGCGAGGGACAGAAAGTTGCTTAATCTGATAGAGAACATTTTAGAGCAATGTTATGCCTGAACTATTTCTCGGCGACCTAACACAAGTTAAACTCTTTGACATTCTTAAACCCCTATTTAGCGGAAAAAAGACCGGAAAGATTATGGTTAAGGGGAAAGAAAGCGGAGAATTGTATTTAGAACTCGGAAATATTACCCATGCGAAAGCGAACAATGGTGTCGGAGAATATGCTTTCTTTTCCCTGATGGGATTAAAAGTCGGGAAGGCCTCGTTTGAACCGGATGAGGTCCCGTCAGAAAGAACCATCTCCATTTCAACGGAGCAACTTCTTTTGAATTGGTCTTACCGAAAACAGGAGTGGGATAAGATCAAAGAGACCATCCCCTCTCCCAGTACGTCTTTTCGTCTCTCTCTCCAAAAGAGCCCGGAGAATAAGAATATCAATGCTGACCAATGGAATGTGTTAGCCCTATGCAACGGGACCAAAAGCGTCACGGAAATTGCGGGAACGCTCAACTGGGATGAGTTCAAAACATCTAAGGCAATCCTTCAGCTTGTCCAGTTAGGATTGCTGGTGAAAGCCGAAGGTCCAAGACCTCCCGAGAAAAAGTTGGCAGGGGAGACTTTTTTTGTAAGATTGGAAAACGAACTCAAAAAGGCAGTAGGACCAGTAGCTTCCGTCATCATCGATGACAAACTCAATGAGCTGGGCATGACCACGGCGTCCCTTCCTCAAGATCAAGCCCAACCTTTGGTCGAGGCGCTGAGTGAGGAGATTCCGCGTGACGCTCAGAAGAAAGAGTTTATTCGGGTGATGATGGAATTTCTCTCTTCCGGGAAGTTATAGAGAGCCATGGGAATGCAGGGTTTCAAAAATAGAGATGAAGGAGAAAGCCATGATTCTTCCAAAAGGTGAGGTGAGACACCAAAATCTGTTGACAGCCTACACGGATGTCTCAGCCCTTCTATCGGCGCTAAAAACAGAAGGCTTCAGCGGCACCCTTGAAATTGAATTCCCCGAGAAAGAGGGGACCATCTTCATCGATTCGGGAGAGATCCTCAATGCGGAGATAAAAGAAAGGAGTAACGTGGAGAGGAAGATCGGACAGGAAGCTATCCAAGCTTTTATGACTTTGTCGAATCAAAAGAATGGGGTCCTTAATGTCTACCGATTGCTACCTGAACAGGTGGCTATCGTCATCAACCACCTTCAACACGAGGTTCTTTTTAAGGAATTATCCACAGATTTTACCCGATTGGACCGCCTCCTCTTAAAGTTTAAAGAAGATAAACATGATGGTTTCATTGAAGTGCTGACGAAAGAGAAGAAGGCCCTGGGGGTTCTATTCGTGGAAGGGGGAGAGCCTGTGGAGATGTTCACCATTCCCGAATCTGGTCCTTCTGTTTTTGGTCGAAAATCAATCCCCGTATTTGTGGAAAATGTGAGTAAACAGTCGGCCCTTCTAAATGTGTACAAAAGTTACGGCAAGATGTTCAAGAAAGAGAGACCTGTTCCAGAAAGCAAGCCCGTCGCGCAACGGAAACCCGCAGTCGAAAGCAAACCCGCGGTGGAAAGCAGACCGCTGCCAGGGGGTAAGGAAGGGCTGAGAGAACTGATGACTATCCTGCAGGAAACCCTTTCCACTGCCGAGAGGTTGGTGGATGCTGCTTCCCGAAATGGAACCTTCATTATAACGTTTAAGAAGTCCCTGATCGAAAAGGCTGAGGCCTTCGGTTTCTTAGATCCGTTTGCTGGCGAATTCGAATACCAGGACGGGGTGATTCGATTTTCGGGGGAGGTTGGGGAAAAAGAATTTACCAGGGGTATTTTGGAATCTTTGAATACGACACTTATTCTCCTCGGGAAGGAGCTCCCAAAGAATAAAATGCTTCCCCTAAAGTTGATTGCAGAAATAAAATCTTCTTTAGAATTGCATAACGACACCTTGGAGCGCCTGGGGGTAAAGGAAGTAGTCTCTTCATCCTTTCAATAAGGATCCTCTTTATAGCTGTGGCCAGCATCTTCTGTATTAGCCTCCAATATTGGACGGTGTGCGCGTCTTTTTTCTGACACAAACGTGTCTTCCAATTCCTTCTCCGAAAAACCCTCTATCACGCAACCTTCAGGATTTACAAAACCGTTTTTAATGTTCCTAAACATTTTCCCTTGACAATAATTTTCCCCTTAGTTACAAAATGTCTTAAGGGAAGATGGGGGAGTTTACGATCATTAATGAAGGCGCCTGTCGGCTCATGCGCCCCACCGAGAGTCTAACCACCAAGACCAGATATTCAAGCTCCGTAAGAGTCTTAAGGAAAAGCAACACCGTCCGTAGAGGAATAAGATGAAAACCTCTCACGAGGAGACCCTCAGGTATTGGAATCCCGCCGCCGAGACGCTGCCAGAGGAGAAGTTGCGAGCCCTCCAGGTCAAGAAGTTCAGAAGGATTATGGAGTGGGCTTACCAGAGGTCGAAGTTTCACCGAAAACTCTATCAGGAGGCAGGCATCGAGCCTGGCGATATCAAGACCTTCGAGGATGTGGCGAGAGTGCCGAAGGTGGAGAAGGCGATGATGAGGGATATCCAGAGGAAAGATCCCTTTCCATACGGAGACGCCCTCTGTGTGCCTCTGGAGGAGGTGACCGCGTTTCGCCAGACCAGTGGGACCACGGGGACGCCCGTTTATCAGCCCGATACCTGGCAGGACTGGGAGTGGTGGTCAGAATCGTGGGCGTACCTGCTCTATGCTCAGGGCTACCGGAAGACCGACCGGGTCTTTCTCCCGTTTGGGTACAATATCTTTGTGGCCTTCTGGGCGGGCCATTATGCAGCCGAGAAGTTAGGATGCGAAGTCATCCCGGGCGGGGTTCTGGATACCGAGGCGCGGTTGTTGAAGATTCAAGAGTTACGGGCCACGGCGATGATGGCGACTCCGACGTATGTGCTGGGGATGGCGGATGCGGCACGCAAAAAGCTGGGGATGAATCCTGCCAAGGATCTGACTATACGAAAAATAACGTGCGCCGGGGAACCGGGGGCGAGCATCCCATCGACGAAAAAGCGAATGGAAGAGGCATGGGGGGCGAAGGTCTACGATCATGTGGGCGCGACAGAGATCGGGGCATGGGGTTTTGAGTGTGTGGAGCAACCAGGGGGTCTTCATGTAAACGAGGCGTTGTTTCTGGTGCAACTGGAGGATGTGGAGACGGGAGAGTTGATCGAGGAGCCGGGCCGGAAGGGGAAATGTATCATTACTGCCCTTGACCGAATCGCCCAGCCCTGCATTCGATTCGACTCCAAGGACGTGGCGGAGTGGTCGAAAGAACCTTGTCCCTGTGGGAGAACATTCCGAATCATTCAGGGAGGGGTAGTGGGAAGGGCAGATGATATTACTAAGATCAAAGGAGTGCTGGTAGCTCCCTCCGCTATCGAAGAAGTGGTTCGTTCGGTCAAGGGATTGGGCGACGAGTTTGAGGTGCTGGTGGCCAAGAAGGGAGATTTGGACGATATTACGCTCAAGATTGAACTTTTGCCGGAGCACGAAGGCAAACGGGAAGCGATTCTGGGGTAGTTAAAGGACCAGCTTCGGTTGAAGACGAATCTGGGGTATAATATCGAGGTCCATCCGTACCATTCGCTACCGCGGTATGAGGTGAAGGCAAAGCGGTTTAAAGACGTGCGGAAGCATGGGTAACCCCCCCCTGCACCTCCCCTTAAATAAGGGGAGGTGTGGAGGGGTTATGCGGAGGTGAAAGTGCTAAGGGAGAATGGGATGACTCGAAGGGAGATGAAAAAGCTCGATACTCGAATAAAAACCATCAAGAGGGCAGCGGAAGAACTTAAGACCCTTTCAGGAGGAATGCAGGCGGTAGATCGGAATGTCGAGCGGATTCTTGCTTCTGTGAAGATGCTTGAAATCAACGTAACAGACCTTCTTCTGTGAAGGGAATCTCTGGCAAGACCCTCTTTCTCTAACAGGAGGCATTTTTCGATTTCGAGGCGAAAGGGCTTTTCGACTGGTTCTGGCCGATTTTAATGTCCCAACAGAGGGAAGATGGGAGACGGAGAAAAAAGGAGGAGGATAGGCTGTTGCGGAAAAACTTATTTGGTGCTGAATAAAATAGAAAGGAGGAGCATATGATGAGAAAAATATCTATCGTTGCAGTATTAGGGGTTTTCTTAACCATGGGCCTTCCTTCTCTTGGGTTTACCGCTTCCACCAAAGTGGCTCCCAAGACCATCAGAGTTGGCTCTTCGTGTTCCCTAACCGGCATTTTTGGTTCAGGAGGAGCCATGTGCAAGGCTGGATATGAGATTGCCATTGACGATATCAACAAAAAGGGAGGCGTCTTTGTTAAAGAATTCAATAAGAAAATTCCTTTAGAGCTCATTCTCTTGGATGATGAATCGAATATGACTTTGACGGTAAGCCGAATGGAGACCCTCTATTCCACCAACGATGTAGTGGCTTACTTGGGAGGCTTTTCAAGCCCCATACACGCGGCACAGGCTCCGATTGCTGAAAAGAATAAGGTTCCGTTCCTGATGGTGGGCTCTTACCTTTATAGCGTCCACGAGAAGGGATACAAATATAACTTTTCTCCCTTTCCCAAATCACCTGACTGTGCGAGGGCGGTTTTCGAACTCCTTGATTCCATTCCGGTAGGAGAGAGGCCCAAGAAAGTTGCTATCTTCATGGAAAAAGCGCCCGTTGGAATGGAGTTGGGTGACATGTGGAAGAGTGAATCCGTTAAGCACGGTTATGGAGAGCCCCTTTATCGAGACCAACCTCGGGGAATGAAGGACTTTTCACCCCTTATCATGACAGCTAAGGGAGAAGGGTCTGAGATATTGCTCACGGGTCCCACTACGCCTGAGGGGATTACACTGACCAAACAGATGAAGGAACTCGACTACAATCCAAAATTCTACTTTGCCTACCGTGCCGCTGACCCCGTTGCATGGGGTCGGGCACTGGGAAAAGACGGTGATTATGTTGTTTTGGGTCCAGGGTGGAACGATGGGCTTAAATTCCCAGGGGTCAAGGAACTCAACGAAGCTCATATGAAGAAATTCG
>Ga0335081_10016824_pt1 | contig 11846 bp, 10 predicted proteins | sample Lox_Sample_35_FD_206713 | JGI IMG/M metagenome (GOLD analysis project Ga0335081, IMG submission 206713) | Soil microbial communities from Loxahatchee National Wildlife Refuge, Florida, United States - Lox_Sample_3.5 | ecosystem: Environmental > Terrestrial > Soil > Wetlands | place: USA... | reverse complement strand
GAGCAGCAGCAATTCGGGGTTCATCCGGGCCTGCGGAAAATGCCGGTCGGCCGCGGCGTACCCGAGATTGGCCGGGGTGTAGGGGGGCAGGTAATTGCGGTCGTTGTAGCTCGGCTTGTAGCTCGGTAGCGCGAGCAGTCCAACCAGGCACAGTGCGGTCGCCGCGGCGAGGATCGGCAGGGGCCAGCGCACCACGGCCGTGCCGACCCGGCGCCAACCGCGCGTCTTCATCTTCCGCTTGGGCACGAACAGGCCGAAGCGACTGCCGGCGGCGAACAGCGCCGGCGCCATGGACAGCGCGGCCACCACCGAGACCAGCATTCCGATCGCCAACGGGATGCCCAGCGTCTGGAAATACGGCAGCCGGGTGAAGCTGAGGCAATACGTCGCGCCGGCAATCGTCAAACCCGAGCCCAGAATGACATGGGCGGTGCCGTGATACATCGTGTAGAAGGCCGTGACGCGATCCTCGCCGTGCTGGCGCGCCTCGTGATAACGGCCGACCAGGAATATCGCGTAGTCCGTTCCCGCGGCGATGGCCAATGTGGTGAGCAGATTGACCGCGAAGGTGGAAAGTCCGATCAAGTTGTAGTAGCCCAGGCACGCGACGATTCCCCGGGCCGCCGCCAATTCGATGAAGACCATCCCGAGCACCAGGATCACCGTGACGATCGAGCGGTAGACCAGGAGCAGCATCAGGGTGATGACCCCGATGGTCACCATCGTGATCATCCTGACGCTCTTGTCGCCGGCCTGGTGTTGATCCGCCGTGAGCGCCGCGGGGCCGGTGACGTAGGCCTTGAGCCCCGGCGGCGGCGGGTCACTCGCCACGATGTCGCGGACCGCTTGCACGGACTCGTTGGCCAAGCTCTCGCCCTGGTTGCCGGCCAGGTACAGCTGAACGTAGGCGGCCTTGCCGTCGGCGCTCTGCGACCCCGCCGCCGTGAGGGGATCCCCCCAGAAGTCCTGGATGTGCTCGACGTGCTTGGGGTCGGATTGGAGCGTCTTGATCAGGCCGTCGTAGTAGTGGTGCGCGTCGTCGCCGAGTTGCTGATCGCCCTCCAACACGATCATCACCGAGCTGTTGGAGTTGAACTCGTGGAAGTCCTGGCCGACGCGCTTCATCGCCTTCATCGACGGCGCGTCGTTGGGGGCCAGCGACACCGAGTGCTGCTGACCGACCGCTTCCAGCTGGGGTGCGGCGGTGTTCACAAGGACCGTGAGCGCCAACCAGAAGAGCAGGATCGGCACGCAGGCCAGCCGAATTACGTGCGGGATGATCGGGTGCGCGCCCACATGCCGGTTGCTCATGCCGACTTCACCAAGCAGAAGGTCTGCGCATTCACCTCATGGGAGACCTCTTCGTCCTTGACTACGCCGTTCACGGTGATGCGGCAGCCGATGGTGTTGCTGTCGCCCTGTGCCACGATGTTGGCGCTGGCCGCGGGGGCGGTGGTCGTGAGCGTCAGCGACCACGGCAGCGTGGTGTCTTCGACTTTTTGCGGCTGCGCCTGCAGATCGAGGTAGTTGATGGTCGCCACGGTCCCGGCCGGCCCGAAGATCTCGTACGTCACACGCTTGGGGTTGAACGGCTTGGTGTCATTGGCGAGGCCGCTGCCCGGCCGGGTGAGCTCCGTCTTGCCGAACACGCCGTGGAAGCGGTAGACGCAGAACGCCGCGATAGCCACCACGACCGCAATGACCAGCGCCATCCACACCCGTCGGGCAGCCCTGAGCATTGGAGGCGACTCCTCGTCTTCTCGTTCTTCTCGCGTCTTCTTCTCGCGTTCGCGGCAGGCTAATAGAAGGGACAGATTAGTTCATTTAACTTCTGAGTGGGGACTTTAACCTGAACTAATAGTTCAACAAGAGGTGGCTTGGAGTAGACGTCACAGGTCCCCAAGACAGGGGTCGGTCTGCGGAAAGCGGGTTGGAGGCGTTCGTCCCGATCGGCGGACATGTGGTGGACGTCACGCGATGGGCGCTGGTGCAACGTCAATAGGAAAGCTAACTAGGGGTGTCGAGTTGGGGGTATAGTCCAGCCGATGAAGACAGCGGCGCTGGCAGCAATCGCCGGCATGGCAATCGCCCTGGCCGCGCCGGCGCACGCCGACCCGGACACCGATTTCGACGCCCAGCTCAAAAGTTACGGCATCTACGGTCCCCGCGACTTCAACGCGTGGATGGGCAAGATCGCCTGTGAACGACTTCATAACGGCGTGGACGCCACCGCGGACAAGTCCGCCGCCTTCCTCTTCAACAACCTGCCGAGGGGCACCACCCACGCGCAGTCGTGGCAGTTCCTCGGGGCCGCGATCAACACCTACTGCCCCGACGAGGCACCCGCCTGGCAAAACGCCGCCGAGCAGCACGGTTGATACGCCCGTCATAACCGCTCCATAGCACCGCCACAGTGTCGGGGACCACAGTTGGGTCACGGCGGAGTCCCGCCGGCCCGGCACGAAGGATCCGACCATGGTCGACGGCAGCGCCATCGCAGCGGCACCGGTTTTGCCGAAATCTCCGTGCGCACCACGCGTCCCGGCGCGTTATCGACTCGAGTTCGACGACGGCACCGCAATCACGGTGCGCGGCAGGGGACTGATCGGACGCGAACCGACCACACCGGCAGACTCCGGCGTCGAACATCTGATACGCCTCGTCGACGACAGCCTCTCGGTGTCCCGGACGCATCTGGAGTTCGGCATCGGGGCATCCGGGCTGTGGATCCAGGACTGCGCCTCCACCAACGGCTCTCACCTCGAGGTCGACGGACAACGACACACACTCGAGCCGGCGGTGCCCGTCGCCGCTCCGCCCGGATGCGTCATCCACCTGGGTGGGCGGCGCATCCGCGTGCGGGCCACCAGCGGGCGCGCCGTCGTCGGATCCGCCACGGTCGACTGGGGCGTCGCCACCCACATCGGAGGCACCCGCCGGCACAACCAGGACTCCTACTGCGCCGACCCGCCGGTTTTCGTGGTCGCCGACGGCATGGGCGGACACACCGCCGGTGACCTCGCCAGCCGTGCCGTGGTCGACTCACTGCTTGCGCTGACCGGTGATGAGCAGGTGACAACCGAGTTGCTCACCGCCTGTCTGGCCGATGCCCGCGCCCGACTCGATCAGATCCCGGCGTCGGGCGGGCGGCCGCCGGGCAGCACGGTCAGCGGCGTGATCGTCACCCAGAACGACGACGGGCCGTACTGGATGGTCGTCAATGTCGGTGACTCCCGCACCTACCGCCTGGACGCCGACGGATTCCGTCAGCTCACCATCGACCATTCGGTTGTGCAGGAATTGATCGACGCGGGCACCCTCACCGACGCAGAGGCCCGGTCACTGCCGTTCAGCAACATCCTCACACGCGCGGTGCTCGCGGGGATCGACCATCCGGCGGACGTGTGGCTCCGGCCGATCGGGCCGGGCGACCGCATCCTCATCTGCTCCGACGGGCTCACACGCGAACTCGACGACCCGGGCATCGCCCGCATCCTGCGCGCCGCGGTCGATCCGCAGGCGGCCGCCGATCAACTGGTCAACGGCGCGGCCGACGCGGGCTGCGGCGACGACGTGACCGCGTTGGTGGTCGACGCGGTCGCCATCCGGTGTTGGGATCGGTAGTACCGGATCAGCGAGCACTGCGCGGTCGCGCGGGCGGGACCGCCGCCAGCAGGGTCCGCGTGTACTCGTGTTCGGGTGCGGCGAACAGTTCTGCGGCCGACCGGTATTCGACCGCCTCCCCGGCGTGCATCACCAGCACGTCGTGGCTCATCTGCTGCACGACCGCAAGGTCGTGAGCGATGAACAGGTACGTCAAGCCCAGATCGCGCTGCAGGTCTTCGAGCAGATCAAGCACCCGGGCCTGCACCGAAACATCCAGCGATGCCGTCGATTCGTCGAGGATCAGCAGCTCCGGCTCGACGGCGAGCGCGCGCGCGATGCTCACCCGCTGGCGCTGCCCACCCGACAGTTCGTGCGGATAGCGCGACGCGAACGCCGTTGGCAGCCCCACCAGGTCGAGCAGTTCGGCAACCCGGGCGTGCCGGTCGCGCCTGCCCCTCGCCAGCCGGTGCACGAGCAGCGGCTCGCCGATCGCCAATCCCACGGCGGTACGCGGGTCCAGCGACGAGAACGGATCCTGCAACACCAGGCTGATCCGCCTGCGCAGTGCTTTCTTGGCTGCCTTCCTGGCGCCTTTCGCGACCCCGAACACGTCGGTCCCGTCCAGCGTCGCGGTGCCGGCGTCCGCCGTGACCAACCCGGTGAGCGCACCGGCCACCGTTGACTTGCCCGAACCGGATTCGCCCACCAACCCGAGCGTGGTTGCGCGGCGGATCTGGAACGAAAGATCCTTCACCGCATGCACAATCGACCTGCCGACCGGCGTGGTCACCGGGAACCGCACATCCAGACCGTCGACACGCAGCAGCACCGGCGCGTCCTGGGCGGCCGGCGTCGGCCCGCCGCCGCCGATCAACGGCCGCGCCTCCAGGAGTTCGCGGGTGTAGGGATGCCGGGGCCGGTCGAACACCTCGAGGATCGGCGCCTGCTCCACCGCCTCGCCATCCCGCAGCACCGTCACGTCGTCGGCCACCTCGCCGATCACCCCCAGGTCGTGGCTGACCCACACCACCGCGGCGCCGAAGTCGCGTTGCAGCCGGCGCACCAGGTCGATGATCTGCGCCTGCGTCGTCACGTCCAGCGACGTCGTCGGCTCGTCGGCGATCAGCAGCTCCGGGTCGCAGGCCAACGCGATCGCGATCATCACCCGCTGCCGCTGCCCACCCGACAGCTGATGCGGGTAACCGCCGAGCCGGGCCTCCGGATCTGGCAGCCCCACCGCGTCCAACAACTCAAGCGCCCGGCCCCGCGCTTGCCGCCGGGTCAAACCGCGATGCGTCTCAAGCGATTCGGTGATCTGCCGTTCCAGCGTGAGCAGGGGGTTCAGCGACGTTCCCGGATCCTGGAACACGAAGCCGATCCGGCCGCCGTGCACGGTGCGCAGCACACGGGCCGGCGCCCCGACCAACTGTGTGGATCCCGAATCCGCGCCGGGTCCAATTGCGCTGGTCCCGGTGACCACCGAGCCCGGCGCATCCAGCAGCCCGCTTGCCGCCAAAACGGTCATCGACTTGCCGGATCCCGACTCGCCGACGATGCCCAGCGTCTGCTCGCGGGTCACGTCGAACGAGACGCCGCGGACGATCTCGCGGCGGCCGATGCGCACCCGCAGATCGCGGGCGCGCAGGACCGGCTCGCTCACCGCTTCCTCCTGGCCTCGATCATGCCGCGCTGCTTGGGATCCAGCACGTCGCGCAGCCCGTCGCCGATCAGGTTGAACGCGAGCACCGTGACGAAAATGGCCGCGCCGGGGAACACGCTCATCCACCAGGCTCGATGCACGAACCCCTGCGCGTCGAAAAGCATTCGACCCCAGGACGGTTGCGGCGGTTGAATGCCAAGCCCCAGGAACGACAGCGCCGCTTCGGACAGGATCGCGAACGCCAGCGACAGCGAGGTCTGCACGATCACCGGGCCGGCGATGTTGGGCAGGATGTGGCGGCCGAGGATGTACAGGTCGCCGGTGCCCATCGTGCGTGACACCGCAACGTACGGCTCGACCCGCACACTCAACGCGCTGGCCCGCGCCACCCTGGCAAAGATCGGCGTGTACACAATGCCGATCGCCAGGATCGTGGTCGTCGTTCCCGGCGCGAGGATCGCCACGATGGCCAGCGCCAGCAGCAGCACCGGAAACGCGAACATCACATCGACAACCCGCATCAGCACCGCGTCGACCACACCGCCGCGGTAGCCCGAGATCACACCGATCGTCACGCCGACCGCGAACGCGAACGCCACACTCGCGACCGCCACCAGCATCGAAGCCTGGGTGGCCACCAGCACCCTGGAGAAAATGTCGCGGCCGAGTTCGTCGGTGCCGAACCAGTGCGCGCCGCTCGGCGGGCGCAGCGCATCGGCCACGTCGATCTTGTTCACGCCGTACGGCGCGATCCACTGGGCGGCCATCGCGACGAACACGATCACGAGGAGAACCAGCGCGCTGATCGCGGTGACCGGATTGCCCAGCAGCAGCCGCCAGGACGCGACCCGGGTGCTCTGCTCGACGGAGGTGTCCGTCATGAGAGCCGGATCCGCGGGTCGACGACCGCGTACAACACGTCCACGATCAGGTTGATGAGCAGAAACAGCGCGGCGATCAGCAGGACCGCGCCCTGGATCAGCGGGTAGTCACGCGCCTCCACGGCGGTGTAGGTGAGCCGGCCGACGCCCGGCCACGCGAACACCACCTCCACGACGATGACGCCGCCGAGGATCGTCGCGAGCTGAATCCCGGTGATGGTCAGCACCGGGATCAGCGCGTTGCGCAGGATGTGCCGGAACGTCACCACCGGCGGCGGCAGACCCTTGGACCGCGCGGTGCGGACATACTCCATCGACGCCACATCGAGGACCGCCGAACGGATGTAGCGCGTCATGATCGCGCCCGCGACGATGCCGACGGTGAACCCGGGCAGGATGACGTGCCGCAACCATCCGGCCGGATTACCCACCAGCGGTTGGTAACCCGAGGTCGGCAGCCAACCCAGCGTCGACGCGAAGAGCCCGATGAGCAGGATGCCCATCCAGAAATCGGGGATCGAGACGCCGAATTGGCTTGCGATGCGCACGATCGCATCGCTGAGCCGGCCTTCACGCAGCGCCGCCCAGATTCCCGCGGGAACCGAGATGAACAACGCGATGACTATGCCCACCGCGGACAGCGACATGGTCGCGGGCAGCCGCTCGAGCAGCGTGACGGTGACCGGATCGCCGTTGCGGAAACTCACGCCAAGGTCGCCGCGGAGGGCCGAGCCGATGTAGGAGAAGAACTGCACGACGATCGGACGGTCCAGGCCGCTCGCCGAGCGCAGAGCGTTATAGGAATCGGGACTGTACCGGGTACCCAACGCGAGTCGCACCGGATCGCCGGGGACGAGATGAACGAGGGCGAAAACCACGACCAGGACCCCGAACAGTACGACAACGGAATACAGGAGGCGGCGCGCGAGGAACCGCACGATCGGGCTCACCGGCCCAGCCCGGCGGTGCGGAAACGGACCGCTTTGTCGCGGCGCGGCTGGTAGCCCGACACCCTTTTGCTCCACGCCTGGATCACCGACGGGTTGTAGAGATAGATGTAGCTGGCATCGTCCGCGATGATCGTGGCGGCCTTGGCGTAATCCTGTTTTCGCGCCTCGAAATTGGTCTCGGTGCGACCGGCGTCCAGCAGGGCGTCGACGGTCGGGTTGGAGTAGTGTTGGGCATTGCTTTTCCCGCCGGTGTGTTGCTGCGCGTAATAGAAGTCGTCCGGGTCGATGTTGCCGAGCCAGCCCATCATCAACATGTCGAAGTCGCCCTTGTTCGCGTCGTCGAGCCAGGTGGCGAAGTCGACCGTGCGGATCTTGACGTTGATGCCCAGCGGCGAGAGGTTGTCGGCGATGATCTGCGCCGCGGTGACCGTCTCCGGATACTCACTCGTCGCCATCATGTCGAGCGTAAGACCTTCGACCCCGGCCTGATTCAGCAAACCCTTCGCCTTGTCGATGTCGCGGGTGTACCCGTGGTAGTCGCTGTACCAGCGGCTGCCCTGCGGAATCGCAAGCTGATTGGCGGTTGCGGTGCCGTAGCTGGTGGCCTGCACGATCGCGGCCCGGTCGACGCCATACGCGATCGCCCGGCGCACCCGCACATCGTCGTACGGCTTGCGGGCTTCGTTCAGCGTCAGATACCAGTAGTCGTTGCTCGGTGTCACACCCAGCGTGATCGAGTCGTCGCCCTTGAGCTCGTCGACGCGCTGGGTGGGAATCGAGTCGGTCCAGTCGATCTCGCCCGCCTGCAACGCCGACAGCGCCGTGGACGCCTCGGGAATGAAGCGGAACGTCACCCCCGACACCGGCGGCGGGCCGCCCCAATAGCTCTTGTTCGCGGTCAGCGTGATCGAATCACCGCTTTTCGCACTCTGAAACGCAAACGGGCCGGTGCCGACCGGGTGGGTCGCGATGGCCCCGCTTTCGACGTTTTTGCGCTGCACGATCGCCATCCCCTTGAACCCGCCGATGTTGACCAGCAGGTTTGGGGTGGGCTGTTTGACGGTGATCTTGACGGTCGCCGGGTCGGGCGCGGTGATGTCGGTGACCGCGCTGAACCGGTAGGCGTTGGGCAGTTGCTGATCGATGATGCGGCGATAGGAGTACACCACGTCGTCGGCCGTGAACGCGCTGCCGTCGTGGAAGGTGACGCCGTTTCGCAAGTGAAACGTCCAGGTCAGCTGGTCGGGGCTGACCTCCCACGACTCGGCGAGCGCCGGGCGCATCCCGAGGTTTTCGTCGGGCTCGACGAGCGTGTCGTAAACGTTTTCGAGGACCTCGAACGAGAAGTAGGCGCTCGTCTTCTGCGGGTCGAGCTGGTCGGGCTCACCGGCGATGGCCGCGATCAGGTTCCCTCGGGTGGCGCCACCGAGGTCGACCCGTTGGCCGGTCGAGCACGCGGTCAGGGCGAGGGCCGTGATCACGCCTGCGGCGATCAGTGCCACTCGTAGTCGCATCGATTCACCGTAGGTGGCAACGGTGGGGCGGCTGCGAAGGGGGCGCGCCAGGGCCGGAGTCAGGTCGCGGTGTGCGCTTTGGCGAGCGGGTGTGGTGGTTTCGGCTTCGTTTTTCCGATTGTCGCTGTCGCCTCGGTGTTCATCCCGGCGTCGGGACGCTCGCGGAACGGCGGCGCCATAGCACCACCGCGGCGACCAGCACGACCGTGAGCGCTTCGGCGAGCACGCTGAGCGCGGCATAGGGCGACGGGTTCCAGCCTCGTTCGGTGAACCCGAACAGGCCGACGGTACGCGACAGCGCGAACGCGATCAGCGCCCCGGCCGAAAGCGCCGCACCGGCCCAACTGAACCACTCCGGCGCCCCGAACAGGATCAACACCGCCAGTGTGCAGAAGATGCTTGCCTGCCAGAGGAATCCGGGTCCGACCGTGGGGATGACACGGTAGCCGCCGTCGATGTACAGATAGGCGTGGATGACGCCGCTGACCGCCAGCAGGACACTGATCGCGGCCCTGACCGCCACCCGCGCCGGCAGGCCTGCTGTGGGCTTGGCCACTGTGGATGTCATTGCAGTGCCTGCTCTTTCAACGCGAGGGCCTGTTGGCCCTTGGTGTAGCTGACCTCACGGATGCCCAGCGCGTCCTTCAGCTTGCCGGCGGGCAGGTTGATCGGCTTGGGCGCCGGACCGTCGCCAGGATGCGGCAGGGGGTAGGCCGTGGTGGTGCCGCTGTAGAAAGTGACGTTGCCGTCGGTTTTCGAGAACAGCTGGTGAACGTGACCGTTGAGGCACGTCACCGACGAGAACCGGCGCAGGTAGCTCAGCGCCCGGGCCGCGTCGTCGGTGCCCCATCCCCAGTCGGGGTACATCGCAAACATGGGGATGTGGCTGAACACGATGATCGGCGTGTCGCTCGACAGCGGTGCGACATCTTTTTGGACGAAGTCGAGCTGATCGGTTCCCAGGTGGCCGAGTTTCTGCAGGTGCAGCGTGTTGACCAGCCCGATGACATGGACGCCGCCGACGTCGAAGCTGTACCAGCCGTCATCGCGGGTGCCGGCGCCGAAGACCTGTCGGTACTTCTGGCCGGCGTCGTCGGTGGCGTCGTGTTCGCCCGGCACCGTGAAGATATGCGGCGTGTTCAGGCCGGTGAGCATCTGCTTGACGTGGTCGAACTGCTCTGGCGTACCAAGGTGGGTCAGGTCGCCGGTGTGAATGACGAAATCCGGTGTGTAGCCGAGGTTGTTGACCTGGTTGATGGCTTGGGCGAACGTGTCGGCGACGTTGGGGTTGGCGGCCCCGTTGAACCCAATGTGGCTGTCGCTGATCTGCGCGAAACGCAGCGTCGGGCGCGAGGCCGCCGGCGTGGGTTCGGGGGAGCCGGCGATGTGCGAGATCACCTCGCCGCCGACCACGCTGAGCGCCACCGCCGAGCCGAACCACGCGGTGTGGCGCAGGAGTTGGCGTCGTGTCATTGCGCGCGGGTCTGTGTCGGCGGTCATTGGTTCACCACCACGGTGCCGGTCATGAACGGGTGGATCGAGCAGACGTAGTCGTAGCTGCCCGGCTTGGCAAACGTGAAGCTGTAGGTGCCCTTGGTGTCCAGGCCAGGGGAGTGGAAGGAGCCGTCTTTGGCCACGACGGTGTGCGGTTCCTCGTCCTGATTGGTCCATGTGACGGTGGTTCCGGCCGGCACGGTCAGCATCTGGGGGTTGAACTTGAAGTTCGTGATGGTGATCGCATTGCCGGGCTGCGGCGGCGGCGCTTCCGGCCCCGATGCCACCGCGGACTGCGATGGCGCAGGCGCGGCGGCGGTGCCTGAGCCGACCATACCCGGGGTGGCGGCGCCGGACCCAAAGTTGAACGACGGGCTGGACTGGGATGAGTGGGTGGATCCTGAACAGCCGGACAGCAGCAAGGCGGCCGCGGCCACTGCGGCGGCCGCGGATATCGGATGACGGAGTCGAGGCATGTCGCTGCAAACCTTCCTGGTCAATGACGTCCATGACGAGGCGGCGGAGTGCGCTGCACTCGTCAATCAATAGGGGCCTGGGTTACACGCTGGGCCGCGCCCAGTGCTGCCGCGCCGGCCCGGGCGGCTCGACCGGGGCACTTCGATCGCAGCGTTGACCTCGCGGACCCAGTGTGGACGGATCGTGTGGACGGATCAATCGCCGAGCGTGACACCAGCGTCACGCTGTTGTCCTCTGAATGCTCTGGCTTCACGCTCGCGGATGTTTGATTAGTTGCGCCGCGCGATCCGTATCGACGGCGCGAATGTCGCCCGCGGCCTCGGACTGCAGTTGCCATTCAGTGGTGCGTCCGTCCGGGCCGGTCAACCGGCCGGTGGCGAGTGCGTCGCCGATGAGGCGTCGGATGTGTTGCGCATTCGCCGGTTCAGTGGCGAACAGCACGCGCACAGCGATGGTCTCACCCGCGGGGACAGCGGCGGTGTGGTGAGGAGCGAGTGGGCATGGAGGCGGATGGTTCCAATGTCCGCACAACGCAAGGGTCACTGCGCCGCCCAGTGCATTGGGATCTCCGTCCGGCTGAAGCACAACAACGGCATCATGGGCGAAAACTTCGCGCGCCACGGGCGTCGATAGTATTTGATGACGTGGATGGGAGCCAGACGGATCGTGCGTTCATCACGCCAGCGCCCGGGACACCCGGCCTCCTGTTGGGCGCTTTCCACGTCGCCGGCCTGGGCTATGTCGCCGAGGAGTTCTTCATTTCCGGGACGGCGTCGTCCTACACCCCCGGCGCTGACCTCGGTCCTGACGGGCGGTGGAGCGTAACGCCATCAGCCACGGCCGAGTACATCACTCGGATGGTGGTGCTGACGCCAGCGGACCGGGCCAGGTTCAACGGAACGGTGCTCATCGAGTGGCTCAATGTCAGTGGGGGCATCGACGCTCCGGCGGTGTGGTTCATGGCGCATCGCGAAATGGTCCGCGCGGGCTATGCCTACGTCGCGGTTTCGGCGCAGAGGGTGGGTGTGGAGGGCGGTGCGAGCCTACTTGGCGCCGACATGTCGCTGAAGTCCCAGGACCCGATACGGTATGCGGCCCTGCGCCACCCGGGTGACGCCTTCTCCTACGACATCTTTTCCCAGACCGGCCGGCTACTCCGTGAGGCGGAACGCAACGGTGTCCTGGGCGGACTGAATCCCGAACATATTGTCGCAGTGGGAGAGTCGCAGTCAGCCCTGTTCCTGACCACGTACGTCAACGCCGT
>Ga0335081_10016823_pt1 | contig 11846 bp, 9 predicted proteins | sample Lox_Sample_35_FD_206713 | JGI IMG/M metagenome (GOLD analysis project Ga0335081, IMG submission 206713) | Soil microbial communities from Loxahatchee National Wildlife Refuge, Florida, United States - Lox_Sample_3.5 | ecosystem: Environmental > Terrestrial > Soil > Wetlands | place: USA: Florida... | reverse complement strand
AGCGAGCCACCGTCCGGCGGAGCCAATACCAGGACTCGGTCCGCCTCATGACCATCTCCCGCGAGGCCAGCGCGCTCCCCGGCGTCGCGAAGGTGCTGGCGCTCCTCGGCACCGAGGCGAACAAGCTCCTGGTGGCGCAGCTCGGGCTCGACGATCCGGGCATCGCCCGCGCCCCCGCGAACGATCTCCTCATCTGCGTGGAGGCAGCCGACGCGGCGGCCTGCGAGGCGGCCCTCGCGAGGGTGGACGCCCTCCTCAAGGTCGAGGCCCCGAGGGACCCCGGGATCTCGGACCCCTCCTCGATCGAGGAGGCCCTCGGCCGGCTCCCCGCAGCGAAGCTGGCGCTCTTCTCGGTCCCCGGGCCGTTCGCCAAGCTCGACGTGGTGAGCGCACTTGAGCACGGGCTCCACGTCATGCTCTTCTCGGACAACGTGGCGCTCGAGGACGAGGTGCACCTGAAGCAACTGGCCGCCAAGAAGGGCCTCCTCCTCATGGGGCCCGACTGCGGCACCGCCATCGTGAACGGCGTCCCGCTCGCCTTCGCCAACGTCGTCCGCCGGGGCGCGATCGGGGTGGTGGGAGCGTCGGGCACGGGGATCCAGGAGGTGACGAGCCTCATCGACCGCTTCGGCGGCGGGATCTCGCACGCTCTCGGGGTGGGCGGCCGCGACCTCAAGCGGGAGGTGGGCGGGATCATGTCGGAGCTCGCCCTGCGCCTGTTGGCCGAGGACCCCGCCACCCGGCGCCTGGTGCTCATCTCGAAGCCCGGGGACCCGGAGGTGACCCGCCGGGTCCTCGCGGTGGCGGGGGCGACCGGCCTTCCCACCATCGCCTGCCTGCTCGGAGGCGCCGGGAGCGGCCTCGAGCTCCCCGGGGTAAGGGTCGTGAACACCCTCGAGGAGGCGGCCCTCGCGGCGGTGGGGCGCGCGCCGGAACCCCCCGAGGCCCTCGAGACCGTCCTCGCGAGGGCCCGTGCGCTCGCCTCCGGCCGCAGGTACCTGCGCGCCCTCTACTCCGGTGGGACGCTCTGCTACGAGACCTTGTTGCTCGCGGAGGGCGTCCTCGAGGTCCACTCGAACATCGCCCGCAAAAAGGAGCTCCGACTGCCCTATCCGGCGCGCGGGAAGGCCCACGCCTGCATCGACCTCGGCGAGGACGAATTCACGCAAGGCCGGCCTCACCCCATGATCGACCCCGGCCTTCGCAACGAGCGGCTCGCCGAGGAGCTCGCCGATCCCGCGGTGAGGGTGGTCCTCCTCGACGTGGTCCTGGGCTACGGCTCGAGCCCCGACCCGGCCCGAGGGCTCGCCGAGGTGCTGGCGCGCGCTCGGCGAGAGCTTCCCGACGGAGGACCGCTGGTGCTCGCCCACGTGTGCGGGACCGAGGGCGATCCGCAGAGCCTTTCCAGGCAGGAGGCGATCCTCAGGGAGGCGGGCGTGCTCTTGTTCGCGACCAACGCGCAGGCCGCCCGGGCCGCCCTGGCGGTCGCCGGGGAGGGGGCCGTTCCATGAGCGATTTCCAGCAGGACCTCGAGCAGGCGCTCGGCGCGAGGGTCTCCTTCGACGCAGAGCTGTGCTCCGCCTACGACCACGACCTCGGCGAGCTTCCCGCCCTCCTCATGGCGCAGGTGAGGAGCCGACCGGAGGCGGTGGCGGTCCCGCGCACGCCCGCCGAGGTGGGCCAGGCGCTCGTCATCGCCGCCCGTCATGGCGTGCCGGTCACGCCGCGCGCCCAGGGCACCTCCGGCTACGGAGGGGCCATCCCGACGCGGGGGGGCCTCGCGCTCGACCTGTGCGGGCTCGACCGGGTCCTCGCCGTCGACGCCGCCGGGCTCACGGTGGACGTCGAGCCCGGGGTGGTGTGGGACGCGCTCGCGCGAAGGCTCGGCAAGGTCGGGCTCGACCTCTGCCTCTGCCCGACGAGTGGCCTCTCCTCCACCGTGGGGGGGTGGTTCGCCATGGGCGGGGTGGGCATCGGGAGCCTCAGGTACGGCTCCATCCGCGACCTGGTGAAGGAGGTCGACGTCGTCGCCCTCGACGGCGAGGTGAGGACGGTCGCCGGCCCCGAGCTCGAGCTGTACCACCAGACCTGCGGCACGCTCGGCGTGGTGACGCGCCTCAAGCTCGCCTGCCGGAGGGCCGAGGGCGTCCGCTGCTACGCGGTCGCGGTCCGAGACGCCGGCGGGCTCGAGCCGCTCGTCCGCGCGCTCGAGCGCGCCGAGCCCTACTCGATGGCCATCCAGTCCGCCGGCTACCTGAGGATGCTGGGCGCGGCCGCGGAGCACGCCCCCCCCATCGAGGCGGGCTTCCTGGCGGTGGCGACGTTCCTCGGGTCGTCGGCCGACGACGTCGCGGTGGCTCGTGCGGTGGAAGCGAGCGGGGCGCGGCTGCTTCCGGCCGAGGTCGCGGAGGCGGAGTGGGACGAGCGGTTCTACCCCATGCGCGTGAAGAAGCTCGGCCCGGCCCTCCTCGCGAGCGAGTTCATGCTGCCGTTGTCGAGCTTCGCGACGGCCTTGGAGCGCATCGAGGCGAGGCTGGCGCGCGACCTCATCGGGGTGGAGGCCTTCGCGGTGCGGGGGGGCCGGCTGGCGGTGCTCGTCTACCTCCTCGAGGATTCCCGCGACCGCCTGTTCCCGGTCCGCATGGCGAAAGCCATGGTTCCGCTGCGCATCGCCCTCCGCCACGGCGGCAGCATCTACTCTCCCGCCCTCTGGCTGGCGTTCGGCACGCGCAGGCTCTTCGGGGAGGAGAAGTACCGGGCGGTGAGGGCGAAGAAGCGGCTCGTCGACCCGCAGAATCTCCTGAACCCCGGCAAGCTCCGCGCCCCGCGGCCGCGCTTCTTGCCGCTCGCCGACCTCTCGACGCTCATCGCCCTGGGCTCGACCGCCATCGCGCCGCTCGCGCGCCGGCTGGCCTCGAGGCGCTCCCTTACGCCCTAGAGGTCACCCATGCCCCGGACCCCCCTCTCCTTACTCGGCGCGCAGGGCGAGGCGCACCTCTCCTACGCGCTCGACACCTGCGCCCGCTGCGGGTTCTGCAAGACAGTCTGCCCGACCTATCCTTTCGGCGGCGGCTACGAGGCCTTCTCCCCGCGGGCCAAGGTGCACCACCTGAAGCTTCTGCGCGACGGGGAGGCCGATCCCACGCCCGAGTGGGTGGACCGGCTCTTCCAGTGCACGAGCTGCGAGCGCTGCGCGGAGGTCTGCCAGACCGACATCCCGCTCGTACACGTGTGGGAGGCCGCCCGCCGGGCGATGGTAGAGCTCGAGCTCGGGCCCATGCCGCCTCACAAGAAACTGCGGGTGCTGGCGGAGGAGTTCAAGAATCCCTACGGCGAGCCCATCGCCGAGCGCACGCGCTGGATGCAGGCGCACCACCGGCCGGCCGAGCGCGCGGACCTCCTCGTCTTCGGGGGATGCACCGCCTCCTACCGCATGCCGCCCATGCTCCAGACCGGCGTCACCATCCTGCAGCGGGAAGGCGTGCCCTACGCCTACGCCGGCGGGGAGGAGGCTTGCTGCGGGAGCCCCTTCCTCCGCACCGGGCAGAGGGAGTTCGCCGGCCGCCTCATCGAGGAAAACCTCGACCTCCTCGAGAGGCTGGGCGTGCGGGAGGTGGTGACCCCCTGCGGAGGCTGCTCGAAGACGCTCAAGAAGGACTACCCGGCCTTTGCGCAGGCCCACGGCCGCCCCTTCGACGTGAAGGTGGTGCACTTCGCCGAGGTCTACGCCCGGCTCATCGCCGAAGGGCGCATCCGGCCCACCCGGCCCATCGAGAAGAAGGTCACCTATCACGATCCGTGCCACGTCGGCCGCTCGCAGGGCCTCTACCAGGAGCCGCGGGCCATCCTGCGCGCCATCCCCGGCCTCGAGCTCGTCGAGATGGAGCACCACCGGGAGAGCTCGCGCTGCTGCGGTGCCGGGGGCGGCGTCAAATCCGGCTACCCGGTCATGGCCGCGGCCATCGCGCGCGACCGGGTCCTCGAGGCGATCGACACCGGGGCCGAGGTGCTCGTCACCATGTGCCCTTTCTGCCAGGCGAGCTTCGCCCAGGCGCTCCGCGAGCTCGGCAGCTCCATGGCCCTGAGGGGCGTCGAGGAGCTCCTCCTCGAGTCGCTGGCCTAGAAGCCGCGGACCATGAACTCTCAAGCTTGGGCGAGCGGGGTAGGGTGGGCGGGTGGACGGGTCTCGCCGACCCCGCCTCGGGAGGGCGGGGGCGACGGGCCCGGGCACGCGAGCGGCGAGGGTGGGCTCGCCGGCCGGCTCCGCGCGCCGGCGCCGGCCCCGGAGGCAAGGCCATGGGGGAACTGAGCCTGAGCGAGCTCGTGAGCGCCCTGCGCTCCTCGAGCGTCTTCAGGGGGAAGAGCCCGATCCGAGCGGTGGCCGAGGTGCTCGGGGACCGCGCCGGCGCGATCCGGAACGGTGACGATGCTGCCGCCCTCCCCGACGGCGACGGGTTCTTGCTCCTCGCCGCCGAGGGGATCGTCCCCGCGCTCGTCCGCGGGGATCCCTATCTGGCCGGGCGCTGCGCGGTCCTCGCCAACGTGAACGACATCTACGCCATGGGGGGACGGCCGCTCGGGATGGTCGACGTGGTCGGCAGCGGCGACGAGGCCTCGCTGCGCGAGCTGTGCCGGGGGATGAGGGACGGGGCGGCCCGCTACCAGGTGCCCATCGTGGGGGGGCACGTCCTGAGGACCAGTTCCGACGTCTCGCTCTCGCTCGCCATCCTGGGCCGCGCGCGGAGCCTCATCACCAGCTTCGACGCCAAGCCGGGCGAGCGGATCGTGCTCGTCACCAACCTGGACGGCCGCTGGCTCGCCGAGCACGGTTACTGGAACGCCACGCTCGCCAAGAACGACGCGCTCCTCGTCCCCGCGCTCGAGCTCCTCCCGGCCGCCGCGGAAAAGGGGCTCCTCCGCGCCGGCAAGGACGTGAGCATGTGCGGGATCTCCGGCACCGTCCTCATGCTGGCGGAGTGTTCCCGGGTGGGGGCGCGCCTCGAACTCGACCGGATCACCCCGCCCGACGGCGTCCCGCTCGCGCCGTGGCTCCTCGCCTTCATGTCCTACGGCTTCGTCCTCGCGGTGGACCCGAGGCAGATCGAGGCGCTCGCGGCTCCCTTCCGGGCGCTCGGCCTCCTCGCGGCCGACATCGGCGAGTTCACGGCCGGCTCGAAGGTGGTCCTCCGACGCGGCGGCGAGGAGGAGGTCCTGTGGGACCACGCCCGCGAGCCCTTCACCGGGATGGGCCGGCCATGACGGTGGCCGCCTCGGAGTGGGGCCTGAGCCGGCGCTTCTACCTCCCGAACGAGGATGCGGCGGTCGTGCGCGGCGCCCTCGGGCTCTGCCCGCGTGCGCCCGAGCGGCCCCTCTTCGTGGGAGGGTCGGGCCTGCTGCTCCTCGACGCGTCGTCCGAGCTAGAGGGCGCCCGACCCACCTACGTCGACATCGCGCCGTTCCAGGTCGCCTACTTCCGGCAGGTGCTGGCGGCGCTCGAGGAGGCCGCCGAGCCGGCCGACCTGCGCCGGTGGTACGTCGACCGCGTCCACCCCGAGCTCGCGGCGCACTACGCCCGGCGCGGCCAGACCTACCGCCCCGAGCAAGCGCTCGCGGCCCTCCACGACCTCTTCCACATCCGCTTGTTCTTCGAGGCCGAGGCGCTCGCGCGCGCGCGGGTGGTGGGCCGGGCGACCGCGATTCGCGAGTCGGAGGTGGCCGGCTACCTGCGGGCGCCGGGCGAACCGCACGACTTCATCTACCTCGGCAACGCGCCCGACTACCTCGGCGCCCCAGACCTCGACGGGCTCTTCGCCGCCTGCCGGCGGCACGGCGCTCCCGTCTACCTCCTCGAGACGAGCGCCTGCCTCGACCCGGGCGCCCTGCGGGCGGCCTGGGCGAGGGCGGGCTACCACCTGCACCCGGGGAGCGCCGAGCTCGACCTGCGCAACCGTGGCCTCGGATCGCGGACGCTCGAGCGGAGCTGGAACCGGCCCGGCCAGGTCGAATTTCTGGTGATGGGGGACGGCCCCGCGGCGCGGGCGCCCGGGGGAGATCCTCGATGAACCATCGACTCTGCCGCTCGCTCGCCCTCGCCCTGGTCCTGGCTCCGGTGGCGTGGTCCTCGGGGAAGGCGCGGGCCGCCGAGGGGCGCGTGCGCCTCGCCTACCTGCAGAACGACCTGCACCACCTCGCGCTGTGGGTCGCCCTCGAGAAGGGGTTCTTCCGGGAGGAGGGGGTGTCGGTCGACATCGCCGGCGTCTTCCACACCGGAGCCGAGATGATGTCGGCCTTCGAGGGCGGGGACCTCGACATGGCCTACGTGGGCCAGGCGCCGGCGACCATCGCCGAGGCCCGCGGAAGGGTGCGCCTCAGGGTGGTGGCGCTCGTGAATGCCGAGGGGTCGGCGGTGGTGGTCGGCGCCGGCGCTCCCTACCGCCGGCTGGGGGACCTGCGCGGGGCAACGGTGGCCATGCCCGGCTACGGCTCGGTCCAGGACGTCCTGCTCCGCAAGGCCATGGCCGAGGAGGGCCTCGGCCCCCATGACCTCAAGGTGATCGTGCTGAAACCGCCGGAGATGATCTCGGCGCTCGGGTCCGGCGACATTCGCGGCTTCATCGCCTGGGAGCCCTATCCGACGCGGGCCCGCGCCCAGGGCGTCGGCCGCATCCTCGTCGCCTCGCATGCCATCTGGGCGGGGCACCCCTGCTGCATCCTCGTCGCCGCGCAGGCCTTCGCCGAGGCGCACCGCGCTCTCGTGGAGGCGGTGAGGCGCGTGCACGTGAGGGCCACCGGGTACCTGCGGGCGCACCCCGAGGAGGCGGCGGCCGTGGCGGTGCGTTACACGGGCATGGACGAGGCCACCGTCCGCGACGCCATGAAGGACGTCATCTACGCGGACGAGCTCTCCGTAGAGGCCGAGCGGGAGATGGTCCGCTCGCTCGTCGAGCAGCAGTACATCCCCCCCGTCGACCCGGCCGATTTCCTGCGTCGGTTCCTCCTCGATACCGAGAGCCTGGCACCATGAGGAGACAGGGCCTCGTCCTGCCGGTTCTGCTCGTCGCCGCCTGGCAATTCGGGGCGCTGCTGGCGGGGGCGAAAGGCCTCGAGGTCACCTCGCCCCTCGACGTCCTCCGAGGCCTCGCGGACCTCGTGAAGGGCGGCATGCCGCCCGGCCACCGGCTCCCGAAGCACGTGCTCTACAGCCTCGTCCGCGTGTTCCTCGGCTACTCGGCGGCCATCGCGAGCGGCGTGCCGCTCGGCCTCGCGCTCGGCGCGAGCGCGCGCGTGCGCGCCTTCATCCGGCCGCTCGTCGACTTCTTCCGCCCCATCCCGCCCCTCGCCTGGGTTCCGCTCGCCATCCCCTGGTTCGGCATCGGCGTGACGGCGGCCGCCTTCATCATCTTCCTCGGGGCGTTCTTCCCGCTCGTCTTGAACTCGGCGGCAGGGGTCAACACGCTCGACCCGGTCTACGTCGACGCCGCGCGGACGCTCGACGCGAGCCGGCTGCAGATCTGGACCAAGGTGCTCGTGCCCGGCGCCATGCCCTGCATCCTGACCGGGCTCAGGGTGGCGCTGGGGATCGCCTGGATGACCCTCGTCGCGGCGGAGTACACCGACGTCCGCGAGGGGTACGGCCTCGGCTACATGGTGATGGCGGCGCGCGACCTGCAACGCACCGACGTCGTCTTGGCCGGCATGCTGGTCATCGGGGTCACGGGGCTCGCGCTCGAGGTGGGGTTGCGAGCGGCGGCCCGGCGCATTCTCAGGTGGAAGTAACCTCGGGCGGTGCGATGGGCGCACACTTGGAAGTCTGCGGGCTCACCAAGCACTTCGGCGCCAACGCGGTGCTGGAGGAAGTGAGCCTGGCCTTCGAGCGGGGGGCCTTCGTCTCGGTGGTGGGCGTGAGCGGGTGCGGCAAGACGACGCTGCTCCGGATCATCGCGGGCCTCGAGCCGGCCACCCGCGGGGTGGTGAAGCTCGATTCGACGGTCGTCACCCGCAACACGCCCCGCATCGGCTTCGTGTTCCAGGAGCATGCGCTCTTCCCGTGGCGCACCACCCTCCAGAACGTGGAGATAGGCCTCGAGATCGCGCACGTGCCTCGCCGGAGGCGGCGGCGGGCGGCCGAGGAGCTCATCCGCACCTTCGGCCTCGAGGGATGCGAGGGGAAGTACCCGAAGGAGCTATCGGGCGGGATGAGGCAGCGGGTTGCCATCGCCCGCACCGTCATCACCGAGCCCGAGCTCGTGCTCCTCGACGAGCCCTTCAACGCCCTCGACGGCCGCCTGCGCAAGAACCTGCAGTGCTTCCTGCTCGATGTCTGGGCAAGCCGGCGCGAAACCGTGCTCTTCGTCACCCATAGTGTGGACGAGGCGCTCTTCATGAGCGACCACGTGGTAGTCCTTTCGTCGGGCCCCGCTCGGGTGATCGACGTCGTCCAGGTGGACCTCCCGAGGCCCCGTATCCCCTGGAGCCCCGAGATCGGCAGACTTCGTGAGAGAATCCTCACGCAGCTCGAGGCGGTGAGCCTCGCGACGAGCCCGGCGCAGCGAACGAGCCGCTAGGGGGTGCGGTACCCGGCTTCGCGCGGGCTCCGGCCACCGGTTCGAGCGCGGAAGTTGCATCTCGAGGCGTCCGGACAGGGTCGGACGCCCTCCACATCCCGCGGGGACGAGCGGTGGCGGCCGACCATGATCGTCGAAGAGATGCAGCTCGAGACGTTCAAGTATCTCCTCCTGGAGATGCCCCAACAGCGGTCCGTGGCGGGGCTCATGGATCTCGTCACCCGGCGGGTCGGCTCCATGCCGGACGTGGCGCTCGTCCGGATCTGGCTCATGCAGCCGGGCGACATCTGCTCGACCTGCGGGGAGGTCGCGGTCTGCCTCGAGCGCAAGCGCTGCCTCCACCTCGTCTCGAGCTACGGCCAGTCGCTCGTCGACGGACGCATGTGGACCCGGGTGGACGGCGCCTTCAAGCGCTTCCCGCTCGGGATCCGTAAGGTGGGCCGCATCGCCACGAACGGCGGTCCGCTCGACATCGAGCAGGTCGACCCGAACGCCGACTGGGTGGCCGACCCGCCGTGGATCCGCAGCGAGCACATCGTGAGCTTCGGGGGCCAGCCGCTCGTCTTCCGGGGGGAAGTCCTGGGCGTCCTCGCGCTCTTCGCCCGTCGAGCGCTCGAGGCGAGCACCATCAGCTGGTTGCGGATGATCGCGGACCACCTGGCCTCGGCGCTCGTGAACGCCCGATCGTTCGAGGAGATCGAGCTCCTGAAACGCCAGGTCGAGCTCGAGAACGTCTATCTCCGGCGCGAGGTGGGCGACGCCTTCGGCCGGATCATCGCCCAGTCGCCGGCCATGCAGTCGATCCTCACCAAGGTGTCGCAGGTGGCCGCCACCGACGCCAACATCCTCATCATGGGCGAGTCGGGTACCGGCAAGGAGCTCGTGGCGCGGGAGATCCACGCGCGCAGCCGCCGGCACACCCATCCCATGATCAAGATCAACTGCGCCGCCATCCCGCGCGACCTGTTCGAGAGCGAGTTCTTCGGCCACGCCAAGGGCTCCTTCACCGGCGCGGCCCGCGAGCGCTACGGGCTGTTCCAGGCGGCTGACCAGGGGACGCTCTTCCTCGACGAGGTGAGCGAGATCCCCCTCGAGCTGCAGGGGAAGCTGCTCCGGGTGCTGCAGGAGCGCGAGTACCGGCGGGTGGGCGAGGAGCAGGAGCGCCGGGTGGACGTGCGCATCATCGCGGCCGCCAACCGGGACCTCCGGCGCGAGACCCAGGCCGGGCGCTTCCGCGAGGACCTCTACTACCGGCTGCAGGTCTTTCCCTTCGAAATCCCGCCCCTGCGCGAGCGCAAGGAGGAGATCCCGCTCCTCGCGAGCTACTTCCTCGAGTCGATTGCTCGCCGCCTCAACCGGCGCGACCTCGAGCTGCTCCCCGAGGACCTCGAGATGCTCTGCAGCTACGACTGGCCGGGCAACTGCCGCGAGCTGCAGAACGTCATCGAGCGCGCCGTCATCACCGCCCAGGGCAGCCGGCTCAGCATCGACATCTCCGCCGAGCTCCGTTCGCTGCCCGCCCCCTCCGGCGCGAAGAACGGTGACCATCCCATCGCCGCGCAGCCTCTCGCCGTCGAGGGCGGACGCCCGGTCCTCTCCGACGAGGAGATGAGGCGGTTCGAGCGCGACAACACCCTCGCCGCCCTGCGGCAGTGCAGCTGGAAGATCTACGGGCCGGGCGGGGCGAGCGAGCTGCTCGGCGTCAAGCCGACCACCCTCGTCTCGCGCATGAAGAAGATGGGCCTGCGTCCCCCCGATCCCACGGCGAACCCCTTCAAGAGCGCGTCGGTGCCCCCGGTGAGCGGGGCGACGGCCCCTCCTCCCTCGGGAGAGCGGTAGGCCTCTCGACCGCCGAGAGAGCGCCCGAGCTTAAGGGCCGAGGCGCTCGCGAGGAGCGGCTCCGCGTGGACCTTGGTCTTGCCCCGCCGCCCGGCGCGGTGAGGCCTCTCTCGCCCGAGGTCCCGCCGCGGCGGGCCCAGGCGCGGTCCGCGCCCCCGCGGCCGGGCTCTCCCGGAGCGGCCGCCGGTCGGCCCCGGCGCCTCGGCGGGGGGAACGATTCCATTACTTCCCAGGTTATGCTACGCCCCCTTCCTCGAAGCGGGCGGGGCTCGCTCATACCCGGAGGTCGTCCTACATGTCTCGTCTGCTGACCGTCGCTGTCCTCGTCCTCGCCGTCACGGCCTGCAAGAGGGAGTCGCCGCGGCCGGTGATGACCGCGACCGCCCCGGTCCCGGCGGCGGCCCCGGCCGCGGCCCCGGGGGCTCCAGCCGCCCAGGTCATGCGGGGCAAGATCCTGGAGAAGATCGACGTCAGCCAGTACAGCTACCTGAAGCTCGCCACCGCCTCCGGCGACGCCTGGGCGGCGGTGGAGAAGAACGACCACAAGGTGGGGGAGGAGGTGGCGGTCTCGAACCCCTTCCCGATGCAGAACTTCGAGTCGAAGGAGCTGAACCGCAAGTTCGACCTCGTCTACTTCGGCTCGCTCGGCGGCGGGGCGCCCGCCCCGGCCCAGGCTCCGGCCATGCCGGCCCCGGGGGGCGAGGCCCCGCCGAGCCCGGCCGCCATGGCCGCCCAGCACCAGGCGGCGGCGAACGGCCCCGCCGACGTGAAGGTGGACAAGGTCGCCAAGGCCGCCGGCCCGGATGCGCGCACCGTCGAGGAGATCTGGGCCCAGCGCCTTAAGCTCAAGGGCAAGTCGGTCTCGGTGCGCGGCCAGGTGGTGAAGTTCACCGCGGTCATGGGCCGCAACTTCATCCACCTGCGCGACGGGTCCGGGAGCGCCGACAAGAAGGACAACGACGTCACCGTCACCACCAAGGACCCGGCCGCGGTGGGCGACGTCGTCACCGCCCAGGGCCAGATCATCACCGACAAGGACTTCGGCGCCGGCTACACCTACCCGGTCCTCGTCGAGGACGCCAAGCTCTCGAAGTAGCCCGGTCCGGCGGACGGCCGAGCGCACCCCCCCGGGGAGGGAGGCCGCTCGCCCCGGAGGAGGGCCGCGAGGGTGAGCCGGCCACAGAACCTCGAGCTCTTCGGGAGCACCGGACCCGCGCGCGCGCGCGAGGTCGCGGACGAGGTGGCGCGGCTCTCTACCTGCTGGGCCGAGGGCGATCGTCGGGACCTCTTCCTGCGGCGCGCCTGCGAGGAGCGGCTCGGGGCCCTGCGGGCCCTCTGGTGCCGCGAGCGCCACCTCTTCGGCGCGCGGGAGCTCGAGGTCCTGCGCTCGCTCGCGCTCTCTCTGCGCGGGGAGAGCCCGCAGGTGGCCGCGCCGCTCTACCT
>Ga0335081_10016822_pt1 | contig 11846 bp, 12 predicted proteins | sample Lox_Sample_35_FD_206713 | JGI IMG/M metagenome (GOLD analysis project Ga0335081, IMG submission 206713) | Soil microbial communities from Loxahatchee National Wildlife Refuge, Florida, United States - Lox_Sample_3.5 | ecosystem: Environmental > Terrestrial > Soil > Wetlands | place: USA... | reverse complement strand
CAGCACATCGAACTTCCTCATCACAAGGTCTTGTACCAGTCCAGGGAGCGGCTGGATTCCGCCTACTTCCTCAATCGAGGAATGATTTCTCTGGTCTTCCGCACGCAGGAAGACGACACGGTCGAAATCGGAGTGATTGGCAATGAAGGGTTCGCCCCCGTTGGAATGGCCGCGGGCTTGCGCCGGACGCCGCACGGCGCGGTGATGCAGGTCAACGGCGACGGCTTCCGCGTCGACGCCGATATTCTCGAGACTGCGCTGAAGACGTCTCCGCGCTTGAGGGAACTGACACACCGCTACGCTGCGGTCCACAGCCTGCAAGTCGGCCAGACCGCCGGATGCAACCGCCTGCACGATCTCGAGCAACGTCTCTCACGCTGGCTGTTGCTGACGCAGGACCGTGTTGGCTCGGGCTTGCTGCGCATCACGCATGATTTTCTCGCAACGATGCTCGGCACGGACCGCCCAAGCGTGAGCCTCGCTGCGGGATCGCTGCAGCGCAAGAAAATCATCGAGTACACGCACGGATCGGTGCGCGTTCTGAACCGGAAAAAATTGGAAAGCTCCGCCTGCGAATGTTACGGAATCATCCAGGAATTCAACGCAGAGCTGGTGAAAACCAGTGGCTAGTGGGGAGTGGCCAGTGGCCGGAAGTTCTCTCGTGTCAGGTTTGTGGAAGGGCACGGCTTCAGCCGTGCCGATCAAGCCGGAAAAGAGACGGGCTTTAGCCCCTGAGGATTGCGGCCGCAGCCCCTAAAACTCCACATGCGCCCGGAACGACGGTACGAGCACCGGTCCTCGATCGCGGTTATATCCGGGATTGTTGATGTGCTGCACTCCGGGCGCAAGATAGATCCCGCGCCACGCGTGCACCGTATAGAACGACTCGAGAATATTCTCCCGTCCGTAGTTGAGGTGCCCGTCGCCAAGCAGGAACCCGAGTCCTCCGGCCGCGAGATAATTCTGATGATCCTTCTTGATGGCATTGCTCACGAACGCGATGCCGGCGCGGTCCTGCCTGCGATGCCACCATGATCCCGCCGCGACGAATCCCTGGTTGAAAGTCTGATCCACTTCCGTGTAGGCGAATGATTCTGTGCGCCCGTTGTCCCATCCGAATCGTGCATAGGCCGTGACGTACTTCGAAACATTCTGTTCGAGATTCAGACCGAAGCCATACTTCCGCGTGATGCGCCACGGATGATTCGTGATATCAGGCGTCACTCCCGCCTCTGCCGCCTCGATCACCTGGTCTCGATACACGCCCATATTCGCCGAGTTGGTGTAGGCGAGCACGCGCACGACACCAGACCTTCCAGGAACGATCCCGCGCCGCAACTCGTATTCGAAAGTTTCCGCGTGCGCCTGCCATGGTTTGTAAACGAGATCGATCCCATTCGCGACCTTGGGCATCAACGCCTCGCCAAAGCGGAATCCCCAGTTGCGGTCTTCAAAATCGAGAATGGCGCCGACCGTGTATCCGCGCGTGTCGGCGGCATAGTCCCACGCCCCGTTGTTATCCGTTGTCCAATTGATGAATTGAAGGTGCGTGTCTGATCCCGCGGAATTGATGTCGAAAAAATCCGGCATGCTGAACTTGCCGATGCGAAACTCCAGCCTCCGCCGAGGCAATTCTTCGAATAGTGAAAACGCATTTCGCTGGTTCTCCACCTTGTCACTGCTGAGCGCGAACACATGGTGGAACTGCGCCCGTCCCAGGTACACCGCCTTGCTCAGCGACGGATTCCGCACGATATCCAGATCCGTATTTCCCGCGAGTCCAAATCCCTGTGTGAGCGCCGCCCCTCCGGCCTCCTCCAGATCGACAAGAAATTCATCGGAATGATTCGGCCGAAAACCGGTGTACAGCGTCATCACCCGCGAAGTCGCCTTCTCATAATGCGGACCCAGGCTGTGCGTCCCGCTGTACGGCGCATGAAATTCCGGATGCGTCTGGAAAATAAAGTTCGCCTGCCCGGTGAGCCAGAAGCGCGAATCCTTGAGGTGCGGGAACATCGCTTGCGTTGCGTTTTCCGCTGGCGCCGGAGGATCTGCATCGGGTGTCGTCGCACCCTGCTGTGTTGGAGGCTCGGTTTGCTGCGCGTACGTCGGGGCCAGCATCATGGCGCCGAACAACAGCGCCGTAAGCAGGCCGCCACAACGCAATAGGCCGAATTGCAAACGCGTGCGCATATTTTCTAGTAAATGCGATCCGCTCAGGCGGAATCCCCACAGGTGAATACTGTTATCTTTTCTATATTAACTATGGTTAACTTGGCAAATCCGTATGCCCAAGAAGAATCTGCAACGATACTCGTCTGCCGTTACAGGAATGTTACTGAGCTGCCCGGCACGACGGACCCTTGCATCATCAGGTCTGTACATTGCTCTACCGGGGATCTGCGCCGGAAGCGACGGCTTTCCCGTTTGACAGCCCCACTCTCTAACCCCTAACCTGATGGGCTCTGCTTATGAAAGTTCTTGTCCTGGGAAGTGGTGGGCGCGAGCACGCGCTGGTCTGGAAACTGCGGCAATCGCCGCGGATCACGCAACTCTATTGCGCGCCCGGCAACGGAGGCATCGCCGACGAGGCCGAATGCCTGCCTGCCGATCTGAAAAGTCTCGATTCCGTCGTCGCCCTGGCCAACCGCCTGCAGCCGGATCTTACCGTTGTCGGTCCCGAGCTCCCGCTGACTCTCGGGGTTGTCGACGAATTCCAGCGCCGCGGATGGCCCGTCTTCGGTCCTACGCAAGCTGCCGCGCGGCTCGAATCGAGCAAGAGCTTCGCCAAAGAATTTCTGCAGCGCCATCACATCCCGACCGCGCCTTTCGCCATCTGCGACTCGATTGAGCAGGTGCGCTCCGCGCTCTCGCACTTTCACACTCCGGTCGTGGTGAAGGCCGACGGTCTCGCTGCAGGCAAGGGCGTCGTCATCGCTAAGAGCAAGGAAGAGGCCGCGAGTGTCGCCTCCGAAATGCTCTCCGGACGCATGCTCGGCGATGCCGGCTCCCGCGTCGTCCTCGAAGAATGCCTCCAGGGAGACGAACTTTCCTTCCTCGTCTTCAGCGACGGAGAACGCGTCGCACCCCTCGTCGGCGCGCAAGACCACAAGCGTGTCGGCGACGGCGATACCGGGCCCAACACCGGAGGCATGGGTGCATACTCCACCGCCACCATCGTCGACGATCAGATGCGCGACTGGCTGATTCATCACATTGCGCATCCGGTGGTCACAGGCATGAAAGCCGAGGGCACGGAATTCAGAGGCGTCCTCTACTGCGGATTGATGATGACCGCCCGCGGCCCCATGGTGCTCGAATTCAACTGCCGCTTCGGAGATCCCGAAACCCAGCCCATCCTCATGCGTCTCGAGAGCGATCTGCTCGAGGCCATCGAAGCTTCCATCGAAGGACGCATCAGCGACGGCGAATTTAAATGGAGCTCCGACGCGTCCGTCTGTGTCGTGATGTCTTCGGGCGGTTATCCCGGCACCTTCGAGATGGGAAAAAGAATTGACGGTCTCGAAGACGCCGACGCAGTCGAGGGCGTGAAAGTCTTCCACGCAGGCACTTCGAAGCGCGACGGCATCTACTACACCGCCGGAGGTCGCGTCCTCGGCGTGACCGCACGCGCCCTGGATCTAAGGACCGCGGTAGCCCGCGCCTACGAAGCGGCCGGCCGAATCGCATTCGACGGCGCCCACTATCGCAAAGACATAGCGGCGCGCGCCTTGAAAAAGTAATGTCATCCTGAGCGCAGTCGGAGGATCCCTATAATCTTCAAACAGCCGCAAGCGCGAAAGGGAATTCTCTCCAGTAAAATAATCCCAACCCGGCATTCATCCCAACCAACAAGAGAGAACAAATGAGCAAACCGCTAGTATCCATCGTGATGGGCAGCGACTCCGACCTCGAAATCATGCGCGAGGCCGGCAAGGCCCTCGACGACTTTGGCATCCCGTACGAGATCGACGTAACGTCCGCGCACCGTTCGCCGGATCGCTCTGCCGACTATGCCAAGAACGCGGCCGGTCGCGGCGTTAAAGTGATCATCGCGGCAGCGGGCGGCGCCGCGCACCTCGCGGGCGTCATCGCGGCGCATACGATCCTTCCGGTGATCGGCGTCCCGATTCCTTCTACCTCCCTCAACGGCATGGACTCGCTGCTCTCCACGGTTCAAATGCCGCCGGGCATTCCGGTAGCAACGGTCGCGATCGGCAAGTGGGGAGCGACAAACGCCGCGATCCTCGCGGCCCAAATGCTCGCGATCTCTGACGAATCGCTCACAAGGAAAATGCACGCCCACAAAGAGAAACTCGCCCGCGGCGTAGAGGAAAAATCCAAGAAACTAAAAGCAATGTAGGAATCAAGAAATCGAATAGCTAGGAATCGAATGGGTGCCCCACTTCTGGCTGGTGTTGCCAGAAGTGGGGCTTTTGATTTGAAGGTAGAAGTAAAGATGTTGGGAGGGGCTCGACTTCAGTCGTGCCGTAAGCGCGGGACCACTGCGGCTTTACCCGCTTGCGAAGTGTCGCTAATCCGCCACAGCGCATGTTCATCGATTTGGAGGTGCTGGCTCAGGCATAGCTGCGTGTCACCCGCCCAAACCTCTGGGAGTGCCTGTCAGCCGAGCAAGGCGCAGAGATCACCGGCTCGCAAGCATCTGGTGGCATTCGAAAGAAAATGAAATTTGAGTGCTATCGCCTGATTTCGACAGTCGTGGAACAGTGCGCCCTTTCGGAGTAGAGTTTGGCGTGCACAAAAAGACATTTTCGTACGAGTTTGAAGACCACTCTCCCCGTTCGATCACCTACGAGGTCGGAGAAGCTGATCAGTTGGGTGTGTCGGTCAAAGAGGGCATCCCGTTCATTTACGCGAACCGAGAAGGGATGCTGACGCTGGCAAAAATCCTCATCCAATTAAGTCTCGGGGAGTACAAGGACGGCTTTCACGTACACTTGCGCCCCGACTTCAGCGATGATGCTAGCAGTCTAGATGCGTTGGCCATTTTTCTCAGCAAGCGTCAATGAGTGAAATCGCCTGATGGCGTCAAGTGACGGGAGTGGTGTGCAAGTGGTTAAGAAGTTGGGGATAGTCTCTCGGTTTCAAAATCCGTAAATCTTGTACAGAAAATATCCTACGAACCAAATTCCACCGAGGTACCAGAGTGCAACTTCCCACCAAAACGTGCTGGGCTTTTCAGCGCGGTAGACCCAGCCATTGAAACGTACCCACACTCTGCCCGTACATGAAAAAAACGTCGCCGCAGAAACTGAGAGGACGCCCAGCAAAAGAAAGATATGCGGCGGTCTTACGAATACTGCCGCGAGCAAGGCTGCGACAAGCAGAACGGGGAGTACGTATTTCATTTGGACCGATTGAACCGACCAAATCTTACCGCAAAGCGCTTTGATGGTTGATGTAACATCCCCATCTCTAACAATGTCGGCACTGTCAAGCAGGTTTTGAGCAACACTTCGGTATGCACTCATAGAAGAGCGCCATTTCGCTCTCATGGATGGTTTGCGCGTTTCCAACCTGGGCTCGCTTTGAATCATTCGGGTCAGGAACTCGGTCCGACCCAGCCATCTCTTCGATCACTTACCGCGATCAAGATTCGTTTCTTCGAACTCCCTCACTTACTGGGAGCGGGATGCCCAATCATTACATCGGTGATTGATTGCACACCATCGCGATGTCCGGGCTCTCCCGCGTGCGAACCGAGCTTCTGCATCTGGCCGTAGTCGCGACCCTGACGCCACATCCAGTACAGATGCACTGCCAACTTCCGCGCCATCGCTACTTTCGCGATCTTCCGTCCGCGTCGCATGGCGAGGTGGAAAAACTTATTGCGCCACTCCGGCTGACTGCGCACTGTGACCTGCGCCGCTTCCACCAGCAGAAAGCGCAGCAGCACGTTGCCTTGCTTGCTGATGTGTCCCAGCCGGCGCCGATCTCCGCTGGACTTCTCCTCCGGCACCAGCCCGACGTAGCTGGCCAGTTGCTTGCCGCAGTGGAAGCGTTCGGGAGTTCCGATCACCAACTCGTACGCCAGTGCCGTCAGCGGACCGACTCCGGGATGCGTCATCAGCAGCCGCGTGACTGGACGCTTCTCCACTTCCTCTTCTAATGCACGACTCAGTTCCTGGATCTTTGGCGTCAACTGGTCAAGCAAGTCGAGCAGGTCCTGTCGCCGGCGGCTGGCCCACGGCGCCAGAGCAATCGATTCCAGTTCCCTGCGACCAGCTGGCCGCCACAATGCCTTCTTCCGCCGCAGGCCTTCGTTCAGCGGCACGACATGCAGTTGATTCATCACCCGTGTACGCATCTGCACCAGGCGATGCCGATGCCACAGCAGTTGCCGCAGATCGCGATTCTCAGCATCCGGCACCCAGATTCGCGGAAAGCGGTTCTCCAGCATCAGTTGCAGTATGAGCTGCGCATCCTGCCGATCCGTCTTTTGCTTCCGTACTCGCTTGGTCCGAATCCCGGCCGGATCTCCGATCCACAACTCAAATCCCAGCTCATGCAGCAAGCGCTCGAACCAGCGCGAATGCCCGCTGGACTCCATCCCCACTCGCACGGCTGCGTGTTGTTGTTTGAGTTCGAGGTAGAACTTCTCGGCTTCCTCCCGGTGGCCCAGCCGCCGTTCCACCAGTTCTCCCGTCTCGTTGTCCATTAACGCAATTTGTTGGAAGCCCGGATGATAATCACAGCCTATAATCAGCATGTTCGGCTCCTTTCCTCCGAGCCCTTTGGTTGGTTTGCGCCTCCAAAGTCTACTCGGGCCTGGGAGCCGACATTGTTTATGGAATCATCACACTCAAAACCCCACAAGCGAGGGCGTGACTGATGTCATTTCGACGGTTCGTCTAATGTGCGAACCGTTAGGAGCACGGGCGTGTGATGGTGCCCTGTGTGTTCTCCTAACAGGGTTCCGGTTGCAAGAACCTTCCGGCCCACTAATCCCTTGTATTGCCGTATTGCTCTGGTTTGACCACCAATTGAATCTCGTGAATGCCAGTCTGCTGTGGGTTCAGGTCTGGTTCGTTTTTGCTCTCATTAACGCAGACTCCTTCCCCCAAATCGAGAAACCAATTTGTCTCAGGTCTGTCGCCCTTTTTGACGCTTTCGTAATTCGGCGGCCCCGGAAATGTCTTGCGCACGAGAGCACCAGTGAGGCTCACGACGGTGGGTCCATACGACAGACATTGGGTTTGCGTTGCACGCTGGCCGATCGCTAAGTTTGTCGAGATGAGAATCATAGCGACAGTAACGAATCGCTTCGGCATCCTTGAATTGTATCTGCAGAAACATCCCGATTTCACTCATTGACCTTGGCTCCGGTTCGGGACAACTTACCCGCAGGTCACCTCCTCAAATTACCCCTGTAACTCCCGCCCTTACTCCCCCAGCGCTACACTGCGCCTAACGTAAGGAGATCCCATCGTGAAACTTCAGCTAGCAGTCGCTGCCGTTCTACTCTCTTGCGCATACGCCACGGCGCAGGAGCCCGCACGAAAACCCTGTGAAGATCTGAAAGCGGAAATCGCGAAGAAACTCGACGCGAAGGGCGTGACTTCCTACTCGCTGGATGTCGTCGACAAAGGCAAGGAAGCCGATGCGAAGGTAGTCGGTACCTGTGATGGCGGGACGAAGAGCATTACGTATACGCGATCCGCTGCGTCCCAACCGAAGCCCGCAGACGAGAAGAAGCCCCAATAACTAGGTACCGGGTACTGGCTACTGCCGTTAACCCAGCGGCTCGAACAGGTGTCCTTCCACGCGATCGGCGATCTTGGGCAGATCTTTTCTCGCGTGCTGCAGGAAATGCGGAGCCGCGCGATGCGCCTCGAGCGCAGCGTCATCCTTGTACTGCTCGTAGATGAAGAAGCGGCGTGGTTCGGTCTTGTGTCGGTGCACCAGGTACATGGCGCAGCCCGGCTCTTTGCGGGATGCTTCGGTCAGCTTCTCAAACAGCGCGGCGACCTCCGCCTCATGTCCTACTTTTGCCATCCAGGTGACAGCCAACACCACCATCGTTTCTAGCTCCTTGCCCTCGGCGGTTGCGCCGGGGTAGGCAATTCTAGGACTTCTTCGCCGACATCTTCAACTCGGAAACGAACTCGTCCAGCAAAATCGTGTGATCGCGGTCCGGCCCTGTGGAAATCATTCCGATCTTCGCTCCGGTTTCCTTCGCCAGGAAATCCAGGTACGATCGCGCCGCCTTAGGCAGCTTTTCGTAGTCTGTAATGCCCTCGGTCGGAGTCTTCCACCCCGGCAACTTCTCGTAAATGCACTCGATCTTCTCGTATCCGCCGCTCGCCTGCGCAGGAGCTTCGATGGTCTTCTTTCCATCGATCTTGTACCCAACACATACAGGAATCTCGGCCAATTCGTCGAGCACGTCCAGCTTCGTGACGACGAGCCACGACGTTCCGTTAATCATCCCGGAATATCGCAGCAAGGGTAGATCAATCCACCCAGTCCGTCTCGGACGTCCTGTTACCGCGCCATATTCATTCCCGCGCTTGCGCAGGTTCTCGCCCAGTTCGCCATGATCTTCCGTTGGGAACGGCCCCTCTCCCACGCGCGTGCAGTATGCCTTTGTAATCCCGATAACGTAGTTGATCGCGGTCGGAGCCACGCCGGTCCCGATCACCGCGCCGCCCGAAGTTGCGCTCGACGAAGTCACAAACGGATACGTTCCATGATCGATGTCGAGCATCGTCCCCTGCGCGCCCTCGAACAGAATTGACTCGCCGCCGCGCAGCGCTTCGTTCAACAGCACGGCCGTGTCGCACACGAACGGCGCAACCTTCTCCGCCGCCTGGGCATACTCGGTGTACATCTTGTCCGCATCCAACGGCTCGGAATTGAACAGCGCATGCGCGATCATGTTCTTCTCGCGCACGGCATTTTCGATGTGCTTTTTGAGCAGGCCCAGGTCGAGCAGATCCTGCACGCGCAGTCCGCGCCGTCCCATCTTGTCTTCGTACGCAGGACCGATCCCGCGCGAGGTTGTTCCAATCTTCACCCGCCCCGGAGCGTTCTCCGACGCGAGCTCGATCATGCGGTGATAGGGAAGAATGACGTGCGCACGGTTGGAGACGAACAGGTGTCCATCGACTTTGACTCCGGTTTCCCGCAGCGCGCCAACTTCTTTCAGAAACGCCAGCGGATCGAGCACCACGCCATTTCCAATGACACTCCGGCATCCTTGGCGCAACACGCCGCACGGTACCAGCTGGAGCACAAACTTCTTGCCATTGATAATGACGGTGTGGCCGGCATTGTGTCCGCCGGCATAACGGGCTACGACGGTGAAATTCTCCGACAGTACGTCGACGATCTTTCCCTTGCCCTCGTCGCCCCACTGGGCGCCAACGATCACCGCAGTCTTGCCTTTATTCAATTGCAGACTCCATCAGGGGATTCCAGGCAGACAGGCTGCGCTGCTCCCGGGGATCGCACACTCCTCACCCGCGGGATACGTTCACTGAAATAACTGGGATAAAAGCGGAGAAGACGTGTACGCGTTATCTTATCGCGCCAGCACAGCCGATAGCAATGCAACCGCCCGCCGGTATCGCCATAACGTTGTCATTCCGACATTCCAGCGCAAGGGGCAATCTCCTCCTCTTGTCATTCCGACGAGCGAGCGCAGCGAGCAAGGAGGAATCTGCTGTTCGGCGTCCACGGAACCTTCATGCCGGCAGGTTTCCTTCGTGAACCCTAGTGCCCTTCGTGGTGAATGCTTTTTGCTTCATTTAAAATTGCGTCATAGGGCGTACTTGTATGAAAAAAATCTTCCACTTCGACGCTCCCCGCGACAAATACCACTGCGACGCCGCCATCCTGTGGTGTTTCGATAACCGCTTCGAACTCGGTTTCCGAAAATTCCTCAAGCGCATCGGTGTTGTGAATTCCGATCCGATCAAAATCGCAGGGGGCGCAAAAGTCCTTGCCTCTCCCGAACACGAATCGGACCGCGAATTCGTTCTCGATCAGATCCGCAAGTCAATCCGTCTACACGGCACGAAGCGCGTCATCCTGATGCTGCATTCCGATTGCGGGGCCTACGGCGGACTCGCCGCTGGATTTCGAGGCGACGCGGCTGCCGAAGCCACTCATCACGAGGCAGAATTGCGCAGCGCAGCCGCGAATCTCAGGGCCGCAATACCGGGAATCGAGGTTCTTGGATACTTCGTAGATTTCGAAGGAATCTGGGACGCAGAAGTCAGAGTTCCTGAGAACGAAGAGGTCAAAGTCGCCTGATGCCGAAGTTCGAGCACCACATCTTTATCTGCGGCAATCAGCGCCCCGAAGGTCACCCGCGCGGATGCTGTGACCCGAAAGCCGAGGCCCGCCTGCAAAAACTCTTCAAGCAGAAACTTGCCGCCCGCGGCTTGAAGGGACGCGTCCGCGCGAACCAATCTGGGTGCCTCGACCAATGCGAACACGGCCCCAATCTCGTCATCTATCCGGAAGCAGTCTGGTACGGACACGTCACCGAATCCGACATTGACGAAATCATCGAATCTCACATCATCGGCGGAAAACCAGTCGAACGCCTTCGCCTCGCCGACGAATGCCTGAATACGGAAACCTGTCCGCACCGGCCGCTAAAGAAGTAGCAGACTCTTTCATGCAGCTGTCATTCCGACGCGGGAGCGAAGCGAGCGAGGAGGAATCCCTGCAGCCAGCACAACGACGGGCTTAGGACCTGGACCGCATTCCTTCGTGTCCTTAGTGGTTAGGACCTTTGAGGTCGAAATCTGTCCGCAATGTGATTCGAGTCTCTTTACTTTATGAGGCGCCTCTTCGTACGCTTGACTGCCATGCCTGCCCACTTCACTCCTGACCTCTTCCGTTTCCTCACCCGCCTGAAGCGCAACAACAATCGCGACTGGTTCCTGAAGCACCGGGACGAATACGAGACGCACGCGTACCAGCCCGCCATTCAATTCATCACCGACTTTACCGCCCCTCTCTATGAAATCAGCCCATATCTTGTTGCGGATCCCCGCATGACTCGCGGCTCTCTTTTCCGCATCTACCGCGACACGCGTTTTTCTCCAGACAAGCGCCCCTACAAAACGCACTTGGCCATGCGCTTCTCCCACCGCGGCAAAGACGTCCATTCTCCGGGCTTTTACCTGCACCTCGAGCCCGGAGGCTGTTTCGCCGCGTCGGGCCTTTGGCATCCCGAACCGCCGACTCTGCTGAAAGTCCGAAATGCAATCTGCGAGCGCTGCAACGAATGGCGGACCATCCGTAAGCTTCTCAATTGGGACGACGCCAGCAAACTCTCCCGCCCACCGCGAGGATTCCCTTGCGATCACGAATTTGTGGAAGACCTGAAGCTGAGGGATTTAGGGACAGCTATCGAATTCACTGACGCCCAAGTCTGCAGCCCAAAATTCATGGCGACCTTCACGACCGCCTGCAAAAAGATGTCGCCAATCGCGAAATTCCTAAGCGGAGCAGTAGGCCTGCAGTTCTAAAGGTGTCTCCGCGAAATCCGCGGCCCCACCGACATAGTGTGTCCGGAAATCGGGTCCCGGAGGGACCACTGACAATAGCCCGGCGTTTCAACGCCGGGTAGGCTCACACATTAGGAACTGCGTGCCCTAGGCACGCCTGAATGTCCCGCGGGTGTTGGGAGTTCGTCTCGGGCTGCTGATGCCTTTCTCTGTGGTTCTCTGTGCCCTCTGTGGTGAGACTATTTTTGGTTTTTCTTCACGAAAGCCAATCCACGTTTCAACTCCGCCGCCAGATCGGTATTCTCGGTAGCCACATGCACGGGCTTGCCGGACTCTTTTCCCAACCATGCATTCAATTCC
>Ga0335081_10016821_pt1 | contig 11846 bp, 16 predicted proteins | sample Lox_Sample_35_FD_206713 | JGI IMG/M metagenome (GOLD analysis project Ga0335081, IMG submission 206713) | Soil microbial communities from Loxahatchee National Wildlife Refuge, Florida, United States - Lox_Sample_3.5 | ecosystem: Environmental > Terrestrial > Soil > Wetlands | place: USA... | reverse complement strand
CCCAATCGCATCTGATGCCAGTGACATGACCGATAGAACCCCTGTGACCAATCAGGTGCTGTTAACTGCACCGCTGACAGTACGAAATCTCAAGAAAGACCCCGTCATCCTAAGTAACGTCGGCGATGCGGTGCAATTTCTTCACGCTAACTTCCCGCTAGATCGGAGAACCGAGACAAAATGGCAGCATACGGCCCAAGCGCTTCAAATCGCGGCGGCAACGAACGATGCGAGCGAGCGTGAATATGCCACGAAAGCAGTGATCGCGCTATTGCATGCGGAGGGACTGTTGGCGCGTCATTAGATCCCGATGGGCTCATCGAAGTGGCATCCACAAGAGCGACGCTGTTCACTACACGAATGCAATGCCTAAACGATTTATTGTACGCCACTTGACGTGACATGACCGTCTAGTTTGGTTGCTTCTGATTTCCAGGGTGAAATCGTTGGGAACGAGAAGGGCGTTTCCCACCTCCAAGCATGCGCCTTGCTCCGAGATGTTGCGAATCGTGCAGGACAGTGTCGATAGTTGATTGATTGTAATCAATCCATCTTTGATGACACGTTGACGTGACTTCTTTCGATTGTCTGCCATCACATACTTTCAACCGATATAGTTCGCAGCCCGTCGCATTTACAGAAATTCAGCACCGATTTGCGAGCCGCGCCGCCACTTGACACTGGCGCGCCGTCCCGAACCGGAGTTTCGAGACATCAGAAAGGTGAATTCATTCGGAACTGCTTGAGACAGGTCGATTGTGATTTGGACGCCCGTATCGGAGAGATCAATCACGTTGCACGTTCGAACTGCAAATCCGCTCTCTAACCGAATCCAGGCCTTCGTGCCAACTTTCTTGCGAAAGGCTTTGCGTTGGTTTTTTGGCTTTCGATTTGAGCTGAACATATTGACCCTGTGTGAAATTAACGGATGGCACGTGTTTGCGGCGATGAACAACGTCGCCGTTGCGACAATTCCAACGTCTGCCGAACGTTAGGCAACCTGACGGGTCAACAATGTATCAGTTTCGTATTAATACGCCATTTATCAAAGGCCGCCGAGCGCAGCCGTGTGTCAGATGGGGCAAACACGGAGTCGTTCATCTAGGGACACACTTCAGTACGCTTCTGGCTCTGACGCTTTGTACACACTGACAGAAGACCAATATCGTAAACTTTTTCTTGATTTGTTCATAAGAATGTTTCCATGCGTGCGGCAAAACTTCTGGGCTTTTATGACCAAGGCGTGGCACGTGTGCTCGTAGAGGGAGCTCAATAAGAAGGATTCCAGGATCCCGCATGCTCAATCTCTACATCTCGATATCTCGATCCCAATCAAGTCAGCCTCCACCCCTTCGAGATAATTCTCGCTCGCGGCACCTTCCTCAAACTCGTGCTGACACCTTCCGGAGGTGCCGTGGCGCAGAAGCGCCGAGCGCGCACTGAGCGAGCCATCATTGAAGGCAAGCCGGGTGGTGTGGAGAAAAGGGAAGCAGATCGGTGTCGAGTTTCAATAACATTAGGTAAACGTTACCAACTACTCGAATCTCGACCTGTGGAATTTGGAGTTCATTAGAATTTCGTATGTAGAAGTACACGCGGGCGGCGACAGCCCTATATCAGTTGAGCGAGCGTAACATGTCCAAGCTAGTCCAGTTTTTGAAAGACACGTCGGGTGCGACTGCCATCGAGTATGGCTTGATTGCAGCAGGTATTGCGGTAGCAATCATTGCCGTCGTGCAGGGCGTCGGCACAAAGCTAAAGTCGACATTTCAGGCGGTCTCTGACAACCTCCACTAAGCACAGCCTTGGTCGACGCAAATGACTGAGCCCGAGGAACGAGAGTTTTCCTCGGATTTGTTCGCTCACTCGTCATCGTCCGTGTCCAGGCGCGCCATTTTTTTTCGCACACCGCCTATCGAGCGGTTCGAGCGCCGCCGATACCTCCTGGCCATCCTTGGTCCGAAGGTCAAGCTGCTCCATCCCATCCATCAACTGGACGAACTCCGGTCCGATCTTCTGTCTTAATTCGGTAATTCGGTCAGAAAGCTCTTTGACCTTCTTCATATCCTTCCGTTTGGCAGCTTCCTCGATTTGCTCGTCGAGAGTCGCGATCTCGCAAAGTCCCTTTGTCTTGTTCTCGTCGCTGCTAACAATCCAGACGACGCGCTCCGCGTCGGCCTTGGTGGGCATTGGTGTGTCTGGGTCGCCCCGTAACTGAGCGTGCGCGCACAATGGCACGGCAGCAATCGCAACGATTGCAATGACAGACTTGAGGTCCATGACCGGCTCCCTCGAAGCCACCGGCCCCGGCAGAACAATAGCGGTTCAAGACGATAAGCGAAATCCTAAAACGGCCCACCAACTGAAGGAGCCTCGCCAAAGCCTCACCTCTGTGAGATACTTGCGCGCAAGGGCGCGGGTCGTTGAACGGTTTGTGATGACAAAGAGGGGTCCTGAACCCACCGACAGGCAGGTCGGCGCTCGCGTGCGCATGCGCCGGAGGATGCTCGACATAAGCCAGACGGCGCTCGCGGACGGTCTGGGCATTTCCTTCCAGCAAGTACAGAAATACGAGAATGGTTCGAATCGGATCGGTGCAGGCCGCTTGCAGCACATCGCCAGCATCTTGCAGGTGCCGCCGACATTCTTCTTCGATGGCCAAGCGGACCTCCGGCCCGTTGCAATGAGGGTGGCGCCGTTCGACTATGTCACGGAATTTTTGGCAACGGGGGACGGGCTCTCCCTCGTCAAAGCCTTTACACGCATCAAGGACGCCAAGGTGAGGCGGCGTATTGTCGGCCTTGTCGAAGAAATCGCCGGGTGACTAACCCACTCGCACGGTCGCATTCACGTGCGCTACAGCTCCGCGAGCGTGCGGGAAGACTTCGCCCGTGCCTATGGCCAACAAAAATGGCGGCAAAGCTTGCCGACCAGGTCACCGAAGATGATGGCGCCGTCGCGGGGCATTTTGTTTTCGCGCTCTGATTGGCAATGTCGGCTATTGGGAAAAGCGGAAATCTTTTGCTCAATCTGAAACTTAACGCTTTTGATGAGGTGGACGGCGCCCACTCTGCGGCATCGAAGTGCCATAGGGTGGCTGTGTCGAAACGCAACCACATTGAGGGGAGCCGTCCATGGGCGAGGTTATCACGATTGGGGTCGATATTGCGAAGTTGGTGTTTCAGATTCACGGCGTCGATGCAGACGGCACGGTGGTGATCCGCAGGCGTGTTGGTCGAGCGAGAGTTCTTGAGTTCTTCGCCGATCTGCCGCCTTGTCGCGTTGGCATGGAAGCGTGCGCAACGGCGCATCAATGGGCACGCGAGCTTGCGAAGTTGGGGCATGACACGCGGCTGATGCCGCCGAGCTATGTCAAAGCCTATGTGAAGCGCGGCAAGAACGACGCGGCCGATGCCGCGGCGATCTGCGAGGCCGTCACGCGGCCATCGATGCGATTTGTGCCGATCAAGAGCGTCGAGCAGCAGAGCGTGCTGATGCTGCACCGGGCGCGGGATCTGCTGATCCGCCAGCGGACGCAGCTGACTAACGCACTTCGTGCCCACCTGGCTGAGCTCGGGCTGGTGGCAGCGAAGGGGCGTGAAGGATTGCATCAGCTGGCTACGGTTGTGACGGAATGCGGCAATGAGCGGCTGCCGAGCGACGCGCGCTTTGCCTGTCAGGCGATCGTTACGCAACTGCACGCCATACAGATCGAAATAAGCGGGCTCGACAAGCGCATCACTCAGACCCATCGCGCCAACGCGGACAGCAAACGGCTCGCTACAATTCCAGGCTTCGGCGTGATCCTATCCACGGCGGTGGTGGCGACGATGACCGATCCAAAGGCGTTCAGAACCGGACGTGAGTTCGCAGCCTGGATCGGATTGGTGCCGCGGCAGATCTCTACAGGCCGAAAGGAACGACCACAGCAAGTGCGCTTGCTCATTGTTCCTTTTTGTTCGAGCCATCGTCACCAAGTTGGTTCTCATGTTCTCTAATTTCACGCTGACGCTCTTTCATTAGGCTGACGATTTCTGGCTGATTACGGACATTCGGATCAACAGTGGGGTCGTCGAATGCAAAGTAGCCCGCCTTCTGATGGCTCGTGCCGGTGATGTAGCGGAGCTTCTTGTCCTCTACCGCTTTCGCTTCCCAGCCTGAAAATTTCTCGGTCGCTATCCAGGACGCGATTCGAGGTACACCGGACGTGCGGAAAATGGTGCAAAATCGACAGAATGACCCTGAGCCGACATGCGTGTGACACCGACTCGTAGTTGAGTACTCGCTACTACTCGGCGGGCAGCGGCACGGATTTGCCCGCGCGTGTCGGCAAGCCCTGCGTCAATCCTTATAGCGCCTTCGGCAAGCTGGTCGCACCGGGGCCGAGCGGCCGCTGCATGATCACCGAATCGAGCCAGCGGCCGAACTTGAGACCGACGTTCTTAATATTGCCGACGTGCTCAAATCCGGCGGTGCGGTGCAGTTCGATTGACGCCGTCTGCGCCGAATCCCCGATTACAGCGATCATCTGTCGGAAGTCGCGCGCCTCGCTCGCCGCGATCAGACGGTCTAGCACTACTTTGGCAGATTTTTAAGGGCGAGGGATTCCCAAATCAGTTTTTCAGTGATTCATGGGTGGTCGGCTTTGGAGGGGCCGACCATGACTGGCAAAACTTTGGATTGGAAGAAAGAGCTTGGCCTGTGGCTCCAGCCGTTTCTGGATCAGCTGGGTCATAAAGCACGCCGCCAAATGTGCCCAGTTTACGTTGCTGGGTTGATCGGTCCCGGAGATCGCAAGAGCATTGCGCCGATGGCGGAACAGCTTGGAGTTAGCGAGTACGATCAATTACACCACTTCGTTTCCGCCGGGGTCTGGGACGCGACGGCACTGGAGGCAGAATTGCTGGTCCAAGCGGACAAGCTCGTTGGTGGTAGCGATGCGGTGCTGGTGATTGACGACACTGCGATTCCCAAGAAGGGAACACATTCGGTGGGGGTCGCGCCGCAATATGCTTCAGCACTGGGCAAGACCGCCAACTGCCAGACCCTGGTATCACTGACGCTGGCGCGAGACGAGGTGCCGGCCATGCTGGTGTTGCGGCTGTTTCTTCCCGAGATCTGGACGAGCAACCGGACTTGGCTGGAACGAGCGGGCGTTCCAATCGAATATCGAATGTGCCGGACGAAGCCGGAAATAGCGCTCGCGGAGATCGATCGTGTTATCGCGGCCGGTGTACGCTTTGGCTGCGTATTGGCGGATGCTGGCTATGGCCTGAGCGCCCCGTTCCGTCAGGGACTTACGGCTCGTAAACTGTCCTGGGCCGTAGGAATCCCGCGTCATCTGAAGGTGTATCCTGCCGATGTGCGAATGATTTGGCCGGTTGCTAAGCGCGGCCGTCCCCGGAAGCGGCACGTTCCAGACATTTTATCGAGGGCGGCCGAAGACACGCTGGCGGACGCCAGCTGGCGGAACATCAGTTGGCGCAGTGGCACGAAGGGAAAGCTAAAGGCTCGTTTCGCTGCTGTCCGCGTCCGTGTCGCTGACGGACCTCCGCAGCGCATCAGGGACAAGGGGCAGCAACATCTGCCAGGCGAGGAAGTTTGGCTCATCGGCGAACATAGGGTGTCGGGAGAGAAGAAATACTATCTCGCCAACTTGCCGGTGAAGACTGATCTGCGCAATTTGGCGGCGACTATCAAGGCGCGATGGATTTGCGAACAAGCTCACCAGCAGCTCAAAGAAGAGCTCGGTCTTGATCATTTTGAGGGACGGTCATGGCAAGGGCTTCACCGTCATGCACTTATGACAATGATTGCTTACGCCTTTCTCCAGCATCGCCGTCTCGCAGCTACAAGGCGCAAAAAAAAGAATCAACGGTCCACCACCTCAGCCGACTTTGCCAGCCGTTCGCCACGCCATCCTCAAACTCATCGCTCGACCGCCACCGCAGCGATGCCCGCATTGTCAAAAATGGATTTGCGACGAGCCGCGGCATGAATAAAATCTGCCAAAGTAGTGCTAGCCACACGACATAAGTTTGGCGCAGCATCGATTAATCACTGCCGTAAAAAAATTCTTGCACGCCGACGATCATCCCGATTAGACCCCCGACAATCATAGCAATCGCGATCAATTTCATATAGCGCGCGTAGCGCCGATCAGCATCGGAGATGACCTCTTCATCAAGGTTTTTGCCTTTTGGCTGGAACATAAACGGCCGGAAATAAAGTCGAGAACCAAGTACGGCGCACAAAAATCCAGGCATAAGATAATTCATTGTCATCCTCTCACCATCTCCCCATCAGACATCATCGCGCCGTTTTGGGTTTCGAGTCCATATGTCCGAAAATCCAAACACACCTAATATGATCAGACCGATGGAAGTCAGAATGATTTGCATATCGATCTGGTTAGCGAGCACAGTCGCCTTTCGTCATGGCCTGCGGGCAGCGGAGGTGGTGGACCTGCGGTGGGACCAGATCGACTTCGATGCCGCAGTCTTGCACGTCCGCCGGGTCAAGAACGGCTCGCCCAGCACGCACCCACTGGACGGTGAGGAACTTCGCGCATTGCGCCGCCTCAAGCGGGAGGCCCCTTCTTCGGCGTTTGTCTTCGTCTCCGAACGCGGAGTTTTCGACGGCGGGCCTTGCCAAGATGGTGGAGCGACTAGGCAAACAGGCCAAGTTCGAAACGAAGGTCCATCCGCATCAGCTACGGCACGCCTGCGGCTATGCGCTAGCCAATCAGGGGCACGACACGCGAACGCTGCAAGCGTATTTGGGTCACCGAAATATTCAGCACACGGTTCGGTACACCGAGCTTGCGCCGGACCGGTTCAAGAACTTCTGGCGCGAATAGCAAGACGGCGAACGCAAAGCGCTTACCAGTTCACGTCGAACATCGAAGTGATAGGAACCAATACCGCACGATGTCGGCTTTGACCCCCATCGCGTAACCATAGCGGACATGGCCTGAGGTCCGTTCGGTGCCAGGAAGCGGCATTGCAATGCAACAACGGGCTAGGAGCCTCGATGGCAATAAGATAGATTTCTGTATTCGAATGACCTGCGCTGTTGGGGGATGAGGTCATGCGTGTTGCTCGCACTGCTATTTTTATCGGATCATTTGTAATCGCGGTTCTCTTAGGCCTAGTTCCTGCACTAGCTGAGAAGCGCGTCGCGCTGGTGATCGGTAACGGCGCCTACAAGAACGCTAGCAAGCTGAACAATCCGGCCAACGATGCCAAGGCCGTCGCGGGCATGCTGCAATCCGCGGGCTTCGATGCGGTCGAACTGCACGAGAACCTTGGCATCCGCGAGATGCGGCGCGCGATCAGTGACTTTGCCGCATTGGCGCGGGATGCGGGCACCGCCGTGGTCTACTACTCGGGTCACGGCATGGAAGTGAACGGGATCAATTACCTCATTCCGGTTGACGCCGTGCTGGAGCAAGACATCGACGTTCCCTACGAGACATTCTCGCTCGACAATCTGGTGCAGGTGCTGGAACCGGCGCGGCGGCTGCGCCTCGTCATGTTGGACGCCTGCCGCGACAATCCATTCGTGCGCTCGATGAAGCGGACAATCGGGACGCGCGCGGTTGGGCGAGGGCTTGCCGCAGTTGAACCGACGACCGTAAACACGTTGATCGGATTTGCCGCCAAGGCGGGCTCGTATGCGCTTGACGGTGAGGGTGCAAACAGTCCCTATGCTGCCGCGCTGCTAAACAATCTTGCTACACCGGGACTTGACCTGCGCATCGCTTTTGGCCGAGTGCGCGACGAGGTGCTCAAAGCCACGAAGAACAAGCAGGAACCGTTCGTCTACGGCTCGCTCGGCGGTGCGGAAGTATCCATTGTTGGGGCAGCCGCGGCGCCGATCGTGAGCCCGCCGCCGTCAGCGCCACTGCGAACGGGCTCCGCCGACGCTGCCGAACGCGCCTGGATGGTGGCCAAGGACACCACGAGCCAGGCCGTGCTGGAGGAGTTCATCCGGCACTTTGGGGATAGTTTCTACGCTTCGCTGGCCCGCGCGCGCTTGGAAGAGTTGAAGAAGAATCAGGTTGCCGTGGTGCCACAGCCAGCGCCGACGACAGAGGTTGCGCGCCCACCGATGAAGCAGGAACCCGCTGCCGACCCTGCTGAAACGGCTTGGGCGACCGCGCAGAACTCGACGAGCATCGCGGTACTGGAGGATTTCATTCGGCAGTATGGTACTAGCCGTTATGGACCAGCCGCGCGCGCTCGGCTTGAGGAGATGAAGAAGAATCAAGCCGCGGCGGTACCGCCGCCGACGGCACCAAAACCGAAAGCCGAACCTTCGGCCTCCACGTCGAACTGTGCAAAGTCAATCGGTATTTGGAAGGGTGCGATGGGTGGCGAGATAACGCTCAGACCCGGCGGAACCGCCTTGAGTACGTTTCCTCAAAATGAGGGCACTTGGTCGTGCAATAATGCCCAAGTCATTGTCTCATGGAAAATAATTGCTGCAATCGATCGGTGCACACTGTCCGCTGATGGAATGACACAATCGTGTACGAACAGTTTTGGAGGGGTCTTCACGCGGACACGCAAATGACCCGGCCCTCAAGGAAAACCCGTGTGTTACGGCTCTATGTCGGTTCGGGTCAGGAACGACCGGGTCCACATTTCCGGGCCATGTCCGCTGTCCCCCCCAATATCGACCGTTGAGCGGACATCGCGGTACGTCGGTTTCGTGCCAGGAGCGGACCACGTGTGGAGCCCGATGTACGCGACCCAATGCCGTAAGAAACTGCGATGCCTGGTGTCCAGCTCGAGCTATCATGGCGCCGCAGATATTGAGGTCGGACGATAAGGTGGACAATGCGCGACTGTTCGGCGTGTGATGCGGGATGAGCGGGAGGCTCGGCTGATGGACCCGATGAAACGAGTCGCGCGGGTTGCACTCCTGCTCGCCGGGAGCGCCTCAGCGGCTGCAGCCCAATGGATGCCGTGGCCGCCATCGCCTGAGAGTCCAATGTCCGTCGACCTTCCACCCGTCGCGGCCGGTTACAAACACGGTGATGGCGGGTTCCTGGTCGTGGCCTGTGATACCAGGAGGAAGCTGATGTGGATCGGCGTCCACGAGCCGCGCGCTCGTTGGCAGCCGGGTGCGCCAATACACGTTACCACGCGAGCGGACACCGGCGCGTCGACCAGCCCGTTACAAGGCGTCGTCACTGACTCGAGTTATCTCAGGAGCGACCGGCAGCCGGAATTGGTCCTGCGCACGATGGATCAGGCCAAAGGCTCCTTCGCCGTAGCCGCCGGAGGTTACGAGCGCATCTACCCGATGGAGAACTTCCGCAAGATGGTAGATCCCGTGCTGGCTGCGTGTGGCAAACATTTTTGAGCCCATTGACGAGCACGATCTGGTATCCCGCAGCGCCAAGATGGATAGACATCCCGCTGGTTCCCATTTTGGCTCATCCAATACGCAACGCCAGCGCCTGGCTTAGTTCTTTGTGACAGTGATCTCGACGCGGCGATTCTTGGCGCGGCCCTCGGGATTGTCCGAACCGTCGGGATTGGCATTGGGAGCAACCGGCCGCGTCTTGCCGAGCCCGCGGGTCTGCAGATTGGCGCGGTTGGCGCCAGCACGCGCCATCAACCACTGCGCCACCGTGGCGGCACGGCGTTCGGAGAGTGGCTCAGGGAGCCTAATTTGTTCCCTCGATGGGGGATGATGCGGACAGGCAGTTGGACACCTAATCTGAATCCTTATCTAAGGGGTCCGAACCATAGCGATTTGGTCCAATTGTGCCACGGAGGCAGCCAAGCTCAATAAAGCCCCAGATTGTCAGTAGCAGCGCAGCCAGAGAAAAAAATAGTCCATACAAGGCAATTCTATTAATTTCGTCGGGATTGCCAATTCCGAACTGCGCCAACATCTCGGCGTCGGTACGCTTATCCCATCCAACCACGTAAAGAATGAATGGAACAACATAGAATAGCAAATACCACCAACCGCTCTTGTCCCGGTCGTGCAATCGTTTGACGACAAACGCCGAGCTTAAGAGGAACCATGCTAGGCATGCGGCTCCCAACCCGATCACCCACTCTTTGGCGTCCAATGCCGGGCTCAAATAGATCATAAAGAAAAGAAAAATTCCAATGAACATCACTCCACAGCTTGCGCTCCAAATAAACCATGCAAGCCAGTACTTGGCCCGATTGGTTCGTCCGGCGAAAGTAAAAAACAATTTTGCTAAATTCAGTTTTGACTGTTGATCACGCGCTGCGATTTTGGCTTCCACTTCGGTCCAATTTATTTTCTTGAGCGCCGCCTCGTTGGTTTTTAAGTAATTTATTCTATCAACATCGCTCGTAAGCTCCGTCCACGTGCCGATGGGATCTTTAGGGCCGCTAAAAGTTGTGTGATAGTCGTCTATGCTGGATAAGACAGTAACTCTGCTCCCCTGCACTACAATCGCAGAGTCGTTCTTCATTCTAAAAATTGCGCCTGACGGCGTTCTAAATATGCAGTCAATATTTTTTTCTAGATCATTCATTGTCTATGGCCCGTTTATATCCCAGAGAAATTACGTGCTTCCAAGAATGAGAATTAGGCCGTACTCTAGGATACTGCAGTAGGCGGAGGTTTTGTGGCTTGATTTGGTGTCACTTTTATCGAGCGACTTCATAGCTCTCGCTGGGGACGACGCACGCAAAATGGGAGCGCACGATACGCTGAGAACGCATATGGATGCACTACTGGAGAACGCAGATGGATGCACTAATTGCTGCGCTTGAAATCTGCGCAGGCCCAATAGCGGTGGGTTTTGCGTTGACCGTGATCTGTCTGATATTGGGATTTTCCAAATCGCTAAGCACTTTATTTGCAAAGCGAATAGCCGACGAATCCGTGCGCGTCATTTGGGCGGAGACAAAGGATACAAGTATTATGATGCTGTATGCCGTCGCGTTTGGTTGCGAGTTCGCGGGGCTGTTGATTGTTTTTAATTCCGCCTTCCGTGATCACTGGGAGCCGCTTCGCATGCCGATTGCCGGAATTGCAACGGTGCTACTGTTGATCGGGTGGCTGGGCTTCACGTTTGCTCAAGGAAGGATTTTTAAAAAGCTTGCCGACCGACTGTACCCACTGAGGCAATCCCGAAGATGAGAGATTGCTGGATCGTTTTGTCCGCTTTCTGTCCCTATTTCCTAAACTCGACTGGGGGTGCATATGTTCCGTGCAAACCCAACGCTCGTTTGGATCGCGAGTGCTGCGACCGTTATTTTATGTTTGTTACGGTCACCGGCCGTCTCGCAGGTGCCGCCGGTCAACGGCGGAGTCTGTGTAGGCAACTGTGGGTCCCCGAGTGTGGGTGGTTCGAAGCCCTATTGCATCATCAACTGGCGCATTACGGCGTGTGCCTAATCCGTCCTGTGAACATGGCATACGCCGTCGTCACCGCCCAGACTGATGGTTAGAGCCCGAGACGCTTCAACTCGGCCACCGCGCCTAAATATTCGACGAAATCTTTCGGGCAAGTCTCAACCGCGGCCTTGAGCAGCTCGATGGCGCGGTCGCGCTTCGCACGCGAGGGCACGCTGAACTATTCGTTTCATGCCATCCCCCCGGATTAGACCGCGCTACTTTGGCGTGAACAATACCAAACGTTGCAGGACCTGTCATGGCGGGTCCAATCGGCTTTGGGGCGTCCTTTGCTCAGATCAGAAATCGAATTGCCGCGGGCATTCTATGCAAGCGGCGAATGTCGCTGATGGGTCACGTGTGGACGGCGCCCTGGCAAGAGCTTTTTTGACGCTTCTGCAGCATTGGTCGGGTGCGGTCACGTGTCCGGCCTGTTGATGCGGCGGATG
>Ga0335081_10016818_pt1 | contig 11847 bp, 7 predicted proteins | sample Lox_Sample_35_FD_206713 | JGI IMG/M metagenome (GOLD analysis project Ga0335081, IMG submission 206713) | Soil microbial communities from Loxahatchee National Wildlife Refuge, Florida, United States - Lox_Sample_3.5 | ecosystem: Environmental > Terrestrial > Soil > Wetlands | place: USA: Florida... | reverse complement strand
CGAGGCTGACGTCCGTGCCATTGGGCGGGGTGACGTCTACGGAGATCTCACCGGAAGCATAGTCCCAGGGAATATTCCAGCAGGCGTCGAAGGTGTCGGCCAGGAACTGCGGCTCGAGCGAGTAGGTGTAGGGCTTTCCGGTGGGATCGAAGCGCGGCAGGATCACGTCGTCGTGGATCAGGGTACGCGGCGAAATGGCGAAGTAAGGCTGATCTTCATCGGCAACCACTCCCTTATACCCGTTGGAGTTGTAGTTATTGAGCAGGACCCACGGAATGCGCGGCTGGATGGAAGAGGCGGTGACCGAAGCACCGGTGACGGATATGCCGTCCGCGGGAATCGGAGGTGAATACACATACGATTGCGGCTGCTGCCCGCGGAAAAACGGCAGGCTGGCGAAAGCATCGCCGTTGAGGCTGTAATTCGCGCTGCCGCGAGCGACACCATAGTCCAGGCGCAACCGGTAGATGCCAGGGGGCAGATCGGACGCCAGTTGGCCCGATGCATGAAAGACAATCTTGGGGTTGCCGGGAACCAATCCGGAAACCAGAAGGGGCACCTTGACGAACAGATCGAGCGGGGTTTTGAACGCCCCTCCGAAACGGGTGGTGATGGCACCTTGCGCTCCGCCTTCGAGCGGCAGGCCGGTGGGCGTGAGAAGCGTGGACATGTACTGGTCGGTCGGCAGATGGAGATGGCCGACAGGATCGAATGCCCGCTCGGCCGTTACCAAAAGGATGAAGCTGTCCGGCTTGATGCCGGCCGCAACCAGGTTTTGGAGGTGCTGGCTGGTGATATTGAGGGTGGCGTCAACCGTGACGCTATCACCCGGCTTCCAGGCCGCTTCCGAGACCTGAACGGTGCCGGACCAATTACCGTAGTTAGTGTGACCGCCGACCGGGAAACTCAGTGACGCGGCCAAGGCCACGCCCGCAGAGAATATCCACATCGCCACGAGCAGGCGCAATCCCCGCATGGTACTCGTCCTCCTGTTAGCATCGTGTCGGATCTGAAAATACCGATACACTGGAAAGAACCCCGTGGATTGCGGGAGGTTTCGCCCCATCCCGGGTTTAGTAGTTGATGCGTTCACTGGCTGCTGCGACTCTTGTTCTGGCCGTTGCCTGTTCCGCATCGGCCCAGACCTACTCGATCAAACCGTTCGCGGGCGGCGCGCTCCCCGAAAACATCTCCGGCGTAACCGCCAGTATGGGCAACGTGTACGGCGCGGCGCTGGACCAATCCGGCACCGTCTTCATCGCCCTCGCTGACTATGACATCGTGGTCCGGATGGATGCAGCCACGGGCGTACTGACGCGCGTAGCGGGAAACGGGACGCGCGGTTTCAGCGGCGACAATGGCCCGGCTACCAGCGCTCAGTTGTCCGCTCCAGTGGGCGTGGCAGTGGATGCCGCCGGCAACCTGTATATCGCGGATGCCAACAATTTTCGCGTTCGCAAGGTGGCGAACGGCATCATCACCACGGTTGCCGGAAACGGCACGCAAGGCTACAGCGGCGACGGCGGACCGGCCACCAGCGCGCAGATGGACGTGTTGGCGGGCATCGCGATCGATTCTTCCGCCAACCTATATCTCGCGGATTTCTACAACCAGGCGATTCGCATGGTTGCGAATGGAACCATCTCCACGGTGGCGGGCACCGGCACGTATGGTTATAACGGCGACAACATCCCGGCTACTAGCGCGGAGTTGTCCGGGCCGACGGGCGTCGCAGTGGATGCTGCGGGCAACTTGTACATCGCCGAAGCCTACGGCAACCGCATCCGCAAGGTCGCGAAGGGCACGATTACCACCGTGGCGGGGAACGGGACCGCCGGTTTCAGCGGGGACACAAAAGCAGCCACGAGCGCGAATTTGCGCCAGCCCGCCAGTGTTGCGGTGGACACCTCCGGCAACCTTTACATCGCCGATCTCGGGAACAATCGCGTCCGCAAGGTAACGGCGGCGACCGGCATCATCACCACGGTGGCGGGCAACGGCGCCACTACGTTCAGTGGCGATCACGTGGCCGCAACCAGCGCCGGCTTGAGCGATCCCAGGTACGTGGCGGTGGATTCGTCGGGAAACCTGTATTTGGCGGACGGCTGGCGCATTCGCAAGATCGCATCCGGCACGATCGTGACGGTGGCGGGTGGCGGGACGCCCTCCGGAGAGAACGGCCCTGCAGCCAACGCGCAATTGCTCACGCCTGAGGGACTGGCCGTGGACAGCGCGGGCAACCTGTTCATAGCGGACCCCGGGACGGGGCGCATCGTGAAGGTTTCGGGCGGAACGCTAAGCAGGATTGCGGGAGGCGGGAGCCAGGCTCCCACCGACGGCATTCCAGCCACGAGCGCGCAATTGTCTAGCCCGTGCGGGGTGACGGTGGATCTGTCAGGCACAGTCTACTTCGCCGATAGCGGGAACGCCAGCGTACGGAAAGTTTCTGGTGGCAGTCTGTCTTTGGTGGCCGGAAGCGGCTCCTCGCTCGGAGACGGCGGCCCGGCGACCAGTGCGCAGTTGAGCAACCCGCAAGACGTTGCGGTGGACGCGGGCGGCAATCTGTATGTCGCCGATCTGAACCGCATCCGCATGGTTTCGGCGGGTGTGATCAATACCGCGGCGGGCAACGGCAGCGCCGGTTATCAGGGCGATGGCGGCCTGGCCACGGCTGCCGAGATCGCCAGCCCGTCCGGGATTGGCGTGGATTCCGCGGGCGACCTGTTGATCGCCGATACCGGCAACAACCGGGTGCGCACGGTGGCGGCGGGCATCATCAACACGGTGGCGGGGAACGGCACGTATGGATTCAGCGGCGCGGGCGGCACAGCAACCAGCGCCACTTTGGGTGCGCCCGCCGGCGTGGCAACAGATTCCGCCGGCAACCTGTATATCATCGATGCCTGGCGCGTGCTTCAGGTCTCGAAAGGGAAGATCACCACTATTGCCGGGCTTGCGGCTCCGCAGGGAATCGCCGTGGATGGCGCCGGCAACGTCTACGTGGCGCAGCCGTCGACGCACCAGGTGTACGTCCTCGCTCCCGTTGGCGCGGCGTGCGCGGTGGCTGCTTCATGGCCCACGGCGACATCGCCGGCTCCGGGCGCGACGCTCGCTGTCAGCATTCAAACCGGAACTTCATGCCCGTGGACCGTGGAGAGCTTGCCAAGTTGGATTACGGTGGCGGGGAATTCATTCGGCGCCGGCTCGGCGACTGTGAACCTGGTTGTGGCCGCCAACGCCGACGCTCCGCGCACCGCGACTATCCTGATCGGCGGCAAGAGCGCGACGCTGGCGCAAGCCGGCACGATCGCGATTGTGGGCCAGGTGACGCTCAGTCCGGTTGGAACTCCAATGCCTGGCGTGACCGTCACGCTCAGCGGCGCGCAGGCGGGCAGCGCGGTGACGGACTCGGGCGGCAACTTCTCGTTCTTCGGGTTGAACTCCGCAGCCAGTTATACCGTGGCGCCTTCGCTAGCGGGCTACGCGATCGTGCCGGCGAGCCTGACGTTTTCCAACGTGACTTCGGACCCCACGGCCAACTTCGTCGCCTGGCCGCCGCCCCAGATCACGAGTCTCGGGCCAGGTTTCCCAAGCCTGTTGCAGACGGCGCCGGCCAGCTTCGCGCCGGGCGAGATCGTGAGCATGTACGGCGCCAACCTGTGCGTGGCTCCCACCAGCGCTTCGCCTACGCTTCCGGATCGCATCGCCGCCTGCATTGCGCAGGTGGATGGCGTGAACCTGCATCTCTATTACGGGTCGCCGACACAGATCAACGCGGTGCTGCCGCAAACGCTTGCGACAGGGAATCATCAGTTGGTGGTTCAGCGCTACACCGATACCGGTTACAAGACGTTGGTTGCGGCAAGCCAGCCGCTCGCTTTCAGCGTGGGCAAGGTCTCGATGGCGTTTGTCGAGTTGCCCGGCACCAGCTTGCTGGCGGTGCAATACCTGGACGGCGGCTACGCGGGTCCGAATCGGCCGCTGCATCCTGGTGACTACATCGGTCTCTATCTCACCGGGTTGGGGCCGAAGGCCAAAACCTTCGCCGATGGCGCCGCTCCCAAGACGACTTCGCCTGCGGCGGAACAGCTTCAGATTCTGGTGCAGGGAATGTCGGTGCAAATCCTCTACTCCGGCTGCCAGCCGCAGTACCCCGGCCTCGACCAGGTCAACTTTCAACTCCCCAAGTACACCCTTCCCACCGGCAAGACCACCGCCACGTTCCAGATAACCGCGCCCTCGACCGGGCAGGTCGTGACATACGAGGTGAGCTCGAATTGAGGCGTGGCCCAAGGCGGGAGTGGTTATTTTCCTGGCAACACTAAAGAGAGCCAACCATAACAGGTGTGACGGGCCAATGCTCTTTCGCACCGGCGGTTCAAAGGATCGTCAGTACTGCGGTGCTTGTCTTCCGAAGGCTCTGGTCGGCGTCATCTACGGATTCCGGTGAAGCTCCCAGTTCCAGAAAATGCGCCCGCGCCGCTGCCCACGATCCAAACTGTTGAAACGGCAGCGCCGATTCGTTGGGTGTGACGCCGGCGATGTTGGGCGACAAGGAGGTGATGTTCACGGACAGCACCTTGTGATGCAGGGCATGAAGTAGGAATCGATAGCGCATCGGTGTTAGCCGCGCTTCCTCCTTGGCTTTGGCGCGAGTTGTCAAATGCACCTGGTGGAGACCCTTCGCGACTCTCTTTCCGGGTGACGCATCCGCCATCCTGGCGCTGGCCGCCGGGATTGCGATGACTTACGGCGCTGTTGCGCTGGTGCTCACAGTGACGGGCGCTGCCGTATGTTACGTGCCGGCGCGCCGCGCGACGCGGGTCGATCCGATGGTTGCGTTGCGGATGGATTAGAGCCTTTATTTCCTCCTCGCCAGTATTCATTGGCTTTGTTGTCCTTCGCCCTGGCCAAGCCCGCGCCGAGTTATTTTGCTTGACAACCGGTCAGTTTAAACGTATGATTCAATCAATCGAATGGTTGAATCGAACGAATGATTGAAACTAAACAGAAAATACTGGATACAGCCGAGCGGCTGTTTGGCGAACAAGGATATGGTGCCACGTCTCTGCGCCATATCATCGCCGAAGCCGGCGTCAACCTGGCGGCGATCCACTACCACTTCGGATCCAAGGAAGATCTGTTGGATCAACTGGTTATGCGTAAAGCGGGGCCTGTGAACGATGAGCGGCTGGCGCTTCTGGACCGGGCGGAAGCCGAAGCGGGATCGGGCCCCTTGGCTGTGGAAAAGGTGTTGGACGCGTTCCTGGGGCCACCGTTGGCCAGGGCGGTGAATAATCCGGAGATCGTCAAGCTGATGGGGCGCCTGTACGGGGAAGGCTTGATGCCGATCATCGTGGAGAAGCACTTTCAGCCAGTGGTAGCCCGGTTCTTTGCCGCGCTGGCGAGGGCTCTCCCGCACCTGACTCCCGAGGAGTTGGCCCTGCGCGCCCAGTTCATGGTGGGGGCTATGGCGCACGTCATGTTCGCGGCGCCGGCCCTGCGAGCCATGAGCGGAACCATAGCGCCGCTCGATCCCACCATTCTTGTGCGGGAACTGGTGGCGTTTCTGGGCGCCGGATTGCGGGCGCCGGCCGTTCGACCGGAGAACAACGAGGAGAACTGAATGAGAATTGCTGGCGTATTACTGTTGGCGGCGCGGCTGATTCTGGCCCAGGGGCCGTTGCAGTTGAGCATGAAGCGCGCGGTGGACATCGCCATCGCGCCGGAGGGCAACGCGAAGATCCAACTTTCGGATGAGGCGCTGAAGCAGGCGCGGCTGAGGTCGCTGGAATCGCGCGCAGCGCTGCTGCCGGATGTGGAGGCCGCGTTCAGCGACCAGAGCCGCACGGCCAACCTGGCGTCGATGGGGATCAACCTCAACGTCCCGATCCCCAATTTCACGTTCCCGACGTTTGTAGGGCCGTTCAGCACCATGGATGCGCGGGTGTCGGGGTCACAGAGCATTTTCGATTTCAGCTCCATTCGCCGGTATCAGGCGTCGAAGGTCGGGATCTCGGCAGCAAAGTCGGATCTGGACACTGCCGAAGAACAGGTGGCCGCGCAAACCGCGCGCGCGTACCTGGCAGCGGTGAAGGCGGACGCGGATGTGGAATCGGCGCGAGCCAACGTGGCGCTGTCAGACGCGTTGCTCACGCAGGCGGAAAGGCAGAAGGCGGCGGGAACCGGAACAGGCATCGAGATCACGCGCGCCAAGGTGCAACTGGCGAGCGATCGCCAGCGGCTGGTGGTGGCGGAGAACGCGCGGCACGGCGCGCACCTGCAGCTTCTGCGCGCGATGGGTATGCGGCTGGACACGGAAGTGGAACTCACCGACAAGCTCCAATACGCGCCCGTGGACGCGGTGACTCTGGAGGACGCCAAGGCTCAAGCGTTGAAGCAGCGGCCGGATTTCAAGGCGCAGCAGGAGCGGGAATTCAATGCCCGGCTCTCGGCCAGCGCCACGAAGATGGAGCGGCTGCCGTCCGTGGCGGCGTTCGGCGATTACGGTGCGAACGGCACGGGGTTCAACAACTCGCTGCCCACGCGAACGGTGGGAATTCAGGTGCGCGTGCCGCTGTTTGACGGCGGCCGCCGGGACGCACGGCGGGAGGAATCGGAATCGCAATACCGCGCCGCCAAGGTACAGACCAACGATCTTCGAGAACAAATCGAGCTGGATGTGCGGCTGGCGCTGGACAGCCTGAAATCGGCCGAGGATCAGGTTGCGGTCGCCAAGGATGGATTGGAACTGGCCGACAGCGAGCTGACCCAGGCGCGCCGGCGGTACGAGGCGGGCGTGGCCATCAACCTGGAAGTGACCGATGCGCTGACGCGGCTGGAGCAGGCGCGGGACAACCAGACCGCGGCGCTGTATAGCTACAACGTGGCGCGCCTGGACCTGGCGCAGGCTGTGGGCAGAGTGAGGACTTTGGTGCAGTAGGTTCGGCGCAGGAGCTGAGACATATGAAAAAAGTGATCATTCCAATATTGATTCTGGCGGCCGCCGGAGTGGCCGTCTACGCCTTCCGCACCAATGGACGCACGCCCGACAACCGGATCGCGGTTTCCGGGAACATGGAGCTGACGGAAGTGAATATCGCGTTCAAAACCGCAGGGCGGCTCATCGAACGCACGGTAGATGAAGGCGATGTGGTGAAGAAGAACCAGTTGATTGCGCGGCTGGACCGGGACCAGTTGGTGGCGCAGCGGGAGCGCGAAGCGGCGGGGTTAGAATCGGCGGAGTCGCAACTGGCGCAGGCGGAAACGTCGCTCGAATGGGAAAAGGCCACGCTGGCGGCCGACCTGGAGCAGCGCCGCGCGGATGTGTCAGCCAACGAGGCGCGCCTGGCGGAGTTGAAGAACGGCGCACGTCCACAAGAAAAACTGGACGCACAGGCCGCGGTGGATGCGGCCCAATCGGAAGTGGAACGGTCGAAGCGGGATTGGGACCGGGCACAAGTCTTGTACAAGAACGACGATATTTCAACTGCACAGTTCGACCAGTATCGCAATCACTTCGAGAGCGCCACGGCGGCGTTGAATTCGTCCAAGGAGCGCCAGGCACTGGTGCTGGCCGGGCCACGTGAGGAAGTCATCAAAGCCCAGGAGGCGCAGGTGGAACGGGTGCGCGGTGCGTTGAAGATGGCCGAAGCCAACGTGCTCGAAATGAAGCGGCGGGAACAAGAACTGGCCACGCGCCGCGCGGAGATCGCGCGTTCCAAAGCCAACCTGGCGCTGATTGATGCCCAGCTTGCCGATACCATCGCGCTCTCGCCGGTGGATGGGGTGGTGCTGGTGAAATCGGCCGATGTGGGTGAGGTGCTGTCGGCGGGAACGACGGTGGTGACCATCGGGGACATCGAACATCCCTGGCTGCGCGGATACGTCAACGAGACCGACCTGGGAAAAGTGAAGCTGGGTTCGAAAGTGAAAGTGACCACCGATTCGTATCCCGGAAAGGTGTACGACGGCCGCGTGACGTTCATTTCCTCGGAGGCGGAGTTCACACCCAAGCAGATTCAAACCGAGCAGGAGCGGGTGAAGCTCGTGTATCGCATCAAAATCGAGGTCGACAATCCGCGGCGCGAGCTGAAGTCCAACATGCCGGCGGACGCCCAGATTGTACTGGATTGAAGATGGAAGCCATCATCGAGACCCGCGACCTGACCCGCCGTTTCGGCCCGCTGACCGCCGTGGATCGTCTGAACCTCAGCGTGGCGCGCGGCGAGATCTTCGGCCTGGTAGGCCCCGACGGCGCCGGCAAGACCACCACGCTGCGGATGTTGTGCGGCCTGATGGACCCCACCGAAGGCAGCGCGCGGGTGGCGGGGCACGACACAGTCCGCGAATCACAGGCGGTGAAGGACCAGATCGGGTACATGGCGCAGCGGTTCGGGTTGTACGGCGATCTGACCGTGCAGGAGAACATGAACTTCTACGCCGACCTGTTCGGAATCCTGGGGGCGGAGAGAGCGCGCCTCAGCGTGGAACTGATGCATATGACCCGCATGGAGCCTTTTCGCGGTCGCCAGGCAAACCAGCTCTCCGGCGGCATGAAACAGAAGCTGGCCCTCATGTGCACGCTCCTGCACCGGCCGCAGATCCTGTTCCTGGATGAGCCGACCAACGGCGTCGACCCGGTTTCGCGCCGCGATTTCTGGGCAATCCTGTACCAGTTGCTCAAAGAGGGCATCACGATTTTCATGACCACCGCGTACCTGGATGAGGCCGAGCGGTGCAATCGCGTGGGGCTGATGCACAAAGGCAAGCTGATTCGGTGCTCGGCGCCGGACGTGATGAAACAGGAAACGGCGTCGGTAAATCTGGAAGGGGCGTTCGTCAAAACCATTCAGATGGTGGAGGGGGTGGCGCAGTCATGAACAGCAACGGCTGGGCGGTCGAGATCGATGACCTGGTGAAAGCCTTTGGATCATTTGTCGCCGTGGATCACGTGTCGATGAAGGTTTCGAAGGGCGAGATCTTCGGGTTCCTGGGGCCGAACGGGGCGGGGAAATCGACCACCATCCGCATGCTTTGCGGGCTGCTGACCCCGACTTCGGGGCGCGGCTCGGTCAACGGCTTCGACGTCGCCACACAACCGGAAGACATCCGCCGCAGCATCGGGTACATGTCGCAGAAGTTCTCCCTGTATGACGATCTCACGGTGGAAGAGAACATCGATTTCTTCACTGGTATGTATGGGGTTGCCCGAGACCTGCGCGCCCAGCGCAAGCAGTACGTGTTGGAGATGGCGAATCTGACCGACCGCCGCTCGGCGCTGACGCGCACCCTGTCGGGGGGCTGGAAACAGCGGCTGGCGTTGGGCTGCGCGATCCTGCACGATCCGCCTGTCCTGTTTCTGGACGAACCGACCTCGGGAGTGGACCCGATCGCCCGCGGCGCGTTCTGGCACCTGATCCACGACATGGCCGAGACCGGCCACACCATTTTCGTCAGCACGCACTACATGGACGAAGCGGAGTATTGCCACCGGCTGGCGTTGATGCATCGCGGGAAGGTGATTGCGTTGGGGGCGCCGGAGGAACTGAAGCGCGGGCTCACCTCGCACAGGCTGCTGAACCTGGAAGCCACGGAGCCGCTCGAGACCATGCGAGCCCTGGAGCACGTGGAAGGCGTGCTGGACGTGGCGGTATTCGGCGGCGGCCTGCACGTGACGGTGGAAGACGTGGAAGCAGGCGGCGCCAACATACGAGCGGCGCTATCCGCCAAGGGAATCCGGGTCAAGCGCCTGGAACAGATCGATCCGTCCATGGAGGATGTCTTCGTGGCGTTGATCGAGACGGAAGAAAGGAAAGCGGCATGAGCTATCGACGCCTGCGGGCCATGTTCGTGAAGGAGCTGCACCACGTCACCCGCGATGCACGGAGCCTGGGCATGGCCCTCGCCATGCCTATGATGATGCTCCTGCTCTACGGCTACGCGTTGAGCCTGGACGTAGATCACATCCAGACCTTGATCTACGACGAAGACGGCACGGCTTCCAGCCGCGATCTGGTCCGCCAGTTTCAAGGTTCGCGCTTCTTCGAGGTGATTGGGTTCGTGAACGACTACCAGACCATCCAGCGCGCCATCGACACCAGCCACGTTCTGATCGGTGTGGCGATCCCGCGCGGGTTCGGCGGCGACGTCGCGGCGGGTAAGGCCAAGGTGCAGCTCCTGGTGGATGGAAGCGACTCGAACACCGCCTCGATCGCCCTGGGTTACGCCGAAAGCGTGGTGCAAGGATATTCCGCGGCGGTGCGCTCGGACGTCCTGAATCGCCGTGGCGTCAAGCCGCCCGGCGCCATCGACGCGCGCATCCGGGTCTGGTACAACAGTTCGCTCGAATCCAAGAACTACGTCGTGCCCGGCCTGGTTGCGGTCATCATGATGATCCTGGCGGCGCAGTTGACATCGCTCACCGTGGCGCGGGAGTGGGAGATGGGCACCATGGAACAGGTGCTTTCGACGCCGCTGCGTCCCGCGGAAATCGTGCTCGGCAAGATGCTCGCGTATTTCCTGGTGGGCCTGGTGGACACCATCATCGCGGTGGTCGTGGCCCTCACCATTTTCACGGTGCCGTTCCGCGGCAGCCTGGTAGTGCTGGCGGTTTCGACGTGTATGTTCCTGTGGTGCGCGCTCTTCTCGGGGATCTGGGTATCGGCCGGCGCACGGACCCAGGTCCAGGCATTTCAGATGGGAATGCTGATCTCATTCCTGCCCGGCTTCCTGCTCTCGGGATTCGTGTATTCCATCGACACCATGCCGAAATTCATCCAGGTGATCAGTTATTTCTTCCCATCCCGGTATTACGTGACGATAGTCAAAGGCGTGTTTCTAAAAGGCATCGGATTTCGCGTGCTGTGGCTGGAGCTCGCGTTCCTACTGGTCTACGGCGCGATGATCTTCCGCCTGGCCGTGCGGAAAATGAACCAGAAGGTGGCGTGACATGCGTGAACGGATACGTGTCATTCTGCGCAAAGAATTTATCCAGGCGTTGCGCGAGCCGCGCATGCGCGTGCTGCTGTTTTTGCCGCCGCTGCTGCAGTTGGTGATTTTCGGCTACGCCGTCACGCTCGACGTGGATCACACGCGCATTGCCTGGATGGACATGGATCGCACGCCGGAAAGCCGTGCGCTGCGCGCCCGCTTCGAGGGATCGGGGCGCTTCGACGTCACCGAGACGCCCGCCAACGAAGAACAGGCTCAGGCGGTTCTGGACTACGGCAAGGTGCAAGCCGTGGTGCGCGTGCTCCCCGGTTTTGCGCGCGACCTGGCGCGCGGACGGAGCACGCAGGTGCAAGTGCTGCTCGACGGCACCAACTCCAACACCGCGTCGCTGGTCTCCTCATACGCCGCCAGCGTCATCGGCGAGTTTGCGAACGACGTCCTGACCAGCCAGAGCAAGAACGACCAAACCATCAAGGTGGAAATCCGCGGCCCGGCGGTGGCTCCAGCGACGATGCTCACGCCGGTGAGCCCCGCCAGCCGCGTCTGGTTCAATCCCGACCTGCACAGCCGCAACTACTTCGTGCCCGGCGTGGCGGCGAATATCCTTCTGATGGTGACGCTGATGCTGACCGCACAGGCCATCATCCGCGAAAAAGAAATCGGCACGCTCGAGCAACTGATGGTCACCCCCATGCGGCCGATCGAGCTGATGCTTGGCAAGACCATTCCCTTCGCCATGGTGGGCATTGTCAACCTGCTGGTGATCACAGCCGGCGCGCTGCTGATTTTCCACGTGCCGTTCCGCGGCAATTTCCTGCTGCTGCTCTTCTGCGCCGTGCTATTCCTGATGACGAGCCTGGGCGCCGGCCTTTTCCTTTCGACCATCTCGCAAAC
>Ga0335081_10016817_pt1 | contig 11847 bp, 11 predicted proteins | sample Lox_Sample_35_FD_206713 | JGI IMG/M metagenome (GOLD analysis project Ga0335081, IMG submission 206713) | Soil microbial communities from Loxahatchee National Wildlife Refuge, Florida, United States - Lox_Sample_3.5 | ecosystem: Environmental > Terrestrial > Soil > Wetlands | place: USA... | reverse complement strand
AATGGCGTCGCCCGGGTCTTACCCTCGGCCCAGGCGCTGAGGCTCACGGCTGCCACGACGCTGCTCGCGACCAGAGCGGCGATCACGCCGCGCCGCAGCGTGGCGACGGCCGACCGCGCACCGCACGAGGCGGCATCGTCTGACAAGTTTTGCATTGTTCCCTCCCCTCACTTCGTGATTGGCGTGATTGCGCTGGTCATGCTCGCCGGCACACCTTCTCGTTCAGATGTTCCTCGTCGCTGCGATCAGTGCCGCAGCAGGCCGGCCCGACTGGCATCACTGCGCCGCAGTGTCCAGGCGCAGCCGCCCCTTCCGGGTCTCTGGAGGCAGGCTGACGGCGACATCCGGGCCGCCCTGGTCCTGGAGCTGGCGGAGTTGGTAGAGCCGCGTGTCGGTGCGCAGCTCCACCATGTCGTAGGTAATGTCCGCATCCTTCGCCACCTTGCGCTTCACGCGCGCGCCGGCGAGCAGGCACATGGGCACCTGGTTCTTGTCCCTGGCACGCTCGTAGAGATCGTTGGAGGAGTAGAGCATCGCCCCGCCGAGGCCGTCGAGAATCTCACCCGGCTGCAGGTCGCGCTTGGCAACACCCGTCACCTCCGTCACCAGGCCAAAGCGCGGGTAGACGGTGGGCGTGTAGAAGTTGTAGTAGCCGTCCGCGCCGGTGACATCGAGATAATCGAGATCGGCCCGCACCTGCGGATGGTCGGTGTAGACCACGAGGAACACGCCCGGCGTGACACTGCGATGAAAATCGATCTTCCCGTTCTCGGTCTTGATCGGTCGCGCGTAGTCGACCACCCCCTTCCGGTTCAGCAACCCGCCCTCGCTCTTGGGACGGAAGAGGCGCGCCATATCGTCGACACCGGCGACCGGGCCATGCATACCGGGCACGTCGGGCACCAGGCGCGTGTAGTTCGAGATGCTTGCCATCTCGATCATCGTCTTGGTGCCGTCGCGGAAAGTGACGAGGAAGTGCGGATTGATGCCGAGGCGCTGCGCGTCCTCGGCGACGCTATCGGGCGTGGCGTAGCGGTTGTAATGGGCAAGGCTCGACGGCGCCTTGCCGACCGCGACGATCTCGAAGCCGAGAGAGCTGTAGCGGTCGTAGAACTCCGAGATCAGCCCGGGCTCGTCGCCCGAGACGACGGTGTAGACCACGCCCGCTTTTTGCGCCATGCGATACAGGATGGGCCCCACCACCACGTCGGTCTCGACATTGAGCATGACGATGTGCTTGCCAGCCGCGATCGTTTGTGTCGCGACCTGTGCGCCGACTTCGGGGACGCCCGTGGCATCCACTACGACATCGATCCCGACGGATGAGACCAGCTCCGAATCCTCGGTGACCAGCGGCTTGCCCTGGCGGATCGCATCCTCGGCCTCGGCAACCTTGTTGCTGACGACCACATCCTCGCGCCTACGCCCGCAGAGCTCGAAGGCGCGGACCGCGCGATCGAGGTTGAGGTCGGCGATCACGGCGGTCCCGATCCCTTGCATGAGGCCGATCTGGCAGATGCCGCCGGTTCCCATGCGCCCGGCCCCGACGAACCCGACCTTGACCGGATCGCCGGCACTGGCGCGTGCCTCGAGCTTCCGCTTCATCATTCCGTACATGGCCGTTTCCTCCGCTAGCGCGACCCCGCCCGTAGCCAGCCCGGCCGGGGCCGCAGCGCGTCCCGAGACATCAGATGTCTGATGTCTTTTGGAAACGCTGCCACTCCCGGTGCCGGATGTCAATTCCAAGCGAACCATCGCTTTTCACTGCCATGTCGATCACGACGCTCCAGGGCATCACACCCTTGACATCAGACATCTGATGGCAAAAAACGTTCAGTTGTGGGGCGGCGGCCCGCGGCCGGCCGTCTCGGGTGCAATGGATTGGATCGAGCCAAGCTGATGCAGAATGACCTGATAAAGCCCAAAGGCCGCCCCAATCTCACGCGCGAAGTCGTAAATGCGATGGCTCAGCTGGTCATGCAGCGCGTGTGGAGCCCGGGCGACCCGATTCCGTCAGAAAAAGAGCTGGCGGCCCGCTTTGGTGTGGGGCGGTCGACCATCCGCGAGGCGATCCAGAGCCTCGTGACCCTGGGCGTGGTCGAGATTCGGCATGGCGAAGGCTCGTTCATCCGCGAGCCGACCTCCGAGCTGCTGTCGGGAGCGTTCCTGTGGGGGCTGCTGCTGAGTCCGCGCAATGTGGGCGACTTCACCGAGTTCCGTATCTGCATCGAGGCGACCTGCGCCGGAATCGCCGCCCACAAGCGCAGCCAGATGATTGCCGACAAGCTCTACGAGGTCCTCGAGCTGATGAAGTCGAGCCTTCAGGATCAGGTCTTCCAGCACGACAACCGCTTCCACATTCTGATCGCGGAGGCGACCGGCAATCCGATCTTCGTCAAGGTGGTGGAGACGCTGCAATCAACGGTGCGCCTGTGGTTCCCGATCACCTATTCCCTCACAGGCACGGCCGACGACACCTTGGCCGAACATCGCGCCATCGCCGATGCCATTCGTGACCGGAATGCCGCGGCCGCGCGCAAAGCAATGCGGCAACATCTGAGCAAGGCGTCAAAGCGCCTGCGTTATCTGCTGACGCACGGTCCCAGCAAGGACCGCGCCTAGCCAACGATCGAGCTGAAGGGTCTCCCATCTTACGTCCGGTCTGCTCCAGCCGAGCCGCTCGCGCCGGAGCGCCGGCGGATCGCCGCCAAAAACTTGCGCGCCGACCTCTGTTTGGGACTAGACTTCACCCTCAGATTTGACGCGGAGGCTCCCATGCCAACGCTCCGGCGCTTCTTCGCGGTACTCGTGACCTCGTTCGTCATGGCGTCCCCCTGCTATGCCGGAGGCGGAGGCGGCTGGCATGGCGGGGACGGCTGGCACGGCGGTGGGTGGGGTTGGCATGGCGGGTGTTGCTGGCACGGGGGCAGCGTCGGCGTGTTCTTTGGCGGCTATGGCTATGGCTATGGCTACCCCTACCCCTACCCCTATGCCTATCCTTACGCTCCTTATCCCTACGCCTATGCCCCGTACGTCTACCCTCCCTATGGCTACCCCTACGCGGCGAGCTATGCGCCAGCGCCGGCGGTAGCGGCGGCTCCCGCACCGCCCCCCATGGCAGGCGCTCCGCCTGCCGCAGTCGCAGCGGCCCCGCCGCCGCCTGCCAGCCCTCCGCCGCAGACTGTCGCGGAGAACGTCTGGTATTTCTGCCCCTCATCCAAGAGCTACTACCCCTACGTCGCCCATTGCTCCGTGTCGTGGCGCACTGTCCCGACCCAGCCGCCCGGCACGCAGCCGCAATACGCCGCCGCGGGACGCGCCCCGCCCTACTGAACCGCGCGCCGGCGGAGCCGTGGCCCGCGGCGGGCGCGTGCGCTCCCGCCGCGACAATCTGGAAAATGCCCCGTCGGGCGATTCACGCTATAAGCGCATTGAAAACGATCAATGCGCGCCAATGCTCTGGCGCAAGGGAACGCCGCTTAACGAATGCCAACGACCCGTCGTGATCCCGGGGACGATCCGCTCGGCGCGGCTCGGGGCCTCTTGATCGCCTTGCTCATCGGCGCCGGGGTGTGGCTCGTCATCGCCTGGCTGATCGCGGACGTTCTTCACTAAGAACGACGCAGGGGCGAGACCGCGCGCGGTCTCCGGATGCGCCGCCTGTGATTGCCGTCACAAGCCTGCCCGCGCCTCATCGCCCACGTTCATTCCTGGGAAACGGAGGCGTGCCATGAATGACTGGATCGGTGTGACGATGGCCATGTTCGCGGTCGGAACGGTCGTCGCGGTTTACGTGACCGGCCTCTAGATCGAGACATGACCGAGGAGACAAAAGGCATCGGCGCTCGCGCCCGGGTCGCTGCCGCGCTGGGCGCGCTTGTGCTGGCAACCCTGGTCGGCGGTTGCGCCAACCCCAGCGCTTGCCAATCGGGGACATTCGTGGCGGGGACAAGTGGCAAGGACCGTATCATCGGCTGCGGCAGCCCCTACGACGAAATCTACCGCGAGATTTACACGCCCGGCCGCGGCACCGATCTCGGCGCTTAGATTGGCGCCGGGGGTGGCGTGAGGCGAAGCGCTCTGTTATAAGGCCCGCTTGTCGTGCCCGGACGGGGCCGGCAAGCACTGATCCCGGGTAGCTCAGTGGTAGAGCAAGCGGCTGTTAACCGCTTGGCCGGGGGTTCGAATCCCTCCCCGGGAGCCATTAGGGAGATCGAAGGGGTCGGGTCGCCGTCGACCTGACCCCTTTTCCATGAGCGGAAATGCGCGTTCTGCCGGCTCCCCCTGAAGCAGCCGCAGCGGCCGACATCGAAGACGCCAAAGTCGTGTCGTACCGCACCGCGACGCACGGCGCTCTCGCCTGTTTGGCGGTACTTGTCCTCCTGTCAGGCACGGCAATCGCAGGGCCGCCTTACATCTCTGACGATCCGGAGCCGACGGACTACCGGCATTACGAGATCTATCTCTTCTTGAGCGGCACCAACACCGAAAGCGGGACGAGCGGCGCAACCGGCATCGACTTCAATTACGGCGCGGCGCCCGATGTCCAACTGACGGCCGTGCTCCCGCTCGACTATCAGACCGGCAGTGGCGCAAGCGACGCGGTAGGCTTGGGCAATATCGAGCTCGCCGCCAAATACCGCTTCCTCCATCAAGCGGACATCGGCTGGGATGTCGCGGTGTTTCCGCGGGTGTTCTTGCCGAGCGCCGCGAACACCGTGGGCGAGCGGCATGCGTCATTCCTGCTGCCGCTATGGTTCGAGCACGACTGGGACAGATGGTCCACCTTCGGCGGCGGCGGCTGCACCATCGATCGCGGCGACGGTGCGAAGGATTCCTGCCTCGCGGGCTGGGCGCTCACGCGGCAAGTCCTTCCCGATCTGCAGCTCGGCGCCGAGATCGTGCATCAGACCGCGACGACCAAGGGAGGGCGCGACACCACCGGGATCGGCTTCGGTCTGCGTTACGATTTGAACGATACCTATCACCTGCTCGCCTATGCCGGGCCCGGATTGCAAAACGCGGCAACGACCGACCGATACACCTGGTACGCGTCGATCCTCTTCACCTTCTAGAGCGGCGGATGAACGTCGGCGTCGCCGCGGGCGTTGACGCTCGCAGAAGCCCCTGAAAGCACTTGCCGTCGTGCCCTTGCAGTGGAGGAAGCCATGATGGTGCGTTTGCTCGCTATCGCCGTCCTCGCCGTCGGAGTCGCCGGTCCCGCGGTCGCGCAGCAAGGCACCCCGTCCGAGAAGACGCGGCAAGAGATCGAAACCTTCATGCACGCATGGACGGACGCGTATAATCGCGGCGATAGCACGACCATGGCAGCGCTCACAACCGCCGACTCCTTCGGCGTCGGCGACCGCGGCGTGATCTCCGGCAACGAGCGTTTCGCGCGGGCCGTGCAGAACGAGGCGAACCTCGGCGCGAAGGTCAAGAGCATGGACGTCGATCAGGTGCGGATGCTCGGACGCAACGCAGCGGTCGCCGCCGGATCCTACTCCGTGACCTACAACAACCCCCAACCCGTGACGATCGAAGGCAGTTGGATGGAGGTGTTGGAGCGTCAGCGCGGCGAGTGGAAATCTGTTGCCGCCAGCTATACGCCGTTCAACCGTCCGCCACCGGCGGCGGCCGGCGTCAGCAACCCGCAGCCATCAGCAGGATCGAGCACGCCGTACGCGCCAAATCGATAATTTCGGGGCGAGCACTTCGCGCGTCAATCTGCCGTCGAATTAACGCCGCCCTCAGGCGCGGAACAGTTTTGTAACGCGGCTCTTCGCACTATTAGGTGTGAAGCGTGCGGTTGACCGTTCGGCGATCCTGTTAGCGAATCCGAGAATGCGCTTTGTGCGCTGATGGCGACGCCTTCCGATGCCGGAGGCGTTGCGCGAGGGGGCGAGCACATGTCCGCACAAATGAACGGCGCGGGATCGGATTTCGAGGCCGAGTTCGGCAGCGAAGACCTCTTGCCGCAGCTGCGGGAATTTCCTTGTTTTCGCGGGCCGCGGCCGCGCCTCCGGCCCCCTGCCGATGCGCCGCCCACGCCACCTCTCGCAGACGCCCTTGCCGATCACAGTCCGCCGCCCGCAGCGCTGCTCCGCCCGGAACCCTTTTCGGCGCCGCCGCCGCTGCTGCACCCTGCCGACATCGAGGCGGCCAAAGAGCGGGTCAAGGAACTCGTGGCGCGCCTGGAACGCCGCACGCTCGAAGACGCGCTCGAGATCGGACGCGAAGCCCTTCGCATCCATCGCGCGCTCGCGCATGGCGAGACCGGGCGCTGGCTCAAAGACAGCTTCGGCGCGCGGCGCGCGCGCACGGTCTACAATTGGATGGGCATGGCCGAGTATGCCGAGCGGCATCCGGCGGAATTTGCAACGTTTGCAATTTTGGATGTGAGCGCCGTCTATCTGCTGACCGCGCCGAAGACCCCGCGCGGCGCGGTCGAGGCGGTCCTCCGTCAGATCGAGGCTGGAGCAGTCCCGACGTTCCGCACCGTGCGCAGCGAGATCGCGCTGGCGAGGCAGCGTGCCGACGCGCCCGATATCGTCGCTGCGCATTTCATCACGCGGGACAGTCTGCACGAGACCGGCATGCTGCAGCGCGTTGAAGCGGAAATCCTCTTGCCGGACGCGAGCGCGGAGGCGCCATGGGACGAGCGGCGCGCCGCGGGTTTGGCCGCGCTGCGCCTGGTGGCGGCGTTCATCCCGAGCGATGAGCGCGAGCACGCGATCGGACTGCTGCGCAATGCAGCCGACGCGCAGTACGGGCTTGCCGACCTCATCCGCTCGCTCTGTGAAGCGGGCGGAGATGCCGTTGCGCGACCAGGCGCCTAGCCCTGAGGGAGGATCGCGTTGGGCGCGGTGTGGCTAGCCTATCTTCTCGGCCTGGTGAGCTGGATCCCGATCGTCGCCGTCGCCGTGATCATCGGCCGCTTGCTGGCACGAGCGCGCCGAACACAAAGCCGCCACGCGCCGGGGATCGAGGGCCGGGGCAGCGGCCCCGGCGGCGCCGGATCGCAACCGGCACCCAAAGCCAAGGAAGCGCCGCTTTAGAGCACCGCGCCCGGGCTGCCGAGAGCGTTCTCAGTGAGGCCGCGCGTGATGATGTCATAGGCCTCTTCGATCGAATCCGTGCGATGGAACAGGCCGAGATCCTCGGCGCTGATCGTGCCGTATTTCACCAGCGCCTCGAAGTTCATCACCTCGTCCCAATACTTGGCACCGAACAGCACGATCGGCATGCGCTTCTTCATCTTGCGCGTCTGCACCAGGGTCAGAATTTCGAACAGCTCGTCCAAGGTGCCGAAGCCGCCAGGGAACAGCACCACGGCCTTGGCGAGATAGACGAACCAGAATTTGCGCATGAAGAAATAGTGGAAGTGGAAATGCAGCTCGCGGCTGACGAAGGGATTGTCGAACTCGTCGTTCGGGATCGAGATGGTGAGGCCGACATTGAGCCCCTTCGCTTCCGATGCGCCGCGGTTGGCCGCTTCCATGATGCCGGGGCCGCCGCCGGTGCAGACGACGAAGCGGCGCTCCTCATGATCGAGCTTCTTCGACCAGCTCGTCAGGCGGTTGGCGAGCTCGCGCGCGGCTTCGTAATAGGCCGAAAGCTCGAGCGCGGTGCGTGCCGCCTCGATCCCGCTCCCGGCTCGCTCCGCCGCGGCGAGCGCCGCTTCCGCGTTTTCGCGCGACGGCAGCCGCGCCGAGCCCATGAAGACGATGGTGTCCTGCACGCCATAGCGCTTGAAGCGCGACAGCGGCTCCAGATACTCCGCCAGGATGCGCAAGGCACGTGCGTCCTTGCTCTCGAGGAACCGCGTGTTCTGGTAGGCTTTGGGCTGACGATGACTCTGTTTTTCGGGAACGGGCTTGTCCAAGGTTCACCTCTCAGTGGTGAATTCTGCAGCAACATGGTGAATAAGAGCTGAACGGCGGCTGCGGCCGGCCGTTCAGCGGGGCGCTGCGGCGTCAATCATAAGTTTACTTAAATCCTTCTAGATTAACCCGTTTTATCCAAGGCTTCGGGTTCGGAGCGGAGGACCCATGTCGCAATACACGCGTGCGGCGCCACAGCCCAAAGGGCCGACCACGCTGGTCAAGATACGGCTCGACGCCACTTCGGTCGCGGCGCTGCTCGAGCGCCACCGTCGCTACCTCCGCAACCAGAGCGGCGGGGCCCGGGCGATCCTGCGCCAATGCGACCTCTCCGGCCTCGATTTGAGCGGCGGCGACTGGACGAACAGCGAGTTCCTGGTGTGCAAGTTCGACGGCGCGAATCTGCAGCGCGCCATCTTCCGTCACGCCAATCTGTTCGGCGCCCGTTTCAACAGTAGCGACCTTTCCGGCGCCGATTTCGAGAAGGCCGATCTGCGCGGCGCCAAGTTCGAGCTCGCCAACCTCACCGGTGCGCATCTCGGCGGCGCCGACCTGCGCGAAGGCATGGTGATCGACGCCGGCGTGACGCTCGACGGCGATACCGGCAGCCGCTTCACCAATGCCATCCTGAAGGGCGCGAAGCTGCCCAATGCGCGCTGCCGCTCCGTCGATTTCAGCGGCGCCATCCTCGAAGGCACCGATTTCTCCGACGCCGATCTGCGCAATGCCTGCTTTCACGGCGCGGAGCTGATCGATCCGATCCTGCGCGGCGCCCAGCTCGCCGAGGCCGATCTGCGCAGCGCCGTGCTCAAGGGTGATGTCGGCCAGAAGCTGCAGAACAGCGGCGCGGCCCTGCCGCAGGCGCGGCTCAAGCTCGAAGCGATCGCCGACCGCTTGACGCAGCATGAGCGCTGGATCGCGAGCCACGGCAAGGAAGGCAGACGCCTCAATCTCAGCGGCTGCAACCTCGAGGGTGTCGATCTCTCCGGCAAACTGCTCGCCGCGGCGCGGCTCGACCACACCATTCTGCTCGGCGCCAATCTGCAGTCCGCAAATCTCGCCGCTGCGGTGCTCACCGGCGCCAATCTGCAGGGCGCCAATCTCGTCTCCGCCGAGCTGCGCGGCGCCGATCTGCGCTGGGCCAATCTGCGCGACGCGGTGCTGCTCAACACGCGCCAGGGCGAGATGCCGGGGCTCGCAGGGCTTAAGACGCTGATCGAAGCGGACGAGTAGCGCTCACGCCAGCTCGAGCTTGCGCAGGAGCGCCGCGGGCAGCGACTGCTTCACCTCGGCGATGCCGTGCCAGGGATCGCGCTTTTGCCGCCGCAGGCGCTCGCCCATGGTGGCGACGGTGAAAGCGTCGGAACGGATGCCGGAAGCGACCTCTTCCCAGGAGAGCGGCGCCGCCACGGGCGCATGCGCGCGGGCGCGCGTCGAATAGGCGGCGATCGCCGTCGCGCCGCGCTGGTTGCGGAGATAGTCGATGAAAATCCGGCCGCTCCGCGCCTTTTTCGCGAGCGAGGTGGTGAAGGCGGTGGGATGCCGCTCCGCCAATTCCTGCGCCATCGCCTTGGCAAAGGCCTTGATCCCGTCCCAATCCAGGCGCGGGCGGAGCGGCAGCACGACATGCAGCCCCTTGCCCCCGGTGGCCTTGACGAAAGATTCGAGACCGATTTCCTCGAAGCGACGGCGCAGCGCCAAGGCCGCTTCGCTCACCCGCTCCCAGGCGAGACCTGTATCGGGATCGAAATCGAATACGACGCGGTCGGGCTTCTCGAGCTGCGGCTCGCGCGCGCCCCAGACATGGATCTCGAGCACGCCCATCTGAACGAGCGACAACAGCGCGGGCAGATCGTCGGCGACGAGATAGGTGCTGGTCCCTTCCTTCTCGGGGATCTCGATGCGGCGCAGCGTCTTCGGCACCGCGTTGGTCGCATGTTTCTGGAAGAAGGAATTGCCTCGATAGCCTTCGGGTCCGCGCAGCAGGGTCAACGGCCGGCCGGCGAGCTCCGGCAGGACATAGGCCGCGACGGCTTCGTAATAGCGCGCGAGGTCGAGCTTGGTGATGCCGTCCTCGGGGTAAAGCACCTTGTCGGCGTTGCTGAGGCGAACGCCGGCGATCTCGGCCGTGCCGTGCGGCGCCGCCACTGCCGGTCGGGGCGGATCGGCCGGAAGGGCCGTGCCGGCGCGCGGGTCGCGCACCACCTCGCGCGCCGTTTTGTCCTCGCGCAGTCCGAGAAAGACGGGATGGCGCAGCCTGCCATCCTCGGTCCATTCGCTGAAGCGCAGCTCGGCGACGAGCTCGGGCTTGACCCAATGGGCGCGGCGCGGCGCGGCCCGCGCGATCGCAGCCGAAGGCGGCGCCTTGACGGCAAGGCGGTCGAGCTGCCGGCGCAGGGCGCGCAGCGCGGCTTCATCGAAGCCGGTGCCAACGCCACCGGCGAAATGGAGCGCGCCCTCGGCGTCGTAGTAGCCGAGCAGCAGCGAGCCGAAACCCTGACGCTTCCCGGCGGGATCGGTCCAGCCGATCACCACCAGCTCCTCGCGCGCCTGGCACTTCACCTTGACCCAGGCTTTGCTGCGGCCCGAACGATAGGGCGCATCGGCGCGCTTGGAGATGATGCCCTCGAGCCCCATGCGGCAGGCGCTGCCGTAAAAGTCTTCGCCGCGCCCCTCGATATGCTCGCTGAAGCGCAGCACCCCGTTACCGGTGCCGGCGAGGAGTTGCGCGAGCGCGCGCTTTCTGGCGTCGAGCGGCGCGCCGCTGAGGTCGAAGCCCTCGAGATGAATGAGGTCGAAGAGCATATAGACCGCGGCCGAGGTATCGCCGCGGGAGAGATCGTCCTTGAGCGCCGCGAAAGAGCTGACGCCGTCGGGCCGGAGATGGACGATCTCGCCATCGAGCACCGCCGCTCCGAGCCCGAGCCGCGCCAGCGCCGCAACGACCTGCGGAAACCGATCCGTCCAGTCGAGACCGTTACGGCTCAGCAATGTCACGTCGCCGCCGGCAATGCGGGCGAGCATGCGATAGCCGTCGAACTTGATCTCATGCAGCCAACCGCCGCCCTCCGGCACCGCGGCCACCAGGCTGGCGAGCTCGGGCGCGGGCTTCTTCGCCAGCGCGCCGCGGCGAGCACCGGCAATCGCGGAAGGGTCGACCGCCGACGCCTTCCCCTCCTCCCGGTTCGACTGCCAGACGCGATCGCGCGCTTTTGCGATCTGGGCCAGATCGCGCCCGCTGATCACGCTCTTCCGGCGCTTGGCGGTGATCGCATCGCCGCTGCCGGGCTTGGCGGCTGCGTCCTTTTCCTTGAGCAAGAGCCAGTTCTTGTCGCCGCGTTTGCCGCCCATGCGGACCAGCGCCCAGGCGCCGCGAAGCTTCTTGCCCTGCAGCTCGAATTTGAGCGCGCCCGCTTTGAGATCACCCTCGGGATCCTTGCCGATCGGCGTCCAGGTCCCGGTATCCCAGACCAGCACCGTGCCGCCGCCATACTGGCCTGCGGGGATCACGCCTTCGAAATCGGCATAGTCGAGCGGATGGTCCTCGACCTGTACGGCAAGACGCTTCACGCCGGGATCGAAGCTCGGCCCCTTCGGTACTGCCCAGCTGCGCAAGGTGCTGCCCAGCTCGAGCCGGAAATCGTAATGCAGCCGCCGTGCCGCGTGCTTTTGAACGACAAAGCGCAGCGCCCGCGCGGCGCGGCCGCCCGACGCCCCTTGAGGCTCCGGCGTCTGCGCGAAATCGCGCTTCTTGCGATAGGTCGCCAGCCGATCGGTCACCGCCACCGCCTCATCCGCGCTTGCTAAACGGTTGACGCGACGTCGAAGTTGCCGCGTCGGAAAGAAGCAGCGATCAGCGCGAGCGCGCGAAGAAGCGCTTTACCCGCGCCGAGAGGCCGTGCCGCAGCCGCTCGCGGCGGACCACGCGCTCGCTCTCGACCCAGTTGAGCTGGACGACTCGCCG
>Ga0335081_10016816_pt1 | contig 11848 bp, 10 predicted proteins | sample Lox_Sample_35_FD_206713 | JGI IMG/M metagenome (GOLD analysis project Ga0335081, IMG submission 206713) | Soil microbial communities from Loxahatchee National Wildlife Refuge, Florida, United States - Lox_Sample_3.5 | ecosystem: Environmental > Terrestrial > Soil > Wetlands | place: USA... | reverse complement strand
CAGGGCGCCAATAGAGAGCTGGATCCTCGGGACGAGCCCGAGGATGACGAATGGGAAATCGAGCTCCTCTCCAGCGAGGCCGCGAGGCACGCTCACTCGCGCCTTCGCACACGGGCGCCATCGCTCCGCCGCCATGTTGTCGCCGCGGCGTCCTCAGCCCAGCACAATCGCTCCGTACTCGTGTTGAGCTCGAGCGCAGCCGCGATCCGGCAGTGGCTGCAACCCGGGCGCGGCAACTGATGAACTCTTGCGCAATTCTGCCGCCCGTTAAGGGCTTCTTAACCCCTTAACGGTTAATCAAAGGTTGGCAGTAAAGGTGCGTATCATGATGCGTTTTAGCCATTCCACGAACGGCGGAAGCGCCGGCTCCTTCCCCATCCGCTGCGCAGCCGCCATCCTCCTCGCCGCGCTTTCCGGCGGATGCAGCGCCTCCATCAGCCGCTTCGACGGCCCGAGCTTCAGCCTCAACGACGACAAGAAGGACCAGACGTCGTCGATTCAGACAGCGGATGCCGGCAACCGCGGGCCGAGCTATCTCGGCAACGACGGCCGCTACGAGGCGCCGCGCTCCAATTCCGACAGCCGCGTCGCGGTCGCAAACTTGCCCGACCCGCCGCCGTCCGGCTACGACCAGCGCGGCTACGACCAGCGCGGCCAGCAGGGCTACAATCAGTACGATCAGCGCGGGCAGCCGGCGTACAATCAACCGCCCAACCAGTACGATCAGCGCGGGTCGCAGCAGCCCCACAATCAGTATGACCAGCGCAGCGCGCAGCCCTACAACCAGGGCGCGCCACCGCTCCGCCGCGGCGAGAGCGTCGAAGTGCAGCCCGGCGACACGCTCTACCGTCTGTCGCGGCGCCACCACGTCTCAGTGGCGCAGCTGATGGAGGTCAACGGCCTCAGCAATCCCAATCTGCAGCCGGGGCAGAAGATCTACCTGCCCGAGGGCTACCCCGCGCGGCACGACGAGCCGCGGCAGGTGGCGACCGTGCAGCCGCCGCCGGCCCCGGCCGGCATCCCGTCCGACATCCAGGCCAAGTACAGCGGCACCTACACGGTGAAGCAGGGCGAGTCCGTCTACGCCATCTCACGCACCTACGGCGTGCCGGTCGCCGAGCTGCAGCTCGCGAACGGCATCACCGATCCGCGCGGCGTGCGCACGGGTACGGTGCTGAAGGTTCCCGGCGGCGCGCCGTCGGCGCCGCCGCCATCCTCCGACGTCGCCGATGCCTCCCCGCCGCCCGCAGGCACGTCGCAGGATCCGACCGTCATCAACCGCCGCGACAATCAGCGTTTGGCCGCGCGCGACGACAACGTGTCGACCACCGGCACCATCAACCCGCCGCCGGCGCAGCGTGCAAGCGCCGCCAGCGACAAGCTGCGCTGGCCCGTCAACGGCCGTATCATCACCGGCTTCGGTCAGCGCAACGACGGCACCCACAACGACGGCATCAACCTGTCGGTGCCGCAGGGCACCGCCGTGCATGCCGCCGAGGGCGGTGTCGTGGCCTACGCCGGCAACGAGCTCAAAGGCTACGGCAACCTCGTGCTCTTGCGCCACGACAACGGCTGGGTCACGGCCTACGCCCACAACGACGAGCTGTTGGTGAAGCGCGGCGACAAGGTGCAGCGCGGCCAGGTCATCGCCAAGGCGGGACGCACGGGCTCGGTCGACCAGCCGCAGGTGCACTTCGAGCTGCGGCAGGGCTCAAAACCCGTCGATCCAGTGCCGTTCCTCGAACGGCTGTAACGGGAGGAGCCCGCCGGTGTCGGATAGCGGATCTGATGCTGGCTCGGCCTCGTGCGAAGAGCGCTCAACTGCGCCCGAAGGCTTCGCGCAGCGCAGCCTTGGCGCGCTCCAGCACGCGGCGGCGCTTTTGCGGCAGGTGTGCTCCGGCGCGGTTGATGTAGAACGTCAGCATCGACATGGCGGACCGGTAGGGCTCGGACTTGCGCCGGCGGCTCTGCTCGGCCGAGCGCTTGAGCGAGGCGGCGATGGCCTCGGGGTCGTCCTTGGTGAAGACGTTCGCTTCGAGATCGAGTGCGTTGCTGCTCCGGGTCACAGCCTGCGACCACTTCTTCTTCGCGGGAGCCCGGGAACGGCGCTTGTTCGCCTTGGTGTTGCTCGCCGCCGGGCGCTTCTGCTTGGTCATGGTCTGCTTGGTCACGGCGCGGCCTCCTTGGAGCCAACGTGCGCAGCGCCAGATAGTTTCGCCACTTAACGCCGGGCTCTTCAAGGCTCGAGCCGCTTGCCGAGCCGGCCCGCCAGCGCTTGCGTGAACTGCCAGGCGACGCGGCCCGAGCGCGCGCCGCGCCCGATGCTCCACTCGAGCGCCTCGCGCACGAGCTCCTCGTCCCTGATCTTCAATCGGTAGTGGGCAGCGTAGCCGCGCACCATGGCGAGGAAATCGTCCTGGCTGCAGTTGTGGAAGCCGAGCCAGAGGCCGAAGCGGTCGGATAGCGACACCTTCTCCTCGACCGCCTCCGATGGGTTGATCGCGGTCGAGCGCTCGTTCTCCATCATCTCGCGCGGCATCAGGTGGCGGCGGTTGGAGGTCGCATAGAAGATGACGTTGTCGGGGCGCCCCTCGATCCCGCCCTCGAGCACCGCTTTGAGCGACTTGTAGCTCGTGTCCTCTTTGTCGAAGGAGAGATCGTCGCAAAAGACGATGAAGCGGTGACCGCTTCGGCGCAGGTGCCCAAGGCAGCGGGGCAGCGAGGCGATGTCCTCGCGATGGATCTCGACGAGCTTCAGGTCCGTCCCTTGCGCGCGCAGGTCCTTTTGCAGCCGCGCGCGCACGTCCGCATGCACCGCCTTGACGAGGGACGATTTGCCCATGCCGCGCGCGCCCCACAGCAGCGCGTTGTTGGCGGGAAGGCCGCGCGCGAAGCGCTCGGTGTTCTCGGCGAGCTGCGGGGCGACGTTCTCGAGGCCCTTCAGCAGATCGAGGGAAACGCGGTTCACCCGCCCGACCGGATCGAAACCCTCGCGCTCGGGGTGCCAGATGAAGGCTTCCGCGGCATCGAAATCGGGCTCGACGGGGGCCGGCGCCGCCAGCCGCTCCAATGCGGCGGCAAGCCGCTCGAGCCTAGCGATGAGGGCCGTGTCGTCGTTCATCGGTGTTCTCGCAAATGGCTGCGAACCAAGCGATTTTACTTGTTCGGCCGGGTTGTTGCTTCTATAGCGCGGGCGGCGGGAAGTCACCCGGCTTGTGGGCGGCAACCCGCACGCCGCCGGCAGTTGCAAAGCTGCTGCGCGGCACTATAGTCGCCGCACTTTTCAGGCAGGAGAGGCGCTGGACGGCTGCGCTCGCGCAGGCTTAGTCCTCTGTTGCCCGACATCCGCAAGGGGACCGACTGATGTTCATCACGCCCGCATACGCCCAGGCCGGAGGCGCCACCGATGCCTTCGGAGGAGTCGGCGGCCTGCTGGTCCCCATGCTCGTGATGGTCGTTATTTTCTACATCCTGGTCATCCGCCCACAGCAGCAGCGCGCCAAGGACCACCGCGAGCTCGTGTCCAAGGTGCGCCGCGGCGACACCGTGATCACATCCGGGGGTTTCATCGGCAAGGTCACCAAGGCCGCCGACAATTCCGATGAGATCGAGGTGGAGCTGTCCGACAGCATGCGCGTGCGGGTCCTGAAGTCGACCCTCTTGGACGTGCGCGCCAAGGGCGAGGCGGTCAAAGAGGCAACTTGAGACCCGGTCCTGAACGGGTGCAAAACCAGAAGAGATTGTCGCCGCGATGCTGCACTTCGACCGCTGGAAAATCGTTCTGATCGTGCTGACGTGCCTCGCCGGCGTCGTCTTCACGCTGCCGAACTTCTTCTCCAAGGAGACGGTGGAGAAGTGGCCCTGGTGGGTGCCGCATCGCCAGCTGCCGCTCGGCCTTGATTTGCGTGGCGGCGCCCACCTCCTGCTCGCCATGGATACCAACGAGCTGGAGAAGGACTGGCTCAACACTCTTCGCGATGACGCGAGGAAGCAGCTGCGTGAGGCGAAAATCGGCTTCACCGGCCTCGGTGTCGCCGCCAACTCGGTACAGGTGAAGATTTCCAAGCCCGAGGACATGGACAAGGCTTACGCGGCCTTGAAGAAGCTCATACAGCCCATCGGCAATGCGATCCTCGGCACCGGCGGCAACGACATCACCGTCGAGCAGACGCCTCCGGACCTGATCACCATCCGCCCCACCGAGCAGGGCTTACGCCAGCGCGTCTCCGGCGCGGCGAGCGCGGCGATCGAGACGGTGAACCGCCGCGTCAACGCGCTCGGCACGGCGGAATCGACCGTCGTGCGCCAGGGCAGCGATCGCATTCTCGTGCAGTTCCCCGGCCTGCAGGACACCAAGCAGCTCAAAGACCTCATCGGGCAGACCGCGAAGCTGACCTTCCACGCCGTGCACCCGACGCTGACCGCGGAAGAGGCGAAGCAGACGCGGGTGCCCATCGGCTACAAGATCTATCCCTCCGCCGAGGGTGAGAACGGCCCCTCCTACGTGCTGCAGGAGACGCCGGTCGTCTCGGGCGAGGACCTCGTCGACGCGCAGCCCGGCTTTGACTCGCGGACGAATGAGCCGATCATCTCCTTCCGCTTCAACCAATCGGGTGCGCGCAAGTTCGGCAATTTCACCAAGGACAACGTCGGCTCGCCGTTCGCCATCGTGCTCGACGACAAGGTGCTGTCGGCGCCCGTCGTGCGCGAGCCGATTCTGGGCGGCTCGGGCCAGATCTCCGGCAGCTTCACCGTCGATACGGCAAACACGCTCGCCGTGCAGCTCCGCTCCGGCGCGCTGCCGACCAAGCTCACCATCGTGGAGGAGCGCACGGTCGGGCCTTCGCTCGGCGCCGACTCGATCGCGGCGGGTAAGCTCGCGGGCCTCATCGGTTGCGCTCTGACAGGCGCCCTGACGATCCTCGCCTACGGGACATTCGGCGTCTTCGCCGTGATCGGCCTCTTGGTGCACGGCTTCCTCATCATCGCCGCGATGACGATCATCGGTACGACGCTGACGCTGCCCGGCATCGCCGGCTTCGTGCTGACCATCGGCATGGCGGTTGACGCCAACGTGCTCATCTACGAGCGCATCCGCGAGGAGCTAAGAACCGGAAAGACGCCGATCGCCGCCATCGAGCAGGGTTTCCAGCGCGCGTTCATCACCATCTTCGACAGCCAGCTCACCACGCTCTCCGCCGCTGTCATCATGTTCTGGCTCGGCTCGGGACCGATCCGCGGCTTCGCCGTGACGCTGACCATCGGCATCCTGACCTCGGTGTTTTCGGCGGTGACGGTGACGAGGCTTCTCGTCGTCTGGTGGCTCAATGCTCAGAAGGGCAAGGGCCGTATCGTCGAAGTGCCGGTTTAGAGAGGCAGCGATGTTCTTTCCCCTTCCCAACTTCAAGGGCTTCGACTTCTTCCCGCACGACCTGCGGATTCCCTTCATGCGCTTTAAGGGCCTCTGCTTCGGGCTCTCCGTACTGTTCATGGCGCTGTCCCTCGCGCTGTTCTTCACGCGCGGTCTCAACTACGGCGTCGACTTCAAGGGCGGCTCGCTGATCGAGGTGCAGTCCAAGAACGGCCCCGCCGACCTGCACGACATCCGCACCAAGCTCAACGCGCTGGGCATCGGCAACGTGCAGATCCAGAGCTTCGGCGCCGATACGGACGTGCTGATCCGCGTCGAGCAGCAGCCGGGCGGTGAAACCAACCAGCAAGCCGCGATGAAGAAGGTGATCGAGACGCTGGGCGACGGCTATGCGCAGCGGCGCATCGAGGTGGTGGGGCCGGCGGTGTCGAGCGAGCTGCGACGCACGGGCATAATCGCGGTGGGCGCCTCGATCCTGGCCATCATCGTCTACGTGTGGTTCCGCTTCGAATGGCAATTCGCGCTGGGCGCAGTCGTCGCGCTGTTCCACGACGTCTTGGTGACGGTCGGCGTGTTCTCGCTGTTGCAGCTCGATTTCGACCTATCAATCGTCGCCGCGCTCCTGACCATTCTCGGCTACTCGGTCAACGATACCGTCGTCGTCTCCGACCGCATCCGTGAGAACTTGCGCAAGTTCAAGCGCATGGACCTCAACGAGCTCTTGAACATTTCCATCAACGAGACGCTCTCGCGCACGATCCTCACCGGCCTCACGGCGATCGTCGGTATTCTGGCGCTGTTGATTTTCGGCGGCGAGGTCATTCGCAACTTCAGCTTCGCGATGCTGTTCGGCATCATCATCGGCACCTATTCCTCGATCTTCATCGCCGCGCCATTGCTCGATTACCTCGGCGTCAAGCGCGAGACGGTCGGGCAAGCGGTGAGGGCGAAGGAAGCCGCCGCCGTGAAAGCCAAGGAGCCGTCGCCCGCGAAGGCCAAGGCCGCCTCCCGGCAGACCTAGCGGTGCGGCGGCGCGAGGAGAGGCGATGCGCCCAGCTCCCGCCCATTACCCGCAGCGCGCGCCGATCGACGCTTACGGCAACGGCGGCTTCCGCTTCGCCGGCATGAGCCACCGCGGCTCGCTCCTCATCCTACCGAGCGGCATCTATGCCTGGGACGTGACGAGCATCGCCGAGGTGACGGTCGAGCGCTGCGCGGTGTTCCTGCGAGAGGTCAAGCCGCCAGGGTTCGTCCTGCTCGGCACCGGGCCGACCCAGGCCTTTCCCTCGGTCGAGGTGCGCCGGCTTTTCGCCGAGGCGCGCATCGGGCTCGAGCCCATGAGCACGGGCGCCGCCGCCCGCACCTTCAATGTGCTCCTCGCGGAAGAGCGCGACGTGAGCGCCGGCCTCATCGCCGTCGAGTAAGGCGGATTGCCGATGGCAGAGCAGGACAACGGTAGCGATCGCGACGCCATGGTGGAGGCTGCCGCCCGCGCCAACGCCCTCGACCTCTACCTCACGGCGCGCCTCGCCCCGCGCGCTGCGCGTCGCGATCTCATGGCGCTTGCAGCCTTCGTGGGCGAGACCGCGCGCGTCCTCGCCACGGCGCGCGAGTCTCTGGTGGGCGAGATACGCCTGCAATGGTGGCGCGACGCGCTCGACCCCTCGCGCCTCGGCGGGGAGGCGACCGGAAGCCCTATCGCGGATGCCTTGCGCGCAACGATAGCCCGGCATGCTTTGCCGGCAGAGCCGTTCGCCGTGCTGCTCGACGCCCGCTTGCGCGCGCTCGACGCGGAGTTCTGCGTGGCCGGTACTGGGCTCGATCAGTATTTCGATGACACCGATGCGGCAGCATTCCGTCTCGCCGCGCGCATCCTCGGCGTTCCCGCGGACGATGCGGCCGCAAAGCTTCTCGGCGCGGCAGGCCAGGCCTACGGCCGCATTCAACTATTGCGCGCGTTGCCATTCGTTCACGCCGCACGTAGCCACCTGCTGCACGCGCCGCTGATTAACGATTGGGCAGCGCTGGCGCCAATCCTGTGTGAAGACGCGCGCGGCTGGCTGCGCGCGGCACGCCTGCAGTTGCGTGCCGCTGGTGCGGCAATCCCTGCCGTGCTCCCGCTTGCCCTCGTGGAGCCCTATTTGGCAGCTTTGGAAAGGCTCGGGCCGGAGGTGGTTCGTGAGCGGGCCGACATTTCACCGCTGACGCGAGTCTGGCGGCTCTGGCTGGCGAGTGTGCGCGGGAAAATCTAGGGCTACGCAGCGAGGCGGAGGGAAGCATGATCCGATCGAGCGGTCGGCTGCTGGCGCTGGGCGCCCTCGCGTTTCTGCTGGCCGCTGCTGCCGCGGCTCAGACCAGTTCCGCAACCGAGGCGTTGCCGGCGGCATCGGCACCCCCGCCCGCGCCGGCGCCGACGCCTTCCGGCGATGCACCGGCCCCGCCCTTGCAGGTGCCGGACATCACCTGGCGCGTCGAGAATCCGTTCCGCTTCTTTACCGACGCCGCCGATACCGAGGTGCACCGCGCGACCTACCTCGCACTGACGCCCGAGCAGCGGCTGCAGCATCCGGTGCTCGCGGCTGAGCAGGCCTTGAGCCGCCGGCATGAGGACGGCTGGGCGGAGACCATGTTCCGCAACACCTGCTGGGATGCGCGCGTCAACCGTTTCGTCTGTCCCGACGGCAAGGACTACATAAACCCCAGGTCGCACCGCGTGATCGCGCGCATCAACAACGTCGATGAGGCATCAGGTTTGGGCTGCACGTGGCTTACCGCGCCGCATGGCGGCGGCCAGCTGCGCGGCAAGGTGGTGACGCAGCCGTGCAGCGACGCCGTGAAGCTCGACGTGCCGTACCCCGCGGGCTTGTCCGTGGAGGTGCAGATCGGCGGCCGCACGGTGGCCACAGAGGACATTGAGGTTCGCGACGTGCTCATCGTCGGCATGGGCGACAGCATCGCCTCGGGCGAAGGCAACCCCGACGTGCCGGTGCATTTCTCGCGCGAGCGCGCGGCGAGCTACGGCAAGCGCAAGAGCGAGGGCGCCGACCTCGGGGGCTATCCGGCCCGCGTCGGGTCGTGGCAGCAGATCGGCGATAAAGCCTTCATGGAGGAGAGCGCGCTCTGGAACGACCAGGCCTGTCACCGCTCGCTCTACTCGCATCAGCTGCGCGCGGCTCTGCAGCTCGGGGTCGAAGATCCGCACCGCGCCGTCACCTACGTAGGTGTCGCGTGCTCGGGCTCGGAGGTCACCTTCGGCCTGTTCCTGCGCTACACGGGCAACGAGTGGGTGCCCAATCCGCCCGACCTCTCGCAGATTTCGCTGATCGCCTCGGCCCAGTGCGGCACGCACGAGGCACCCATGCAGGATCTGCCCGAGGCCTACCACATGAACGGGTCGATCCCCGAGTTGAAGGGCGGCCTCGTGCTGCGCAAGTGCGACCCGGTCAATGCGCGCAGGATCGACCTCTTGCTTGTGTCCATCGGCGGCAACGACGTGGGCTTCTCGCGGCTTCTCGCCAACTCGGTGCTGTCCGATGAATCGGTGCTAAGGAGGCTCGGTGGCTGGTTCGGCCAGGTGCACGGGCTCACCGAGGCGAGCGCCCAGCTCGATGCGCTCATCCTGCGCTACAAGTCGCTCAACCGCGCGATCCACTACCTCCTGCACGTGCCGTGGGAGGAATCGGACCGCGTCATGCTCACGGCCTACCCGGAGCTCGCGCTGCTCGGCGACGGCAGCGAGGTGTGCCCCGACGGGCGCGCCGGCATGGAGGTGCTGCCCGATTTCAAGCTCTCCGAGTCGAAGGTGCGTGTCGGCACTTGGATCTCGGACAAGCTCAACCACGCGATGGCGGACGCGGCCGAGCAATATCACTGGACCTTCGTATCGTCGCACCGACGCGCGTTCATCGGCCGCGGCATCTGCGCCGGCAACACCTACGACGGCGGCGACATCGCGGACGAGCTGCGCCTGCCGCGCAAGACCGAGGCCGGCTGGCGCCCCTACAACCCCGCCGACTATAGGCCCTATGCATCACGCGAGCGCTGGTTCCGCACGCCGAATGACGCGTTCATGACGGCGAACTTCCACGTCGCTCCCGTGCTCTTGCAGAAGGTATTAAAGCTGAACTCGCTGTTGTGGTTCCAGCTCGTGCTGGCCTCGACCTATTCCGGCGCCTTCCACCCCACGGCCGAGGGTCAGGCGGCCATCGCCGATGCCGTCGTCGACAAGGCGCGCGCCGTGCTCGACAAGTACGCCGCGCCCACCCACACGCGCGCAAACGTCGAGCCGTCGGTCGACGGGCGCTCCTTCGAGTAGCGGTCTGATCACTCGGCTGCCGCCGAGGGTGCACTCGCATGCCCGAGCCACGCTTCGAGATCGTCGAGTGCACGCAACGATATTGCCCGCCGTTTCGCGCGCGTCTTGTCCTTGCCCTTGAGCCGCTTTCCTGATTGACCGCGATCGAGTGCCGGCGCCGGCGGTAGCAGTCCGTAGTTGATGTTCATCGGCTGGAACGAGCGCGCGCGCGCCTCGGCGTCATCCACGAGGATGTGGCCGCCCGTGATGTGCCCGAGCAAGGCGCCGAGTGCCGTGGTCACCGGTGGCGGCGCGCAGGCAACGCCCAAGCGTTCGGCGGCGGCGAGTTTTCCTGCGAGCAGCCCAATCGCAGCGCTCTCGACGTAGCCTTCGACGCCGGTGATCTGGCCGGCAAAGCGCAGCCTCGGCTCGGCGCGCAGGCGCAGCGTCTGATCGAGCAGCTTGGGGCTGTTGAGGAAGGTGTTGCGATGCAATCCGCCGAGCCGCGCGAATTCCGCCTGCTCGAGACCCGGGATCATGCGGAAGATGCGCGCCTGCTCGGCGTGCTTGAGCTTGGTCTGGAAGCCGACCATGTTCCACAGCGAGCCGAGTGCGTTGTCCTGGCGCAGCTGCACGACGGCGTAGGGGCGTGCGCCGCCCTTGTGCGGGTCCGACAGGCCGACGGGCTTCATGGGCCCGAAGCGCAGCGTCTCCGGCCCGCGCTCGGCCATGACCTCGATCGGCAGGCAGCCGTCGAAGTAGGGCGTCGAGGTCTCCCACTCCTTGAAGCTCGTCTTTTCGCCTGAAAGCAGCGCGGCGACGAATGACTCGTACTCGGCCTTAGTGAGCGGGCAGTTGAGGTAGTCGGCGCCGGTGCCGGCCGGCCCCGCCTTATCGTAGCGGGACTGCAGCCAGGCGATCGACATGTCGATGGTCTCGCGATGCACGACCGGCGCGACGGCGTCGAAGAAGGCAAGGTCATCTTCTCCGGTCAGGGTCTGCACGGCGGCGCCCAGCGCGGGCGAGGTCAGCGGTCCCGTCGCCACGATGACGCTGTCCCACTCCGCGGGCGGGAGACCCGCGATCTCCCCGCGCTCGACCCCAACGAGCGGATGGGCGCGCAGGCGCTCGGTCACTTCATCCGCGAAGGCATCGCGATCGACCGCGAGCGCGCCTCCCGCCGGAAGCTTGTGGCGGTCGGCGGCCCCCAGGATGAGGGAATGGGCCCGTCGCATCTCCTCGTGCAGGAGCCCGATGGCGCTCGTCTCCCAGTCGTCCGAGCGGAACGAGTTCGAGCACACGAGCTCGGCGAAGGCGCCGGTCTTGTGCGCGTCCGTCATCCGCTCGGGGCGCATCTCGTGGATCACCACGGGAACGCCGGCGGAGGCGATCTGCCAGGCCGCCTCCGAGCCGGCAAGGCCGCCGCCGATGACGTGAATGGGCCGTTTCTCTGTCATGGCAGCGGACGCTAGAGGAAAACGCCAGGCGTCTCAATGCGAGCTCCAGCCTTCCGTTTACCCCGACGCAAAGCGGTCGAAATGCCGTCATTGTTTTGCTTTCCCACCACGGTTATCGTGCCCGCGACAGTGCTGCCCACCGAGTGCCAATCAATGTCGCGCTACGCGAGGCGTCTCGACCGTGACCTCGCCCGCTGGCGCGAGCAGGGGTGGATTTCCGCCGACGCCGTCTCCTCCATCCGCCAAGACGTCGCGAGCCGCAGCCGCAGCCTCGAGCTGGCGCCGGTGCTCGGCATCCTCGGCGCCGTGCTCATCGGCTTCGGCGCCATGAGCTTTGTCGCCGCGCATTGGAACGAGATGGCGCGGCTGCTGCGGCTGGCGCTGATCTTCGCTGGTCTCTTTGGGGCGTACGGCCTCGCGGGCGCGCTGTTCGACCGCGATCACCCGGCCTTCGCGCACGCGGCGATACTGGTGGGTGTCGCGCTGTTCGGCGCGGGGATCATGCTGATTGCACAGATGTTCCACATCAGCGGCCATGCGCCGGATGCTGTGCTCACTTGGGCGCTGGGGGCGCTGCTCGCCGGCGTCGTGTTGCGCTCCAATCCCGCGCTCGCGCTCGCCATGCTGCTGATGGGGCTTTGGAGCGCCTGGGAGATGGGCGACTCGGGCCGGGTGCACTGGCCCTTCCTGATCGGCTGGAGCGCCGTTGCCGCCGGCATGCTGTGG
>Ga0335081_10016815_pt1 | contig 11848 bp, 8 predicted proteins | sample Lox_Sample_35_FD_206713 | JGI IMG/M metagenome (GOLD analysis project Ga0335081, IMG submission 206713) | Soil microbial communities from Loxahatchee National Wildlife Refuge, Florida, United States - Lox_Sample_3.5 | ecosystem: Environmental > Terrestrial > Soil > Wetlands | place: USA: Florida... | reverse complement strand
CGGCCAAGCATGCGCAACAGCGCGAGCTGCTGCCCACGATGATGGGCGGTATGCGTCAGACGGCGGGTCATCACCCAGGCTCGCGACCGCCGCACGTCGAAGAACGTCGTCTCGCCTTCCCACCACGGCTCATCCTTGTTCCGCAGCACTGCGAGACGTTTTCCGCTGTCCTCGGCATACCGTCGCATGAACTCCAGCCGGACTTCTTCTCTCGGCAGCGGCGGCGCGCCGACATCGATATCGAGCATGGTGCGAAACCAGATGTCCTCGCTGACACACTGGTGCACCATGTGTTCCTGGAGACTGCGCCCGCGCGCATCGCTGGAACTGGGACGCACCGGGAGATCCTGGTCCCTGAACATGCTCCAGGCACTGATCACTTTGATGCGCTCGGTCTCGTAGGTGTCGATCAGGAAGTCGTATCTCATCACTTCTTGACGATGCGGCCGAAAAGCTTGCCTCCGCCCTTACCGGCGCTCCACGTGCCGGCGTATTGGCCCCGATACACCACCACCCGCGCCGTGTAGGTCCCCATGCCGGGCACCGCCATGTCGGTCACCGTGATCACCGGCGTATCGCCCGCCCATTTCACCTGAAGCGGCAGCGGAACGGTCATGGCTTGTCCTTTGAACTCGATACTCGCGAAAAAAGTCCAACGGTCCTCGCCGGTCTTCACAATCTTCTCGATGGTGTATTTGTCCGCCGAAACACCCGGGCTGCCATCGTGTGTGTACTGGCCTTCCAGAACCACGCCCGTCAGGGATTCCTGAAAGTCCGTTTCCAGGTCATTCATCGGGACCGTTTGGGCGGTCTGGGCGGACAATCCGAGTGCCGAAAAAAGTGCGAGGACGAGCAGCTTTCCCATATTGGCATCATCATCCCATAACTGATCGGCCGCTTATCGGGCCGCCGTTGGCCGCCGCCGTGATATGCTCGTCCCAACATGAAACGCATCCTCGCTTTGCTCCTGATCGCCTTCTTCACGGCGGCTTTTCAGGACACCTACGACGTGATCCTCTCCGGCGGCAAAATCGTGGATGGCACGGGCAACCAGTGGTTCTACGGCGATCTGGCGATTCGCGGCAACCGCATCGTCAGGATCACCGGAGCGGGCCTGCTCGATGGCGCCGGCGCCAGGGAGCGCATCGATGCCCGTGGTCTGGTGGTGGCCCCTGGCTTTGTCGATATCCAGGGTTCGATGGGCGGCCCCGCCATCAGCAAGATCACGCAGGGCGTCACCATGGAAATCGCGGGCGAAGGCTGGACTGCCGCGCCGTCGAACGATCTCACGCGCGCCGGAGTGGTCAACACCGGGCGGCGCGAGCCCGAGAAAAACTTCGACGGCCCTCACGGCTTCGACGAAATGCTCCAGGCGGCGGAAAAGCGCGGCTCCGCCGTGAACTTCGGATCGTACGTGGGCGCCACCACCGTCCGCCAGTACGTCAAAGGCATGGCCGCCGGCAAAGCCACCGCGGACGAGATCCGCAAGATGCAGGAACTCGTGACGCTCGCCATGGAGGACGGCGCCTTCGGCATCGGATCGGCGCTCATCTATCCGCCCGCCACCTACGTCGATGGCGATGAGCTCGCCGAGATTACGAAGCCGGTCGGGAAGTACCGAGGCATCTACATTTCGCACATCCGCTCCGAAGCCGACCAGTTCCTGGAAGCGCTCGACGAGGCCATCACCATCGGACGCAAGGCCGGCACTCCGGTCGAAATCTATCACCTGAAGGCGGCGGGAAAGCGCAATTGGGAGAAGGAAACCGCGGCAATCCGAAAAATCGACGATGCGCGAAAGGCCGGACAGGACGTGAGCGCCTGCATGTATCCTTACACGGCCGGCGCCACCGGTTTGACCTCCGTGCTGCCGCCGTGGACCGCGCAAGATGGCAAGCTGTTCGACAACCTGGCCAACCCCGCGACCCGCGAGCGCATCAAGCGGGAGATGGCGCAGGAGAAGACGGACTGGGAGAACCTCGGCCAGCTTGCCGGCCCGGAAGGCATCCTCATCACCGGCCTGAAGCAGCCCGAAAACCAGAAGTATGCCGGCAAGCGCATGAACGAGATCGCCGCCATGATGAATAAGGATTGGCGCGACGCGGCGATGGACTTGATCGTGAGCGAGCACCGCAGGGTGGACACCATCTACTTCCTCATGAGCGAGGACAACGTCCAACTGCAGTTGCGCCAGCCATGGATCAAGTTCGGCATCGACGGCCCCGGAGTAGACCCGGAGGAGATGAAAGGCGTGCTGACGCATCCGCGTGTCTATGGAACCTTCCCCCGGGTGCTGGGCCTCTACGTGCGCGAAAAGAAGGTGCTGCCGCTCGAAGACGCAGTCCGCAAGATGACCTCTGCCGCGACGCGGCGCCTCGGCATCCGCGATCGCGGCATCCTGCAGGAGGGCTTCTTCGCCGACATTGCCGTCTTCAATCCCGATACGGTCATCGATCACTCGACCTTCGAAAATCCGAACCAGCTTTCGACCGGTGTGGAGTACGTGTTTGTGAACGGCATCGCGGTGGTCAAGGGCGGCAAAGTCACGGGACAGAAGCCGGGGGTGGCGCTGCGCGGCCCCGGATACCGCAAGTCCCAGTCGGCCTATTGAGCGGCGATGCTTTTGAGATTCGGCCAGCCGTAGGCTGCCAAGGTGAACACCGCGCCGCCGATCGCGCGCTCCTTCGCGGCCACCCGCACGCCTCCCAACGTCTCGTAGAAGCGGACCGCGGCGTTTCCCTCGATCACCCACAACGCCATACTCCGGAAACCATCCTGCTCGAGCCGCCGCGCGATTTCCCGCATCAGTCTGCTCCCGATCCCCGCACGCTGGAACTTCTCCAGCAGATAGATGGCGTACAGCTCAGCATCGTAACCGTCGATCAGCTCACGGATCGGGCCGCCGCTGGCGAATCCGGCCAACTCTCCATCTCGTTCCGCGACCACCAGGTGATCGGAGGATTTCAGGATCTCGCGCCACCGAGGCGTCCGCTCTTCCACATTCAGGCGCGCCAGGTATTCGTCCGGCACGATCCCGCGATAGGTGGTCTTCCAGGACTCGACGTGCACCCGGGCAATCGAAGCGGCATCCTCCGCGGTGGCTGGGCGGATCGAATCCATTCCACTCATTACACCATTCCCGTTCCTGTATAGTGAGGCGTATGCGAGCAGCGAGTCTCTGCTTGGTAGCGGCCCTTTCAGCGGCGGGCCAGGATCAGGGGCAGAAGATTGACAAGATCTTCGAAAACTTCAGCGGCAAATCGCCGGGCTGCGCGGTTGGTGTGTCGCAGAACGGGAAAACGGTCTTTGCCAGGTCTTACGGCCTGGCCGACCTGGAGCACGAGGTCCCGCTATCGGTGGACTCGCCGTTCTACATGGCTTCCGTCTCGAAGCAGTTCACCGCCATGTCGGTGCTGCTGCTGGCCGAGGATGGGAAGATCCAGCTCGGCGATTCGATCCGCAAGACCATTCCCGAACTCCCCGAGTATGCCGGCAGGATCACGCTCTACCACCTGCTGACCCACTCCAGCGGCGTTCGCGATTACCTGACACTCGGCGCCATGGCGGGACTGCCGCCGGACTCGGTCTTTACCGATCGAGGCGCGCTGCGGCTCATCTCGCGGCAGTCCGCGCTGAACTTCGAGCCGGGCAGCGAGTTTCTGTACAGCAACTCCGGTTATGTGCTGCTCTCCCTGGTGGTCAAACAGGTCGCAGGCAAGAGCCTCGACGAGTTCGCGCGGGAGAAGATCTTCGGGCCGCTGGGAATGAAGTCCACGCGGTTCCAGCACGATCATTCCTCGCTGGTGCCCGGCAAGGCGTTGGGCTACGAGCAGCGCAATGGAGCGTGGCATGTGTCGAACAGCATGCTCGACGTAGTGGGCGATGGCGGCCTGTATTCTACGGTATCGGACATGATGCGCTGGGTGGCCAACTTCGACGATCCGAAGGTGGGCGCGAAGGCGCTCGGAACGATGCGGACCGCGGCGAAACTGAGCACGGGGAAGGAGATCAACTACGGCATGGGACTGGTGCCGGGGCGCTACCACGGTCTCGCGACGGTGCAGCACGGCGGCGGCCTGGGCGGTTATCGGACGCAGGTGCTGTGGTTCCCGGAACAGAGGTTCTCCGTGGTCAGCCTGTGCAACAACGGGTCGGCGAACCCGGCCGATCTGGCGAACAAGGTGGCGGAGGTCTACCTGTCTTCGCAGATGACGGCGCCTCAAACGACAGGCGGCTCCAACCCGGCGCCGGGAGTGACTTTGAGCGCTGAAGAATTGCAGGCCAAGGTCGGAGTCTACCGGCAGGACGAGCGGGGGTACCTTGAAATCGTGGAGCGCGGCGGCAAACTCTACCCCCGTGGCGCGCCGCTCGCCTTGGTTCCCATCGATAAAGAACATTTCACCTCCATCGGTGCGCCGGAGGGCTGGGAAATGAGCTTCGACAGCCGAAATCCGGCGGGCAGTCTCGAGTTGAGGCAACCGGGCGATCCGGTGGTGCGCTTCGAGCGAGTCTCGCCGGTTACGCTTTCGGACGGCGAACGGCAAGCCTTCGCGGGCGATTTCGAGAGCCGTGAACTGCCGGGCGCCGACTATCGAATTCTGGCGGACGCCCGCGGGCTTTCCCTGGAAGCCGGCGATCGCCCGACCGTGCGCCTGGAGAGTGGAGGCACCGACCGATGGCGTGCCGGCGGCCAGGAACTGGTGTTTCACCGCGACAGCGCGGGTAAGATCGACGGCTTCTTTCTCAACGCTGGGCGCGTGCGGAAAATCCAGTTTCGGCGGATGTGATCGGTGCGGTGGCGCGGGCACTCGTTCCTGCCGCGTCCAGTGCGGCGCACAACAGAAGATGGAAATGGCGTGCCGGATTCGAGACGGGGGGACTTTCGCCGGCATTGGTGCGGGCGGTAAAAAGCGTCGGCATGAGTGCCGACGCGGCAGGCAGGAGTGCCTGCGCCACGTCTGCTCACGCTACGGCATCTTGCAGGCGAAATTTGCGGCGTCGTCGATGCTGCCCGAGCCCTTGTAATGGGCCATCTGCGGGTAAGGGCAGAGGGGCCGCGTGCGATCGACCTTTCCGGCCGTGCTGTGCGAGGCGATGATGCTGTCGGGCGCTTTCCCGTCCTCGACCCAATGGGCCAGCGGATCGATCTTATCGAACGTGTTGGGGCCTTCGCCGCCGCCGCAGTGGCCCATGCCGGGCACCATGAAGAGCCGGACGTTCTGGTCGGTCTTCGCGGGACCCATCACTTCGCGCACGTTCTGGAAATACTGGACGGTGCCGTAGGGCGAGACGTTCTGATCGGCCCAGCCGTGGTAGATGAGAAGCTTGCCGCCATGGCCCACGAACTTGTCCAGGTGCGGATCGGTGGCGTTCATCATCAGGTACTCGGGGCGGGTGAAGCGGTCGTTGTCCTTGTCGAAATCGAATTTCCGCCAGTCCCAATTGGCGTCTTGAAAGACCACGTACCGGGTCTGATCGAGGATCGGTCCGTAGGGCTCCGGCCCCCCGCCCATCACCGACCAGCCGAGTTCACTGCCCGGCGCCAGTGTACCGAACAACTCCTTTCCGGTGCGCGGATTTCTGCCCGGCCCGTAGACCCGTTTGGCCGCCTCTACCTGTGCGGCTGTCAGACAATCGTCGCCGTCGCCTGCCTTGCACAGCAGCACGGCGGGATCGAACTTGCAATGGGCGGGGTCGGAGATCAATCCGTCTTTGAGTCCATCGGATGCGTCGCAAGCGGCCAGCGCGGCGCGGTGGATCGCCGGGTACTTCGACGCGGGGATATGGCTGGCGGGATCCTTCAGCACGGCCTGGGCAATCCAGATCGCCATGGCCGTCCGATTTCCGGGAGCGCCCGCGATGATGCCATCGAAGTCGTCCGGAAACATCTGCGCTTCCTTGAGCGCCTGCCTGCCGCCGGTGGAGCACCCGTTCCAATATGACCGGCTGGCGGCCGACCCATAGAATGCCTGCACGACGGCCTTCGCTTTGACCGTCATTTCGTGCTCGGAGCGCCAGGAGAAATCGACGAGCTTCTCGGGGTGGCCCGCAACGAACGATCCGCCTGGCGTGGAGTGACCGGTGTCGGTGGAGGCTGCGGCGTACCCGTTGCGAAGGCTCTCGGCGAGCGCCCCATAGCTGATGGTCCCGGCCCATCCGCCGTTGCCCACCACCTGGAGCTTGCGATTCCAGCCCGCGGTGGGCAGCCAGAATTCCACCTTAATGTCGGAGTCGCTGGAGGGTGTCAGCGTCGCGGCCACCCGGCAGAACTCCGGTACGGTCTTGTACGGATCGGGGCGGCCTGTGGGCGGCGTGAACGCCCCGGCCGCCACCACTTGCGCCGAGGTGATTTTCGCTTGTGGCAGCGAGAGCGAGGCAAGGCCTTCGCAGGATGCCGCGAATGCCGGCGCCGATGCGGCCAGCGCGAGCAGGGTGACAAGAGTGAGTTTCAAGGAAGCCTCCAATGCAGCGAGGCTATCACAGGCCGGCGTACCGTGCCATACTGGACTCCACTGCTGGAGGAGGACTTCGATGCGCAGCTCCATTTTCCTCGCACTGCTCGGCGCCGCGGCCATGGCACAGCCGCCGCATCCCAGGCACAAGATCCTGTTCAACCGCTTTCTGGTCCCCGAGATCCAGATCATGATCGCGGACGCCGACGGCAAGAACGAACGCCTGCTCGCGCCCCATTCGGGAGCTCCGATCGCCACCGAATATTCGCCCTCGTGGTCGGCGGACGGCCAGTGGATTGTCTACACGCAGGAGCGCGGCGGATCCTCGGACATTTACCGCATCCACCCGGACGGCACCGGTCTCCAACAACTCACCGAGGACCGCGCCTTCGACGACCAGGGGGCGCTTTCGCCGAACGGGCGCTCGCTGGCCTTCATCTCCACTCGCGGCTCCGGCACGGCGAATCTCTGGCTGCTCGACATCGGCTCGCGAAAGTGCACCGCGCTCACCACCGGACAGCCGGGCAATTACCGGCCCGCGTGGTCGCCCGATGGAGCGTGGATTGCTTTCAGCTCCGACCGCGACACCACGCCTGGCACGTTCCCGGGCCAGTGGGAGGTGCTGCAATCCACCGCCATCTACGTGATCCACCCGGATGGGACGGGACTGCGGCGGGTCACACGGACGGGCGGTGTAGCAGGTAGCCCGTCGTGGTCGGCGGACGGGAAGCGGATCCTGTTTTATGAGACGGACGAGACCGGAGCCTACCTGGCGAAGAACGGAAATTCGCGTACCGAACTGGTTTCGGTGGACCTCGCCACGGGCGAGCGCAAGCAGTACACGGCGTCGAACGTGGTCAAGCTTTCGCCGCATTGGCTTTCGGAGGGACGCATCGGTTACGTGGTTCGCACTGCGGACCGCAGCGACGCCAAGGCCAACGGCATAAAGGTGTGGTACCCGGATCGGCATATCGTGTCGCTGGTGGAAGGCGACGTCCGGCATCCGAGCTGGCCGCCCGATGGCACGCGTGTGGTCTATGAACGCGTGGTGCGCCGCGCCACTACCGAGCACCTGATTCCCACCGCCAGTCAGGATCCCGAGTTCGAGCTCTATCTCAGCGAACCGTTCCCCAGTTTTTCGCCGGACGGGCGCCAACTGATTTACAGCCAGTACGCCAATAACGGCGTATCGGCGGGCGACACCAGCCTCGAAATCATGGATGCCGACGGCAAGAGCAAGCGCACGTTGTATCACGAAAAAGGCGTGTCCTCCTACGACGCGAGCTGGTCTCCCGCGGGCGAACTCATCCTGTTCAGCGTCGGCCGATATTTCCGCTCGCCGGGGCTGCCGGCCGCACAAATTGCCACGGTGAAAGCGGACGGCTCGGATTTCCGCGCGGTGGTGGATGATGGCGTGAATAACGGGTTCCCGAGCTGGTCGCCGGACGGCAAGCAGATCGTCTACAAGCACGGCAAGCACCTGGTGATCCGCACCCTGGCGGACGGGAAGACCGTGCCGGTGACGGATGGCGCGCACTACGACAATTTCCCGCAGTGGCATCCGCGCGAGAACCTGATTCTGTTCACCAGCGATCGCGACGGGCGCTTCGAGATCTACACCGTCCGCACGGACGGCACAGGGCTGAAGCGCCTGACCAACGTGCCCGGCAGCAATGCGCATGCATCCTGGTCGCCCGATGGCTCGTGGATCGTCTTCAGCAGCGGGCGCAAGGGCTTCAAGGACGAGATGGCGCTGTACGACGGCACTCCCCAGCCCTACGGTGAAATCTTCGCCATGCGCGCCGATGGATCGGATGCACGACAATTGACCGACAACAAGTGGGAGGACGCGAGCGCGGGCTGGGCGCCGGAGCGGAAGTAGGCCACAGGTTCGGCTATACTTTTCCTGAATGCCAAACATCCTCGTCAGGAGACTTCGGTGAAGTGGTTTGATTACGTGGCGCCTCGATCGCTCGATGAAGCGGTGGCGCTGATGGCGGCCCATCCCGGCGCGCGGCCGCTTGCCGGTGGAACAGACCTGCTGGTACAGATGCGGTCCGGCCGCAAAGAAACCGATTACGTGGTGGACGTCAAGCACGTCCGCGAGTTGAATGAACTCTCGTACGATACCGCGCGCGGCCTCACGTTGGGCGCGGCTGTGCCGTGCTACCGCATCTATGGCGACGCAGCGGCCGCCCGCGCGTACCCATCTCTGGCGGAGGTGGCGGCGCTGATCGGCGGCACGCAGATACAGGGGCGGGCGTCGATCGGCGGCAATCTCTGCAACGCCGCTCCCAGCGCCGATTCCATTCCTCTGCTGATCGCATTGAGCGCGCGATGCCGCATCGCGGGCCCGGGGGGTTCGCGCGAGGTGGCAGTCGAGGACTTCTGCACGGCGCCCGGCCGGACCATCCTGGCATGGGGCGAACTGCTGGTGTCGATCCAGATTCCTCCTCCGGCGCCCGACTCGGGCGCACGCTACCTGCGCTTCATCCCGCGCAACGAAATGGACATCGCGGTCGCCGGTGCGGGCGTCCACGTCGTCATGGAAAACGGCAACTTCCTCTCGGCGCGTATCGCGCTCGCCGCGGTCGCACCGACTCCGCTGTTCGTACGCGAGGCCGGCGATGCCCTGGCCGGCAAGGCGGTGAACTCCACGTCCATGGCGGAGGCCGCCGAACTGGCGCGCCTGGCGGCGCGGCCCATCACCGACATGCGCGGCACCGCCGAATACCGGCGGCACCTGTGCGGCGTGCTCACGCGCCGCGCGCTCGAATCGGCGATCCAGAAAGCCCGGGAGGGACGCTAGCCATGCAGAACAAAGTTCACGTTCGAACCACCATCAACGGAGAGGAACTCGAGTTCCTGTGCGAGCCGCGCCAGAGCCTGCTGGAGTGCCTGCGCGACATCCTGGGCCTGACGGGCACGAAGGAAGGCTGCAACGACGGCAACTGCGGCGCCTGCACGGTACTCATGGACGACCGCATCGTAGCATCCTGCCTGGTGTTGGGCGCGGAGGCCGAAGGCGCGGCCATCACCACCATCGAAGGCATCGCGCAGGGCAGCCAACTGCACCCCATCCAGCAGGCGTTTCTGGAGGGCGCCGCCCTGCAGTGCGGCATCTGCACCCCGGGCTTCATCGTCGCCGCGAAGGCACTGCTCGATCAGGAGCCCCATCCCAGCGAGGAGCGCATCCGGCTGTACCTCGCGAACAACCTGTGCCGGTGCACCGGGTATGACAAAATCGTGCGGGCGGTGCAGCAAGCCGCCGCGACCGAGGAGGCAGTGCGATGAGCGACCGGCAATTCACGGTGGTGGGGACACGGCCCGTGCGCCACGACGGCGCGGATAAAGTGACCGGCCGGGCGATTTACGGCGCCGATTTCCAGGCGGCGGGCATGCTCCACGGCTACATTCTGCGCAGCCCGCACGCGCACGCCCGTATTCTGCGCATCGACACCTCGAAGGCCGTGGCGCTGCCCGGCGTCAAGGCGGTGGCGACCGCCGCCGATTTTCCGCAGGGCCCGGACCGCCTGGTGGACCTCGGCGACGGTGAAGTTCCGCTGAGCTATATCCGCGGCAATGTGCTCGCATCGGGCAAGGCGCTCTACCGGGGGCACGCCGTGGCCGCGGTGGCTGCGGTCAGCCGGCACGTCGCCGAAGAGGCGGCCGCCCTGATCGAGGTGGAGTATGAGCCGCTGCCGTGTGTGCTCACCGCGCTGGAAGCCATGCAGGAAGGCGCGCCGCTGCTGCACGAGGACTTGAAGACCCGGGAAATGGGCAAGCCCACCGATCGCGCGAGCAACGTGGCGGACCACCTGAAGTTCGCGATGGGCGACATCGAAGCCGGCTTCGCCGCGGCCGACGTCGTGGTGGAGCGGGAATTCCACACCGCCACGGTGCACCAGGGCTACATCGAGCCTCATGCCGCCACGGCGCTGTGGAACAACGACGGCCGTGTGCTGGTATGGTGCAGCACGCAGGGCGCTTTCGTGGTCCGCGACGTCACCGCGCTGGTGCTGGACGTTCCGGTGTCGCGGGTGAGAGTGACGCCGACCGAAATCGGCGGAGGCTTCGGGGGCAAGATCCCGGTCTACCTGGAGCCCGTGGCGGCGATACTGTCGCGCAAGACGGGGCGGCCGGTGAAGATCGTGATGTCGCGCAAGGACGTGTTCGAAGGCACGGGGCCGACGCCTGGATCGTACATGCGGGTGAAGCTGGGGGCGAGGCGCGATGGACACATCAGCGCCGCGGAGGCTTACCTGGCGTACGAAGCGGGGGCGAATCCCGGCTCGATGGTGGTGCCGGGCGCCATGTGCATTTTCGCCGCGTACCATATCGCCAACGTGGCGATCGATTGCTACGACGTGGTGGTGAACAAGCCGAGCACCGCGGCTTATCGCGCGCCCGGCGCCACGAACGCCGCGTTCGCCGCGGAAACGGTGGTGGACGAGATCGCCGAGAAGCTCGGGATCGACCCGGTGGAGTTCCGCCTGCGCAACGCCGCGAAAGAAGGGACGCGGCGCGCCGACGGGCCGAAGTACCGGCGCATCGGCTGTATCGAGGTGCTGGAGGCGATTCAACGGCATCCGCACTACAGTGCACCGCTCGAAGGTCCGAATCGCGGCCGGGGGGTGGCGGTGGGCTTCTGGTTTAACATCGGCATGCCATCCAGTTGCAGCCTCAGCGTGAATGCGGATGGCACGGTGAACCTGGTGGAAGGCTCGACGGACATCGGCGGCACGCGGACCTCGATCGCGATGCAGGCTGCGGAAGTGCTCGGCATTCCAGCGCGGGACGTGAACCCCACGGTGGCCGATACGGATTCGGTCGGGTACACGTTCCTTACCGGGGGCAGTCGCACCACGTTCGCCACCGGCTGGGCCGCTTATGAAGCGGCGCAGGACGTGATGCGGCAACTGAAGGAGCGCGCCGCGAAGTTGTGGGAGGTGGATGCGGCGGCGGTCACCGCGGAAGGAGGTGTGTTCCGCTCCGGCGACAAGTCGCTCAGCTTCCGGGAACTCGCGGCGCGCATTGGCGAGACGGGCGGTCCGGTGGTGGGGCGCGGCGCGGTGAACCCCAGGGGTGTGGGAGGGTCGTTTTCCGGCGCGATTGCGGATGTCGAGGTGGATCCGGAGACCGGCAAGGTCACCGTCCTGCGGTTCACCGCCGTGCAGGACGTCGGTAAGGCGATCCATCCCAGCTATGTCGAAGGACAGATGCAGGGAGGAAGCGTGCAGGGCATCGGGTGGGCGCTCAACGAGGAGTATTACATGGGCCCGGACGGCACCATGCTGAATTCCAGCTTCCTGGATTACCGCATGCCCACCGCGCTCGACCTGCCGATGATCGATACGGCCATTGTAGAAGTGGCGAACCCGGGGCATCCTTTCGGC
>Ga0335081_10016814_pt1 | contig 11848 bp, 8 predicted proteins | sample Lox_Sample_35_FD_206713 | JGI IMG/M metagenome (GOLD analysis project Ga0335081, IMG submission 206713) | Soil microbial communities from Loxahatchee National Wildlife Refuge, Florida, United States - Lox_Sample_3.5 | ecosystem: Environmental > Terrestrial > Soil > Wetlands | place: USA: Florida... | reverse complement strand
TACTGGCTTGGCAGGCGGCCGCTAACGGTTTCCCTGGAAACTACCACTCATGATTGGTTCACAACGGACGAGTGCTTAAGAGTACTCCCAGCATCGGGGAATGAAACGGCGCGGGCATGGCCCCTACTGTCTTCATCGAAAGTCCGAAGGTTTAACTAGCATCAATCGCGAAACGTTTCGGAATCAGGGAACGACGAAATCCGTTCCGCAAATAGCGCATCGGAGACTGTCGCCGCTGGTTGTGTCGCGGACGGGATCAAGCACAGAACTCGCCTCTCTCTCAATCCAACAACGGGGACATCGGAAACTGTTCCCGATGTTTGGCTGGAAATCGAGAAGGCGTTTCGCTGCGAGCTTGGTCGCATTAAGCTGCGCATCAATCTCGATCTTGCGTTTTTCTATTCCGCGAAGCTCTGTTTGCAGCGCGGATGCACTGCGCAGCAGATCCTTGGCTATGCGTTCGGCTTCTTTGCTTAGAATTGTGTCAATGCTCATATAGTTTCACAAAATTACATGAGCTCAGGATCATCTCCGGAATAAACCTGCCGTGCGATGATCACGATATTGCAGGCCCGTCATTCAATCAACTCATCTGCGCGCTAGGCTGCCAGCGAGCCGACGCCTCATCATCACATCCAAACGCCGCGTAGAAAAACTAGAGCGATTGCAGCGACCACGATGCCAAGGAGGACCGAAGCAATTCTCTCCGGCCAAGTCTTAGCAGCTATTATTGCGATCGGATTGCGCATGATACTGCTCCATTCGCAATTCCCGCTTAACAGCGTACCCCAGGCACCAGGCGAAACAAACAGTCGCATATCGCCATATTGCATGGCCGCTCCGTTATGGCAGCGCGGCAATATGTGCTTCGATGTCGAAGAAGGTCATTTTAGAGGACTTTCAATGGCGGCGTCAGGTCCGTCTAACCTCCAATAGGGACAATCATCGCGACATCACTGCGCGTGCAGAAGATTAAATGCAGGCGCCAAATTGCGTCGATATCTATACGCATTCCGTGCGTGCAAAATTCAGAGATGAATCAAGACTACCAACGAAGATGGCGCTCATTTAGCGAAACCGAACTCCGGAGCGCTCGCCTTTTATCCAAGCTAGCATGCAATTACGTTCAATCCGCTCCGCAGGCACGACGAGCATGAAAAAGGGCGGAAGTGCGGATGCGTTATGTAGGCGCAATCGAGCGCCACTGATCGATACATCCTCTAGAATGCACTGGATAGTGCTGCCACCGGCGTGCGGTTGAATGGTGCCTCTCGCGTTCGATTTACGTCGTGGAAATCGACGGCGGTCGATGGCTTCTTCGATGGCATCCTTGACTGCGGCCAGCATCCTCAAAGTGTGCCGCTAAAATGCTACAACTTTGCTAATCCAGTCGGAACAATTGACGAGCCGGCTGCAAGCCCGCAAAAGTGCCGAAACCAGCCCAAATCAGTGCCTTAACGCGTGATCCATCTTTGCTTGAAATTGGCCGCTATTGATCGCATAAGGTCGCGCCGATGCGAGGAGGGGTCGTGGCAGCGCCAGCGGGAATCGATTTGGTGACGGGCGGGGCCGGGTTCATCGGCAGCCACCTGGTCGATCGCTTGCTGGCACAAGGTCGGTCGGTGCGTGCATTCGACAGCTTTGTCGTCGGCCGGCGGGCTAACCTCAAGCAACACAGCGAAAATCCGCGCTTTTCGGTGATCGAAGGCGACGTCGCCGACGGCGCCGCCGTGGCCGCGGCGATGGCCGGGGCGGAGCGGGTCTTCCACTTGGCGGCCCGTGCCGACATCGTGCCCTCGATTCAGGAGCCGGAGGCCTATTTCCGCGCCAACGTCGACGGCACGTTCTGCGTGCTGGAGGCCGCGCGCCGCCAGGGCGTCGAGCGCCTGGTCTACGTCGCGTCCTCGTCCTGCTACGGCATTCCGGAACTCTATCCGACCGCAGAAACCGCGCCGGCCGATCCGCGCTATCCCTATGCGTTAACCAAGTATCTGGGCGAGCAGCTGGTGATGCATTGGGCGAAGGTGTATCGCCTGCCTGCGGTCTCGCTGCGTTTCTTCAATGTCTACGGCCCCCGCGCGCGCACCAGCGGCACCTATGGCGCAGTATTCGGGGTGTTTCTGGCGCAGCTTTTGGCCGGCAAACCGCTGACCGTCGTCGGCGACGGCGAGCAGACGCGCGATTTTACCTTTGTATCCGACGTGGTCGATGCGTTGATCACCGCCGCCGGGAGTGACAAAATCGGCGAAATCTACAATGTCGGGAGTGGCCAGCCTGTCAGCGTGAACGAGCTTGTGAGGCTTTTGGGATCGCCGCCCACGGTGCGGATTCCGAAGCGCCCGGGAGAACCGGATTGCACCTGGGCCGATATTTCCAAGATCGAGCGCGAACTCGGCTGGCGACCGAAGGTTAGTTTCGCCGACGGCGTAAAGGTGATGCAACAGAACATCGACTATTGGCGCGACGCACCGGTGTGGACCGTATCGCGAATCGCCGAAGCGACCAGCGATTGGTTCCGCTTTCTCGATGCCGATCGAAATGACGTGAGGGGACAAAAATGGACTCAAGCGTCACAAAACTGATTCTTCAGCCGCCGCTCGGCCGGCAGTCGAGCCCGCGCGACAAGATTAGGACTCTGGCCGAGGTCGCAGCCGCGTGCGAGCAGAGCCGACGCGCCGGCCAGACCGTGGTCCAGGCCCACGGCACGTTCGATCTTTTGCACCTCGGCCATGTCCGCCACCTCGAAGCCGCCCGCAAGCTGGGCGACGTGCTGATCATCACGGTCACGGCCGACCGCTTCGTCAACAAGGGCCCCGGTCGTCCGGTGTTCAACGCCGAGCTGCGCGCCGAAATGCTGGCGACGCTGGAATATGTCGACTGGGTTGCGATCAACGACGCCGCCGATGCGGTGAGCGCCATCGAGCGCATCAGGCCGTCGATCTACGTCAAGGGCCAGGACTACCAGAACCCGCAGGGCGACATTACCGGCAAGATTTCGCTCGAGCGCGACGCCGTCGAGGCGCATGGCGGCCGCATCCATTTCACCGACGAGGTGACATTCTCGTCGAGCGAGCTGATCAACCGGCATCTCAACGTCTTCGAGCCGCACATCCGCGAGCATCTCGACACGCTGCGCCAGGACGGCGGCCTCGATCAGATCGTCGACCTGATCGAACGCGTCGCCGACTACCGCGTGCTGCTGGTCGGTGACGCCATCATCGACGAGTATCAGTATGTCTTGCCGATGCACAAGACGCCCAAGGAGAACATGATCGCGACGCGCTATCAGGATCGCGAGCTGTTCGCCGGCGGCGTGTTCGCTGCCGCCAACCATGTGGCGTCGTTCTGCAAGCACGTCGACGTCATCACCTGCGTCGGCGATTCCGAGACGCACGACGATCTGATCCGCCAGAGTCTGAAGCCGAACGTCGGCTTGCGGGCGTTCATCCGCGCCGGCGCCCCGACCACGCTGAAGCGGCGTTTCGTCGATCCCTCGTATATGCGCAAGCTGTTCGAGGTCTACTTCATGAATGACGAGCCGCTGATGCCGGACGTGCAGGGCGAGATCGACCGCGCCATCGCCGATCGCGCCGGCGACTACGACGTCGTCATCGCCGCCGACTTCGGTCACGGCCTGATCGCGACTTCGTCGATCGAGGCGCTGACGTCGAAATCGCGGTTCCTCGCCGTCAACACCCAGAGCAACAGCGCCAATCTCGGTTACAATCTCATCACCAAATACGGCCGCGCCGACTACATCTGCATCGATGCGCCGGAAGCGCGGCTCGCGGTCAGCGATCGGATCTCCAATGTCGGCGACATCGCGCGCCGGCTTGCGGAAAATCACATCGATTGCTCGAAGATCATCGTCACCCAGGGCAAGCACGGCTGCGTCACTTTCGAGGCCGGCGGCATCACCCATACCATCCCGGCCTTCGCCAAGAACGTGGTCGATACGGTGGGCGCCGGGGATGCGTTCCTGGCGGTGACGGCACCCCTGGTGGCGGCCGGCGCGCCGATGAACCGCGTCGGCTTCATCGGCAACGTCGTCGGTGCGCTGAAGGTCGAGATCGTCGGCCACCGCCGCTCGATCGAAAAGGCCGATCTCATCAAGGGCATCACCGGCCTACTCAAATAACCGGAGCTCACGACATGCAGGAATTGCTGGACCGGTGGATTGGCGCGTTGGCGAACGCCATGCGCGCGGCCGAGGTGACCGATCGCATGTCGAAGAAAATTTCGCTCGAGCAAGGCTGCCAGTGGGTGCGCAAGGTCGCGCACGAGGCGCATGACGCCGGCAACAAGATCATCTTTGTCGGCAATGGCGGCAGTGCCGGCATTGCCAGCCATCTCGCCATCGACTTTTCCAAGAACGGCGGCTTGCGGGCGCTCGCGTTCAACGACCCTTCGGCGCTGACCTGCCTCGGCAACGATCTCGGCTACGAGAACGTGTTCGCCAAGCAGCTCGAATTTCATGCCCGGCCCGGCGACGTGCTGGTCGCGATCTCCAGCTCCGGCCGCTCGGCCAATATCCTCAACGCGGTGAAGATGGCGCGCCAGCGCGACTGCAAGGTCGTGACCTATTCGGGCTTCAGCGAAAATAACGAGCTGCGGCGCACCGGTGACGTGAACTTCTATGTCCGCGGCCAGGACATGGAATACGGCTTCGTCGAAGTGGCGCATCTGGCGCTGTGCCACGCCGTGCTCGACATCGACATGGGCTGGGGAACAAAGTGGGGCAGCGGATTGGTGAAAAAGGCCGCGGCGCCGGCCGCGGAATAATAGGGACAGATCGGAAATAGTGATGGTTAATCGGTTCAAACGCGTCCTCGTGACCGGCGGCGCCGGCTATGTCGGTTCAAATCTCGTACCCAAGTTGCTGAATGCCGGTTATGAGGTCGCGGTTCTTGATCTCTATCTGTATGGCGACGTTTTTGCCGAACTGAACGGCAATACCAAGCTCACGCAAATCAGAGGCGATCTGCGCAACCCGGCCGATGTCGGCAAGGCGCTGGCCGGCTGCGATGCCGTGATCCATCTCGCCTGCATTTCCAACGATCCGTCGTTCGATCTTAATCCGGAGCTCGGCCGGTCGATCAATTACGACTGCTTCCGGCCGCTGGTGCAGGCCAGCAAGGACGCCGGCGTCAAGCGCTTCGTCTATGCGTCCTCGTCCTCGGTCTACGGCATCAAGGACGAGCCCGACGTCACCGAGGATCTGCCGCTCAAGCCGCTTACCGATTATTCGAAATACAAAGCAATGTGCGAGGACGTGCTCGAGGAGGAGCGCGAGCCGGGCTTCGTCGCCGTCACGCTGCGGCCTGCTACCGTGTGCGGATACGCGCCGCGGCTGCGTCTCGATCTCACCGTCAATATCCTCACCAATCACGCCATCAACAATGGCCGGATCACGGTGTTCGGCGGCGAGCAGCTGCGCCCGAACATCCACGTCGAGGACATGACCGACCTCTACCTCATGATGCTCGAGCAGCCGGACGAGGCGATCAACGGCAAGACCTGGAATGCCGGCTATCACAACCTCAAGGTCCGCACCATTGCCGACATGGTGCGCGAGGAGGTAGGACAAAGTGTCGACATCGTCGTCACGCCGACCGATGACCATCGCTCCTACCACGTGTCGTCGCAGAAGATCCGCCGCGATCTCGGCTTCGTCGCCGGTCGCACGGTCAAAGATGCCATTGTTGACTTGAAGGCGGCATTCTTGGCCGGCAAAGTGCCGAATTCCATGTCGGATCATCGCTACTACAATATCAAGCGGATGCAGGCGCTCAAACTTAGATGAACAAAGTAGAATTCCTGTCGCCTGACGTCGCTGCCGGCCGCAACCCGGTAAAGACGCACGAGCTGCGCGCGCCACCGAAAGCGGTAAAGATTCTACTCTGCGCCTGGGGCTACAGCTACGTCCGCCAGTTCCTTGAATACAGTCTGCCGACCATGCTCGCGCCGGGTAACATTCCGGCTGTTGCTTCAGCATTGCCAACCGAATTTGTCATTCTAACCAGCGTCGATGATGAACCTTTCATCAGCGAGCATCCGACTTTCAAGCAACTTGCGTCCGTCTGTCAGACGAAAATTCACGCTATTGATCATCTTATCACCGACGGCAATTACTCCACAACGATCACGCTCGCTTATACTGAAGCGGTGCGGGACGTGGGTGAAGCAATGATTGACACTTGTTTCTTGTTTCTCGTGTCGGATTACATCGTTGCTGATGGCTCGTTTGCGAATGTTCTCAAGCGCATGCAAGGAGGTACGAGTGCCGTGGTGGCCGGCAATATGCAGGTCACCCGCGAATCTGCGCTGCCGTGGCTGCAGGAGCGGTTGGTCGGTAACCGGCTTTCACTCTCGCTGAAGCCGCGGGAATTGATGCAATGGGCAATTAACAACCTGCATCCGCTGGTTCTCGCCAACATGGTCAATTTGCCATTCAGCCACAATACCGACACCAACCGGCTGTTCTGGCGGCTTGACGGCAACACCATACTCGGCCGCTTCTATCTCCTGCACATGCTGTGTATTCGCCCGGAGGTGACGGATTTCGTTGTCGGCTCGTCGTGCGATTATTCGTTTATTCCGGAGATGTGCCCGTCCGGTAACGTCGATGTCATCACCGATTCTGACGAATATCTCGTAATCGAAATGCAGGCCCGTCTGCATGAATCGAAATTCCTGCGGCCTGGCCCGATCGAGGTCTTGCCGCTGGCCAAGAGCTTGAACGAATGGACCACCGTGGTTCATCGCAATAATGCCAACCACTCGTTGTTTTTTCACGCCGACAAACTGCCTTCTGATAGCAATCGCACTACCGAAGAGGCTGATCAATTCATCGCCGATGTCGCACGGCATCTCCGCCATCGTCCGCAACCTCATCGCGGCCATCCTTATTGGCGCGGCGCGATGGCGGCTTTTCATGAAGTCGGCGGCCAAAGGCTGAGCGACGAAGAGTGGTTTTACGCGCTTGGCCTGCCGGAGGTCCCCAACAAGCTGACCAATTGGCTGGTGTGGCATTCCAAATTTGCCCTGATGGGTAGGCCGCCTCACGTATTGCCTTGGCATCCGGCCTGGCCGGATTTCGCTGTCGTGTTTCGCGAACTCGAGAGCTTCTTCACCGATCCGCAAACGCGGCTGTTGCTGCTGTCAAATGAGCCGACGGCCTTCAGCGTGGCGCTCGCCGATAGTGGGGAGCGAACACGGCGCCTGCGCTGCCGCCCATTCCTGAGAAATACAGCCGAACGGTATTCGCGGCTGCATGGTAAATTCGACCTTTGTCTGCTCGAACTCAGCGAAACCGACATGGAAGAAGGCGGCGAGCTAACAGATCGGATTGTGCCGCTCATGAAAAAGGGCGGGCGCATCATACTTTTCGTGCAGAACCGCCGTTCGGTCGATGACGCTGGACAGTTCGGTCACAGCGTCACCTTCCAAAGCTCGCGATTCATACGCTCGAGCGCCGTACCAATGGAAATCCATTATGTCCCGTCAAACGTCACCCGACGTTGGGGCCGTTCTGGCATGTCGAGGCTGCGGCGGCTGATGAACAAAGGCTTCTGGCTTACAGCGCCAATTACTGCTGTGGGGGCTGGTTTCTTCCTGTTGTGCTCCTTTGTTGGCAACGTGGATGCTTGGCGGTCAACTCGGCGGGTCGCGGGACGAGGCCACCTGTCGAGCTTCGTGATGCGCTTAATCGTCGATGCTCCTGAGATTGCCAAGTCGTCAAGCATTTACCGCCCCACAGGTGCGCGCGCTCGGGCCAGCGAGCTCTCGCTTGCCGATGCGGCGAGGCCGTCCGCGAACAAGACCCGAGAACCTCAATACAATCGTTGCGTTGAACTTCGCGACACCGTCGGACTTACCTCGCTCGGTTTGATGACCAACCAAGTTTGGTACGACGATCCGCGTCGCCTGACGTTTCTGCTCGCGCGCTATAAATTCGTCGCCAAGATGCTAGCGGGGTGTCATAACGTCGGTGAAGTCGGTTGCGGTGACGCCTTCGGCACGCGCGTTGTGTTGCAGGAAGTGTCGGATGTCACCGTCTACGATTTCGATCAGCTATTTATTCAGGATATTCGCGATCGCTTTGATGAGAAATGGCCGCTCAAGGCCGAGGTCCACGACATCGTTGCCGGTCCGCTACCGCGCAAACACGAAGCATTGTTCAGCCTTGACGTTATCGAGCACATTGCCCCGCACGAAGAGCACGACTATCTGACTAATCTGTGCGCGTCGCTCACGCCGAACGGAATGCTGATCATCGGCACGCCGTCTCTCGAATCACAGGCCTATGCCTCGCCGCCGAGCAAGGCGGGTCATGTCAATTGCAAAACTGCTGGCCAGCTCAAAGCTCTGCTTGAGCAATATTTCGATTATGTTTTCGTATTTTCAATGAATGATGAGGTTGTTCACACTGGATTTGCCGGTATGGCGCATTACTTGTTTGCTCTTTGCACCACGCCGAAATGGGAACCAAAGGAGTTCGCGAAGAGGTCAAGTGGCGAGACTCGTGAATTCGCAATTTGCGAAGCGCGTGATGGCCCAGGGTACTACGTGCGCGTGACCCACCCCAACACCGAGCCGGAGCGGATCGAAGGTTTTGCGACCATCGCTGAAGCGGCGCGATGGATCGGCATCCAGGCATTGAATTGGTCCAAAGCAGAGCGACCGGAGCTGTAAACTGCTGATTGAGGTGCTTGCAAGTTTGCCATGAGATCAGGTTTGCGGATCGGGATTGATTTCGACAACACGATCATCAGCTACGACGACGTGTTCTGCGCCACCGCAAAGCGCGTCGGTTTGATCGCGGCTGATTTCTCCGGCGGCAAGCAGGCGGTGCGCGACGCCATAAGGCTGTTGCCCGATGGCGAAATGTCCTGGCAGCGGCTGCAGGGCCAAGTCTATGGTAAGGGCATCGGCGAAGCGAAATTGATTGTTGGTGTCGATGCTTTTTTGCGCCGTGCGCAGTCCGAGGGCTGTACAGTCGCCATTGTGAGTCACAAGACTGAATACGGCCACTTCGACCCCGAGCGCGTCAACTTACGTGGGGCGGCGCTCGATTGGATGGCAGGGCAGAGGTTGTTCGACGGCGGTCACGGCATTGCACTGCAGAACGTCTACTTCGAGGGCACGCGCGCTGAGAAGCTGAGGCGCATTGCGGCGCTGTCTTTGACGCACTTCATCGACGATCTCGAGGAGGTGCTGACCGATCCGGATTTCCCGCCGCGGGTTGTGCGCATCCTGCTTGCGAGCGCGGCGCAGCGAGCGACGGGTCCCTATGTACGCTGCGCGACCTGGCGCGACATCGAGCGACGCGTGTTTGGCGGAGCGGGTCCTTGAGCACACAGAACGGCGCGCTGGCGCGGGCGATCGAGGTGGCACGCGCGCTGGTCGGCGGTCCCGTCGTGGTGGACCGCCTAGCCGCTGGCGGCCGTAACAGCCGCATCTGGCGGGTGACAAGTAGCGATCGCGCCTTCGCACTAAAACAATATCCGTCGCGCCAAGATGACTTACGGGACCGGCTGGCGACCGAGGTTGGCGCGCTGCGGCTGATGGAGCGTTATCGCATCGATACGGTGCCGCGGGTCTTGGGCATCGACGGCGAGCGCGGTTACGCGCTGTTGAGCTGGATCGAAGGCGGCGACGTAACCGACATTGGCGATGCCGATATCGATGCCGCGGTCGCCTTTCTCGCTGCGGTCCACGCGCTGCGCAGCACGCCGTGGGCCGTCGAACAGCCGCTGGCGGCCGAAGCCTGCCTCTCCGGGACCGAGATCGAACGGCAAATCATGGCGCGCCTGAAGCGGCTGCACGAGGCTGCCGCTGACGAGAGGGAACTTATTGATTTCATTGACAATTCCGTCGCAACGCGAGTTGCCGCCGAGGTTGCGCAAGCGCGCCGGACGATGGCGGCGGCCAGCCTTGCATTTGACGTCGAACTCCCGCAGGAATGGCGCAGCCTCGTTCCGTCCGATTTCGGCTTCCACAACAGTTTGCGACGGCGGGACGGATCGCTGGCGTTTGTGGATTTCGAGTACTTTGGCTGGGACGATCCCGTGAAACTTACCGCCGACATCGTGCTGCATCCCGGCCGGCCGTTGTTGCCTCCGCAACGGCGAAGGTTCCGTCAGGCCGCACAGCGGCTCTATGGCGCCGATTCGGCGTTCGGGACCCGATTGTCGGCCTACCTGCCGCTGTTCGGCTTGCGCTGGGTGCTCATCCTGCTCAACGAGTTCATCCCCGAGCGCTGGCAACGACGCGTAGGGGCCGGCGAGACCGGCAGCTGGCGCACGGTCAAGGCGCGGCAGCTTGCGCATGCGCAGGCCTTCCTCGCAGCGCTGCCGGGCAAGGTGGAGGACTAGGAATGGCAGGGGCTCAGGCCGCGCCGGTACTTAATCTCGCGACGCCGCCGCTCGACGAACGCTCCAAATATTTGCGGCGCCTCGTGGTGCGTACGCTGCACGGCGGTGAGCGCGGCCATGTCGGCTCCTCGATGTCGCTCGTCGAGATCATGCGCGTGCTCTACGACGACGTGCTGCGCTATCGCGCCGTCGAGCCGAAATGGCCGGGACGCGATCGCATGATCTTGAGCAAGGGCCACGGCTGCATCGCCCAATACGTCATGCTCGCCGACAAGGGCTTCTTTCCACTGGAGACGCTCGACACGTTCTGCCGCCGCGATTCCATCCTCGGCGGCCATCCCGAGGCCGCCAAGGTTCCCGGCGTCGAGGCTTCGACCGGCGCGCTCGGTCACGGCCTGTCCTATGGCGTCGGCATGGCGCTGGCGGCGCGCATCGAGAAGCGCGACACCCGCGTCATCATCGTCATGGGCGACGGCGAGATCAACGAAGGCTCGGTGTGGGAGGCCGCCTTGTGCGCCGGCAAGCACAAGCTTGCCAATCTCACCGCCGTCATCGACTACAACAAGATACAATCGGCCGGTCCGACGCGCGAGATTCAGGATCTCGAGCCGCTGCTCGACAAATGGCGCGCCTTCAACTTTGCCGCCGTCGACGTCGACGGCCACGATGTGGAGGCGCTGCGCGCGGCGTTCCGCCGCCTGCCGCTCGCAGCCGACCGGCCGAGCGCCATCATCTGTCATACCGTCAAGGGCAAGGGCATCGCGTTCGCCGAGAACGACGCCAACTGGCACCACAAATCGAAGATCGCCAACGACGTGGTGACCAAGCTGTACGCCGCTTTGGAGTAACGCATGCGCCAGACCTGCCTCAACATGGTCTATGACCTCGCCAAGCGCGACAAGCGCGTGCTGTTCATCGGCTCCGATTTGAGTCCGGGACTGCTGGCCGACATGAAGAAGGAGATGCCCGAGCGCTGGTACATGGAGGGCATCACCGAGGCCAACGTCATCGGCATGGCGGCGGGCTTCGCCATGGAAGGCTATGTGCCTTTCGTCAACACCATCGCGACCTTCATCACCCGCCGCTGCTACGAGCAGGTGGCGATCGATCTTTGCCTGCACGAATTGCCGGTGCGGCTGATCGGCAACGGCGGCGGCCTGGTTTATGCGCCGCTCGGCCCGACCCATCTCGCCATCGAGGACATCGCCATCATGCGCGCGTTGCCGAACATGACGGTGACCGCGGTGTGCGACGCCAAGGAGATGGTGCGGCTGATGAACGCCACGCTTGACTGGCCGAACCCGATCTACATCCGTCTCGCCAAGGGCGGCGACCCGGTGGTCAGCCGCGACGAGCACGGCTTTGCCATCGGCAAGGCGATCCCGATGCGGCGGGCGCGCTCGCGGCGCGCGGTGGTGCTGCTGGCGACCGGCGTCATGACCACCAATTGCCTTGCCGCCGCCGACCTGCTC
>Ga0335081_10016813_pt1 | contig 11849 bp, 4 predicted proteins | sample Lox_Sample_35_FD_206713 | JGI IMG/M metagenome (GOLD analysis project Ga0335081, IMG submission 206713) | Soil microbial communities from Loxahatchee National Wildlife Refuge, Florida, United States - Lox_Sample_3.5 | ecosystem: Environmental > Terrestrial > Soil > Wetlands | place: USA: Florida... | reverse complement strand
GTGCGCGTTTTAAAAAGTGCGGCGAGCACCGACCCACCACGCGTCTTCTTATCATTGAGGACGATCGCGACGCGGCCGACTACCTCGTGAAGGCGTTCCGCGAAGCCGGTCATATCGCGGAACATGCGGGCGACGGTGAGGAGGGTTTGCAGCTCGCGCTTGACGGCGACTACGAGGTGCTGATTGTCGATCGCATGTTGCCCAAGCGTGACGGTCTTTCTGTGATCGGGGCATTGCGCGCAAAATCCATTGAAACGCCGGTCCTGATACTGTCCGCGCTTGGTCAGGTTGACGATCGTGTCAAAGGATTGCGCACCGGCGGCGACGATTATCTGGCCAAGCCTTATGCATTTTCCGAGCTGTTGGCGCGGGTCGAAGCGCTCGGACGCCGGCGCGGCAGCCGCGGCGAGGAAACGGTCTATCGCGTCGCCGACCTGGAGTTGAACCGTCTATCGCACGAAGTGAGCCGCGCCGGACAGGAAGTGCAATTGCAGCCGCGCGAATTCCGTTTGCTCGAATATCTCATGCGGCACGCGGGACAAGTCGTTACCCGCACCATGTTACTTGAAAACGTCTGGGATTATCACTTTGATCCGCAGACGAACGTGATCGACGTGCACATTTCGCGTTTGCGATCTAAAATCGACAAAGGTTTCACGCAGCCGTTGCTGCATACCGTGCGCGGCGCGGGATACATGATTCGTGACGGGGCGCGGTAGACAAAAATCGATTCAGGAAGAGGGCCGGGGAATCCCAATGGGCGACAACGTAACAGCGGATACGAATTTAACCAGCGCCGCCCCCTTCATCTCAGCCCGGGATTTTTTGCTGCGACATCGGGAAGACTATGCTGTTGCCTCCCGTGACTTCGCATGGCCGAAGCTCGATCGGTTCAACTGGGCGCTCGATTACTTCGACGCAATGGCGCGGAACAACGTCCACCCGGCGTTGTGGCTCGTCGACGAGGAGGGCGGCGAGGTCAAGCTGTCCTTCGCGGCTTTAAGCGAGCGCTCGAACCGGGTTGCGAACGCGCTGCGCGGGCTCGGGGTGCGCCGCGGCGATCGCATCCTCGTCATGCTCGGTAATGTCGCGCCGCTGTGGGAATGCATGCTGGCGGCGATGAAGCTCGGCGCCGTGATCGTCCCGGCGACCACGTTGTTGACGCCGGCCGATCTCAACGACCGATTTGCGCGCGGCCGGGTTCGACACGTGATTACCAGCACGGAAGCTGCGGCAAAGTTCGCTGAAATGCCAGGCGATTACACGGGCATCGTGGTCGGTGCCGAGGCGGCCGGCTGGGTTCCGTTTGAAAAGGCTTACACCGCTTCGGCGCGTTTCACTCCCGACGGCGAAACTCACGTTCAGGATCCGCTCCTGCTCTATTTCACTTCCGGTACGACGGCCAAGCCCAAGCTGGTGCTGCACAGCTATCAAAGCTATCCCGTCGGCCATCTTTCGACGATGTATTGGCTGGGATTGCGTCCCGGCGACCTGCATCTCAACATTTCTTCGCCTGGCTGGGCCAAGCATGCCTGGAGCTGTTTCTTCGCGCCGTGGAATGCGCAAGCGGCGGTTTTTGTTTTTAATCAGCGCCGTTTCAACGCGCGCGGACTGCTCGATGCGATCGTGCGCTGCGGCGTCACCACATTTTGCGCCCCGCCTACGGTTTGGCGAATGTTGATTCAGGAGGATCTCACGGCCTGGCCAGTCCGCATCAGGGAGCTCATCAGCGCCGGCGAGCCGCTCAATCCCGAGGTGATCGAACGCGTCAAGAGTGCCTGGGGTATCACCATCCGCGATGGCTATGGACAGACCGAGACGACAGCCTTGGTTGGAAACAGCCCGGGGCAAAAGGTGAAAGCCGGCTCGATGGGCCGGCCCATGCCGGGATACCACGTCGCGCTTCTTGATTTGGACGGCGCGCCCGTCAAGGAAGGTGAGATCTGCCTGACCCTGCAACCGCGGCCGACCGGGCTCATGCAAGGCTATCAGGGGCAGGACGGCAATTCCGTTCCCTCGCGCGTGCATGAGGACGCGGTCTATCGCACCGGCGACGTTGCCGCGGTGGATGACGACGGATACCTGACCTATATCGGCCGCGCCGATGATGTTTTCAAATCGTCCGATTATCGGATCAGCCCATTCGAGCTCGAAAGTGTTTTGATCGAACACCCTGCCGTCGCCGAAGCCGCAGTGGTGCCGTCACCCGATCCGATGAGGCTTGCGGTACCGAAGGCATTTCTTGCGCTCGCCCCCGGCCATGCGCCGGATAGGGCCACCGCCTTGTCGATTTTCCGTCACTGCCGCGCGACCCTGGCCCCGTTTAAGCGCGTGCGCCGGCTCGAATTTGCCGAATTGCCGAAAACGATTTCCGGCAAGATTCGCCGCGTGGAGTTGCGCCGCGCCGAGGCCGTGGGCCAGCAGAGCGGCAAGCGAGCATCGCTCGAGTTCTGGGAAGACGATTTTTCAGAAACCGAGATCAAATAACGTGACCGCGCTCGGCAAACTTCTCCGTACCACTGCGTTCAAGCTGACGCTCGTTTATCTCGGAATTTTTGTTTTGTTCGCAGCGTCGCTGCTTGCCTACTTTGCACTCAACACGCGCCGGCTCATTACCGAGCAGATTACGGCGACGGTGAACGGCGAGGTGAACGGACTGTCGGAGCAGTACGGACAAGGCGGGCTACGGCGGCTGGTAACCGTGGTCGATGTGCGTTCACGCCGTCCAGGCTCGAGCCTGTATTTGGTCACAACGCCGAGCGGCGAAGGTCTCGCCGGCAATGTCGGCTCTCTGGAGCCCGGCGTTCTCGATCGTCCGGGCTGGCTTGAAACTAACTATCATCGGCTGGAATCGCCCGAAGGCGCCGAACATCGGGCGCTGGTCCGCGTGGTGCAGCTCCCGGGCGGGTTTCATCTCTTGGTCGGCCGCGATCTTGATGAGCGCGAACGCCTGTTCGGCATTGTCGTCAATGCCGGTCAGTGGTCGATCGCATTGGTGATCGTGCTCGGCTTGCTCGGCGGATTTTTTGTCAGCCGCCGTGTGCTCAGCCGGATCGACGCTATGACTGGGACCGCGCAGACGATCATGGCCGGCGACCTTTCCGGCCGCCTGCCGGTCGCCGGTACCGGCGATGAACTCGACCGGCTCGCTGACAACGTCAACGCGATGCTTGAGCGAATCGAAGCATTGATGCGCGGGCTGAAGGAGGTCTCAGACAACATCGCACACGACCTCAAGACGCCGTTGACCCGGCTGCGCAATCGCTGCGAGCAAGCCCTGCGCGGCGCCACGGGTGAGGCGAGCTATCGCGCTGCGCTGGAATCCACCATCGCCGAATCCGACGACCTCATTCGGACCTTCGACGCACTTTTGATGATTGCGCGCGCCGAATCCGGGCAGGCGCGCGAGAACATGACCGAATTCGACGCCTCGGAAATCGCCCGCGACGTCGGTGAGCTTTACGAGCCGGTTGCGGACGAGAAGGGGATTGCGCTCAAGATCGATGCTCCCTCGGCGGCGCCGGTGCGCGGCAATCGCGAGCTGGTCAGTCAGGCCTTAGCCAATCTCATCGACAATGCGATCAAATATGCCGGGCCGAACGGCAAGGTCAACGGCGTTGCTGCCGAGATCGTGGTCAAGGCCGGCGATGATGGCGAGCGCATCACGCTCAGCGTTGCCGATCGCGGGCCCGGCATTCCCGACGCCGACCGCGGCCGCGTGGTGGAGCGCTTCGTCCGCCTCGAGCAAAGCCGCTCCGAACCCGGCTCGGGCCTCGGACTTAGCCTGGCTTCTGCGGTGGCCCGCCTTCACGGCGGTGAGCTCAAACTTGAAGATAATCATCCCGGATTGCGAACGACCATCGCTTTGCCGCGGGCAGGTCCGGGCGCCATCGCGGGCCGGGGATGAAGCGCCGCGCGGCCGCTAAGCGGCCAAGGCAGACACGCAATCGGGCGGAATTGGTTTACCGCTTTGGCGCGATGCTGCCGAAGCCGACGGCGGAGGCCTCCGCGCGCCTTGCGGCTTGGCTTGCGGTCGTGCGGCCCAAATCTGTCGGCAATTCGCTTGCGATCCTGCTGCGCCGCAATCCGGCTTTGGCGCGCGTTCTCGGCGGAATCACGGAGGCCGCGCCGTATCTCTGGAACGCGGTCGAGGCAAAACCTGCGCGTCTCCTGCGCTTGCTCGGCACCGATCCCGCCCACAGTCTCGCTGCACTCGTTCAAAAAACTGAAGTCGCTGCCGCCGGCGCGCGATCGCAGTCTGAGCTGATGCGAATCCTCCGCGAATTCAAGCTCGAAGCCGCGCTGTTGATCGCGCTGGCGGATATCGGCGGCGTGTGGGCGCTGCCTCGGATTACCGAGGCCCTCACGCGCGTGGCCGATATCGCTGTGCTGTTCACTGCCGATCATTTGCTTAAGGACGCCGTGCGGCAAAAAAAGATCAAGTCCGCTGACCGGAATAATCCTCGGTCCGGCTGCGGCTACATCGTGCTCGCAATGGGCAAAATGGGAGCCGGCGAGCTCAATTTTTCGAGCGACATTGATCTCATGGTTTTTTTCGACGCCGGTGTCAGTCTTGCGGACGATATCGAACTGGCGCCGTTCTTCGTTGGCTTGACACGCGATCTGATTAAAATCCTGCAAACGCGTACCTCCGATGGATACGTATTCCGCGTCGATTTGCGATTGCGGCCTGACCCATCGTCGACCCAGATCGCAATTTCGACCGCTGCTGCGCTCGACTATTACGAAAGCCGCGGCCAGAACTGGGAGCGCGCGGCGCTGATCAAGGCGCGAGCTTGCGCCGGCGATATCGCCCTCGGCGAACAATTTCTCCGCGATCTCTCGCCATTCATCTGGCGCAAATATCTCGATTACGCCGCGATTGCGGATGTCCATGAAATGAAGCGGCAGATCCATGCCTATCGTGGTCATGGCGAGATTGCCGTCGAGGGCCACAACATAAAACTTGGACGGGGTGGCATCCGCGAAATCGAATTTTTTGTCCAAACCCAGCAGCTGATCGCCGGCGGACGGCATACGGAATTGCGCGACCGCGGTACCCTGGTCACGCTCTCGGCGCTGACGGCCGACGGCTGGATCGATGAGCAGGCGCGCGACGAGCTCGCGGCTGCTTACGGTTTTCTACGCACCGTCGAGCATCGCCTGCAGATGATGGCCGACGAGCAGACCCATACGCTTCCCGCCACTGCCGAGGCGCTTGAGGTTTTCGCGCGCTTTCTCGGGTACTCGTCGCGCGACGAATTCGCCGATGTGCTGGTCGGGCATTTACGCAAGGTCGAACGGCACTATGTCAGGCTGTTCGAACGCGCCCCTGCATTGCTGGCGCAGCAGCAGAAGCTTTCGTTCGAACCATTCGAACGCGATGGCGAACTATTCGAACGATTGACACAAATGGGCTTTCGTCGCGCGCCGGAAATCGCCGATGCCGTGCGAAATTGGCAAAGCGGAGCGTATCGTGCTGTCCGCGGCGAGCAGGCCCGAGAAAACCTGGTCAAGCTCACACCGGTTATTCTCGATCAATTGTCGCGCGCAGAAAATCCCGATGCGAGCTTTGTGGCGTTCGACCGGTTTCTGGCCGGATTACGCGCAGGCGGCCGCCTGTTCTCTCTGTTGCGGCAAAACCCGGAATTGGTCCGCTTCATTGCGCTTATTATCGGGGCGGCGCCGCGGCTGGCCGATATCCTCGCGCGTCACCCGCATTTCATCGATTCCCTAGTCGATCCCGGATTCTTCGGCGCGCTGCCCGACGAGGCGCGATTGCGCGAGCACCTCGAGCGGTCTCTTGCGGATACGTACGGCTTCGAGGCCCTGCTCGACGCCATCCGCCTGTTCGGGCAGGAGCATATGTTCCTCATCGGCGCGCGCATCATTTCCGGGTCGTTGTCGGCTCAGCAAGCCGGCGAGACATTCGCCCGGCTTGCCGATGTTCTCCTTGACGCGGTGCACCGCTGGGTGCAGGCCGAATTTGCCAAGACGCATGGCTATATCAGCGGCGGAGAAAGCGCAGTGCTCGCGCTTGGTCGGCTTGGCGCCCGCGAAATGACTGCAAGTTCCGACCTCGATCTCATTGTGGTCTACGATTTTGACCAGGAGCATCCGCAATCCGACGGCAAACGTCCGCTCCACGGCAGCCAATACTTCGCCCGCTTGACGCAGCGCATGATTGGCGCGCTGACCGCTCAAACCAATTACGGCGTGCTTTATCCGGTTGACATGCGGTTACGCCCGTCGGGCCGGTCCGGTCCGGTCGCCACTCAGATCGATGGTTTTAAGCACTATCAGGAGCACGAAGCGTGGACGTGGGAGCATATGGCGCTTACTCGCGCGCGCGTTGTGTCCGGAACGCCGGATTTTTCCGCCAGAGTCGAAGCGGTCATTCGTGAGGTTCTGTGCCAGCCAAGAGATGTGCCCGCAATTGCCGGAGATGTTGTCGACATGCGCGGCGCTATCGCCAAGGAGAAAGGCGACGCCGATACCTGGGATCTCAAATATGCCGCCGGAGGCCTGATCGACGTCGAATTCATCGCGCAATATCTGCAACTGGTGCATGCGGCGGGACTCCCGGAGATATTGGACACGTCCACCGCGCAAACATTGGCAAAGGCCGAGCGGCTCGGCGTCCTCGCGCCACAGGATGCCGCCGTGTTGCGGCCGGCGGTGCGATTATTTCACGATCTGACGCAAATTCTCCGGCTCTGCCTGCCTGCGAGCTTCGACCCACAAACCGCGAGTGCCGGCATATTGGCGCTACTCGCGCGCGCCGCCGATCTGCCGGATTTTCCGACGCTTTCGGCACATCTAACGGAAACTCAGCGTGCGGTACGCGCGTCCTTCATCAGGATTCTGGGCGGGGCGCCGTGATGCTCCTTGCGGAGCGAACTGAAGCTTAGTTCAAGCCGCGGCTTCGATGCGCTCGATCGGCATGGCTGCGAGCGCGTTGGCGGGCAGCCGCACCATGACCAAAGTGCCTCGGCCAAGCCGTGAACGAATGCGCATTCCGCCGCCGTGTAGCTCAACAAGCGACTTCGCGATTGCAAGCCCAAGGCCGGAGCCCTGGTGGCGTTTGGTCAGCTGACTTTCAACCTGCTCGAACGGCCGCCCGAGCTTTTGCAGCGCTTGGCGGGGTATGCCGATTCCATTGTCTTTAATGCCGATGATCACCGCCCCGCCGCGCAAACGCCCTTGCACAGTCACGGCGCCTCCGTCCGGCGTGAATTTTACGGCATTGGAAAGGAGATTGAGCGCGATCTGCTTGAGCGCACGGCGGTCGGCGTTGAGATGGATTCCCGCTTCGACCTCGGCTTTGATGGCGAGCCGTTTTTCGCTGGCGCGGGTCGACACCACGCGAATGCAGTCGGCAAGCAACGAATCAAGCTCGACCGCCTCGAGCGACAGCCGTATTCCGCCGGCTTCGATCTTCGACATGTCGAGGATGTCGTTGATGACGTCGAGCAGATACTCACCGCTTTCGCGGATGTCGCGCGAATATTCAATATATTTCTCGGCGCCGAGCGGACCGAACATTCCTGATTCCATGATCTCGGAAAAGCCGATGATCGCGTTAAGCGGCGTGCGCAATTCATGGCTCATATTGGCCAGGAATTTCGACTTGGCCGCATTGGCTTCCTCGGCTCGGGTTTTCTCCTCGGCATATTTCTCGGCGAGATCGGCAAGTTCGGCGGTCTGCCGCTCCAGCGCTTGCTGGGACTTGCGCAAATCGACAATGGTCGCGCGCTGACGCTTTTCACCCTCGATCAGTCTCTGCTCGTGCTGCTTGATCTTGGTGATATCGGTTCCGACCGAGACATAGCCGCCATCTTTGGTGCGACGTTCGCTGATATGCATCCAGCGTTCGTCCTCGAGTTGCGCCTCGAATGTGCGGGCGCCGCGCGGCTCGCTATCATGGGCGACTGTGGCGCGGATCAGTGGCTTTCTGCCGGTTGCCACGATGGTTTCGTAGGAGGTCCCCGCCACCACCGCTTCGTCGGGCAGCTGGTGCAATTCCTGGAAATTGGAGTTGCAAAGCACGAGCCGGTTTTCCGCATCCCACAGCACAAAGGCTTCCGGTATGGTTTCGATGGCGTCACGCAAGCGCAAATCGGCTGCCATCGTGCGTTCAATCAGATTCTTCTGTTCGGTGATGTCGACGGCGATGCCGATGAGGTGAGGGCCGGCTTCGCCTTCTTGGCGCGTCAACTCGCAGCGCACGCGCAGCCACAGCCATCGGCCTTGGGCATGGCGCATGCGGAACGCGTGATCGATGGATTGCAATTTGCCATCGGCCAATTGCGTCGCCAGCTCATAAAGGTCGATGTCGTCCTTGTGCACCAGCGCATCGATTTCACCGAATGTCAGAAGTTCGTCCTTCTGCGGCAGGCCCAACATTTCGTACATCGAGTACGTCCAGAACACGCGGCCGCGCGCCAGATCCCAATCCCACAGCCCGCAGCGTCCGCGGTTGAGGGCGGTATCAACGCGGCCGCGGACCGTGTCGTTGATGATGTCGGCCTCGCGAGCGCGCGTGGCCTGCCAATGGAACGCGAAACCGAGGATCAGCACCACGAAACCCGTGGTTGCCAATAATGTGATGGTCAGGGCGGTAATCGAACGCCAATTCGCGAGCGCATCGTCCTGACTTTGGACGACGGCAAGCAACCCGATCGGATTTTTTAGCGCCCGAACGGCCGCGTAAGCGGCCTGGCCATCGCCAAGCGCGATTTCGCGGGTTCCGGCATCGGCGGCGAACGTGGTAAGCGGTTGCAGCGGACCGAGTATATCGAGAAGCGATCGTCCCGCGATTGCCGGAGCATTCGGCAAGCTGGCGACGATATTGCCGTCAGCGTCCGCCACCAGCACGCGCCGCCCGTTGCCTGCCGCCCAATCGGGCAGTGACGCCGCCAACGCGTCGGAGGTGCGCGGCCAGGGCGAGCGGCCGTCGCGGCCCCGCCGATCAAAAACTGTGGCGAAATGATCGGCCAGCGCGGCGACGCTTTGTTTTGCCTCGAACACCGCTTGTCGGCGATGCTCCAGCACCTGCACCGCGGCGCCGATGCACACCGTCACCATGAATGCAATAATGAGAACCGGAACGGCCCGCCGCAACAGCGGCTCTGCACTCAAGAGGCGCCGATAGGCCGGATTGGCAATTGATTCCGCCAACCCTTTGATCGAATCGGAACGTAGAGACGCACTCGCCGTATCGGCGCGCGCCATCGCCTGCCTCCGTTCGGATTATTGCCTCGACCCCGGTTCGGAGACTGTGCCGCTCTCCCCGAATCGTTATCAATAGAATCGATGCGCGCTGATTTGTCGAGAGTCCCGAGTCAATATTTTTTTAAGAAATGTCCAAGCATTTTTGCACTGCGAAATCAAATCTGCGCATGAGCTCTAGCGTCTTTCATGTGTCGCCGCGCATGATGACGACTCAAAACTGAGTCAAATCAACGGGCTGGGTGATTTTAATTGTCGGCAAGCGTGCGCGCGACGATGTCATGGACGTCGGGTGACAGCGCCGGCATCGCAGCAACGCGGCGCAGCGTCGCTTCGGCCCGTTCGCGTCGTTGTGATTCCAGCGCGCGCCAGGAACGGAATGCGCTCATCAGGCGCGCGGCGACTTGCGGGTTCTTCGCGTCGAGCTCAAGCACGAAATCGGCGACGAAATCATAGCCGGCGCCGTCGTGGCGGTTGAACTGGGTATGGTTGGCTTGCGCAAAGGCTCCGATCAACGCACGGATGCGATTGGGATTGGCGGCCGAGAAGGCTGGATGCTGCGTCAAGGCGCGGACGCGATCGAGTGTTGTCGGCTCCGGGATGACCGCTTGCAGCGCAAACCACTTATCGATAACCAGCGGGTCTTCCGCGTAACGCGTGTAGAAATCGTCGAACGCGGCCGTGCGTTCGGGACGATTATGGACCGCGAGCGTTTCCAGCGCCGCCATGCGGTCGGTCATATTGTCGGCATGGCGATATTGATCGAAAGCACGCGCCATGGCGACATCGCCTTCGGTCAGCGCCAGAAGGTCGAGACAGGCGTTCTTCAGCGCACGACGTCCGGCGCTCCGTGCATCCGGGCGATAGGCGTCGGCGCTCGTCATCCGCGCGTAGATTTCCGCGAGCCTCGCGTCATGCTGCCGGCCAATCGCCGCGCGCAGTTTTCGCCGTGCAGCATAGACCGCATCGGGGTCCACGTCGGAGCCGATTTCGCGGGCAATATCGGCCTCGCTAGGAGGTGACAGCGTCAAGGCAATGAAGGCAGGCTCGAGTACGGTATCCTTGAGAATCGCGCCGAGCGCATCCATTAATCCTTGGTCGAGGCGCGGCGCGCCGCCCGATCGCACGATGGCGACATTGCTCTTGAGCAGCGTCATCGCCAAAGTCTGCACCGCCTGCCATCGGTTGAATGGGTCGCGGTCATGGGCGGCCAGGAAGCGCAGCTCACTGGCCTCGATCGGAACGGTCAGCTTGATCGGCGCCGAGAAGCCGCGATTGAGTGAGAGCGCCGGTCGTTCGGGCAGATCGCCGAACACAAACGATTGGCTCGGCTCCGTAAGTTCGATTACGCCGCGCGGGAGCGGCCGGCCGTCAAGCAGCAGCGGCAGATCATCACCGTTGCGCCCGACCAGACCGAGCGCAAGCGGAACGATCATCGGCGCCTTGTTCGGCTGTCCCGGCGTCGGCGGCACGATCTGCGCGACGTCGAGCCGCAGACAGCGCGCCGCGGCATCGTAATGCGGCGCCACCTTGATATCTGGCGTGCCGGCTTGCGAATACCAGCGCATGAACTGGTTCATGTCGCGGCCGCTGACGTCGGCAAAACACTGTACGAACTGCTCGACCGTCGCCGCTTGGCCGTCATGGCGCGAGAAGTAGAGGTCCATGCCGGCGCGGAAGACTTGTGCGCCGAGCATGGTCTTGATCATGCGCACCACTTCGGCGCCCTTCTGGTAGACGGTCGCGGTATAGAAATTATTGATCTCGTGATAGAGCGTGGGCCGCACCGGATGTGCCAGCGGCCCCGCATCCTCGATGAACTGAGATGCACGCAGCTCGCGCACATCGCTGATGCGCTCGACCGCACGCGAGCGCTGGTCGGCGGTGAATTCCTGGTCGCGGAAGACGGTTAAGCCCTCCTTCAAACAAAGCTGAAACCAGTCACGGCAAGTAATGCGATCGCCTGTCCAATTGTGAAAATATTCGTGGGCGATCACGGCTTCGATGCCGGCGTAATCGCCATCGGTCGCGGTAGCAGGCGAGGCGAGTACATATTTGTCGTTGAAGACGTTGAGTCCCTTATTTTCCATCGCGCCCATATTGAAGGCGGAGACGGCAACGATCATGAAAATATCGAGATCGTATTCCCGCCCGAACGCGACCTCGTCCCAATGCATGGCGCGCTTGAGGCTGTCCATCGCGTAAGTGCACCGGTCTTCTTTGCCGGGCTCGACGTAAATGGCGAGTGTGACGTTGCGCCCGGACATTGTGGTGAAGCTGTCCTTGACGCAGCCGAGATTGCCGCCGACCAGCGCGAACAGATATGACGGTTTCGGAAACGGATCGTGCCAAACGGCGAAATGCCGCGACGTGCCCGCTATATCGCCGTGTGCGACGAGATTGCCGTTCGCTAGAAGTGTGCCGGCCTCTTTTTTCTCCGCTTCGATCCGTGTCGTGTATATGGCCATGACGTCGGGACGATCGAGGAAGTAGGTAATCCGGCGAAATCCTTCAGCCTCGCATTGCGTGCAATAAGTCAATCCCGCGCGGTACAGGCCCATCAGCTTGGTATTGTTGGTCGGATCGAGAACGGTCTCGATCTCGAGCTCGAACGGCCG
>Ga0335081_10016812_pt1 | contig 11849 bp, 8 predicted proteins | sample Lox_Sample_35_FD_206713 | JGI IMG/M metagenome (GOLD analysis project Ga0335081, IMG submission 206713) | Soil microbial communities from Loxahatchee National Wildlife Refuge, Florida, United States - Lox_Sample_3.5 | ecosystem: Environmental > Terrestrial > Soil > Wetlands | place: USA: Florida... | reverse complement strand
CGGACGAACCCGCCGCCACCCTGAGCCCGCTCGCCGACCAGATCGCCGGGAACGTCCAGCTGTTCCTGGACGGCATCGAACGGCTGGCGGCCGGTGACGGCGGTGACGAGGCGGTGCCGCTGCTGCTGCTCGAAGTATCGCAGATCCTGCTGGCCGGGGCGCAGCTCGGTGCCACCACGGACGTGATCCTGGCCGGCAACCTTGAACCCGAGGTGGGGGACGACCCGGACCTGGACGCGCTCCGGGTCGGCCTGGCCCGGCAGCTCCCGGACTGTGACGACTATGCGGAACTGTTCGATCCGTACGCGGACACCCAGGGCACGCCGTTCCGGCTGTCCGACGACATCGCCGCCGTGGCGGCTGACCTTATCCACGGGCTGAAGCACTACCGGGCCGACAGCAAGCTGGAGGCCCTCTGGTGGTGGCAGTATTCGTACTTCAACCACTGGGGAACCCACGCCGGGGCCGCCCTGCGCGCGCTGCACGCGGTGGTCGCGCACGCCCGCCTGGACGTCGCCGAGGAGCAGACCGTCCTTTAGCCGGCCGGTAATGGATGGCAGGCGCCGCGCGGAGCGCGGATAAACTCTGGGCGTCCCCCCGCCAGCAACCTTGGAGGAGCGTGCCGCACGTGGCCCTGGTGGTGCAGAAGTACGGCGGCTCGTCGGTGGCCGACGCGGACGGTATCAAGCGGGTAGCGCAGCGGATCGTCTCGACGCGCAAGGCCGGCGACCGGGTCGTGGTGGTGGTCTCCGCGATGGGGGACTCAACGGACGAGCTGATCGACCTGGCGAACCAGGTCAGCCCGCTGCCGCCGCCGCGTGAGCTCGACATGCTGCTCACCGCCGGCGAGCGGATCTCGATGGCGCTGCTGGCGATGGCGATCGCCAACCTCGGCCTGGAGGCCCAGTCGTTCACCGGTTCCCAGGCCGGTGTCATCACCGACTCGGCACACGGCAAGGCGCGCATCATCGACGTAACACCGGGCCGCATCGCCACCGCACTCGACGGCGGGGCGATCCCGATCGTCGCCGGCTTCCAGGGGGTGTCACAGACCAGCAAGGACATCACCACCCTGGGCCGGGGCGGCTCGGACACCACGGCAGTGGCCCTCGCCGCGTCGCTGGACGCGGACGTGTGCGAGATCTACACCGACGTGGACGGCGTCTTCACCGCCGACCCCCGGATCGTCCGGGCCGCGCGGAAGATCCCCCGGCTCAGCTACGAGGAAATGCTCGAGATGGCCGCGTGCGGGTCCAAGGTGCTGCATCTGCGTTGCGTGGAGTACGCCCGGCGGTATGACCTGCCGATCCATGTCCGCTCCTCGTTCAGCAACAAGGTCGGGAGCTGGGTCAGCGGCCACGCCGGCCACAAGACGGATTCGGGCATCATGAGCACGGCGCTGGCCGGCGCCGGGGAAGAGGCGGAGGGTTCCGAGGTGGAGCAGGCGATTATCTCTGGCGTCGCGCACGACCGGAGTGAGGCGAAGATCACCGTCGTCGGCGTGCCGGACCGGATCGGCGAGGCGGCCACGATCTTCCGGGCCATCGCGGACGCCGGCATCAACATTGACATGATCGTGCAGAACGTCTCCGCCGTGGCCACCGGCCGGACGGACATCTCCTTCACGCTGCCCCGCGACGACGGCCAGACCGCCATGACCGCGCTGCGTCAGTTGAACGAGCAGATCGGCTTCGAATCCCTGCTCTACGACGACCGGATCGGCAAGGTCTCGCTGATCGGGGCGGGTATGCGCTCCCACCCGGGGGTTACCGCCACGTTCTTCGGCGCACTGGCCGCGGCCGGGGTGAACATCGAGATGATCTCGACGTCGGAGATCCGGATATCGGTGGTCGTGAACCAGAAGGACGTGGACGAGGCGGTCAACGCCACGCACAAGGCGTTCGATCTGGACGCCCGCGACGTCGAGGCGGTCGTGTACGGGGGGACGGGACGATGACCAGCAAGCCAGCCCTGGCCGTTGTCGGCGCGACCGGAGCCGTCGGCACGGTGATGCTCGACCTGCTCTCGACCCGCCGGGACGTTTGGGGCGAGATCCGGCTGATCGCCTCGCCGCGGTCGGCCGGGCGCACGCTGCGCGTGCGGGGCCAGGCCACCGAGGTCGTCGCGCTGTCGGCGGAGGCCTTCGACGGCATCGACGTGGCCATGTTCGACGTTCCCGACGAGGTCTCCGCGCAGTGGGCTCCGATGGCGGCCGCCCGCGGCGCGGTAGCCGTCGACAACTCCGGGTCGTTCCGGATGGACCCGGATGTCCCGCTCGTGGTCCCCGAGGTCAACCCCGCGGACGCGGCCAGGCGGCCGAAAGGCATCATCGCGAACCCGAACTGCACCACGCTGTCGCTCATCGTCGCGATGGCCGCGCTGCACCGGGAGTTCGGCCTGCGCGAGATGGTCGTCGCGTCCTATCAGGCCGCCTCCGGGGCCGGCCAGGCCGGGATCGACACGCTGTACGCGCAGCTGGCCACGGTCGGCGGAAGGCGGGCGCTCGGCCAGCGCGCCGGTGACGTCCGTGGCGCCGTCGGCGACCTCGGCCCGTTTCCCGCGCCGCTCGCCCTGAACGTGGTCCCGTGGGCCGGATCGGTCAAGGATGCCGGCTGGTCGTCGGAGGAGCTGAAGATCCGCAACGAGTCCCGCAAGATCCTCGGCCTGCCGGATCTGCGCGTCACGGCGACCTGCGTCCGGGTGCCGGTCATGACCACGCACTCGGTCGCGGTGCACGCGGTCTTCGACCGTGAGGCCGGGCGCTCCGCCGCCCAGCGGGTGCTGCGGGAAGCTCCCGGCGTGGTCCTCACCGACGATCCGGAACGCGGTGAGTTCCCGACCCCGGCCGACGCGGTGGGCACCGATCCGACCTGGGTGGGACGCGTGCGCCAGTCGCTGGACGAGCCGTGCGCGCTGGACCTGTTCGTCTGCGGCGACAACCTGCGCAAGGGCGCGGCACTGAACACCGCGCAGATAGCCGAGCTGGTTGCCGCGGAACTGATCTCGGCCGCCGCGGTTTAGCCTGGCCGGCCGCTGGCGGGGCGGTGTCCCCGGCACCTTGCCGCGTTCCCGGGCGATTGCCTGTTCGCCGGAATCTGCCGGATCGGTGCCTGTATAACGGTGTGGGCGGAGGATGCGGCGAAGGAGGAGCGTGTCCCCATATCCGCGTTCGTGCGCGGTACGCGTGAGCCCAACCGGACATATCCCGGGACGGGGCGGGCACCGGAATCAGGGGCGGTCGCTTCGCCGGCGGCCGGGCCGGGCAAGCCCGCCTGCCGTCTGCCCCGCCGGTCGGCCGGAACCGCCTGTGAGGAGTATAACCGTGGCCGCTCAGGGACCCGCCGCCCTCCGGGCCGCCGGTCCCGCGGCGCAGGAGCCGCGAGATGCCCGGCTGCGGCCGCGCCCGCAGAACGGGCGAAAGCCATTTCACAGGAATTTAATACATTGATTCGTGCCCAAGCTGTGACCAAACCTGCTACGGTATCGATCCGGCCGACAAAACCGCGATAACAGGGCTTTCCCGCTTCGCCAGCAACGCATGAATCGTATGCCGCACTCAGATCTCTCCGGATCCTCGCGATCCAGAGGAGGTATGTCGTGACAACGACCCGCACCCGCTCGCGTGGCCACACGGGCTCCCGTGCCTCGGCCGCCCGGGAGGGCCTGGATCGCCTGCCGATGATCATCGCGGTGTCGGGAACAGTCGCGATCCTGGCCGTCTTCGGCGCCTTCGCCACGCCGGCGGGGCGTACCGTGGTCGCTGCCTCGGACCATTTCATGCTGAAGTACGCAGGCGTTTTCGCGCTCATGCTGCTGACCGGCGCGTGCGCGCTGGGGGTTCTGGCCACCGACCGGATCATCTTGAACCCCGGCCATCGCGTGGTCATGCAGGCCGTGCACCGCGCCTTCGCCTTCGGGACGCTGGCGTTCCTCATCGTGCACGTCGTGCTGGAGATAGCGGCCACGAAGCTGCCGGAGTCCGCCACCCTGCACGTCCACGTGATCGACGTGTTCGTGCCTTTCCTCTCGCAATACCGCACGTTTTACATGGCCGAGGGAACGATAGCGTCCGATCTTATAATCCTGCTGGCCGTTACCGGAATATTGCGCCGCCGTTTTACCGTGAACAACCAAGCGTGGAAATGGCGCGCCATCCATTACACGAATTACATCGCCCTTATCCTCGGCGTCCTGCACGGCCTGCTGGCGGGCCGGAGAGCCATCGGCATCTTCGTCTACTGGAGCTACGGCGCCGCCATTCTGCTGATCGCCCTGGCCGTCGTGGTCCGCTTCCTCGCCACGTCGCTGCGCAGCAAGCAGATGGTGGCCGGGGCGGCACCGGTAGCCGGCAGGCGCGCCCCCGGCCCGGAGCAGTCCATGCCGGCCCGCGCGGCGGCGCTGGGCCTCATGAGCCAGATGAGCGGGGCGGCGCCGCTCGGCGGGGCAACCCGGGCCATCCCCGCGCTGCCGGGCGGGTATCCGGGTATGGGCGCCCCCTACTCCGCCCCGTACGCGACGGCGGTAGGGGCTCCGCGGCCGGAGGCTGGCCCGGGAACTGGCCCGCAGCCCCGGTACGGGACCGGCCCGCAGCCGGGGTACGGCACGGGCCCGCAGCCCGGATACGGCGGCACAGGCCCGCAGCCCGGGTACGGCGGCACCGGCCCGCAGCCCGGATACGGCACCGGCCCGCAGGCCGGGCACCAGACGGGCCCCCAGCCCGCCTACCCGCCCGCGGGCCAAGGATACGGCCCGCGCCCGCGGCCGGCTCCGGGCACGGGTCCCCGGCCCGTCTACGGCTCCGGTTCCGCCGCCGGCCCGGTGCGGCCCGGCAGCCAGGAATATCCGTACGGCGGGGACTCCGGCTACGGGCGCGGTGCCGGGGCGGATCCCGGTTTTGGCCCCGGGCCGCGCTACGCGGCCGGCCCTCGCGATGCCTCGGACGGCTACCAGCCAGGCCTCGGATATGAGCCGGCGCCGCGGGACTACGAGAGCGGCTCGCCGCAGGGGTACCGGGCCGGGGGAACCCGGCCACCGCAGGGCCGACGCCGACGGCCGCGGCCATCAGCCATGACCTCCGATGCCTACAGCGGCCCCAGCGGCCCCCTTCCCCGGGTTCCTCCCCACGGCGGTGACGAGCGACGATGATCTCTAATTCGGCGATGCCGCCGGGACCAGCGGCCGGCCCGGTCGCCCCGGCCATCATGCGGATCGGGGCAGCCCGGATGACCGCGGGGCTGGACCGTTATCCGCGGCTGGACCTCGAGGCACATCGTGACCTGTTCGGCAGGCTGCCGAGGCTCTCGGACGCCGAGCTCATCTCCATGGCGCAGCAGGTTGACATGCGCGGCCACGGCGGCGCGGCGTTCCCGTCCGCCCGCAAGCTGCAGGCCGTCGCCGACGCGTCGCGCAAGAAGGGCCAGCCGACGATCGTCGTCGTCAACGCCAGCGAAGGCGAACCCGGGAGCTTCAAGGACAAGATGCTCCTGATAAGGTCGCCCTACCTGGTGCTGTCCGGCGCGGCGCTGGCGGCGGAGGCGATCGGGGCCGAGGAGATCATCATCGGGGTCGCGGGCAACGAGCTCGCCAACCGGTCCCTGGAAGCGGCGATTGCCGCCGAGCCGGGCCTGCGCGACCTGGTGCGGATCGTCGAGGTGCCGGAGCGGTTCATCTCGGGCGAGAGCGGCGCGCTGATCCGGGCCATCAACGGGAAGAGCCCGGTGCCGCCGGGGCGTAAGACGCTCGCGGCCGAAAGCGGCGTGTACGGCCTGCCGACGCTGCTGTCCAACGCCGAGACCTTCGCGCAGCTCGCCGTGCTCGCGCTGCTCGGGCCCGAGCGCTACGCGTCGGTCGGCATGCCCGAGGAACCCGGCACGGTCCTGCTCAGTGTGAGCGGGTCGGCCGGCCGCCCCGCGGTTGTTGAGGTGCCGACCGGGGTGCCGCTCGGTTCCGTGCTCGATATCTGCCAGGCGCCCGCGGGCGACGGCGTCCTCGTCGGCGGCTACCACGGCATGTGGCTGCCGGCCGAGAACGCCTACGTCGTGCCGGTGTCGCGCAGCGGACTCGAAGCGGCCGGCGGGACGCTCGGGGCCGGCATCGTGCTGCCGCTCGGCGACGGGACCTGCCCGCTCGGCGAGGTATCGCGGATCGCCAGCTACCTGGCCGGGGAGTCAGCGGGCCAGTGCGGGCCATGCAAGCTCGGCCTTCCCCGCATCGCCCAGGCGCTGGCCGCGCTGATCGACGGCTCGGGCGGCATCGAGGCCCTCGACGTGGCGCGCCGGTCCACGGCCTCGGTGTCCGGCCGCGGTGCGTGCACCCATCCCGACGGCATGACCCGTTTCGTGCTGTCCGCGCTGGACGTGTTCACCGAGGACCTCGCGGCTCACGTGTTCCACTCCTCCTGCGGTCGCCCGGTGCGCGGCGTCCTTCCGCTGCCCACGGGACCCGAAATGCAGGCCCAGCAGCGCCTGGTGATCGACTGGACACGCTGTGAGGGCCACGGCCTGTGCGCCCATCTCGTATCCGAGCTCGTCCACCTGGACAGCCACGGCTTCCCCGTGCTGCTGGACATCCCGGTGCCCGACTGGCTGCGCAAAGACGCACAGCAGGCGGTGGACATGTGCCCGGCCCTGGCGCTGCGGCTCACCAGCATGCCGGCCCAGGCGAGCCGGGCACCGGCTCCGGTGCCGCTGCCCATGCCGGTGGGACCGGCCGCGCTGCCCGACGGCGCGGCCGGGCCCGGCACCCCCCGCCGCAGCGGCGGGCTGCAGCAGATCACCGCCTGATCATGCAGGACGCTGCCGGCCTGTAAGACACTGGCAGGGTGGATGAGATCTTCACCGTCGCCAGAGCCCGCGACCTGATGCCTGCCGTCCTGGACCGCGCGGCCCGGCTGGTGGCGGCGCGCGCTGATCTGGCCGAGCTGCAGGCCGACCTGCGGCGGGGTGTCCCGTCGCCGCTGGGCGGCCTGCCGGAGGCGAAGGGACTCGAAGCGACGCTGAGCGAGCTGCTCGGCTGGTTCCCCGGTCAGGGCATCGAGGTGAAAGGCCTGGCGCCGCTGCTGCTCGACTTCCCGTCCGTACTGGACGGTGAGCCGGTGCTGTTGTGCTGGCTGGAAGGGGATACCGAGCTCGCCTGGTATCACCGGCTCGACTGCGGTTTCGCCGGGCGACGCCGAATCCCGTCCGCCCGGCAGGGACGGCCCGCCGGGCCAGGCGAAAGCGGCTGACCGGGCCGTCCAGGCCGCCCGTCAGGCTCCGGCCAGCCGCACCTCAACGCGGAGCTCCGGGCCGGCGCCCGCTTCCAGCACCAGGGCGGCGACGCTGCCGGCCGCGCGGATGTCGTCAGCGGCCGTCCGCAGCGACTCCAGCTGGCCTGCCCGCCCTTGCACGCGGACGGTGCTGACCGGGGCGCGCATGGACTGCCGCGCCTCGGATTTGGCCTTGCGGATCGCGCTCATCACGGTGGCCGCCACCGCGATGAGGCCGGGATCGGCGCCCGGGACAGCCGGGACCGGCTCGGGCCACGGGCTGGTGTGCACCGAGTCGTCGTGCCACCACGACCACGCTTCCTCGGTGCAGAACGGCAGGAACGGGGCGAACAGCCGGAGCAGCACCGACAGCGCGGAGCGCAGCGCGAGCCGGGCCGAATGGGCGGACGCCCCGCCCTCGTCGCCGTAGGCACGCTGCTTGACCAGTTCCAGGTAGTCGTCGCAGAACGACCAGAAGAAACGTTCCACGGCCTCCAGGGCGACGGTGTAGTCGAAGTCCCGCAGCGCCGCGGTCGCCTTGCTGACGACCTCGTCCAGCGCCGCGAGCACGGCCTGGTCCAGGGCCTCGGTGACGGTGGCGCCCGCCTCCGGCGCCGGGAATCCGAGCACGAACCGGCTGGCGTTGAGCAGCTTGGTGGCCAGCCGCCGTCCCACCCTCATTTGGCCCTGGTCGAACGCGGTGTCGGCACCGGGCCGCCCGCTCGCGGCCCAGTACCGCACGGCGTCGGAGCCGAACTGCTCCAGCAGGCCCATCGGGGTGACCACATTGCCCCTGGACTTGCTCATCTTCTTCCGGTCGGGGTCGAGGATCCATCCGGACAGCGCGACATTCCGCCAGGGCAGCGTGCCCGTCTCGAGCTGGGCCCGCAGCACGGTGGAGAACAGCCAGGTCCTGATGATGTCGTGAGCCTGGGGACGCAGGTCCATCGGAAAGGTCCGCGCGTACAGCGCCGGGTCCTCCTCCCAGCCGCACACGATCAGCGGGGTCAGCGAGGACGTGGCCCAGGTGTCCATGATGTCCGGGTCCTCGGCGAAGCCGCCCGGCTTGCCGCGCTGATTCTCGGCGTAACCGGGCGGGGCAGCCGACGAGGGGTCGACCGGCAGCGCGCCCGGGTCGGCCAGGATGGGCGCGCCGTACCCGGGTTCCCCGCCTTCGTCCAGCGGGTACCACAGCGGGAACGGCACCCCGAAGAAGCGCTGCCGGCTGATCAGCCAGTCCCCGTTGAGACCGCGCACCCAGTCGTCGTAGCGGGCCTTCATGCAGGGCGGATGCCAGCGCAGCTCGGCGCCGCGCCGCAGCAGCTCGTCGGCCTGCGCGACCGACCGGATGAACCACTGCCGGCTGGAGACGATCTCCAGCGGCTTGTCGCCCTTCTCGTAGAACTTCACCGGCCGCACGGTCTTCCGCGGCCCGCCGTCCAGGGCCCCGGACTCGCGCAGCATCGCCACGACCTGCTCGCGTGCCGTGTGCACGCTGGCGCCCGCCAGCCGCGCGTACGCAGCCCGCCCGGCCGGGCTGTCCAGGCCGGGCGGCGGGTCCGCCAGGATGCGCCCGTCCCGGCCGATGATGGTCCGGGTCGGCAGCTTCAGCTCACGCCACCACTGGACGTCGGTAAGGTCGCCGAAGGTGCAGCACATGGCGATGCCGGCGCCGCGGTCCCGGTCGGCCGCCGGGTGGGCCAGGATGGGCACGCCGACATCGAAGACGGGTGAGGTGGCGATCGTGCCGAACAGCGGCCGGAAACGCTCGTCGTCCGGGTGGGCGATCAGCGCCACGCACGCCGGGAGGAGTTCCGGCCGGGTCGTCTCGATGTGCACCGGGCTGTCGTCCGGGCGGCGGAAAACGAGCCGGTACCAGACACCGGGCTGCTCGCGGTCCTCCAGCTCGGCCTGGGCCACGGCTGTGCGGAACCCGACATCCCAGAGGGTCGGCGCTTCGGCCTGGTACACCAGCCCCAGCTTGAGCAGCCGGAGGAACGCGAGCTGGGAGACGCGCTGAGCGCGCTCGCCGATCGTGGTGTAGGTCATCGACCAGTCCACCGACAGGCCGAGCCGCCGCCACAGCCGCTCGAAGGCCTTTTCGTCCTCAGCGGTCAGCATCTCGCACAGCTCGACGAAGTTACGGCGGGAGATGTCGGCCGGGCGCCGCTGGGTGCCCCGGGCCGGCTCCGGTGCGGTGAAGCCCGGATCGTAGGGCAGCGCGGGATCGCACCGCACACCGAAGTAGTTCTGCACCCGCCGTTCGGTCGGCAGCCCGTTGTCATCCCAGCCCATGGGGTAGAACACGTCCTGGCGGGACATCCGCTGGAACCGGGCGATGACGTCGGTGTGCGTATAGGAGAGCACGTGCCCCACGTGCAGTGAGCCGCTGACGGTGGGCGGGGGTGTGTCGATCGAGAACACCGAGGCCCGGCCGCCGGTGCCGCGGAACCGGTAGATCCCGGCCCGCTCCCACGCCTGGGCCCACTTCACGTCCGTGCCGTCCAGGGACGGACGTTCAGGGACGCGGGGCGAGGTCTCCGGCACGCACCCACAGTAACGTCACCGGCCTGCGCGGCCGCAGCCCGGCGTGTGCGTCGTCGTCGGCGGCCAGCTGCGCCTGATCGTGCTCTCCGTCGCTGGGCACGTCCCTAGCACGCATCAGCACGGCCCGAATCGAGCCACCAGCCGTCTGCTGTGAGCCTCACGCTGCGTTCCGCCACGCCGGGCGCAGGCGGCGCCCTGGGGCGCATGGAGCGGTTCGTGCACCGGCAGCCGACCTGCTCAGCGGCAATAATGAAAATTTAGAATTCGCGTGCAATTTGTGCGGAGATTCGCGCTCGAAGCAGCTCAGCGGCTTTCCAGTGACCGGGGGGCTATGGTCCGAATTGCGAAATATGGGGATCCAGGTTACGGTGAAAATGCGGGAACCTCAGACCAGGAGAATCCTGGCTGAGCCAGTCAGAGATCTTGCAGGTCCGGCTGCGTTACCTGGAGATGGATACCTATTATCAGGCCCGTCACCAAGGAAGGAAGATCAAAAATGACCGAGGTATTGGCTGAGGCCGGTCGGATAACCGGGCTAGGCCCGGAGATCGACGGCAAGATAATTTTCGGGCTGCACCCAGCCTCCGCAAAGTGCACTGGCGAGAAGCCGACGATATTTGTCGCGCCGGCCAGTCAGCTGACGGACCTGGACAATGATGATCTGGTCATCGTGCGGTTCAGCGGCCTCGATTACCGCACCATGGCCGGGCCGCTGCCGGTCGTCTCGCTTTCCCTGATGTAAGGCCTGGTAAATGGACGCGGGTAACCCAACGCCCCTTGCGGCTGACTCGCGTTCACGGCCCGGGGCCAGACGATTCCAGTCCTTGCGCGCAAGGAGCCGCGCACGTCTTCATGTAGCCGCAAATTGCCAGCTCGCCGGTCCGCCTCGTAGGCGCGGATCTTGCGGGGAAGATCACAGTCAGGGGTGGCGCTTGCGCCCACGTGGTGGCAACGTGCCGCAGGCGCGCCCTGACTGTGATCTTTGATCTTTGCGCGGCGACAAGATGCCCGGCGCGAAGAGGACGGACACCCCGCTTTTCTGCTCAGCCGGGCGAAGGCCCGGCTCAGGCGCATACAGTACCAACCCGCCCTCCTCGAAGGCTTCCTGGCCAGCACCGGCCTGGACCTCGCGCCCTTCTGTAACCCCCGGTCAGAGATCTTTAGCTTGGCTGAAGTCGTCGGCAGTGCCCGCGCGATGCCCGCACGACCCGTTGACGGGGGCGCCCAGCCCTGTCAGTATTCAGTACTGCTTAGTAAGTGGTGCTGACTGATACTGCTGGGAGGCCGGGTGCACGGCAAGTTCGATGACCTGGGACGGTTCGCTGACCCGTCAGTGCTCATCCTGACCAGTCTGTCCGACGGGCCCAAGCACGATTACGCGATCATGACTGACGTCGCCGCATTCAGCGGGGTGGGCATGGAGCCCGGCACCTTGTACGGGGCGCTGTCGCGGCTGGAGAAGCGGGGCTGGATCCGGCCGCTGGATACCGACGAGCGGCGCCGCCCGTACCAGATCACCGCGGCCGGCCAGTCTGTCCTCGCCGAGCAGCTCAAGACCATGCGGGTGACCGCGTCAGGCAGGCTGACCGGCGGCACCACGGCCGCCCGCGACACCTGGGACGGGCAGCCCGCGCTGGCCCCGGACGGCCGCACCGTCGTCGACGGCTCGGCGTTCGGCCGCACTGGGGTAGGCCTGTGGGAGCTGCCAGCCGCCGCAGGGTAGCCGCAGTGCACCCGCCGCGCGTATATCCCGCGTGCCATCTGTCCGGCTGGCTTGGCAGCCGTCGATCAGTAGGGCCCTTCGCCGGGTGGCAGGTGACTTAGGACCCTATCCCGCCAGCGTCAGTAGGGTCGTTCGCCGGGCAGCGGGTGACAGACGTCCCTGCCCGTACCACAGGCAGGGGGCCAGCCTCCAGGTAATGGAGCGAGGTGAGCTATCAGGTGACCCTGATGGCTTCCGGCCGGAGGAGGCGGTCGTGATGCTGCATCACATCTCCCATGACAGGCCCGGGGACAGCGGCCCGGACGTTCCTGCCGACAGCGGACAGCTGGCTCG
>Ga0335081_10016811_pt1 | contig 11850 bp, 11 predicted proteins | sample Lox_Sample_35_FD_206713 | JGI IMG/M metagenome (GOLD analysis project Ga0335081, IMG submission 206713) | Soil microbial communities from Loxahatchee National Wildlife Refuge, Florida, United States - Lox_Sample_3.5 | ecosystem: Environmental > Terrestrial > Soil > Wetlands | place: USA... | reverse complement strand
ATCAGCTTCCCGCTCACAACCACAACGCAACAGGCATGTTTTGGAAACATCTCTCCGGACGTCAAAACTGTCTTGCCCTTGCCCGCCAATTCGATTAGTGCTTGAGCGGGCGTGGGAGCAAACACTCCGTCCACTTTGCCTTCCAAAATAGCGTTCACGGCATCTCCCGGTGCCATGGCAGTGAGATTAACGCTGGAGATGTTTACTCCGTTATCCGCAAGCCACATCTTGAGCAAAACATCCTGCACCGTGCCTCGCGGATAGGTTGCGATTCTCAATCCTTTGAGAGACTGCGCTCCGTTAAAGTTGACGCCATTCCTGAAAACAAGGTTGGATCCGTTGGTATCAACCGCAGCAACGATTTTTGCATCCAACCCATGCGATATGGGTGCGATGGTCGGCGATGAACAGATGTAGATCACATCGAGATCGCCAGATCCCATAGATTTTATTTCGGGACCTCCGAAGGGGAACGGAAATGTCTTTACCTCTTTTACCCCAAATGGCTTGAGATCTTCCAGCCACCAGCCTTTAGCTTGTGCTACCATTGCTGCCAGATGATGGGCCATGGGCTGATAGCCGATGCGCAGGGTTGTTACGTTCTGTGGCTTCTTCTCCTGCTCGTAGGAAATGCATCCGAGAGATAAGAACAAAGCTGCCAACAATACCAGGAAGATCAGCCGCCTCATATTAGATCCCTCTTTTTTAACGATTAACGGGTAACATCATATAAAGACTTTTCCGCCAGACAAAATTGTTAAGAAGACGCATTTTATAATTTATATTAAATTTTATAGAGGAGCGGCTGTGGTTGTCACATCTAGGCCACTGGAATCGGCTCGTCGCTGCCCTTTGGTCGGATCTCGATCCAATGGTCTCCCTCGTTCTCCGGGAAGTACCACAGCTCGCTCAGATCTTTGTGGTATTCATTCCGCCCGTCGGAAACCTCCACATCGAAGCCCTTGGGATAATGAAGGGATTCAGGTACATAAATGATAGTGGGGTCCTTGCTGGGTCCTCCCGAGAACTCTCCGGTGTAGATCTTATCGGAGCTGCTGAAGGATTGCCGGGTGGGCGTTCCGCTAAGCCTTCGAACATACGGCCTTACGTTCACCTCCAGTCCTCTCGGTCTGCCGTTCTGGTCGATGATCGAGAAGTCCTCCTCATTCCAGGCATCCACGTCCTTGACGCTGTAGTCCCAGTAGGCGCAGTTGGTGAAGCCCTCCTCCAAAACGCAGTGAGCGTTATCCACCGGGCGGTTTCTGTCAGGCTTCTTCCATGTATCCCCGAATTCGCCCACGAAAAGGGGCAGTCCAAGCTCTTCCGCCTTCTCCTTGAGCTTCTCCAGGAGTTCTCCCAGAACCATATCCTCCAGCGGCATGTTAAACCTGAAGGAGACTGACAGGGCGTCGTAGAGGTGCGGGGCATAGATCAGGCCGTGGGTGCTGAAGGGGGTGAGATTCGAGAAGTAAGTATCGTACATATTCGGCTCCACGAATCCCACTGCATCCGGGTGAACCTTCCTGATAGCCTGGATCACCTCCTCGTAGAAGGGTTTGAGGTAGCCGTTCTCGAATTCGCCAGTGATATTCAGCGTCTCTCCGCTGGATGGCTCGTTCATGATATCGTACCCGAGGACGTAGGGGTTGCCCTTAACCCATCTAGCCACCTCCTGCCAGGCCCTCTTGTAGTGCTCCTTAAGCTCCTGGGATTGAAAGAAGTGGGTGAAGCATCGCTTGATTTCATCCGACTGGGAGTAGGCCATTCCCCACATGCCGCCCTCAAATCCCTGGATGCCGCTGTTGTTGTGGGGATCGACGTCGGGGGGAAATGCCCAGTCAGGGGCCCCATCGCCGCCCACCCAGCGGCTGTAGAGGTCCTGGTGCATATCCAGGAGAATGTAGATGCCTCTTTGGGATGCCTGCTCCACGAGCAGGGCGATCTTTTCCAGATATATCCTGTCGTACTGGCCGGGACGGGGCTCAATCGCCTCCCACATCAATGTCAGGCGAGCCATGTTGAAGCCCCACTGAGCAAGCAGGTCCAACCATTTCGGGTCTTCGAAGGGTATGAAAGGCGGGAACTTGGCATTGCTAGCTATGTTTATGCCCCTGAAAAAGACCAGTCTGCCTTGTTTATCCTGAAATCCGTTCCTTCCGAGCTTCAGCTCAGCATCTGCTCCAACCCTTGCATCCATTCGCAAATCCTTCCTTTTCATCTTACCCTTACGGTGCTCTTTCGCCCGCTTGGGGTTTCTTATTTCGAACAATGTAGCTCGCCTCGACCTAGCATAAGTAAAAATGTTGGAGCCCAATGGTTTCGTTCGCCCACAGGCCATAACGAAATTCTATTCCCTGAATGCGGTCGAAGCTGAGACCTCTTAAGCAGCCCTCTGGGCCCAAAGCATCTATGAGGTTGTATTTAAAATTTGAGTCAAGTTGCTGCAAGGCAACAATATTTCTCGGCCTGGGATAGGCTTAAATCATCGCACGAAAATGGCTTCTGTTGAGGATAATAATGATAATAGTGGTTTCGGATGTGCATCTCGCGCAGCACCCAAACGACCTCGAGGTCAAAAAAGACGATCAAGAGTTCGAAGATTTCCTGAAACAGATTGCAGGCGACCAGCTCAGAGACGGGGGCCACCTTGTCCTGCTGGGGGACGTCGTGGATTTCTGGAGGCGCGATTTTGCAAAAGCTCTGATGGAAACCGCGGATATCTTCAGCAAGCTGACGAGCTTTAACACCAGTGTAAACGTCCACTACATCGCGGGCAATCATGACTTTTTCATGCTGAAGCTGTACGAGCGGCTGGCTCCCAAATTTCCTTTTGCAAACGTTTCCAAGTCCGTATCTCTCCAGGATGGAGAAATCAAGTTCTTCTTCATTCACGGCTATCAGCTCGAGGTGCTTGCGAACCCCTTCTACAAATCACAGACTTCGTATGAGAGCTTCAGCGAGAACCTCTGCCTTTATGGCGATGACACTGGAAACGCCGCCAGCAAGCTCTGGGATGCATTTCAGACCTCTAAATCGTTGTTCGAAGGGCTCATGAGGCTTCCGACAGACATCTCAGGTACCCTCAAATCCATGATGAAGAGCCCAGAGGAGAGGCTTGAGGGCGATCACAAGGTGAAATCCTTCATCGATCAGCTCGCGGCCTCCAAGGCGAGGACGCTGTACCTTGGGGCGGAAAGGGACGATGTTCTGGTCTTCGGCCATACCCACGACCACGACTCATCTTACGATGCTGTGAACAGGGTGGTGAACACAGGATCCTGGAAGAAGAGCCCCTGCGAAGATTACAGATTCCTGGAGATAAAAGATGGGCGGGTCACAGTAAAAGCATTCAGATAAAATGGGTGCGACGGCGAGATAATCCCGCAGACATTTTTATCGTCTTTATCTCTGGGGGAATTCCATCAGAAGATTCCGGATTTCCGGTAGGTCTCAGTTGATGGGATGCACCAGCAGGAGATCCATGATCAGAAAAATAGCTCCCTCATAAAATCATTCGAGCCTGAGTTCCATTCCCAATTTCATCGATAGTTTTTCAAGATCCTGCACCACATAGAGAAAGGCCATCCAGGACCATTTGCCCCATCTACGCAGCCCTTCTCTCTTTATGCCTTCAATCGCCTTTCTCCTGTCTTTTGGCTCCTCTCCAAAGAACAGGCGTCCGAAGACGTCTGCAGACCAGGCGTCGATGGGAAAGCCGCCATGGGGATTTATGATGTCTGCGGAGTAGTCTCCGATGCCGGGAAGTTCGAGAAGCCTTCTCTTGGCCTCCTCCGGCTCAAGCCTCTCCAGCTCTTCCATGCTCGGGAACGCCTCGCTCGTGAGCTTCTGTGCCAGGTTCGCCATGTGCCTCGCCCTGTAGCCGAGGTTGCAGGCCTTCGCCAGATCCGGGGCCTCGATCTTCGCTATCCTTTTGGGCAGAGGCCAGACAGGAATCTTCTTTCCGTCGAAATCTGCGACCTCTCCGTACCTGCGGATAAGGCAGTTCATCATCTCGTTGCTCCTTTTGAGGGTTGTCATCTGCAGCAAAATCGCCAGTGCCGCATCCGGAAAGATCGTGGATGGAGATGTGCTGTGCATCCCGTAAAGGTCAACGACGGCGTGCCTCAGGATGCAGTCCCTCCTGGCAAGTTCGTAGAACTCGGCCAGATCCTCATCGGCTGCGAGATCGTGAATCAGGCATCGCATTATCCCTTCCAGCAGTTCCTGTTTCGGCACATTCTTCAAAAAAAGCGCAGCCGCCATCTTCGGCTGCTCAGTCGTGCCCCTCGATTCGAGCTTGATCCCTGTGAGCAAGCCGTGGATATGTGCAGCTGTCCAGATAATGCCCTTATCGTAGATCTCCAGGGGCGTGAAGAGCGGCCAGCCCGCCGGCTTTCTGATGGTTAACTCGAAGCTGTAAGGAGGGATCGGCTCGATCTCGAACGTTATTTCCTTCGAGAGCTTCACCATAAAGTCAGAGGACCAATTTCAGCCTGCATCATCTTCGCTATCCTATGGCAGCTCTTTAATCTATTTCGGATCTTCGGCTACCTGCAGGACTATCTTTCCTTGAGTGTGATGGCTCTCGCTCATCTCCTGCGCCCTCCTCGCCTCGGCTAAAGGAAGCACCGTCGCGACCATCGGCCTGACTTTCCGCTCGTCAATGAGGTCGGCGATCTTCGCAAGCTCGCCTCCATCGGCCCAGCTTGCGATGCGCTTGGCACGAACTCCATGAGCCTCTGCAGCACCTTCTGGAACCTCGGCCACAGTCGTGACTAAGAAACCGCCTGGCTTCAGAACGGACCAGGATCTCTCGAAGGTATCCCTGCCGATGGTGTCCAGCACTACGTCGAGATCATTAACAACGTCCTCGAACCTCTGGTTCCTGTAGTCGACAAACTGGTCAGCTCCGAGATCCTTCAGGAACTGCGCGTTGCGGCTCGATGCCGTGCCAATGACGTGGGCGCCCTTCCATTTTGCGAACTGGACTGCAAAGCTCCCGACGCCTCCTGCAGCTCCGTGAATGAGTATGGATTGCCCGCTCGTAAGCCCTGCGATATCGAAGAGCGATTGCCAGGCTGTGAGACCGGCTGTAGGTATTGCAGCACTCTCCGCGAAGCCGATGCTCTTCGGCATCATGGCTGAGTGGGAAGCCTTAACAATTGTATACTCGGCATAACTGCCGTGAGGTGGTGAGACCTTGGCAAAGACGCGGTCACCAGGTCTGAAGCCGCGCGCGTCTTGGCCGAGAGTGTCCACCACGCCCGCCACATCCAGGCCCATGGTCATCGGCAGGGGAATCCTCATCAGGCCCCTCCGCATCTTCCAATCTACGGGGTTGACCCCCGATGCAACAACCCTGATTCCGATCTCCTCGGGACCGGGTAGCGGCATCGGGACGTCCTCGTACCTGAGGACTTCTGGCCCTCCGAACTCGTGAATCCTGATTGCCTTCATGCTTTCACCTCGGGAAAAATTTATTCAGCTAGGAACGGATTCAAGCTTTCTTCTTTAGCACTGGTGCTGCTGACCACACATCAGGCCGAGCTGCTTCATCCCTGGCGCTCTTCAGCTCTTCGCTAAGGAGTCTTTGCGAAGATCCAAGCAAGATCACTCGATCTTGATCTCCTTGCCCTTTCTTTTCTCCTTCTTGTCCAGCTCCAGGGTCAGGACGCCATTCTTGTAGGAGGCCTTGGCGCTCTCGGGATCCACAGGGGACTCGAGCTCTATCATCTTGTAGAACTTCTTGTCATCTTCGGTCTTGACCTCGACGCTGCTCTCAGCCACATCGAGCTTCACCTTCTCCTTGTCTACGCCCGGAAGCTCGACGAAGATTTTGTACTTCTCCTTCTCATCCATGATATCCACCAAAGGCTCGCGCCCCATGCTCGGCTCGATGCCTCTCGTGGAGGGATGGATGTTGCCGAACTCCCTGAAGACTGGTTCCTTGCCGGGCTCCGCAGTGTAGCTGAAGCCATAGACGAAGGGGCCGTACCTGCGGGTCACGCCCGAGGGCGTATTCTCTTCCGTGACCAGCTCATTGTACTCGGCAGGCATGGACTCCTCGAACCTCTTGATCATCTCCTCGAAGGGCTCGCGGAACCAGTCCTCCTCAGATCTCGCCTTTCTCTCCAGGGGAAAACCCCTGGTGAAGCTTTCGAAGATGTCGAAGATTGACGGATATCTTCTTCCCCACATTTTCATCAAACTCCTATTGCTTGACTGATCTTTTTTGTGCCAGATCTACTACTATTATGTGTTCCTTAAAGGATAAATTTTTTTGGAGACGCATTTTCAGAAACATGAAGGAAATCCCAGCTGTCAGCGGACATTGTAAGTGTTCCCAAAACGAAGATCGACAGGAAAATGCCGGATATGCTGCCGATATTAGAAAATGGGCAACCTTCAAGGCGTCTGCTGATCCCCGACAGCTTGGCCGAGTCGTCAGGCGCCGAAAGATCACGAAAACATTCAGATCTTTTGAACAGATATAAATATTAGACCTGGGACTCATAATCATGGACGGCTACAATCAAAGGCTTTTCAAAGGTGGCATAAGAAAGCATGTGCATCTTGCGAGATTCCGATGGCTGCGGGATGAATGCATTGAACTCCATGTCAACCTCTCCAACGTAGTCGAGATCGGATGCTTCGATGCCAGGACAATAGATTATTTACCGAAAGCCCCTGCCAGATATCATGGATTCGATGCGGGATGGGAGGGAGGTCTGAAGGAAGCAATAAAAAAATATAAAACCTACTCCTTTATAAAGTCAACCGATCCAGCGGATCTCGTTCTTTCAGAAAAGGCTACATTGGTTATTTGCCTGGAAACGCTCGAACATATTCCAGACAGGCTCTTAGACGAATATTTCAGAAAGATTGCAGGTCTGATGGAGAAGGATGGCTACTTTCTGGTTAGCATTCCCAATGAGACGGGGCCAGTGTTCCTGATTAAGTATATCTGTAAAGCATTATATTATGGCAATGTTTTTAATTATTCTCTAAAAGATGTTTGCGCCGCGACTTTAGGTAGGACGGATATGATCAGGCGACACAGTCATAGAGGCTTCAGCTGGCGAGATTTGCTTCAACGACTGGAGAAACATTTCAAAATAGTTAAAGTCGTAGGCATTCAGATTCCATGGCTACCACCATCTTTCAACATAAATATCGGCATAGTTTGCCGGATTTCATGAAAATCCTCATAATCAATTTCTCGGAACCCTGATGGAGCGACCTATGAAAAGTTTTCGGATTTATCGGGATCGCATCTAAATTAGGCCTACTCCACCTGCGGATCGAGTGGATGCGGAAGAAGGAACCGCTAGAACTCCGTCAGGCTCATCTGAACTGGTTTTACTAGAAGCTTGGAGGCTTTGAGCCACTTGCTTGCAGGCGTCTCTAATCTTCTCCCTATCTCCTCCATGGCTTCGCTCAGGCTGCCAAAGCGCAGGGGTGCAGCCTGCATGGCTTTTCGCGCCACATCCCTGACCACCCAGACTCCAAGAGGTGCCCAATAGGCTTCAGAGATCTCTCGGACAGCTAAGACCGCTGCCTGTCGGCCCTGGACTGCCAGACTCTCAAGCACTGCCAGACGGGCTGCGTAGTAGCCGCCTGCCAGTGAGCTGTACCCTTTCTTAGGCCGCGCATCCTCCCTGTCAGAGCCTATGAATCCTTCTATAGCCCAGGCCGATCGGGGCATCCAGATCTCTACGAGCTCAAAGGTGAAGGATCTGGGGAGCAGAAGTATCTCGAAGTGGTTTCCCAGGTCCTCGCCTGCGTAAAGATAGTAATCGTTCACCAGAGGATTATCGACCACTCTGTCCTTGAGCTGGCGGCCGATCATATCGTCCGAGGCGGTGATGGACCATCTTGTCGGCACCAGCTTTCTCCTCTTTCCCAGGAGGCCGAGGGACAAAAGCCGGGAGATATGCTCCGTGCCGATTCCAGAGAAATAGAGCTCGCCCACGGATTGGATTGCATCTGCATCCTTATCCTCCACGATCTGGTCCACCTTGCGGGGGATCGCGAGGTTGGTTGTGATCTCTATCCCCTTCAAGGTCCCGGAGGGTCCCGAGGGCGAGAGCACGCCATCGAATTGAAGCCTCCCTCTGGGCGGCTTCAGGAAAGAGACCTCCGCGCCTACGGGCGCAGCGGACATGGCCATCTGCTGGCAGCTCTCCAGGAGCCTGCTTGGGGCATTCGCCTCCTTCACTGTTATCCGCGCCCCGGAACGCACCAGGGTCGAGCGCGCGGCGATGATCTCGTCGATGTCCATTCCGAGAGCTGGCCTGACGGGGGCATCGCCAGCAGGAACCATTGGTCCCGCCCGAACCAAAGGATAGCCGTGCCTGCCCACGAAGACCTCCGGAGGCGATAGCCCTTCCAGGCGCTCTCCCACCTTCGGCAGGGCTGCGATCTCCTCCAAGCGGCGAAGGATGGGGCAGACGGCACGGCCGCAGAGCCCGCGGCCCTTACAGGTGACGCATTCCATCTCCTTCAGCTAGACCTTTATAGGATATACCGCTATCTTTCCACGATGAAGGACGCTTTGATTCCGGCCATCGCCCAGGACTGGAAGACGGGGGAGGTGCTGATGCTGGCCTACATGAATGACGAGGCATTGGCCAAGACGATGGAGACTGGAAAGGCACACTACTGGTCGCGATCTAGGAAGAAGCTGTGGCTGAAGGGTGAGGCGTCGGGGCATTTTCAGCTCGTGCGGGAGGTGCGCACCGACTGCGATGAGGACGCTGTACTGCTGCTGGTGGAGCAGGTCGGAGGGGCGTGTCACACAGGATACAGGTCCTGCTTCTATCGCACCATCGATGGCAGGATTGTTGGCAAGAAGGTCTTTGAGCCGGAGGACGTTTATCGATGAAGTATGCCGGAATAAGGATGAAAATAGCAGTAAAATATGATGGAATAGTGATAGAATTGATGCTTGAATAGCGATGGTGTGATAATGGAATCGAAGGCTGGCTCCTACGTCCTCTATCGCGGCCCTCTTTTGAGGGCCACGGCCTCACTGCAGGAGGGCAGGGTGACCGTTGAGGTCAACGGTCCCCTGGCGCACCTTCGGGCGATAAGATCCTCCATGGAGATGATAGACGGCCAGATCGCTGCATCGGCAAAGGAGGGCTCTCTCTTTCTATCCACCTGGATTCCTCCGGTGCCTAGCCTCGCGTTCGACTGTCTTGCGAAGAGCCACATCAAGGCTCTGGCTGGTCTTCGCACGCCGGATCAGGTGACGATCTCGATTACGGAGGAGTGCCCCAACAAATGCGTTCACTGCGCTCTGCCGGACTCGGGGCAGAGGATGCGCCTGCCTCCGGATGCCGTAAAGGGCCTCATCCGCCAGATCATAGACCTGGGGACGACTCTTGTGATCTTCGATGGAGGCGAGCCCACGCTCTACCGCGAGCTGCCGGAACTGGTAGCGTCTGTGGGCGACCAAGCGATCGCGACCCTCTTTACCTCTGGCGCTGGATTCACGGCAGATCTCGCACGCAGGCTTAAGGAAGCGGGCCTCTACGCCGTCAATGTGAGCCTGGACAGCCCTGTGCCCGAGGAGCACGACGCCATGCGCGGAAGGATCGGGGTCTATAGGGAGGCGATGAGGGCTGTGGAGAATGCCCTCTCGGCAGGGCTCCTGGTGAATATCTACGCAGTCCTGCGGCACAGAAACATCTCCCGTCTTCAGGAATTTCATGACCTTGCCAGAAGAACGGGTGCCCACGAACTGACATTCTTCGAGGTCGTGTCCACGGGCCGCTGGTCTGGCCAGCGGGGCGTCTCCCTGACGGGACAGGACCATGCGGTGCTGAATGCCTTTGTCTCGCGGGCAGGGGCTCCCAGGATATTCTCTGTTCCTGAGACCCTCAGGCGCTTCGGATGCTTCGCGGGAAGGAACTGGATGCACGTCACTCCTGCAGGCGAGGTTTATCCATGCGCCTGCTATCCCCAGTCCTACGGAAACATCCTTCAGGAGCCTGTAAAGAAAATATGGCGGCGCATGGGACGTTTTCCCCACAAGGGAAGCAGACTCTGCCCGATGCGCAGACGCAAAGAATGAGTTTTTTCCGCTGTTTTGGGCCGAAACACGATTTTAGCAGCCGATAAAAGGGAAATTCAATCAATATTAAATTTTGTTTCAGCCATCGTGGAATTATTAAATCCCTTGGATCAATAAAGCTATATAGGAAATTAATCATGAACAATGCCTGATCGAAATATGGAATTGACACCAGTTCAAAGGGACATCTTAACAGCGCTGATAAACATTCACCGTGTGGAAGGCAGAGCTGTAAAGGGCGAAGAGATCGCGGAACTGATCGATCGCAATCCGGGAACCATCAGAAACCAGATGCAATCATTGAAGGCCCTGAACCTAGTTGAAGGAGTACCGGGGCCCAAAGGGGGCTACAGGGCTACGGGCGCAGCCTACGAGGCCCTGAACATCGATGCCACAGGGGATGTGGTCACAGTTCCGGTGATACGGAACGGGGTGCTCGTCGAGGGGGCCACGGCCAGCGAGATCGTCTTCAACAAGGTCATGCATTCCCAGCAGTGCGACGGTGTGGTACGCATCATCGGCAACATCAGGGACTTCGATGTCGGGGATGAGATCGAAGTTGGGCCGACGCCGGTCAACAAGCTCTACATTCGCGGCAAGGTTGTGGGCAGGGATGACACCATGAGCAGGCTCATCATCCAGATCAAGGAGATGATCTCGGTGCCGAAGCTGCCCATCAAGAAGCTCGCACGCCGAGCGGTGCGCATTCCCCCTGAAGTCTCGCTGCAGGAGGCGTCGCGCATTCTCTTACACAACGGCGTGCAGGAGGCCCTCGTGGACGACAGCTCTCCCGGGTTGATCACCCTCGCAGACATCACCAGGGCAGTAGCTGACGGAAAGACCAACCTGGCGGCAAGGGAGATCATGACCCGCGGCTTCTTGACCATCGACTCGGAGGAGCCGATCTATGAGGCGATAAAGATGATCGGGAAGACGGGCGCGGGGCAGCTGGTAGTCTCCGAGGACGGGGTTCTATGGGGCATCGTCTCCTCGGGAGACCTGATCAAATCCCTCACTCCGGCCTGATCTCAGTCCCGCTGTGTCCTCCCAGGGCACCCAGCCCCAGATTTTCTATCTTGCTTCCGAGAACCACGGCCGTAGGAATGTGGCTTCGCTCGATGATCTTGGAGGCCAGGGGATCGACGGGGGAGCGGGAGCCTGCCGTCATCTCCGTCTCCATGGCCAGGCGCACGAGCGCGTGGGGGGCCATGGTTTTGAGCTTTTGCGCCGACTGGTCCTTCTCAGGGTCGGCGGTGTAGACGCCATCGACCGAGGTGGCGATGATCAGGCGGTCGGCCCCGACGCGCTCTGCCAGCAGGGCGGAGACCGCATCTGTCGTCTGGCCAGGCGCGAGGCCGCCCATGACTACGATCCTGTAGGGCGACTGCGCGGCCTCGGAGTAGCTGGCGGGAATCTCCTGGGGCGCGGCCTCGCCGAGCGCCGCGACTAGCAGCAGTGCATTGAGCCGCGTGGCACCGATCCCAATCTGATCGCAGAAGATCTCACTGGCGCCTAGCGCCCGGGCCTTCTCGATGTACTCGCGGGCGATCCTGCCGCCTCCTACTACTACAAATATCCTGTGATCCTCTGCCAGCTTTTTCAGAGCGTCGGCGTAGCGTCGGAGGCTTTGCGGGTCCTTTCCTGCCAGGATAGACCCTCCGAGGGAGTAAACCAATTTCATTTCATCACCTTTCTCCTTCTGTCCTCGTCCAAAAAGCTATTCCCCTTGATTGATGCTTAATCCTCAAAGGAAAACCGTTATAAACTTCCGA
>Ga0335081_10016810_pt1 | contig 11851 bp, 7 predicted proteins | sample Lox_Sample_35_FD_206713 | JGI IMG/M metagenome (GOLD analysis project Ga0335081, IMG submission 206713) | Soil microbial communities from Loxahatchee National Wildlife Refuge, Florida, United States - Lox_Sample_3.5 | ecosystem: Environmental > Terrestrial > Soil > Wetlands | place: USA: Florida... | reverse complement strand
CTGGGGTCTCGACAGAGACATTCTGGAGAACATAGCAAGGGTCGGGGAACTCTCGGGAGATGCGGGTGCAGGTGATATACCGCGCGAGTCCTTTGCCAAATACAAGAGGATAAATTTTCTTCTCAACTGCCTCGACAGGCTCGAGGTGAGAGGAAGGGATTCCGCAGGAATTCAGATATCATTGAGCCTTAGTGGTGCCACATCATTCGAAAAAATCCTGGCGGTACTCAAAGCAAATGGTCTCTACAACGACTATCTGGCCAGGACACGAAGGGGAGATCTGATCAACGGTTCAATCTCTTTCTCCCATGCAGCGCCTTCCCGGTACGGCGGGCGGGGCAAAAGTGTCGACCTCGCATTTGTATACAAGACCTCTGCAGTCATCGGTGAGCTCGGCCAGAACGTCAGAGATCTCCGAAACTCGATTTCCCGGGACAAGGTCTTCCGTGAATTTTCCAAAGAGGCAACGGAGTTTGAGACATCCATTTCTCACACACGATGGGCGTCGGTGGGTTCCATCACCGAAGAAAACTGCCATCCCATAAATAATTTCACCATAAACGGCGCCGCAAACGGAGACGCCCCGCTGCCAGCATCAAAGAACTACCCTTTTTATGGCGACGGAAACTGGTTCATAAACGTAATCTTAAACGGTGATATAGACAACTATCAGTCGCTCCGTAGCGAGCTCGAAGAAGGGAAAGAACTCATTGCCCCGCACATAACTACGGACACGAAGATCATCCCTCTGCAGATTGAGAAGTATCTCCTTGCCGGGCATGATCTCCGTTCCGCATTCCGCCTTGCGGTGAACGATTTCGAAGGCTCTCATGCGATCGCAATGACCAGCAATGCCGAACCGGGAAAGGCCTTTCTCGCGCTCAAAGGTAGCGGACAATCGATATACGTCGGCCTTACTCCTCACGAATACATATTTTCATCGGAACTTTACGGCCTCGTGGAAGGCACCCCGTTCTTCCTGAAGATGGACGGCGAGACACCCTCGGACGGCGATGCGCAGGCGTCGGGCCAGGTATTCGTTCTCGATCAGGATTCCGAGGGGGGGCTCTCGGGAATAGAGGCATTCTTTTATGACGGCACGCCGATGGCCTTCGGAAGCGGATCTCTGAAGAAGGCGGAAATCACTACACGCGACATTGATCGGGGCAGTTTCCCTCATTACTTCCTGAAAGAGATATCCGAGGCGACGCTCTCCGTAAGAAAGACAGTCCGCGGCAAATACCTCATCTCAGAAGGTGCAGACGGAAAGCGTGTGGTGACCTTCAATCTCGGCCGGGACATAATCCCTCAAGATTTCCGCAAGGCTTTCAGCAGCGGCAAGATAAGGAGAATAGTCGTAATCGGCCACGGGACGGCAGCCGTGGCCGGGGAAGCGGTCGCCGACGGGCTTGCAAGATATCTTAAAGGAACCGACATAAAGACGGATGCCAAGGTCGCGTCGGAACTGAGCGGCTTCTTTCTGGAGGATGATCTTGCAGACACGCTCGTCATTCCCATCACGCAGTCCGGTACAACGACGGATACCAACCGCGCAGTGGCCATGGCCGTGGAGCGCGGCGCCACCGTTATTGCCGTGGTAAACAGGAGGCAGTCCGACATAACGGCGAAGGCGCACGGGGTCTTCTATACCAGCGACGGCAGGGACATCGAGATGTCCGTGGCCTCAACAAAGGCGTTCTATTCACAGGTTGTTGCAGGTCATGTCCTGGCGCTCTCGCTTGCCCAGCTTCAGAAGAGCATTCCCGACGATTTCATAGCCGATGAACTTCGCAACCTCGAACGGGCGCCCGGCTTGATGATGAGGGTGATCGAAAAGAAAGAACAGATCAGGCACTCGGTGGAGCTCCTCGCAAAGAAGAGAAGGTACTGGGCCGTTGTGGGCGACGGGCCCAACAAGGCGGCGGCGGATGAGATCAGGATAAAACTGAGCGAGCTATGCTACAAGACGATATCGTCTGATTTTATCGAGAACAAGAAACACATCGACCTTTCAGCCGAGCCCCTGATCATTGTCTGTGCGGCCGGAAGCCCGGAGACCGTGACAGGGGACATCGTGAAGGATGTGGCGATCTTCAAGGCCCACAGGGCCGGTGTCGTCGTGTTCGCCGACGAGGGTGAAATCAGGTTCGACGGTGTCGCCGACGCCGTCGTTGAGCTTCCCGGGGCGGCGATGCCGCTCCCCGTCATTTTAAACACCCTGGCCGGTCATCTGTGGGGCTACTACGCAGCCTGCAGCATTAACGAAGACGCCGTCTTCCTCCGGGAGTTCAGGAGTCATCTGGACCATATGATGGCGGAACACGAGAAGAAGAATTATTCCATCTATGAGAGGATGGCGGACAGAAATTACCGGAAGCTGGTCAGGGATTTTTCCGCCGAATTCCATCAGAAGAGAATCGACGGCGCCTTTTCTTTCACGAACGTGAATACCATCTCCGACATCGTGCTTCTTCTCAAGTATGCGGCCGGCAAGCTGCCGCTTGAAGACTACTGGGCTGACTTCAAAGGAGACGAGGGCCTGCCATCCCCGGTGGAGATGCTCGACATTTCTCTCGGCCGCTCTATAGACGAACTCGCGAGGCCGATAGATGCGATAAGACATCAGGCGAAGACCGTTACAGTCGGGACGAGCAGAAAGGAACGCCCGCTCCGCGGCGTCCTGTTCGATCTCATAGGCGAACTCGGATTCTCGACCAAGTCCATGGTCACGAAGAATGTTCTCGTCATCGCCAGGATCCAGCCGGCTATCGCCGCATTGAAGGGCTACACGCTTTACGGAATAGCTAATCTCGACACATACGGAAACCCCGTCGACACCTCGACGATCATGATCAAGAAGCGGGGCGGGGTCTCGCTGGCGATGAAGTCGAGGGCGGACGCTTCGAGCAGCCTCATGGGAACTAAGAGAACGATAGTGAGCACCGGCCAGGTCTATGTGGGCCGCGGCAAATCGGACGGCGCTCCGATTGTAACCATCCCCCTTCTCGGTGAAGGCGGAAGCATCGGAAGCCTACTCTTGGTCCACGTTGAATTTAACGAGGCACTCTCCGCGAAGGGAAAGAAGGATGTGCTGGGATACAAGTTCAACGACATTCGCAATCTCGTCAACGAATACAACCTCCCATGGGATGACCGCTATCTGGAAGGCATCTCCACAGGCTTCCTCTTAGGTGAACCGGTGGAGGTGATTGCGGGCCAGATAAGAAAATCGCTGGGAGAAAACAGCGGCAATTCTAAGTAGGCCAGGTAATTTTCAGGAGTAATCATGAAGACAAAATTTATCTTTGTAACAGGCGGCGTTCTTTCTTCACTCGGCAAGGGGCTCGCGGCTGCTTCCATTTCAGCCCTGCTCGAATGCCGGGGCCTCAGGGTAACCAATCAGAAGCTCGACCCGTATATCAACGTCGACCCGGGGACGTTGAGCCCGTTCCAGCACGGCGAGGTCTTTGTTACGGACGACGGTGCGGAAACGGACCTCGACCTTGGGCACTATGAGAGGTTCACCTCGACAAGGATGGCGAAGTGCAACAACCTCACGTCCGGCCAGGTTTATTTTTCCGTCATCACGAAGGAAAGGAAGGGGGAATATCTCGGCAAGACGGTGCAGGTGATTCCGCACGTGACCGATGAAATCAAGGATTTTATCAGGAGCTGCGCCGTGGGTTTCGACGTGGCAATCGTTGAAGTGGGAGGGACCGTAGGAGACATCGAGAGCCAGCCCTTCCTCGAGGCAATCAGACAATTCCGCAATGAGGTCGGAAGAGAAAACGCCATATTCATTCACCTGACCTGGGTGCCCTTCATAAAAACCGCGGGTGAGGTGAAGACAAAACCGACACAGCACAGCGTGAAGGCCCTCCGCGAGATCGGTATTCAGCCCGACATCCTACTCTGTCGCACGGAGGATTTTCTCTCCGACGACATCAAGGGAAAGATAGCCCTCTTCTGCAACGTAGAGGTTTCATCCGTATTTACTGCAAAAGACGTAAAGTGCATCTATGAAGTGCCGGTCGTGTTCCACAAGGAAGGTGTGGACAACAAGATCGTCGACCTCCTGAAGATGTGGACGGCGAGGCCTCACTTAGAGGCGTGGGAGGAAGTGGTGGACAGGATCAATAATCCTCCCCATGAAGTCTGCATCGCCATTGTGGGAAAGTATGTGAACCTTACGGATTCATACAAGAGCCTAAATGAGGCACTTGTGCACGGCGGCATAGCGAACAACTGCCGGGTGGTCCTGCATTTTGTCGATTCGGAAAAGATTGAAAAGGAAGGATTAGGCCGCAGCCTTGACGTGGCGGACGGCATCCTCGTCCCAGGAGGGTTCGGAGAGCGGGGCATCGAAGGGATGATCACGGCCATTCAATATGCCCGTGAGAACAGGATTCCGTATTTCGGGATTTGCCTGGGGATGCAGCTTTCCGTGGTGGAGTTTGCGAGGCACGTTTGCAATCTCGAAGGGGCGAACAGCTCCGAGTTCAATAAAAATACTCCATATCCGGTGATCGACTATCTGCCTGAACAGAGATGCATCACCGAGATGGGCGCAACCATGAGGCTGGGGGCCTACGCTTGCATTCTGGAGCCCGGTTCTTTTGCGATTGATGCCTACGGCATCCCCGAGATCAGCGAAAGGCACAGGCACCGTTACGAAGTGAATAACAGCTTCCGGGATATCCTCGTGGAAAAGGGCCTGCATATCACGGGCACATCACCCGACCGCCGTCTCGTTGAGATCGTTGAGATAAAGGACAGCCCGTGGTTTCTCGGGTGCCAGTTCCACCCGGAATTCAAATCGCGGCCGACCAGCCCTCATCCGCTCTTCAGCAAGTTCATTGGGGCAGCCTTAACGCGCCGCCTGAAGAAATAGAAAAGTTTTTGAAACTCGTTATTCCGCAGGCGGCTTTCCTTTTAAATTCCTTACCGGAGAGAAACTGACTGTCGTAACCAGGCTGATTTTAGAATCGCCAGTTCACGATAATCATTCCGGGTGCCAGTCCGCTGGGGAAGTCGGACCAGTGATTGTCGGAGATCCAATTGAACACTCCGATTTGAACCCCGCCTGATGCCTTGTCGGCATAATTGACAACACCCAATTGAAGGCCGGAAAGATTGCCTGCATAGTTCACGACACCAGTCTGAAGGCCTTTCATGGACCCTTTCGCAACGTTGGCGACGCCGAGGCCCCATCCCGCGTAGTTCTCTGACGCGTAATTGAATAACGACCACTGCACACCACTGTAGCTCTCTGCATAGTTCACGAGACCCAGGCTGAATCCGGTACTATCCTTAGATGATCCGTTGACGATTCCCAGGGCGAATGCATCCTGCGGGTTTTCACTCCAAATGCCGAGAGTGAACCCTTTGATCCTTGTCTCTTTGTCAAAAATGGCAACACCGGGAGTGAGACTGAGTTGTACCGCCTTCCAGTCTTCGGCCATTGCCTGTCCAGTAAAAATAATTATCATTCCGAGACAGAGAAGTACGATTATCTTTTTCATCCGCCATCTCCTTTCGAGGGGTTTACTTTGCGGCAGTGTACTCAGGGCAGTATCCTATGTCAATGGAAATGATGAAAAAAACAAAACAGGGCGGGATCCGTATAAGAGATAGAGACAGTAGCCTTAATAAGAACTCCATGCAGGATGAAGTCTTACATGCCCATGCTCCTCATGCAAGCGAGCTCAACCTTTGCCAATGCGTGAGATATCTTGACGGGATAGAGCGGCGTTTTTTCCAGTCTGCGCAGATGGTCCGGCAGGGACTTAAGTTGTGAACGGGCGTATGACGCAATTTCTTTTAATTCCATGAGGGACGTGACCCTGCGCCCCTTTTTCATGACCTGCGCAAGGAGCGGAGCGCCTTCCCCTTCTTCCCCCTCGACCATGAGTGTATCCCCGACCATCACGCCGTTTTCATACCGACGGAAGACCTGTTTCCGCCCCGGTATAGTCGCCTTACCCTCTGACCTCTTGAACCGTGGGCTCCCGGCATACTCCATCAACTTATAGGCGCATTCCAGATATGGCGCATCTGCCGATGTGTCCAGCTTCGTTCCCACACCAAAGCCGTTTATCGGCGCACCCTGGGACATGAGATCGCGGATTGCGTATTCATCGAGATTGCCGCTTGCAAAGATGCGAATATCTGTGAAGCCCGCCTCGTCAAGGGTCTGACGCACTTCTTTCGAGAGTGTCAGGAGGTCGCCGCTGTCAAGGCGCACGGCGCGAACGGTTATCCCTTCCTTCGCAAGTATCCTCGCCGCCTCGATCGCCTTCTCGGTGCCTTTGTGCACATCGTATGTGTCGATGAGAAGGGTTGTATTATTTGGATTTGCGCGTGCGAAACCGAGAAAGGCGCCAAGTTCGTCTTCGTGGGCCTCTACATAGGAGTGGGCCATGGTTCCAAATATGGGAATTCCCATCAGGTGCTCCGCCGCAACCGTTGATGTGCCGATAAATCCCATCATGTATGAGTCCCGTGCCGCGAGGAGTCCTGCCTCCGCCCCATGGGCACGCCGCACACCGAAGTCTATCAGGGTAGCACTCTCATCCGCGGCCAGCATGCAGCGCGCGGCCTTGCTTGCAATCAGTATCTCGAAATGGAGGATATTGATCAGGCGTGTCTCAATCAACTGTGCGGCGGGCATGGGCGCAACAACGCGCACGACCGGTTCGTTCTCAAAAAAAACCGTTCCCTCCTGCATCGCATATACATCGCCGCGGAAGCGGAGCTTGGCAAGATAATCAAGGAGCGATTGTGAAAACCTGCCGGTGCCCTCTATGTATTTCAGTTCCTCTTTTGAGAAACGCATACCTTCGAGGAAAGTAAGAAGCGTCTCGAGGCCTGCTGCTACCAGGAAACCGCGGCTCGGAGGCAGGCTGCGTACATAAAACTCAAATACCGCCTCGTCGTGCATCCCTTCGTCTACATAACCCTGCATCATGGTCAACTGGTAAAGATCGGTGAGAAGCGGTGTATTCAACAGGTTCATCGTGAGCCCCCGGCGCGGATTCGCTTCCAACAAAAGAAGGTATGAATACCATAAAGGATTTAGTTTCTCTTTTTCAAGGGAAAAAATAGATCGCTCATCGTGTGCGGTCACTCCGTTCTATCTCAGCAACAGACAATTTTGTTTCCTCTTCTTCACAAAGGTACATTTATGTCTCCTGCACAAGCTGCTCTCATGAAATGCGAGGGGACAAATATGGCAGTAATTCAAAAAGCTAGAGAAGATAAGGAACATTTCTGCATCTGGCATACATTTTGGACTTGTATGATAAGAAATAAGACAGTCCAGGAGGAAACGTGATGAAGAAATATTTACCGCACATCTTCTTGATCTTAATCGCGACCTTGCTTTTGCTGTTAGTCGGTGTGGGATCCATCCTCGCCGACGAGCAGAAACCCGCAGCCGCAATAACTGCTCCGGCGGCACCTCCCGATCAGGCTGCCCCTACAGAAGAAAAACCCACAGGCTCGGTCGCCGTCTCCGGTCTTTCAAAATATGTCTGGCGCGGATATGAAATGACGAAGAACAGCATTGTGGTACAACCTTCGTTCACAGTCGGCTACAAAGGTTTCAGCGCCAATATCTGGGGAAACCTCGATACCAGCCCCTACTCTACAACAAACGCCTCCTATTCCAGCACCTGGACGGAAACAGATCTCACCCTTTCTTACACGAAAACCTTGGGCATCTTGAATGCCGGTCTCGGTTACATCTACTATGGCCTGCAGGCGCCGAATGCCGGTGCGGCAAAACCTCTTGACGCGGAAGAGATATTCGTAACCTTGGGTCTCAACATTCCTCTCACGCCGACCCTTACGGTCTACAAAGAAATCGATCATTATCACCAGTATTATTTCCTGCTGGGCGTCTCCCATACCTTCGAATTTAACAAGATTGTTTCTCTGCAGTTGAGCGCATCCGCAAGCTATCTACTGAGCGACTATGCTGATTCGACCCTCTACAACGTGAATCCGTCTTACGGCGGTTATCCCAAGTTCAACGACAATCTCCAGGCGACAAACGACAAATTCAGTAATTTCCATGATGGCGTGATTACCGCCTCTCTTCCCATAAGCGTGGCAAAATATCTGACGGTGGCCCCTACCATATCCTACTCATTCCCTTTGTCTGACGATGCCAAGAATGAGATCAAGGCCCGCGGTAAACTTACCAATCTCGCGGATAATGACAGCAGCTTTCTCTACGGAGGCCTTACTGTCACCATGAGCTTCTAACACCCCCTCTGTCGCAGCCGTCTTTAACCCTCTCTTCCTTCGGGGTTACGGCGGCTGCGGCGGACCCATGCAACATGCCTTCCCATCTTTGCTATGAATTGAGAGTTGTCTGCCAACCTTCATCGTCCGCTGGCCCTTTACTGTACCTTTCGGAGTTGCCCAACGATCAACAGCACAACAAAAAAGAGTATGCTGAGCGAAGCCACAATGACGGGTGCCACGGGCAAATCCCACTTATACGAGGCGGCAATTCCGAATGTGCTGGAGATGAGGCCCAGCAGCCAGCCGCCTATCAGCACCTTGAGGGGCTCTTTTGTGAAAAGCCGCCCGATCAAGGCGGGAATAATGAGAAATGCGAACACCTGGAGTATCCCCGCCATCTGCACTGAATTGACGAGCATGATCGCGAAACTGAGGAAAAAGATAAACTCCCAGATGAACCCGCCTTCGCCGTCATGAGACAACGCAAGGAACCTTTTTCTGAAGATCACATGGGGTATGCTGATGACCAAGTACAGGATGAAGGTGTAGAGCACGCTCTGTGGTTCAACCCATATGATGTTTCCGTTCAGGATCGATTTGAATTCTTCAAGACCGTGAGGGGAGCGGTCGAGGATGAGAATACTCGCCGCAAAGGAGAAGATATAAAGAACGCCTATGAAGGCTTCGATGTTTGTGTACCTCGCGATGCGCCTCGAGAAGGCCAGGATGAAGGCGCCCAGTGCGGCAAAGGCAATCGAGAAGATGTATCGCTCTGTCCCCTCATGTCCCGACAGGAAGGACAGGGCTATGCCTACGCCCACCAATTGTGCCAGCGAGAGATCGACGAAGATGATCCCCCTCTCCAGGATGTGGATGCCGAAATAGGCATGGGTGAGAATGAGCAGTATGCATGCTGTGAATGGCCATATTAAGAAGTTAAGGGTTTCCATGTTGCCTCCTATTGCAAGGATGACAGGACAGTGTCCATAAAGCTAAACCAATTGCTTGTTCCGGGAAGAGAACCAACGTCCTGAGGAACGACAATAACCTTGACACCTGTTTTCTTGCCGAGTGCCTCCGCTTCTTCCTTGCCATAAGCAGGCGTGACCAGTATTCCGTCAGGTTTTGTCTTCTTCATAGATTCAATCAGACTTTCTACATGTCCTGCGGATGGCGGTATCCCCGGTTTTGCCTCAACGTAACCGACAATTTGAAATCCAAAATCGTTTGCCATGTATTCGAAGTATTTGTGGTAAGCGACAAACTTCTTCCCTTTTAAGGATCTTTTCCGCCATTGAGTCTGCCTGTTCTTCAATTTCTCCTCGAAGGAGGCAAGGTTTACTTTATAAAAAGCGGCATTGCCAGGATCTATGCTGGACAACTCCTGCGACATGCCGCGTATTACCCTCAGTATATTGGACGGGGAAAAAAGGTAGTGCGGATTCCCCAGGGGATGCACGTCGCCCATGCTGCGATCCACGCTTTGCTGCTTTTCAATGACATTCACAAAGCGTGAGCAGTCAAAGTTCCCCGGCTGTCCCGGCTGTATCCTGGAGTTTCTCGATGATTCCAGGAGGAGCGGCAGATAACCGATCTCGAGATCAAGTCCATTGTACATAAGAATGTCTGCATCCCGTGCCGCAAGGATCATGCTCGGCTTCGCCTCGACGTAATGCGGGTCCTGGCTCGGCTTGACAAGTACCTTCACATTTATCTTATCCTTCCCTAATTCGCCGGCGAGGTCTCCAATCCAGGGAAGCGTCGCGACAACGTTCATCTTTGCGTGAGCAGGTGTTGCCACGGCAAAGGCTATTAAAAGAGCGAGTAACAACTTCTTCATGGCATTAACTTACCTCCTTAGAATTGATGAGCCGGATGTGCGCCGATGCTGAACAGGGCCTGAAGGAACACTTCATGGTTGACCTTGCCGGTTACATCCGATTCGTCATGATTGTATTGAAGCCTCAGAAGACTGAATTCTGAGAACGTATAATCGATCATCGCGGATGCCCGCCATGGCCTCCGACCGAGGTCCTGACTCGCTCCTCCCAGGACATAATCATCCTTGAAGATGCTGAGGAGATCGTACCTGGCGCCGAACTCCCATCTGTTCCAGAGATAGACACCCTGGACGTAGAAACCGTCCTGGTATCTCTCCAGGCGGGCTATGGACCCCGCGGTTGTGTCCATCAGGTCGCCGTACTGGGAGCGATATAGATACTCGCTCTGAATCTTGAACCCCTGATACTTGGATGGCTTCCACTTGTGAGTGAACTCAAAACCGTACAGAGTGGTATCTCCCGTAAAAATTGAATTTGCGGCAACGGTACTGGTCTTGGTCTTCCCTGTAATTACCGAAGGGCCGAAGAGGATGGTAGCATTGTCGCTTACATCGAGAGACGCCTTGGCAAACGCCGTATAGGCATGAGGCCCTCCCGTTGCATCGGACCCGAACAGAGTTGCATTATCCCCCTGCAGAACCTCGACACCCAAAATGGTATAGAAAGGCAATGACGGAATATAGGTATACTGAACGCCCTTTTCGTCGATTCCCTCATCGCCGAAGCCGATGAACGCCCTGTAGGGAAGAGGATTATCGACGAAGTCCCAGACATGGCTGTGCTGGGCATTGAGCCTGCCGAAGCCGCTCTTGAACTTGCCACCTTTGATCTGGTGACCACTGGGAAGCGCGGTCGTGACAAAGTACGCCTCTTCCACGGTCGTGCCGTCCTCTGTAACAGGGACAGTCGCATAGAGATTAAAATACGGATCGACAGGCGCGTAGATGCCGATCTCCGCTGAATCGAAGTTGAAGCCGTTCTTCCGGTCAAGGCCTTCTGTCGTGTAGCCACGCACTCCTCGATTCTTCAGTTCATCGTTGGTCAGATTCGAGGAATAGGCATAGGTGTTAAGCACGAGCGATATATTCGGATTGGACAGGGCCGACCCTCCGAAAACGCCGGATGGCCCTGCAGGTTTTTGCGGCGAAGGTTCAGTTGCAGTTACGGCCTCCTTGGGCTTTTCCGAGAGCGCTTGTGCCCTGACTTGGTCTCTCAGCTCATCGATGATTTTTTGCTGCTCTTCTATTGTTTTCTGCTGCTTCTTCAGTGTCTCCTCAAGGACCTGGAGCCTCGATTCGACGTCGCTTCCCATCGCCTGGCTTGTTATCGCTAACATGCAGAGGAAGCCAAGCAGCATAATCCACTTCTTCATACAGCACCTCCTTCCATCTCCCAAAAATAAAAGGATGCCAATGAAACACTACCGGTGTATGCGGTTTTAAGATTTTACTGAGGTTGACGGATTTATGCCGTGAGGCCGGTGGGAGGAGGCCTTGTGGAATACGTGGGGAATGCAGATAAATCTATATGGAATGTTTCTTCAGGCTGGCAATAATATGATATAACCAGATCAACAGCAAAGGAGCAGCTATCCTCCATGCAGCTTGCGGAAAATAAGCTGCCCGCGACGCAGATCGGGCAATTGAAATGTTCGCCATCATCAACGTGATAATGAAAGCCGACGGCAAGCGCAGAAAGCAAATATACGAGGGCAACAAGAAAAACAATTTGCTTCCGATTTGACTTGGATGACAACATCT
>Ga0335081_10016809_pt1 | contig 11851 bp, 5 predicted proteins | sample Lox_Sample_35_FD_206713 | JGI IMG/M metagenome (GOLD analysis project Ga0335081, IMG submission 206713) | Soil microbial communities from Loxahatchee National Wildlife Refuge, Florida, United States - Lox_Sample_3.5 | ecosystem: Environmental > Terrestrial > Soil > Wetlands | place: USA: Florida... | reverse complement strand
AAGGAGCGCTATGGTCCTTTCGCGGACTCTCTTCTGATGGCGTATCCTGCCGGTTCCGGAAATGCTCCGAAAACCGCTCGTGACCTCGTGCGCGATGCAACGTTCGGCTGGCATACGTGGAGCTGGGCACGGTTACAATCAAAGATCGGAAAATCCAAAGCGTACTATTATTACTTCGACCAGCATCCCGACTTTCGGAAAGATTCACCGCTCGCCGGCCACGGATCGCCGCACGGTCAGGAAGTTGCCTATGTTTTCGAACATCTCAATCCCTCCGATCCTTTCGCGACAAAGACAGACACAACGATATCAGATGCCATGGCAACCTATTGGACGAACTTTGCCAAGCACGGTGACCCGAATGGGAAAGGTCTGCCGAAATGGCCGGCATTCAGTGACGCAAAACCAGTGGTGATGTACTTCAGCCAGACAGTACATACCGGACCGGTACCGAGCGCCAAGTCACTTAAAGTCCTCGATGCCTATTTCAAGTGGCGGCGATCTCCCGAAGGAGAAGCGTGGGCGAAATAGGTATTGTGAATTAGACACTGCACTGATAGAACTGTCTGATGCACAGAGATACGCGAAGAAATTCGGACAAGCTGGAGGAATGAAAGATGAAGCGTAGAGCTTTTCTTTTGAAGACCGCGGTAGCTACGAGCGCAGCGAGTTTTATAAAGGCGTTCTTTCCGTCAGCAGCAAGCGGAATGAGTTCCCAAAAGTCATCGCAGGATTCCGGTCAGATTTCAGGACCAGCACGAACGGAACGGAAGGAAATCCGTTCCGCCGATTATCTTCGGCGCGTGAAGGCAGACAAGTATTTGACCAAGCCTCCGGCATTCGCGGAATCAAAACGGACGCCTGCTGTTCGTGTCTCGCCAATGTCATTGGAGAAACGGCTCAAGCGTAACATTGTGCCGCGCCACGGATTCTGCAGTCTCGCTCCCGGCAGAACGACCAGCGAGGGCATAACCTCCGGCAATGGACCAATGAATATAGAGCTCACCGGGGATCCGTATTCGGAACAGATACTGTTCCACCATGAAAGTCTGCTTATGCCGTGGATAAGACCTCTTGAGGCCCCAAAGGTCGCGGATATATTCCCGCAAGTGCGGCAGATGGTGCTGGATGGGAAATACCGTGAAGCCGTGGATTTTGCCTTCAAAGAAATGGAGAAGGGTCCAATAAAGGCGAATACGTGGCCTCACCCTACTGTCCCGGCATTTATGATGCGTCTTGATTTTCCGAAAACTGCGTCGGTCAACGACTATCTCCGCACCCTCGATTTCGAGAGCAGCGAGGCAAAGGTTTATTGGAACGATGAGCGTGGCGAATGGCTTCGTCGGACGTTCACCTCCCGGCCCGACAACGTCGTGGTCCAATTACTCACCGCACCGAACGGAGAGTCGGTGAATGCGCGAATTACAATTTCGGACCCCCCGAGAAGAATGCGTCCCAATTCCGCATTCCTGGGAATGAATCAAGGGAGCAGGACTGCGAGCGGTGAAAGCGAGATTCAGCATGACTTCAACGAGCGACGACTAATTGTCAAGTGCCGTCTGGATCCTTCCACAGATAACAGCGGTTACGCCGGTGTGGTTCGCGTAATTCGTGTTGGCGGATCGGCCCGGATGGATGATGGCGCTTTGGTCATAGAAAATGCGTCCTCAGTGATGCTTCTCACTCGCATTGAATGGTTCACCGACTACACCGAGGAGAAGGTGGATACCCTGCGGCTTGCTGTGGAAGAAATTACGCCGGACTACCAGGAGTTGCTGGAGCGCCACCGCAAGGTCCAGTCGGAGGCCTTCAACCGCGTAACCGTGGATTTCGGCGGCGCCTCTCAATATGGAATGTCCACGGAGGAACTTTTTGCCGATCAGCGGTCGCGTCCGGACTATTCGCCGGCACTGCTGGAAAAGATTTTTGAAATGGGACGTTACTGGTTTATTCTTACGAGCGGGAAGTATTGCAGCATGGTGGCTGAGACCAATGCCAATATTAACCTGCAGATTTCGCCCGGCGTGCAAGGCGATCTGCGGGAAGGCATGTATGCCTACTTCAACTGGATGGAAAGCCTGGCCCCGGACTTCCGGGTTAACGCAAAGAACATTTTCGGGATGCGTGGCACACATTACAACCTCTGGCCGGACAAGGGAATAGGCGTTGTGTTCCATTATTCCAACGCCGCTTCTACCGGAGAGATCTGGCCTCACCCCTATTGGCTTTCCGCAGGCGGCTGGTGTATGCGACCGTTCTGGGATCACTATCTGGTAACAGGGGACTTAGAATTTCTCCGCGCGCGTGTGGTGCCGGCATACAAAGAGCTGGCGCTCTTTTACGAAGATTTCCTGACGGTCACTGACAAAGATGGGAATTACATCTTCGTCCCATCTTTCTCACCCGAGAACAATCCAGGAAACCTCGACCCTTCGCGCATGTTGGTGATTAATGCCAGTATGGACATCGCAGTTTGCAGGGAAGTGCTGACGAATTTGATCGTGGCGTGTGAGACTCTCGGCACCGATGCGGACAGCGTGACGAAATGGAAGGCAATGCTGGCGAAGTTGCCACCCTACCTGCTCGAGGCCGACGGCACCATGAAGGAATGGGCCTGGGCCACGCTGGAGGAGCGGTACAGCCATCGGCATATCTCTCATCTCTACGGAGCTTGGCCGGGCGACGAGATCGATCCAGACCGCACGCCGCAACTTGCTCGAGCCGCGGTTATAGCCGACAGAAGGCGCACGCCAGAGAGGTTGGCAGCCCATGGCCGCTGCCATCGCGCTCTTGTCGGGGCGAGGCTCAAAGACTGTTACATGGTAGCCACCGAATTGCGGCAACTGATTGAGCAGGGCTATGTCGCCACCACTCTCAGGTGTTCTCACGATCCCTATGCATGGCCCATGCCGGATGCACAAGGCGGTATTCTCTCGATCGTCATGGAGATGCTGCTATACTCGCGTCCGGGGGTGATCGAAGTGCTTCCGGCTCTTCCCCCGTCGCTGCCGAAAGGATCGATAAACGGTATGCTGGCACGCACGTTTGCGAGGATCGACAAGCTATCGTGGGACATGCAGGCGCGAACCGTGGACCTAACCATTACCTCCGTTATAATACAGGACATCACACTGATTGCCCGGTACGGAATCGAAGAGATCGCTGCCTCCGCCGGAGTATTGGCATCGGCACTCCAGCCGGACACAGCCACGTGCGACCTGCGCTTGCCAGAGAAGAAACCGGTGGAAATACGTTTGAAGATTGGCCAGCACAATCCGCTCGATTGGGTTGATCAGGAGAGTTAGCAAACGGCTTCAAGGCCACGATATTGACGCAAAGTTCAAAATGAAAAGAACTGTTCTCATCATAAGCATATTGATTTCACTTGCAGCGGCGAATCTTGCGGCGCAGGACACCGTTGACGCAGGTAAAACCGGCTGGGCCGCAAAAAGGCCAGTCATGGCTGCGGCTTGCGAATGTGGATGTCCGTGGGGAGAGCTCGGTGATTTTGTTCAGGAATCGCTGAAACCGTATGGCTATTCCGTGATTCTTTGCCGCAACTGCAACCGGTCATACGGACCACGTCTTGTTTCCGAGCACGACTACCCTCCGCCTCTTGATTCATCAAATCTTAAAGACGGAGTGAATGTGCGCGTCAATGACCGTGTCGATTTCGGCGTAACATCCAGTGCCATGTTGAGCGCCGCCTACAAAGGGAAGTTTGCCGGCAAGGGACCTTTTCGCAACCTTCGACTGATTGCAAAAATAGAGGATCCATTTTATTATCTCATTGCCGTAAAGAAGGAATCGGGTATCAAAGACCTTGCCATCATCAAGCAGCGACATTTGCCCGTAAGAATCGTGGGTGCCGATGGCAACCTGGGGACCATCTTGGAATATTATGGCATCACTGCTGATGATATCAAAGCGTGGGGCGGGACAATAGGAGTAACCCTGAAAGAAGCTTCACACGGTGATTTTGATATTGTTTCCGGCTTTCTCGCAAGTCCATCACTGAACCCTGAATCTGCTTCATGGACAACCTTAAGCCAGAAGTTCGATCTCTCTTTCGTGGAGCTGCCTGACGATTTGCTGAAGCTCATTGCTCAACGAAATGTCGATGCTGAATTTGTTGAGGCACACTGCGGTTTGCTGCGGGGGCTTAACCAGACAATAAGAACTCAGGGCAGATCGGGTGAGGCAATCTTTGCGCGTGATGACGCTCCTGAACAAGCTGTCTATGAGCTTGCTAAAGCTATTGACGCAAATCATGGAGCACTAAAATGGTTCATCAGGGTCTATACATACGATCCGAATACTGTTTGGCAGAATTTCGGTGTGCCATTACATCCCGGCGCGCAGAGGTATTACAGGGAAGCAGGATACATCAAATAAGTACTACTGACTATTTGCTCACTTTCTGGCTCTAATTCCGGTCGGAATGGTTGAACCGAAGTTGATCGTGATCGATATGTGACACGCATCGGAGCCAAGGCAAAAAGTGAAGAAATAGTAAGAGCTGCCACGGTATCTGTGGGTTAACGGGAGCCCATCTCGAAAACCCATACTGTTTCAGGTCGAGCTTGCCGAGACCTGAGAATCGGCCAAAAAAAATCCCCTTCGACAGAGTCTGTCCTGAGCTTGTCGAAGGGACTCAGAGTGAATTTCTTTCTTGCCTTGAAATTGTTCAGACGGCATCTAGAGTCTTGCATTAGACGGAAAGCAAAACAAAGCATCTCGGCGGAAAAAGGAGAATAAAAATGAAAAAGAAAAGTCGTCTTGTAATCCTTCTCGCATCGGCATTCATACTCCCTGTCATTATGATGATGGTGATGGCGATGTCCGGTGTCGGGCACGGTGTCATTCCGCCTAGACTGGAAGGTCCGTGTGATGTCTATGCTGCTGCAGGTACCCCATGCGTGGCTGCCCACAGCAGCACACGTGCATTGTATGCGTCGTATAACGGACCGCTCTACCAGGTCATGCGCCAGTCGGACGGAAAGACTTTGGACATTGGTGTGGTCCAGCCGAGTGAAGGCGATCCGGGCGGGTACGCCGATGCAGCCGTGCAGGACGCATTCTGTGCCAATACATACTGTTGGGTAACTATTCTTTACGACCAGTCAGGTCATGGCAACAATCTCGTTCAGGCACCCCGCGGCGGGTTCAGTGGCCCTGCCATGGGCGGCTTTAACAATCTCCCGATCGCAGACATGGCACCAATCACAGTTATGGGACACAAAGTGTACGGCATTTTCATTGAGCCAGGCATGGGTTTGCGTCTGGACGATCCTAAGGGAACCGCAGTCGACGACCAGGCCGAAGGTCAGTATTGGGTCATTAATGGCCATCACTACAACAATGGCTGCTGCTTCGACTACGGCAACGCTGAGACTGACAGTCGCGACGATGGCGACGGCACTATGGAAACCGCCTACTACGGCAATGCCAACTACTGGTATCACGGACAAACCCCCGGTCCATGGATCATGACCGACCAGGAAAACAATCTGGTAGGTTGTGTTAACCAGTCTCCAGACGATAAGTACTGCGCGGATTTACCCAACATTGCCTGGCGCTTCGTGACGGGAATGGCGGATGGCGAATCGCATCACTGGAGATCAATGGGTGGAGATGCACAGAACGGAGATCTGAAAGTTATGTTTGACGGGCCTCGTGTCATCAATGACAGAAAAAGCTATGACCCAATGCGCAAGCAGGGGGCTATTCTCCTGGGCAACGGCGGCGATAACAGCAATGGTTCACAAGGTACCTTCTACGAAGGCGCAATGACAGCCGCGGGCACTTTCCCGACGAAAGAAGCCAATCAAAAAATTCAGGCCAATATCGTGGCCGCCAAGTACGATGCGCAAAGTCTGAGCGTTGCGCCGGCGAATGCAACCGCTACACCCCCAGGACTTCAGACTTTTTCGCCACGGTCTTCGCAAAATACCACGGTTACGTTTACAAATACTACAGGGGCGCCTGTAAAGGACCTCACTTTGAGCATTTCAGTACCGAAGGGGTGGAAATCCGCAGCCCTAATCTCGAGAGAGACTTCGAAGAAATTTTCTGAACCGATTGAGCCGAATGCGAGTGTGAGCGCAACCTTCACGGTGACCTCTGGAGCGGAGTCTTTCAACGGTGATCTGGTCGGCATTGCTTCGTGGACGAACTCAACAAGCGGTAAGAGGCAATCCGAGATGATTGCTGAAAAAGTGCGCAACGTCAGTCCGGTCAAGATAAACGAATTCCGCATTAGCGGCGGCTCTCCTGAAAACTCGACCAACTCGTTCATCGAGCTCTATAACGCCGGCAACAATGCCGTTGATATTTCCAACTGGACTTTGACTCACCACGCAACCGAGTTGCCGATCTTTTCATCAGTGAAAATTCCATCCGGGACGAAGCTTGCTGCGAGCGGTTTCTATCTGCTCGGTCTGTCGAATTCAGGACTGGCTGCTCCCGCAAAAAAAGGGGAGTCCACGATCTACGTCAGAAGTACTGCCGGCATGTCGGTTGGTGATAAGGTCGAAATAGACTATGGGTCGTCGAATGAAATCCGCAAGATTGCAGATGTTGGTACAGCGGCAGGACTTGGTGAACCCAAATCGCCTTTTCCGTTCCGTCGTCCGGTCGAACCCGGCACTCCTACAACTGTCTGGCAGCCCCTGCCCGAGGGTCCGGTGATCACGATCCCCGTTGGCTCGACTGAAATTCCTGTTACCAGTGCGGACGGATTTGAGGTTGGGCAGAAGATTGGTATCGGCTACGGTGCGACGTACCCCGTTGTTGCTCGATCCATTGAGAAGTATGAGGTAGTGACTGTCACCAAAGTAGGCAAGCCGGGTACACAAGCCTACTTAACGGCAGATGCAAAAGCGGGCGAAACCAACATCAAAGTGTCTTCCGTCGCCAATGTTTCAGTCGGTGACAAAATCAGGCTGGACATTGACAGCAAAGGCCATGGGATTGAGGCCGTCACTGTTACACGCGTCGGGACGCAATCTGCTCGCAGAGGTTTTAATGGTCCTATAACGGATCTGGGCACGGGACTCGATTTAGCCGAGCCGCTGCAGTTTGATCATGCGTCCAACTTGCCTTTCAGCGACAAGGGAACGGGGATCAGTTTCAAACCGGCGACTGCCTTCCCTCACTCGAGCAACGAGCCTGTGCTGCCTCTCGGTACAGGTATTACGCTTGACCAACCCTTGGCCAAAAACCACACGATCAATGCAGTTGTTCTTGACCGGAAGGTAACGGCTGCGGGCTACCAGGGTGCTCCATCACCCAACCAATTATTCGGAGGGCCGGTTCTTTCTTCTCGAGCGGGCAGTATTGTATTGGGTGATGCTTCGGGGGAAGTTGTTGACGGTCTCAACTACGGCGGCCTCGTTGATCCATGGGTGGCCGAAGGTTACCAGGCCGCATCCGGAACAGGTGAGAGCGGATCCAGCGTACCATCACCCGGTGCTAGCAGAGGCTCCAGGTGGTGGCTATCTTCGTCCATTACGCAGCCGAATAGAAGTGCTGGCCGCTACCCGGACGGTGCCGACAATGATAACAACAGCCAGGACTTTCTCTTGCAGAACACGACCACACTTGCTGCCGCATCAGTCGTCGGTTCAGACAACATTAAAGTCGCCAGTGTAGCAGACTTCAATATCGGTCAGAAGATCATCATTGATACAGGCACGAGAAGCGAAACTGCTGTTGTCGCGATTATTGGTACAGCCGGGGGTACTACCGTGGACACTGCCACCAGGATAGGTGCGACAGTTATCCCTGTTGCCAGTGCAGAAGGCTTTGGAGTTGGTCAGAGTATTACTGTCGACCGTGGTGCTCACCGAGAGACGGCCATTGTGGCATCCATCATTTTCGGACGCCCTCATTTTGGCAACGGCCATATCATTATCCCAGTCGACTCTATCGCAGTCACCGCACCGCTTACGATGGCCCACGATGCAGGTGCGCAGGTCTCCGGCAGTGGTATAACAATCGCTACGCCATTGATCAAGGCTCATGACTACGGTGCGCAGGTTGCGAACAATGTTCCCACGCCTGGTAAGCCTAATCTATATTTCAGGAAACCTTAGTGAGGACATCAGTGAGGTCCTGTCAGAATGCTTATTGCACTCCGCGGCTCTCCAGCAATCTGAGGCTGCAGAGTCTCTTGATTCCAAACGTTTGACCAACGAACCATGGCCATTCACAAAGACAAGACCCCTCTTCCACGGTCGTGGCCATGGTGGCGCTGGACGATGACAGGATTCAACATAGTGGCATTGGTTTTGAGCGGCATCTTGGGCTGGCATTACATAAAGGGCGGCTCGATGCCCGGCTGCGGCGGGGGAAGCCCGTGCGACCTGGTGCTCAATAGCCGGTGGTCGACGATAGCGGGAGTGTTGCCTGTCAGTGGTCTGGCTGTGGGATCGTATCTTGCTATGCTGGTTGCCGGTTTTTTTATAAGTCCGGCTGCAGAGGCATCAATTCGGCCAGTGGCCTGGAGAGCGTTGTTAGTACTGGCGGGTTCGGTTGCCGGAAGTGCTGTGTGGTTCACGTTCTTACAGAAATGGATCATCGGTAACTTCTGCTTCTATTGTATGACTACGCATATTATTGGTCTGCTGTTGGCCGCTCTGATTATCTGGCGGGCGATTAAGGAATTCAACAACCATTCAAACGATGTCTTTCTGACTAATACCGAAACCGTCAAGAATGCTTCCCCAGGTGCTCGATTGCTTAAAGCCGGCTCCCTGCCAATTGTGAGTCCCGCTCTCATTGGTGTGGTCTTTGCAGGCATACTGGCAGCGAGTCAAGCAAGTTCTTCTTCCACGGCCGTCTATCGCAACGGGGGGTCGCAGAATAACCTGCCAGCTATCGATTACCACACTGTACCGGTGATCGGATCTCCGGATGCTCTCTACATTGTCAACGTGCTTTTTGATTATGAATGTCCCCATTGTCAGCAACTTCATTTGATGCTCAATGAAGTGGTTCGCCGCTACGGCGGCAAGCTTACATTTGCTTTGTGCCCAACTCCGTTGAATTCCCATTGCAACCCTTACATTCCCCGAGATGCGGATGAATTTGAAAACTCTTGCGAACTGGCAAAAATCGGTCTGGCGGTATGGTTGGCGAAGCGGGATGCATTTTCTGCTTTCGATAACTGGATGTCTACGTACGAGTCAGGAGACAGATGGCGTCCGCGAAATCTCGAATCTGCTAGAATGAAAGCAATAGAATTGGTCGGGAAAGAGAAGTTTGATATCGCTTTGATCGATCCGTGGATAGAACAATATGTGCGAACCTGCATTCGCATTTATGGTCAGACCATCCAAAACGGCAACGGTGGTGTCCCGAAAGTTATCTATGGCTCACGATGGGTCATCCCTGAGCCACATAACGCGGATGACCTCGTCATAATTTTGCAGAAGAATCTGGGTGTGCCCAAGCCTTGATTGGCTTTCTGTAAACTTGGTCCAACAAGCTGATCGTTGAATGAGGGGAGAATCAACTTATGAACGAAATTTTGACCGTTGGTTCGATTGCTAGAGGCCAAGTTCAAATTGGCGAGAACGCTGTAGTTATGAATGTTAATGGGAAAAAATGGTAACATAGTTAAGACACACCTGTAGACAGGAACAAGCGTCAAGTTGTACATAAACAGAAAAGCAATTGAAGTCTTGTCGACTTCCCAAACACAAGAGGAGACATTAAGATGAGAAACAAATTGCTGTATGCAGTTCTGCTAATGATGTTGGCGAATGGAATCTCTTTATCCCAATCGGGTCAGAATCTGATTGTTCCTACTACTGCTGACACGGCGCATCCTTCACCTTACAATCTCTATGGAGCCAAGTTTCCGCGAATTGAAGCCGACGGACGGGTGACATTCCGCTTTGACGCTCCCTCTGCAAAGAAGGTGCAGGTTTCTATCACCAATGTTGCGTTTGACATGGTCAAAGGCGATGACGGTGTTTGGACGTACACAAGCGAGCCGCAGGATAAAGGGTATCACAATTACTGGATGCTTGTTGACAGTGCTCTCGTGCTTGATCCGGCTACCAACGCGTTCATTGGCTATGGCCACATATGCAACGGCTTTGAGATACCCGATCCAGACGGAGGATTCTATGACTTAAAGGATGTACCACACGGCAATGTGCTGATCGAAAACTATTTTTCTAAGACGATCAATGCCTGGCGGCATATCTTCGTCTACACGCCGCCGGGATATGAAACGAACACGTCAACCCGATATCCGGTACTCTATCTTCAACACGGAGGCGGCGAAGATGAACGGGTCTGGATTGAAATGGGACGTACCAATGTCATACTTGATAACCTGATCGCTGAAGGGAAGGTAAAGCCATTTATCGTTGTTATGGAAAACAGCGCTGCTTATAAGCCGGGCGAAGTTCCCCCGCAGATGCCGCGCATGACGAGACCGGCCGGAGAGAGACAAGCATCGCCGGATTCTGGCGCACGCCCCCGCTTCAGATTTTCATTCGATACCTACAGAGAAGTTGTGCTCAATGATATGATTCCTTTCATTGACTCACATTTCAGAACATTAACTGACGCAAATGACCGGGCCATGGCAGGTCTATCCATGGGCACGTTTGTAACCAGGGTGGTTGCATTGGCTAACCTCGATAAGTTCGCTTATATCGGTATCTTCAGCGGCGGTACAGTCGCCCCGAAAGACATTTCGGACAAATCGAAAGTCAAACTTGTCTTTATGAGTTTTGGCAGCCGTGAAAGAGGTGCCGATGGGCTCAAAGCTGCCGCGGATGCATTGCAGCAAGCAGGCATAAATGGTGTTTCGTATGTTTCCCCTCTTACCGCCCATGAATGGCAATCCTGGAGACGAAGTTTGCGTGAATTTGCTCCGCTTCTATTTAAGAATTAATCCATTGGACATGCAGAGAATGCTTTTGGATGATAAACATTGACCACTTCACGAAAGGAAATCACCAAATGAAATTCAAGTACGTAAGCGTGTTATCAGCAATCCTATTGACCTGTAGCTTGAGTGTGGCTCAAACAAACCAGACTGCTTCTGTTGCTGTGGAGGACTTTAAGCCAGCGTCTACCAATCAGCCGGGAAAGCAATATCCTCAGGTCAATTCTGAAGGACGGGTGCGCGCCAGTATTTCGGCACCCGAGGCAAAAAGAGTCCAACTGGATATTAGTGCTGTAAAATACGACCTGGTCAAGGATACCAACGGAGTTTGGACCGGTGACTCGAAACCTCAGGACGAAGGGTTCCACTATTACCAGCTTTGGATTGATGGGGCTGCGGTTCCTGATCCCAACAGCTTGTACTTCTATGGCGCTAGCCGTTGGGGCAGTGGTATTGAAGTCCCCGCGAAGGATCAAGACTTCTACGCCCTCAAAAATGTACCCCACGGTCAGTTGCGGGAGAATTTCTACTTCTCCAAGAGCACCAATGCTGTGCTTCGCTGCTTCGTTTACACGCCTCCAGGATATGACGAGAATACCAACAAACACTATCCCGTGCTTTATCTTCAACACGGAATGGGTGAAGACGAAACGGGCTGGGGCAACCAGGGACACGCCAATTTGATCATGGACAACTTGATTGCCGAAGGCAAAGCCAATCCCTTCATTATCGTCATGGACAATAGCAACGTTCATTTCCCCGGAGGTTCCGGTGGCGGCAGACCGGGTATGGATGCTCGCCGACCGGGTGCCCGTGACAGCGCGTCGGCAGGGGGTCAGAATCAGCCACGCAGGGGCGGCTTCGGTAACTTCAATTTTGCCGAGCAATTTGAAAAAATCCTGATGAATGAATTGATACCCTATATCGATACGAACTATCGCA
>Ga0335081_10016808_pt1 | contig 11851 bp, 12 predicted proteins | sample Lox_Sample_35_FD_206713 | JGI IMG/M metagenome (GOLD analysis project Ga0335081, IMG submission 206713) | Soil microbial communities from Loxahatchee National Wildlife Refuge, Florida, United States - Lox_Sample_3.5 | ecosystem: Environmental > Terrestrial > Soil > Wetlands | place: USA... | reverse complement strand
CACTGCGCATCGGAGAACGACGCGCGGAAGCCGGCGTGGATGAGGCCGTTGTAGGTCCGCGAGAGCACCTCCCGCTTGAGCCGGCGGCGGACGTGCGCGGAGGGCGCGAGCCGCGTGCCGATCGCCAGCTCGCTGTGGCCGGACAGGATCGGCGCGACGAGCGGGAGGAAGCTCTCGAGGTTCGTGGACAGGTCGACGTCCATGTAGGAGACGACATCGGCGGCGCTCCGCAGCCAGGCGGTGCGGAGAGCGAGGCCGCGGCCCTTGCGCTCGAGGCGGAGGGAGGAAACCTCGGCGTGACGCGCCGCGAGGGCCGCGGCCAGCGTCGGCGTCGTGTCGGTGCTCGCGTTGTCGGCGATCACGACGCGAAAGGCGAAAGGGAACTCGATCCGAAGGAAATCGAGGAGCAGCTCGACGTTCCGCTCGAGCGAGCGATCCTCGTCGTGGACGGGGACGACGACCTCGACGGTCTGCAGGTTCGCGTTCATGGACTCATCGAACCCGGGGCACGTGAGCCGGAGGTCACAGCCGGCTGTGCGTTCGCTGTGAGGGGCGGAGCCCGGCCGCGGGCGTGCGCCCGGGCTCCGCCCGCCGACGGGCTAGCCCGTCGTGGTGGTCGTCGTCGACATGTGCGGGCACGGGTTCGTCGACGTCGTCGACGTCTGCGCGAGGGTGTGCGCCGCGTGGTGCCTCGACGACTTGACCGGCGTGCCGTGGTGCGTCGCCGCGACTGCGGCTCCGGCCCCGCTCGCGAGCGCGAGGACGGTGCCGGCGGCTGCGGCCGCAGCTTTCGGCTTGAGCACATCCACCTCCTGTTGCGGTTCAGCGCATGGAAGCCGCTGCGCATCGGAGGAACCTGGGAAAACGCTCAGAGGTCGCTGTGAGTCTCGCCGTCCGCGGCCGGGAGCTCGATCGTGAACGTCGCGCCGCCGCCGGGACCGGAGGCCGCCGTCGCGCGGCCGCCGTGCGCGGCGGCGACGGCGGCGACGATCGAGAGGCCGAGGCCGACGCCGCCGCTCGCGCGCGAGCGCGAGTCGTCGGAGCGGTAGAACCGCTCGAACGCGCGCTCCGCGTCCTCTGCGCTCATCCCCGGGCCGGTGTCGCTGACCTCGACGAACGCATGGGCGTTCCGGCTGCCGACCGAGACGGTCGCCGACGACGCCGGCGGTGTGTGCGCGCGCACGTTCGCGAGGAGGTTGTCGACGATCTGCCGGAGGCGGTCGCGGTCGCCGACGACGGAGACGGGCGACGCGACGAGCTCGATCGGACGCTCCGGGTCGACGGTTCGCGCCGTCTCGACCGCCTCGCCGACGAGTTCGTCGAGGCGGAGCGGCTCGCGCTCGAGCGGCCGTCCCTCGTCGAGCCGGGCGAGGAGCAGCAGGTCGTCGACGAGCACCGACATCCGCTCCGACTCGCGGCTGATCCCCGCCATCGAGCGCTCGAGATCGGCGGGACGGCTCGCCGCGCCGCGTGTGAAGAGCTCCGCATACGCGCGCACGGCGGCGAGCGGCGTGCGCAGCTCGTGCGACGCGTCCGCGACGAAACGGCGCAGCCGCCGCTCCGACGCCTCTTGCGCCTTGAACGCGCGCTCGATCTGGCCGAGCATCGCGTTGAGCGCGAGCCCGAGCCGACCGACCTCCGTGCGCGGCTCCGCGCGCTCGACGCGCTGCGTCAGGTCGCCGGCGGCGATCGAGGCCGCGGTCTTCTCGATCGCGCGCAGCGGCGCAAGGCTGAGCCGCACCACCCAGAGGCCGAGCACGGCGAGCCCGACCAGGACGAGGCCGGTGACGAGCGCCTCGATCCCGACGAGCCGGTGCAGCGTGCTGTCGACGGAGTTGAGCGGCGCCGCGACGAGCAGGACGCGGCCCGGCGCGCGGGACTCGATCGACGCGCGCACGCGGTAGCGGCCGCCGCCGCTGACCGCCGGGACGGTGAGGTACGAGACGCGGTCGCCCTCCGGCGTGTTCGGCGACGACGGCAGCGCGATCGACGACGGCAGCCGCGGCGCGGGCAGCGCCTTCGACTGCGAGAACTGCGGCGCACACGTCAGCCGCTGCAGCACGGCGTCGCCGAGGGTCCGCACCTCGACGCAGTCGCCGGGCGCAGCGCGTCCCGGCCCGCCCCCGGGACCGGGCGGGCCGCCGGGCCCGCCGCCGCCTCCGCGGCCGAACAGTGCGGCGTCCACGCTCGTGTGCGCCTCGTCGAGCGACGAGTCGACGCGGTCGACGAGGAACGAGCGCAAGGACGCGTACGTCGCGACGTCGGCCGCGCCGAGCCCGACCGCCGCGAGGACGATCACCCCGACGACGAGGCGCGTCCGGAGCGAGATGCGGTCGAGCATCAGCCCTCGCGCGCTTCGAGGATGTACCCCGCCTGGCGCACGGTGCGGATCGCCGACGGGCCGGCGCCGTCGAGCTTCTTGCGCAGGTAGCTGACGTACGTCTCGACGATGTTCGTGTTGCCGCCGAAGTCGTACTTCCACACGTTCTGGAGGATCTGCCCCTTCGACAGCACGCGCCGCGGGTTGAGCATGAAGAAGCGGAGGAGGTTGAACTCGGTCGCGGTCAGCTCGACGAGCTCGTCGCCGCGGAAGACCTCGTGGCGCTGCTCGTCGAGGACGAGGTCGGCGAAGCGGAGCACGTCGCCCGGAAGGTCGCCGGCGGTACGGCGGAGGATCGCGTGCACGCGCGCGACGACCTCGGCGAGGCTGAACGGCTTCGTCACGTAGTCGTCGCCGCCGGCGCGGAGCGCCTCGACCTTGTTCTCGGTCGCGTCCTTCGCGGTGAGGAAGAGCACCGCGCACTTGAAGCCGCGCTCGCGGATGCGCCGCCCGACCTCGATCCCGTCGATGTCGGGGAGCATCCAGTCGAGGACGATGAGGTCGGGCTCGCGCCGCGCGACGGCCTGGAGCGCGTCGCGCCCGGTCGCCGCCTCCTCGACGTCGAAGCCCTCGTACCGCAGCGCCGTCGCGACCGCGTCCACGATCGACGGCTCGTCGTCCACGACCAGGATCCGGTGCGCCATGGCTCCAGCCTGCCCGGCGTTCCTGTGAACCGGCTGAGAAACGGCCCCACCGGCCCGCCCATGGTGCGCACATCGTCCAGGTGGGATGATGCCGCCCCGACGGCGCGGCGCTTAGGGTCGGGCCGCCTGGGCAATAGGCGGACGAGAGGAGTGCAGCGGTGAGCTCAACGGTCAAGCACGTCGAGGGGATCGTCGCGGAGCGGCTCGAGAAGGACGTCCTCGAGCCGATGGCGGACTTCCAGGATCCCGGACAGGAGTGGCGCCGCCTCTTCTCGGAGCTCTACGGGACGTTCCTGCTCGTGCTCGTGGCCGCGGGCGGAGGGATGCTCGGCCAGGCCTTCCCCGGCACGATCAGCCGCACGGCGGCGGTCGTCGCGCCGGGGCTGATGGTGATGGGGATCATCATGTTCATGGGCAAGATCTCCGGCGCGCATCTCAACCCGGCCGTCAGCGTCGCCTTCTCGCTGCGCGGCGACTTTCCCTGGCGGCGCGTGCCGGGCTACGTCGTCGTCCAGCTGATCGGAGCGACGCTCGCCGCGCTGTTCCTCCGCGAGGTGGTCAAGGTCTCGGCCAAGTACGGCTCGAACTACCCGGCGAGCGGCTACGCCAACTGGCAGGCGCTGCTGATGGAGGCGGTGCTCACCCTGGGGCTGGTCAGCGTGATCCTCGGCACGGCCTCGGGCGCGCAGAACATCGGCATCTTCGGCGCGATCGGCGTCGGCGGCTACATCGCTCTCGCCGGGTTGTGGGGCAGCCCGATCTCGGGCACGTCGATGAATCCGGCGCGCACGTTCGGGCCCGACCTGGTCGGCAACGACTGGACGAGCTACTGGGTCTACGTCGTCGGCCCGCTCCTGGGCGCCGCGATCGCGGTCGGGTTCGCCTACGTCCTGCGCGGCCCCGGCGGCGGCAAGGCCGGCTCGGCCGCCGCGCAGGGCGGGCTGCAGACGGAGGTGCAGAGGCCGGAGCAGGCCTGAGGACGGTTCACCCTTTCTGGACGATGTGAGCGCGCGCGCGCGCGGCGACGGTTCGGCTGTGAGCAGGGGTCATCCAGGTCCGGTGGTCGTCGGGTTCGACGACAAGGAGCCGGCGCGCCGTGCGCTCGAGCGCGCGATCGACGAGGCGAAGCAGCGGAACGCGCAGCTCGTCGTCGTCGCGGTCGAGGAGATGCCGCTCAACCCGGAAGGCCCGCAGAACTTCGGGAGCCTCGACGACACGCCGGCGCGGATGATCCCGCTCGTCGCGCCGCCCGACCTCCAGGAGGCGTTCGACGACGCGCAGAAGCGGATCGAGGAGGCCGGCGTCGAGGCGGACTACCTCTGGGCGGCGGGCGACCCGGCGCAGGTGATCGCCGACGCGGCGCGCGAGCGGAAGGCGTCGGTGGTCGTTCTCGGCGCCCACCATCACCGGTTCATGGACAACCTGTTCGGCACCGACGTGCCGGCCGAGGTCGAGCGCGAGCTCGGGGCCGACCTCGTCGTCGTGGAATAAGCGGAGAAGACCGATTCGCGACGCCGCGCGAATTGCTAGGACTACGGACGTGGCGAAGACGATCGGCATCCTGACCGGCGGCGGCGACTGCCCCGGGTTGAACGCGGTGATCCGCGCGGTCGTGCGCCGGTCGGCCACCGCGGGGTGGGACTGCGTGGCGGTGCGCGAGGGCTGGCGCGGGCTCGTCGAGGGCAGCTTCGAGGAGCTCGGCCCGCACGAGGTCTCGGGGATCCTGCCGCGCGGCGGGACGATCATCGGGACGAGCCGGACGAATCCGTACAAGCTCGACGGCGGCGTCGAGAAGGTGCTGCAGAACTTCGCCGACCGGCAGCTCGACGCGCTCGTCGCGATCGGCGGCGAGGACACGTTGGGCGTCGCGGCGCAGCTGTACCGGGAGCACGAGCTCCCGGTCGTCGGTGTCCCGAAGACAATCGACAACGACCTCTCCGGCACCGACTACACGTTCGGCTTCGACACCGCCGTGACGATCGCGACCGAGGCGATCGACCGGCTGCACACGACGGCGGAGTCGCACAACCGCGTGATGGTGGTCGAGGTGATGGGCCGGCACGCCGGGTGGATCGCGGTGATGAGCGGCATCGCCGGCGGCGCGGACGTGATCCTCATCCCCGAGCAGAAGATGACGGTCGAGGCCGCGTGCGAGGAGATCCGGCGGCGGCACGCGCGCGGGAAGAACTTCTCGATCGTCGTCGCCAGCGAGGGCTACGAGCTGAGCTACGAGAGCGGCGAGAGCAAGCTCGTCGGCGAGGAGGCGCGCGCGAGCGACCAGTTCGGGCACGTGAAGCTCGGCGGCGTCGGCGAGGTGCTCGGCCGCGAGATCGAGGATCGCACCGGCTTCGAGACGCGCGTCACCGTGCTCGGCCACATCCAGCGCGGCGGCACGCCGACGCCGCGCGACCGCGTGCTCGCGACGCGGTTCGGACTGAAGGCGGCGGACCTCGCGCACGCGGGGGAGTTCGGGAAGATGGCGGCGCTGCGCGGCGACGACGTGATCGCGGTCTCGCTCGACGAGGCGACGGCCGAGCTGAAGACGGTCACGGCCGAGTGGTACGCGGTGGCAAAGGCTTTCTTCGGCTAGCGGCGCACGGCAACGATCACCGACATCTGCGGCGTGACGAGGATCTCCGCGGCGGCGAGCCGCGGGTCGCGGAGGAGGAACTCGCGGACAGGGTCGCCGTCGACGGCGCCGCCCGGCGTGAGGTCGTCCTTGACGATGAGCCCGCCCGGCGCGGTCAGCGCGAGCACCGTCTCCCAGTCGTAGCCGCCGGCGTCGGCGAAGACGAGCCCGAACGGGCCGCGGCCGCCGAGCGCCGTCCACGCGTCGCCGTCGAGCAGCTCGACGTTCGCGAGGCCGGCGAGGCGCGTGCGCGCCGCGGCCGCGCGGTCCGGGTCGAGCTCGATCGTCACGACCGAGCGCGCAGTCTCCGCCATCGCGGCGGCGCCTTCGCCGAACGCGGCGCCGAGCTCGAGAACGTCGCGGCCTGCGGCGAGGACGCGGAGCAGCGCGCGCACCTCGGGAATCGAGCTGCCGCCGTCGGTCACAGCTCGGCGAGCGGGAACGACCGGCTGCGCCGCGGCGGGACGAGGAAGTTCTGGCGGTGCGTCGTGCGCAGCACCGAGTTGAAGCCCTGGCCGCGCGCGCCCGCCTGTAGCGGCAGCTTCGTCCCGTCGGGGAGCACGCCGTCCATGGCGAGGCGGTTGCGGTGGAAGTCGTCGCTCGACGGGTTGAAGACGACGAAGTGGACGCCGGCGGCCGCGCCCGCGACGAGCTGGTCGCGCGGCGGGTCGGCCGACCACGCGAACGGATTGTCGAGCGTGTTGAAGTCGGCGCGCTGCGGGATCGCGGTGCCCTTCACATAGACGGTCCCGTCCTCGCCCGTCGTGTCCTGCAGCAGCCGCGAGCTCGTCTGGATCGACGCGCTGTGGCCGAAGCGGCCGGCGCGCTTGAAGTCGCGCTCGACCTCCTGCGTGCTCGCCACCTGCTTCGGTCCCTGCGGGACGGTCTGCGCGTTCTCCGCCACCTTCAGCCCGGGGCGGAACGCCGTGTCGACGCGCTCCTGGAACGGGAAGTTGAGGTACCACGCCTCGAGATCCTCGAAGATGTGCGACAGGTGCATGTGCGTCCCGCCGCGGAAGTAGCCGCCGCGGAGGTCGACGAGCCCGAGCGTCTCGAAGTTGGCGATGCGGCGCGGGCCGAGCCCCGCCTTCTGCGTCGAGGTGAAGCCGAGGAACAGCTCCGAGTTCTCCGGGATCAGGTCGGCGCCGGGGACGCCGGCCGCAACGGCGAGCTTGCGCGGGAGGTCGCCGCCGACGAAGCCGCGGCGCAGGCTCTGCGGCTCGAACACGGCGAGGTCGTCGAGCAGCGTCTTGCGCGCGTCCTCGATGTGCTCGAGCCGGTCGCTGCGGATCAGCAGCGCGACGTCGTTGTGCTCGAGGAGCGTCCCGTCCGGGTCGCTCGGGAACGTCCGCGTCGGAAGGAGCGCCGGCTTCTGCGCGCGGCGGTCGAAGGGCATGTGCGCGGCGGCGGCCTCGGCGACGTAGCGGTCGAAGTACGGCACGCCCCACGCGAGCGTGAGCCCGAGTCCGGCGGGCGTCTGCTCGTAGCGCGACTCGAGCTCGCGCAGCGCGTGCTCGAGCTGCGGCTGCGCCTTCGCGACGTCGACGCCCGGCTTGATCGTCGCGGCGACGACGAGATGGTGGCGCGGCGGCACGATCACCTCGACGCCGTTCTCGACGACGACGGGCACGCCGTCGAGCACGTGCTGCTCCGGCGGCCGCGGGCCGAGCGGGACGGCGGCGGCGGAGCGGGACGGCGACTCCGAGAGCTTGTCGGCGAGCTCGTAGATCCCGGCCGCCCCGAGCGCGGCTCCCGCCGCGCCCGCGACGAGCTGGCGACGCGTCAGCTTCATCCGGGCTCTACTGCGCCGGCTCGACGAGGACGAGGCTGTGCATGAGCTTGTGCAGGTTTCTCAGCACCTGCGCGTACGTGTACGGCGGGATCACGTGCTCGCTCACGCTGTAGAGCGAGCCGTCGTGCTTCCAGGCGTAGAGGACGTGCCACTGGTCGGCACCCTGGTTCACGGTGTAGGCGGTCGCGAGGATGCTCCCGACCCGGAGCGTCCCTCGCGGATCGGCGAAGCAGTTCACCGTGCCGCGGACGACCCGGTTGCCCTCGATCGCTACCGTGTCGCACTTGGGGATGGTCGTCCGCCCCGGATAGCCGCGGAAGTTCACGTGGACGTCGCCGCTTCCCATGTCGCCGTGCTCGAGGAAGCTGACGAGGTAGCTGCGGTCCTTGCCGATCGAGTAGATGTCCTGCCACTGGCCGCCGATCTTCGCGTCGAGCGGGTTCGGCATCCACGTCGGGCAGTAGACGGGCGCGTCGATCTTCGTCGCGAGCTTGACCCAGCCCGCCTTCCACGCGGCGGGGCAGACGGCGGCGCCCTTGCCGGCGGCCGGCGCCGGCGAGGCGCCCGCGCCGAGCACGAGTGCAGCGGCTGCCGCGGCGATCGCCACCAGGACCCGGACCCTCACCCGCGAAAGGGTAGCGCCCGATTTGCAAAACGGAAGGGTCGAGTTTCGCTCAGACCTCGGGCGGCGGGCCGCCGGCGAGCAGCGAGACGTCGCCGCCCTTCTGGACGATCACGGCGTCCACGCCCGCCCGCTCGAGCTCGGCGACCTCGTCGAGGGTGGTGAGCGGGAGGTCGGCTATGGCGAGCTTGCCCGCCGGGACAGCAGCGAGCAGGTCGAGCACGACCTCGAGCGGCGTCTCGTTCCTCTCCGCCTCGAGCGGCGAGAGCAGGAAGATCTCCGGGTCGATCCGGTCGAGCGCCTGCTCGAGCTCCTCCTCGTTGCGGACCTCGACCGCGCAGTCGAGCCCGAGCTCGAGGGCGCGGCCGTGCAGCGCCTCGAGCCGGCCGTCGTCGTCCTCGAGCGCGTCGAAGACGAGCATCACCGCGTCGGCGGCGGTGGAGGCGTCCTCGAACGAGGAGGCCGTCCGCCAGAGGATCGGCAGCGACGTCGCCTCGCGCACCGCGGTCGGGTCGGTGCGGACGACGAGCGCTTCGGCGCGCTGCGCCTCGGCGACTCGCGCCGCCTCGGGATCGTCCACCGCGGCGATGACGGAGATGCCGTCGCCCTCGGCGATCGCGTGACTGAAGCGGCTGTTCGCCATGCCTCTGCCCGTAGCCTATCCGGGCCGACAGGTCAGGTGCCGATCGGGTGCCAGACCGTCTTCAGCTCGAGGAAGTCGGCGATCTCCCACGGGCTCTGGGAGTCGGCGCGACCATGCACGACGCGCTTGACGTTCTCTGCCGCGAGCCGCTCGAGCTCGGCCCGCTCGCCGTCGGCGCCGCCGACGTCGAGGGCGTTCACGTCCATGTGCGCGGCGAGCACCGGGCCGAGCTCGGCCCGGAAGCCGGTGAGCAGGTTGACGACGCCGCCGGGAACGTCGCTCGTCGCGATCGCCTCGGCCAGCTCGATCGCAGCGAGGGGACGGGTCTCGGACGCGACGGCGACGACGGCGTTCCCGCCGACGAGCGGCGGCAGGAGCCGCGTGACGAGACCGAGCAGCGGCGGCTCATCGGGCGCGAGCACGGCGACGACCCCGGACGGCTCGGGGATCGTGAAGTTGAAGTACGGGCCGGCGACCGGATTCGAGCCGCCGAGCACCTGTGAGAGCTTGTCGGCCCAGCCGGCGTACCAGACGATCCTGTCGATCGCCCGGTCGACCTCGTCGCGGCCCGCGCAGACGTCCACGAACGCCGGCGCGCGCGTCTCGACCATCTCCGCAAGCCGGTACAGCACCTGCCCGCGGTTGTACGCCGTCGCCACCGCCCAGCCGGGTTGCGCAGCACGCGCCGCGCGCACCGCGTCGCGCGCGTCCTTGCGCGATGCGCGCGCGACGTTCTGCCCCTCGGCCTCGTACGTCCGTCCCGATTCGCTGCGCGGGAACGCGCCGCCGACGAACAGCTTGTACGTCTTCCGGACCGGAAGGCGCCCGCTCATCCCCGCTCCCGGATGAGCTCCGTCGAGCCTACGCTCATTCCTCGAACCTGAGATACGGCTCAAGCCCGTGCAGCCCGCCCTCGCGGCCGAAGCCGGACTCCTTGTACCCGCCGAACGGCGAGGTCGGGTCGAAGCGGTTGAACGTGTTCGCCCAGACGACGCCGGCGCGCATGCGCTGCGCCATCCAGAGGATGCGCGAGCCCTTCTCCGTCCAGATCCCGGCGCTGAGCCCGTACGGCGTGTTGTTCGCCTTCTCGACCGCCTCGTCCGGGGTGCGGAAGGTGAGGACGGAGAGCACCGGCCCGAAGATCTCCTCCTGCGCGATCCGGTAGCTCTGCGCGACGTTCGTGAAGACGGTCGGCGCGAACCAGTAGCCCTTCTCCGGCAGGCGGCAGGGCGGCTGGTAGATCTCCGCGCCCTCGTCGACGCCCGACTGCACGAGCGAGCGGATCTTCTCGAGCTGCATCGCCGAGTTGATCGCGCCGACGTCGGTGTTCTTGTCGAGCGGGTCGCCGACGCGCAGCGTCGTCAGCCGCCGCTTCAGCTTCTCGACGAGTTGCTCGTGGATCGACTCCTGCACGAACAGGCGCGAGCCCGCGCAGCAGACGTGGCCCTGATTGAAGTAGATGCCGTTGACGATGCCCTCGACGGCCTGGTCGAGCGCGGAGTCGTCGAAGACGATGTTCGCGGCCTTGCCGCCGAGCTCGAGCGTGAGGCGCTTGCCGGTGCCGGCGAGCCGCCGCTGGATCGCCTTGCCGACCTCGGTCGAGCCGGTGAAGGCGATCTTGTCGACGCCGTCGTGGTCGACGAGCGCGGCGCCGGTGCGGCCGTCGCCGGTGACGATGTTGACGACGCCGGCCGGCAGCTCGGCCTGGCGGAGGACGTCGCAGAAGAGCAGCGCCGTGAGCGGCGTCGTCTCCGCCGGCTTCAGGACGACGGTGTTCCCGCACGCGAGCGCGGGCGCGACCTTCCACGCGAGCATCAGCAGCGGGAAGTTCCACGGGATGATCTGGCCGGCGACGCCGACCGGCCGCGGGCTGCGGTTCGGGAACGCGTACTCGAGCTTGTCGGCCCAGCCCGCGTAGTAGAAGAAGTGCGCGGCCGCGAGCGGCAGGTCGACGTCGCGCGACTCCTTGATCGGCTTGCCGCCGTTCAGCGACTCGAGCACGGCGAACTCGCGCGCGCGCTCCTGGAGGATGCGCGCGACGCGGAAGAGGTACTTCGCACGCTCGGAGCCGGACAGCTCCGACCAGCCGTTCGCGAACGCGTCGCGCGCCGCGCCGACCGCCGCGTCGACGTCCGCCTCGGTGCCCTGCGCCACGGTCGCGAGCGGTTCCTCCGACGACGGCGAGACGGTCGCGTAGGTGTCGCGCGGCTCGACCCACTCGCCGCCGATGAAGTTGCCGTACCGCTCTGCGATGCGGACGACGTCGCGCGACTCGGGCGCGGGCGCGTACGTCCAGTCCTTCGGCGCCGGCGCGTGCCGCTGCGTGCGCTCAAGCTCAGCCACGGGCGGGTCTCCGGGGCGCAGCGCCTCGTCCCACCACCCACCCCCCACCCTTTTGGGTGGGGCTCAGGGTAGGGGCGCGACGGTCACGCATGGTTGGAGCCTTCGTCACGGGAGTCGAAATCTTCGCCACGGCTAGTCGAGGGTGAAGTAGTCGGGGGACTGGTACGCGCCCGTCTTCTCCTTGCGGAGCTGCATGAGGATGTCGTTCAGCAGCGACGAGGCGCCGAGCCGGTACAGATCCGGCGTGAGCCAGTCCGCGCCGAGCGTCTCGTGGACGACGACGAGGTGCTGCACCGCCTGCTTCGCCTGGCGGATGCCGCCGGCGGCCTTGAACCCGACGCGGCGCCCGGTCTCCTCGTAGACGTCGCGCACGGCCTCGAGCATGCATAGGGCCACCGGCAGCGTCGCGGCCGGGCTCACCTTGCCGGTCGACGTCTTGACGAAGTCGGCTCCGCCCGCGATCGCGAGCAGCGTGGCCCGGCGCACGTTGTCGTACGTCCCGAGCTCGCCCGTCTCGAGGATCACCTTCAGATGCGCGTCGCCGCACGCCTCCTTCACCCGCACGACCTCGTCGTACACCTTCGCGTACCGGCCGGAGAGGAACGCGCCGCGATCGATCACCCTGTCGATCTCGTCCGCGCCGAGCTCCACCGCGCTGCGCACGTCGGCGACCTTCACCGCGGTCGGGTACTGCCCGGACGGGAAGCCGGTCGCGACCGCGGCGACCTTGACCCCGCTCCCGCGCAGGCGGTCGCGCGCGACCGGGACGAGGTTCGGGTAGACGCAGACCGCCGCCAC
>Ga0335081_10016807_pt1 | contig 11851 bp, 10 predicted proteins | sample Lox_Sample_35_FD_206713 | JGI IMG/M metagenome (GOLD analysis project Ga0335081, IMG submission 206713) | Soil microbial communities from Loxahatchee National Wildlife Refuge, Florida, United States - Lox_Sample_3.5 | ecosystem: Environmental > Terrestrial > Soil > Wetlands | place: USA... | reverse complement strand
CACGTCCACGCCATTGGCTGCCAGCACTTCCAGCGCGCTCGCCAGCGCAGGCTCGGACAATGGGTGGGTATCCATGCCAATGAACAGAGGGCCGTCGATTCCCTGCTCTCGGCGATAGAAACAAATCGCCTCCGTGATCGCCAGGATGTGCCACTCGTTGAAGGCACCGTCGAGCGACGACCCGCGATGCCCCGATGTGCCGAAGGCCACCCGCTGCGCCGCCACCTCGGGGTCAGGACGCACAGTGTAATAGGCCGTCACGAGCCTCGGAATGTTGACCAAGGTCGACGGATCGGCCGGCTTCCCGGCGCTCGGGCTGATATTCATGGGCGACCCCCCTGTTCGTCACGCAGGATTTGATTGTACTTCACCGATGGCCTGATGCCGAGACTCCTTTGATGATCGATCACTGCGGTGCGATACCTCCTTTTGATTGCTCTCGAGGCGACCGAGAATCGATGGGCGACCCGCTGCTGCCTGATGTCCGGACTGCATTCAACACCTGTTCCACCGCGGCTCGCACCTGGTCGAAGGTAACGGAGAGGATACACTCGGGTTGACTGAAACAGTAGCACCGGTCGCCCGCGCAAGGATTGCAGTTGTAAGAGTTCTGCACGACGCGTGCCGGGCGGTCCGGATCGTTACGGGGCCACGGCCCCCAGATCTGGGAGCTGGACGATCCGAAGATCACCACCGACGGTCGGCCCAGGGCGGCGGCCATATGTGCCGGACCGCTGTCGTTGCCAACGAAAAGACGCGCCCCCGCGAGCGCGGCGGCGAACTGACCGAGACTGGCACCCTCGAGACGGCGGATCGACCGAACGCCGGCGTCCTGCGCGGTGCGCTCCACGGCCTCCAACACCGCGCCCTCGCCCGGTCCGCAGGAGTAGATGGTCTTGATCCCAAAACCGTGCTCCAACCATGTTCCCAGGCGGGCGAACTCTCCCGCGGACCATTGCTTGGTGGTGTAAAGGGCCGTCGGATGCAGGATTGCGTACCCCGTTTTCGGCACCATCAGATCCTTGCGCATCTCGTCCCACCACTCCGCGTGATGCGGGGCGACGAAAAGCCGTGCGCGCGGAATCTCACGGCGCAGGAGCCCCAGCCAGAAGAACGCACAAGCTTGAAGCTCAGCCGTGTGCAGTGAGGGCTGATCGAGGATGGTTCGCGCGTCGGGGACCAGGACGTTGTAAAGAGAACGCGAACGGTAATGGTGAAATCCTACTTTGACACGCGCCCCCGAGAAGCGTGTCAAAAAGGCGCTGGTGGGTCCGCCGTGGAGATTCACGCAGAGGTGGAAGGCGCGCCGCCGGATCTCCCGGAGCGCCCGCCAGCGCTCCGCCAATTCGTGCCAACCCCCGGCAGCGGTCGCGTCGGCAAGGCAGATGACCTCATCGACATCAGGGTTCCCCTCCAGCAAGTCGCGGAATCGCGCCTCCACCACCACCGAGACGCGCAACGACTGGCGCCACTCTTTCAGCAGGCGAAGCGCCGGCGTCAGCAGAACGATGTCGCCGATGCTGCGCAGGCGTATTACCAAAATACGCGCGCCGGGGGAAAGTGAAGGGAGGATCGAGGTCATGGAGTGATTGCGTGATGGGGCCACTGAGACATTGAATGATCGGGTGATCGGGTCATTGAGCGATTAGGTGATTGGGACACTGACCGATCGGGTGATCCGGGTGGTGTGATTGCAAAGAACCCGCAGTCTGTTCTTCCAGTCACCAAATCACCCGATCGCACAATCACCCAATCGCTCAATGTCTCAATCGCCCGATTTCTCAATGACCCAATCACCCAATGTCACTCACTCAGCCTCGATCTTCGCTTCGTCGATGAGCATGACGGGAATATCGTCCTTAATGGCATAAACGCGCTTGCACTGGCCGCACTTCAAGCCCTGCCCATCCGGCGTCAGCTTCACCGGAGCCTTGCAGGCCGGGCAAACCAGAATATCGAGAAGTTCCTGACTTATCGCCATGGGCTGTTCTCCTTAAAGGAATTGTAACCCAATGGAAGAAGTCGAGAGTCGACAGTTGAAAGGCGAAAGCCTGAAACACGTGGTTTTGACTCACGACTGTTGACCGTCGACTCTCGACTCCTCTCAGCCCGATTCCAGGTGAACGACTTCCGCCCCCACTATGTACTCCTGATCCTGTCCCGGCGCGGACCCTGTCCGGCCTTCGAGCTTCCACACTGCCATGATCGCCGAGCCCTGATACACGCTCTCAAAGCCCGACTCCGAGCGCGACACCGTCTGGATCGGAGTCACCCACCAGAGCGCCTCGGGCTGGACGCTGAGCAGGATCTTAACTCGCTGCCAGCGATCCACCAGCAGCACCCGCGATCCCTTCAGTTCGCCGGAAAACTGCAGCGGATGGCGCGCGTCGCCGGCAAGGAAATAGCGGTCGGACGCGTCAGGCGCGAGAAGGTTGAACACCAGTTCGACGCCCAAGGCCAGCGGCGGCGCGTCGGCGAGGTCGGTAGGAATCGACGACCGGCACTCAACGGTCCAGTTGCCGCCGGCGCAGCTTGTGGTGATCGTTTTTGTCGCCGTGATTCGCTGCGCCGACTCGGGCGATCGGCCGGCGGCGAGGCCCGTGGCCAGAGAAAATTCGCGCTCCAACCGGAACACGCCCGGTGTCTCGGAAGCGGCCCGGAGCGTCCACGCTCCTCGGGCCAGGCTCTGGTTCTCTTCCAGGTGCAAATCGCGAAAATCCTCCCACCGTTTCGAAGCGGGGAAAACGTAGGTTCGAAACGCGTGGCGCGCATAGCGATCGTAGCGCAGAAGAACCTTGAGGTTATCTTCCTTGCTCAAGACAAGATCGTGGATCGACGCCGGACCCTCAGCCTTCGTTTTTCTCGGCGCTGCCGCCAGGCGGCGCACCTCGTCGTGATACGTCTCCGGACGGCGCGCCAGCGAGTTGATCAGCTCGACGTTCGCCGGCTTGAAGCGGAGGCTAGAGACGGTGCCGCCTTCGGCCGGGCGCAACGCAAGACCATAGGACGTGTCCTCAGCCATGATCTCGTCATGGCCATCCGCATCGAAATCCGCCAGCGTCACCCGTAGGGTGTCGCGGCCCACGTGATCCACCTGGTCCACTTGGTCCAATAGGGCTTCCGCCTGGATCAGGTGGCTGAGCAGGCCGGACCGCAAGTGGGGAGCGTACAACCCGCCGAAAACTCCATGCCAATAGGCATCGTTGCATTGGGCGGCAAACAAGTGGTTGCGCGCGTCGCGGAGGGGGCCGGCGGCTTCGGCCTCCAGCGCCGCCCGGCTGGCCTCCTGCCATCGCCTGCTGACGTTCAGCATGAGCTTGTGGATTTGATTCGACTCGCAGTACTTGCTGAGAAAATTGTGCCATAGTCCGCCGCGCAGAAAGCGCTGCCGGCGCTCGCCATGGGGGGCGCGCTCGCTCTCTTCCACCGCTTCGCGAAAGTCGAGTTGGGCCTGGAACGGCAAAGCCCACTCCATCATTTCCGCGTAAGAAGCCGTCGGCAGGTAGATGCGGCCGGCGGGCGAATGCGCGCGCAGATAACCCGAGAGGGTGGTGAGATCGAGCCAACTGGCGGCGGCGTCCAGCGCTTGTAGGAATCGCTCCAGCCAGCCGTTTTTGTAAACGTGCTCGTAGGTGCCCGGCCACACGCCGAACTTCTCGCAATCGTCGCCGGTGGCGAACAGCAAGCCGACGTCGCCGCTGGCGGCCGCCGAAAGCTGGGCGGCGCCCTCCCGGAAGATGCGAAGCGTTTCCTCAGGATCGCGAAAGGGAATGGCGTAGCGCAGCGACTTCAAGCTGGGCACCAAAAACAGCGGATAACCGGCCTCTTCGGTGACGTAAGCGCCGCGCAGTTGACCGGGTTCGAGACCGGCCGCGAGGAAGTGCTCGTCGTCGAGCACCACGTACTCGACGCCAGCCTGGGCGAGCGGACGCGCCAGGCTCGGTTCCCACACGCGCTCGGCCACCCACGCGCCGCGCGGCGTCGTTCCCAGGTGGCTAGATATATAGTCGGAGAGGAGCCGCACCTGCGCTGTTTTGTCGTGGTCGGGGATCGCCGGAAAGATCGGCTCGTAGTAGCCACCGCCTACGATTTCGACCTGGCCGCGCCCGATCAGTTGCCGCAGCTTGTCGAAAAACTCGGGGTGCTTGTTCTCGATCCACTCCAGCAGGATTCCCGAATAGTGCAGGCTGACGTGCACGCGAGGGTGCAGCGCCAGAACGGTAAGGAACGGCGCGTAGGAGCGCTGATACGCTTCCTCGACGACGTGATCGAAATTGCCCACCGGCTGATGCGAGTGGATCAGCCAAGCGAAAGAAACCTTACCCATAATCTGCGTAAGTCCGAGGGTAACATAGTTAAATCTACTATAACCCGCTCGTTAAGCCCGTCAAGTTTCTCTTTATGTTACTGGCTGGCTGCCACCCATAGCCTCGACGAGATTCAGGCGCCACTGCGGCATGCGGGTAACGCCCGTTCACCAGATAGTCTTGAGGAGGGGGCTGCGGCGAATCTTCTCGTCGCGTGTAATCAGGGGCAGGCCCTCAGCCCTCGCAGTGGCGCCAATCAGGCGGTCGGCGGGATCGCGTGGATAGTCATCTGGAAACTGAGTTGCTAGCGCTGCGATTTCTGCGGTGAGAGGCTTAATGCCCACGCCTTGTACCAATAGGCGGACGGAGGCCTCGACTGTTCCGTAGGCCTGGATTCGCCCGTGGGTAACTAAAGCTGCGAGTTCCCAAAGTGTGATCGCGGCAATGGCTAGGCCGTCCTCAGCCCGGGATTCGCGGATTGCCATGACCGCAGCTTGTGAGAGCCGCCGCGGTTCGGCCACGGCCCAGACGAGGGCATAGGTGTCGAGCAGGATCACTGCAGCACCTCCCAGTTCTGCGGAGGCCCGATAGGCGACTCGATGTCTCCGACAATACTCACTATGCCTTCCAAGCGTCCAAGGAAGCCGTCCCCCGAAGTGTCCGCTGGAATGAGTTTGGCCACCGGATGCCCTCTTTTCGTAATGAGAACCGGCTCCCGGGTGGTCCGCACGTCTTCCATCACCGCCAGACAGTGAGTCTTAAACTCCCCTGCCGCCATCTTCTTCATGACCGCCTCCGAGCGTCCATGACCATATTATACTGACCACTAGAAGAGGATCAAGGGCCCTCCAGACAAGGTCCATGCTGGTTTTAGTCAGCATCCGCGACACCTGATTTACGGTCAGGCCGATACTTGGGCCACAAGCGATTGGGTGTCAACCTCGGCGGCAAGGGTCCCAAAGGTATGACCATAGTTCCCTTCCAGGCGAGATGAGCAGAACGCTTCCAAGGCTGCGGATGATCCGTAACGCACCAGGAGAGAGGCCTCGAGACCCACGGCCAATTTCTCGGCGAGCCTTCGCCCCTCCGCCTCCGAGTCCGCTCGGCCTCGCGGCCAAACCACCTTGGCGAAGTCCGCTTCGACACTCGAGAGGAAGGCTCTCAAGCGCCGCTCGGCCGTTGCTCCCAGCCTGATTTCATCGAGGACGGCATCCAGGCAATCCGGCTGTTTGGCTACGACCCTCAGAATGTCGAGGCAGATGAGATTGCCGGAGCCCTCCCATATCGAGTAAAGCGGCGCTTCGCGGTAGAGTCGCGGCAAGATCGATTCCTCGACATATCCGTTCCCACCCAGGCATTCGAGGGCCTCCCCAACCTGCGCCGCGGCGCGCTTGCACAGCCAATACTTGGAGACGGCAGTGGCGATGCGGGCGAAGCTGCGCTCTCGCTCATCGGACTGGCTCAGATCGAAGGCCCTGGCCAGCCGAACCATCAGCTGCGTCGCCGCCTCCGATTCCAGAACCAAGTCGGCTAGAACATTACGCATGAGCGGCTGATCGATGAGCAGCTTGCCGAAAGCCTTGCGGTGCCTCGCATGATGGACAGCCTGGACCGCGGCCTGGCGCATCAGCGCGGCAGCAGCGATCGCACAATCCAGGCGCGTGTATTGCACCATGTTCATAATGGTCTGAATGCCGCGCCCTTCCTCCCCGATCAGATGCGCCCAAGCGCCGGCAAATTCGACTTCGCTGGAAGCGTTGGAGCGATTTCCCATCTTCCGCTTGAGACGTTGAAAGTGGAGTCGATTGCGGTCGCCCGAGGGCGTCCAGCGCGGCAGCAGAAAGCACGAAAGCCCCTGGGGCGCTTGCGCGAGGATCAAGAAGGCGTCGCACATGGGTGCCGAACAGAACCATTTGTGGCCGGTGATGAGATATTCCTGGGAAGGGGGGAGCCGCTCCGCCCGCGTGCTGTTGGTCCTGACATCGGACCCGCCTTGCCTCTCGGTCATGCCCATTCCAACCAGGATGCCGCGTTTCTCGGTAGCCGGGCGAAACCGAGGGTCGTAGATCGAGGTCAGGATTCGCGGCTCCCATTGGCGGGCAAGTTCTGGATCGGTGCGAAGTGCAGCCACCGCCGAGAACGTCATCGAGATGGGGCAGGTGTGACCCAATTCATTCTGGGCGGTCAGCATCAGGAGCGCGGCGCGTGCGACGTTGGCCCCCGGGCGCGGCTCGATCCAGGGAAGATTGTGGATGCGATGCTCGACGGAGGTCCGCATCAGATGATGCCACGACGGGTGGAATACCACCTCATCGCGACGATTGCCGAAGCGGTCGTGCGTGTGCAGCACCGGCTCGTTCTCATTGGCTTCGAACCCCCAGCGTTGCGCGTCATCGGTTCCCAGAAACTCTCCCAGTTCGCGCAGTTGAGCATCCGCCCATGCAGCCCCTTCGCGATCGATCGCCGCCACCAGGGCGGTGTCGGCGAGGTAGAGGTTATAGTCCACCAGCGGCGGAGTCTGATTGAATAGCTGGTATTCAGTTCGTCGGTCGCGAACGCCAGGTGAGTCCACGGTAGTCTCGCTATGGTTTTGGAGTGCTTGATGGCTGTTACCCTGTCAGGGACTGAAGCCCGTAGCTACAACTCATTGCGAACTTGTTATAATACTCCCACCTATGAAATTCCGAGATTGGCTTTTATATATCACCAATAACGAGGAAAGGTCCCGCCATGAGGAGTTCTTTGATATCGCATTCTTTATCATCAATACCGTCGCGCTTATCTTTGGCACCGTCATGTTTATCATTCACCAGGAACCGCAATGGATACCCGTAGTGGTAATCGAATACACTTGGGCTTTGGATAGTATGCGACATAACCGCCCGTGAAATGGCTCCTTCAACCGCTGTAACGAAGCTCGGCAACCATGTCTGGCCGGCGATTGCCAGCAGCATTTCGCTCACTCTGAGCGGCAGCTGAACACTAAGCAAGCAGCGTATCCACCGGGCTGAGTGGTTGGGCTTGCGGAAGAGCGCACCATCGCCGGAGAATCACCATCGAAGACTCATCTGGTGCCAGGTTTGCCACGCAATGACTTTCCGCCTGCTTTTGTCATTTTCGGTTCTTCTCTCCGTTCCATTCGGCTTCTCGCAGGAAAGCCAGCCCTGTCGCGAGGCGACGGTTTTTGCAGAGCCCGGGCCCGGGCTCATGGCGGCTGAGCCCCTTACTGTGACCGAGGTTCGGGGCCAGGGCGTGCTTGCGATTACCCCCCGATGACGTCAGGCCGGCGACTCATGTTGCAGGCGTTTGCCTGAGCCTCTTCACAGAAGGTCAGCGCCGGTTTGTGGCCAGCGCTACGTTGGACCCGGTCAGCCGCTTTGACTTCGGCCCTCTTCCGCCGGGCAGGTATCGATTGGTCGTGCATGCGCTGGGGCTTTGCACCGCCAGTATCCCGGTCTGCGTGATTCCGAAGCGCCGCCGTTACAGATACCGAGAGATTGTGGTCTATCTGACACCAGCCGCGATTGACGTGTGTAGTTCTGCAGGTTATGACCGAAAATGAGCCAGCGCGCCGAGGATCGTTCCCACTCCTCGCCGGAATTCGCCGGAAATCGTCAATCGGCAATAATCGCTTGCCGTGCTATACTGAGTACCGGGGGAAGGAGCAGCGGCAAGATGAAACCATCGCGAAGATTGGTCTGGTTTATCGTATCGACAGTACTGTTGTGCACGCTTCTCGGCGGCATCTACGGGCACCGCGTGGAAGCGACCACCAACGACGGGGACGACTCCGACGTGAAAACGAGCTTTAATGCCTTCACGCGGGCGTTCGACGCCGTACAGCAGAATTACTCCGAGCCGGTCGATCCGGACAAGGCCATTTTCGGGCCGGACGGCGCCACTACTCTGGGCGCGATTCCGGGCATGCTGCGGACCCTCGATCCCCACTCCAATTTCTTCGACACCGCCGCCTTCACACGGATGCGCGACGAACAGGAAGGCAAATACTACGGCGTGGGGATGAGAATCCAGACCTACCCCGGCAAGATGGGCAAGCTGACTACGGTGGTGATTGAGCCGATGGCCGACTCCCCCGCCATCCGCGCAGGCCTTCGCCCCGGCGACGTGGTGGTGAAGGTAGACGGCAAGCCCACTGAGGGATTGGACGGCGACAAAGTCGCGTCTATGCTGAAGGGTCCCAAGGGTACGGTAGTGAAGGTGACGGTGACGCGGGAAGGGTGGCCCGAACCCCTGGACTTCGTCATCACTCGCGATGAGATCTCTGGACTCAGTATCGGCAGTGCTTACATGATCCGGCCGGCGATCGGCTACATCCGCCTCACTAAATTCAACGAGACCACCAGCGAGGAACTCTCCGACGCCTTGAGGAAACTGGGCACGCGAAACCTCAAAGGCCTGATTCTCGATCTCCGCGGCAATCCGGGCGGGCTGCTGAACGAGGCGGTGGGCGTTTCCGATCACTTCCTGGAGAAGAACCAACTGATCGTCTATCACGTCGGCCGCAATAATCCCGAGAAGCGCTACTACGCGCAGCACGGCGACCACGGCAACGAGTACCCGATGGTGGTGTTGATCAATCACAATACCGCCAGCGCGGCTGAGATCGTGACCGGCGCGCTGCAGGACCACGATCGCGCGCTGGTAATGGGCGAGCCCAGCTTCGGCAAGGGCTTGGTGCAGACGGTCTATCAATTGAGCGACAACACCGGCTTGGCGCTGACCACCGCGCATTACTACACCCCAAGCGGCCGCCTGATCCAGCGCGACTACGAGAACGTTTCCCTCTACGACTACTACTACGGCAGCGAGAACACTCCGGCGCCCCGCACCGACGTCCACCTCACCGATGGCGGACGCGATGTCTATGGCGGTGGCGGCATCACGCCCGACGTCCGGGTGGACGAGGCCAAACCGAACTCCATCCAAGGCAAGCTGCTGGGAAGCTACTGCCCGGACTTCCTGCAGTGCGGAGCTTTCTTCGAGTTCGGCAAGTCGTACCTCGGCACGCATAAGACGGTCGCGCGCGATTTTGTTCCCGACGACCAGGTGGTGAAGGATTTCCAGACTTTCCTCTCGCAGCACGATCTGCCGCTGACCGATGCTGAGGTCAGCCAGAACTCGCAGTTCATCAAGGATCACGTCCAGGACGTGCTGATCGGCATGGTGTACGGTGACGATGAAGCGCGCCAGATGGAGTTCGGCGTGGACCAGGACCCGCTGGTGCGGAAGGCGCTGGACGATCTGCCGCAAGCCCAGGAGTTGCTGGCCCACGTCAAGAAGTACATTGCCGATCGCGCCGGAGCCGAGGCGCCGGGACACTAGGAATTGGCGATTGAGCATTGCCGATTTGAGGGCTGGTCATCAGCGATCGCGCACGCCTATCCAAAACGCGGACTCGTGTTATAGTTAAAGACACAAAATGCTTGACGAGGGGGCGCGTAGCTCAGTTGGGAGAGCGCGGCGTTCGCAACGCTGAGGTCGAGGGTTCGAATCCCTTCGCGTCCACCAAAGTCGCAGTCGGCATTCCGGTCAACTGACAAGCCGGCCATCCGCGACAATCGTCGCCCCCTCTCCTAAATTAACCGTGAATCGGCAATCTTCTCGCTGGCGCTACGCTCAGCGAAGGCCAGCAACTCCTCTAGCCGCGCCTCGTCCACTCCTCCGCCTTGGGCGAAGTCGCAAGGGCCACCTCCCTTGCCTCCGAACTTCGCCACGCTCTCGTTGAGCAGCGCTCCCATATCGAGCTTGCCGCCCGCGCTCTGGGCAAAGTAGAGCGACGTAGGATCGCCCCTCACCCCGACCAGCGCGATCGCGGCAGGCTCCTTGGCCACAGCGTGCGCGATTTTCTTCGCTTCCGCCGCTTCCTCCGCCGCAAAGGCACGACGGATAATTGCCCACCCGTCTCGCGGCGTCGCCGCCTGGCACAGCTCGCGAGCGCGGTACGCCGCCACCCGCTCCGTCAGCCTGTCGCGAGCTCGCGTCAACGCACGCAGTTCGTCGAGTTGCGCGGCTATCAATGTCGGCACCTGGTCCGGCGAGTTCGAGAGCAAGCGACTCGCTTCGCCTAAGGTCTGGAAATCGCGGCGCGCCGCCATCAGCGCACGCCGGCCGCACACGAACTCGACGCGCGTTTGGCCGCCAGCACCCTTCTGCGCTTGCCGCTCCACCTTGCGGGCGACGATCAGACCAATGGCGCCGGTGCGCCGCACGTGCGTGCCGCCGCAAGCGGAAAGGTCAAAGCCCTCCACCTCGATCAGGCGCACGTCGCCTTCGCGGCTGGTAGGCTTTCGCAGCTCCAGTTCATTCGCCTCCGCCGACGACCGAAACGAGATGCGGACCTCCCGGTCTTGGAAGACGATCTGGTTGGCGAGATCCTCGGCCGCCTCGATTTGATTCCGGCCGAGCCGGTCCGAGTCGAGATCAATGGTGGAGACGGCAGCGCCCAGGTGAAAGGACACGGTCCTGTAGCTGCCGGTGTGCTCGAACGCGGCGGAGAGCACGTGCTGGCCCGTGTGCTGCTGCATGTGGTCGAAGCGCCGCGCCCAATCGATGACACCTTGAACCGTCGCTCCCTCGATAATCTCGGAGTGCGATTCTCCCGCAGGGTGAGCCCTGCTCGCCCCTACGATGACGTGCGCGATCGCATCACCCTCGTCAACCACATCCAGCAGCGAGACTCCAGCCAGCGTACCGCGATCCGAAGGCTGGCCGCCAGACTCGGGGTAGAACGCAGTGCGATCAAGATACACTCGCAGACCGCGCGGGTCAGGCTCGCACCTGGTGACGAGCGCGTCAAACTCGCGCAAGTAACAATCGGTGTAGTAAAGACGCTCCGTGGGTGGCATCGTCGAGTTCCGCACTTCGTTCTATCCCTGTCCCGCGAGTGCGATATCCGGGCAAGCACTACGCTTGAGGGACCATCGTCTTAAGCACCTCAAGATACTTGTAACCGCTTCCAGTCAGAAACAACACGACGGCCTCCGAACCTGCAAAGAAGCCCTCATCGCGCAAGCGCTTCAACGCTGCCAAGGTAGCGCCGCCTTCGGGCGACATGACGATGCCCTCAGCCTCGGCGATCTCCCGAACGCCGGCGAGCATGGCGCTGTCCTCTACGGCCAGCGCAGTACCATGGCTTTCTCGCAGCGCGCGCAACATCAGAGCGTCGCCTACGGCTGACGGCACCCGCAGACCGGACGCCACTGTTGTCGGATTCTGCCATTCGTCGGCGCGATCCGCTCCGCTGGCGAAGGCGCGGACGATGGGCGCGCACCCGGTGGCTTGCACCGCGACCATGCGAGGCCGCTCGTCGCCGATCCAGCCCATCGTCGCCATCTCCTCGAAGGCTTTCCACATGCCCACGAGTCCGGTGCCGCCGCCCGTGGGATAAATCACCGTGTCAGGAACGCGCCCATCCAACTGCTCCACCAGCTCGTACGCCATCGTCTTCTTGCCTTCCACGCGGTAAGGCTCCTTGAGAGTCGAGACATCGAACCAGCCTTCACCATCGATGCGCGCGCGCAGCA
>Ga0335081_10016806_pt1 | contig 11852 bp, 14 predicted proteins | sample Lox_Sample_35_FD_206713 | JGI IMG/M metagenome (GOLD analysis project Ga0335081, IMG submission 206713) | Soil microbial communities from Loxahatchee National Wildlife Refuge, Florida, United States - Lox_Sample_3.5 | ecosystem: Environmental > Terrestrial > Soil > Wetlands | place: USA... | reverse complement strand
AGGCCGGCCTCGCGCAGCCGCGTCTCCATCTTCTCCATGCCGGCTTCGGTCATGGTGACGGTGCGCTGCTTCTCGTCCACCTCGAAATCGGTCTTGTCGAGGTTGGGGATGAACTTGTCGATGGTGTTGTAGAAATCGGAGCGGTCGTCGAGCGGGCCGGAAATGATCAGTGGCGTGCGCGCCTCGTCGACCAGGATGGAGTCGACTTCGTCGACGATGGCGTAGATGTGGCCGCGCTGGACCATATCCTCCATCCGGTACTTCATGTTGTCGCGCAGATAGTCAAAGCCGAGCTCGTTATTAGTGCCGTAGGTGATGTCGCAGTCGTAGGCCTTCTTGCGCTGCTCGTCGTCGAGCCCGTGCACGATGACGCCGGTGGTCAGCCCGAGGAAGCTGTAGACCTGGCCCATCCATTCGGCGTCGCGCTTGGCGAGGTAGTCGTTGACGGTAACGACGTGCACGCCGCGGCCGGCGAGCGCGTTGAGATAGACCGGAAGCGTCGCGACCAGCGTCTTGCCTTCGCCGGTCTTCATCTCGGCGATACGGCCTTCGTGCAGGATCATGCCGCCGATGAGCTGGACGTCGAAGTGGCGCTGGCCGAGCGTGCGCTTGGCGGCCTCGCGCACGGTGGCGAAGGCCGGCACCAGGATGTCGTCGAGCTCGGTGCCTTCGGCGATCTGTTTCTTGAATTCGTCGGTGCGCGCGCGCAGCGCCTCGTCGGAGAGCGCCGCGACCTCCTGCTCGAGCGCGTTGATGGCGTCGACCCGCGGCTGATAGGTGCGGATCCGCCGATCGTTGGCGGAACCGAACAGCTTGCGGGCGACGGCGCCGATCATGCAGGGGGAGCTCCTTCTAGGGGCCGGACGCTTCTATTACGCCGCCGCGGCCGGATTTTGCTTCCGGCGCTCCGGAAATGCGGCACTTTTCGGGCTAATTCGACGCGAACGGCGGCGGCAAACCACGACCGGCCGAGTTCAAGCGAGAGATAGGAGGGGGTCGGATTGTTGTCAATTGGCGGCTTATTATGGCCTTAACCGGGGGTTCGGTCACGCAGAGGTTAACCCAAGGGCGTCCTTCGGGCGCCGCTTCGCCATTGCAAAGCCACGGTTGTTGGGTGACAAGTCGCCCGCCGTCCGCCGTCAGAGCGCGGACCATCAATTTCCAAGGACAGCGCCATGATCACTAAGCCCCCCGCAGGCCGTCCGGCCCTCCTGCGCCGCGCCGGTTTCTTTGCCGGCTTGTTCGCCGCCTCGGCGCTCCTGCTCGCGCCTGCCGCCGCCGAAGACAAGGACCCGCTGATCGCCAAGGTCAACGGCGTCGAAATCCATCAGAGCGACCTCGCCATTGCCGAGGAGGAAGCCGGGCAAATCCCGCCGATGCCGCCGGACGCCAAGCGCGACTATCTGGTGCAGTTCATGGCCGACCTGATCCTGGTGTCGAAAGACGCCGAGGCCAAGAAGGTCGGCGACAGCGCCGAGTTCAAGCAGCGGCTGGCCTTCGAGCGCCGCAAGATCCTGATGTCCAATCTGTTGCAGAGCATCGGCAAGGCCGCGCTGACCGACGAGGCGATGCACAAAGTCTACGACGACGCGGTCAAGGGCATCGGCGAGCAGCAGGAAGTGCACGCGCGCCATATCCTGATCCGCGCCGCGGCCGGCGACGACAAGGCCAACAAGGACGCCGAGGCCAAGATCAAGGCCGTGATCGTGCGCCTCAACAAAGGCGAGGACTTCGCCAAGGTGGCGAGCGAGGTGACCGAGGACCCCTCCGGCAAGACCAGCGGCGGCGATCTCGGCTACTTCACCAAGGAGCAGATGGTGCCGGAATTCGCCGACGTCGCCTTCAAGCTCGACAAGGGCCAGATCTCCGGCCCGGTGAAGACGCAGTTCGGCTGGCACGTCATCAAGGTCGAGGACAAGCGCATCAAGCCGCCGCCGACGTTCGACGAGGTCAAGCCGCAGATCGAGCAATTCGTGGTGCGCAAGGCGCAGGCCGATCTGGTCACCAAGCTGCGCGCCGAGGCCAAGGTCGAGAAGTTCTACAAGCCGGCCGAGGAGCCCAAGGCTGAGCCGAAGAAGGACGAGCCGGCGAAGACGGACGCGCCGGCGAAGAAGTAAAAGCGATTACATCCATTCAACAAAGTCGTCATGGCCGGGCTTGTCCCGGCCATCCACGTCTTGCATACATGGCACGCCGCTAAGTCGTGGATGCCCGGCACAAGGCCGGGCATGACGCCGGAGAGTGTCGTGTCGTCCTCGGTCTCCCCCCTCGCCCCGAAACACGTGCCCGACATGCCGGCGATTGCCGGCGTGCGGCTGGCGACGGCGGCGGCCGGCATCCGCTATGCCGGACGCACCGATGTGCTGCTGGCATTGTTCGAGGCCGGCACCAGCGTGGCCGGCGTGTTCACGCGCTCGAAATGTCCGTCGGCGCCGGTCGAATGGTGCCGCGCCTACGTGAAGTCCGGCAAGGTGCGCGCGCTGGTGGTCAATTCCGGCAACGCCAATGCCTTCACCGGCAAGAACGGCCGCGCCGCGACCAAGCTCACCGCCGACATCGCGGCTAAGGCGACCGGCTGCAAGCCCTCCGAGATCTTTCTCGCCTCCACCGGCGTCATCGGCGAACCGCTCGACGCGACGAAGTTCGGTTCGGTGATGGGCGGCTTGGTGGCCGGGGCCAAGGCGGGCGACTTTCTTGCCGCGGCCAAAACGATCATGACGACCGATACGTTTCCCAAGGTCGCCACCGCGCGCGCCAAGATCGGCAAGGCAACGGTGACCATAAACGGCATCGCCAAGGGCGCCGGCATGATCGCGCCCGACATGGCGACGATGCTGTCGTTCATCTTCACCGATGCGACGATTGCGGCGCCCGCCTTGCAGGCGCTGCTCAAGGAGGGCGTCGCCGACACCTTCAACGCGGTGACCATCGACGGCGACACCTCGACCTCCGACACACTGATGATGTTCGCCACCGGCAAAGCCGGCGGTCCGCGCATTGCACGCGCCAGCGACCCGCGCCTGCGCGCGTTTAAAAAGGCGCTGCACGACGTGCTCGCCAACCTGTCCGAACAGGTGGCGCGCGACGGCGAAGGCGCGCGCAAGCTGGTGGAGATCGTGGTGGAGGGCGCCAAGTCCAACCAGTCGGCGCGGCGCATCGCTATGTCGATCGCCAATTCGCCGCTGGTGAAGACCGCGATCGCCGGCGAGGACGCCAATTGGGGGCGCGTGGTGATGGCGGTCGGCAAAGCCGGCGAGCCGGCCGACCGCGATAAATTGTCGATCTGGTTCGGCGGCATCCGCGTCGCGCACAAGGGCGCGCGCGACCCGTCCTACGACGAGGCGGCGGTGAGCGCGGAAATGAGGAAGCCGGAAATCAACCTGAAAGTGGCGCTTGGCCTGGGCAAAGGCCGCGACCGCGTGCTCACGTGCGACCTCACCAAAGAGTATGTCGCCATCAACGGCGACTACCGCTCCTAACCATCTGTTAACCTCGCGGGCAGTGAGCCCGCGCCGGCCGCATCCGTGTCAACGCGTCTTAACCACGCTACGTCTATCGTCGAGGCAGAAGGGCCGTGAGCACGAAAACCGTTCTTGTCGCCGCTTGCGCCCTCGTCGATGCCGACGGCCGCGTGCTCATCACGACGCGTCCCGATGGCAAGTCGATGGCGGGCCTGTGGGAGTTTCCCGGCGGCAAGATCGAGGCGGGCGAACGGCCAGAGCAAACACTGATCAGGGAGCTCAAGGAGGAACTGGGTATCGTCGTCAGAGAGGACTGTCTCGCGCCGCTCACTTTCGCGAGCCATGCCTATCCGGACTTTCATCTCCTGATGCCGCTTTATGTCTGCCGGCGCTGGGAGGGAACGGTCACCGCGCGGGAAGCACAACAGCTCGCCTGGGTGAAACCGAACCGGTTGCGCGACTACGAGATGCCACCGGCCGACGTGCCGCTGGTCTCGCACCTGATGACGCTGCTGTAGTTCACGAGCGAAAGACGATGCGCCGATCGACCGCCGATGTCCGACGCTTCCTGAATTCGCAGGATGGCGCCACCGCCATCGAATACGCCATCATCGCTGCCGGCATCGCCGGCGCCATCATCGCGGCAGTCACCGCGCTGGGCGGCTCGGTGACCGCGATGTGGACCGCCGTCGCCAGCATCTTCAGCTAGCGACCGGCCTTCTCGCCAGCCGAAATTTCCCGCGAACCGAGCGCGTCGGCCAGCCGCTGCGCGGCCGAGCCGCGCTTGAGCGGTTTCTGCTGGCTGGCATGCGGCGCCCAGCCCGACAACCACACGATTTCGAACGTGGCGCGCAGGCGGCCGTCGGCATCGGCGAAACGTTGCGCATAGATCTCGCCCAGGCGTTCGAGCGTCGCGCGCCTGAGCGGCGCGCGGCGGCGCTCGCTGAGAATATTGGTGGCGCCCATGCGGCGCAGGTCGTGCATCAGCGCGACGGCCGACCGGTAGCGCACGGTGAGCTTGTCGGAATCGACCACCGGCAAGGCAAAGCCGGCGCGTTGCAGCAGCGCGCCGAGGTCGCGCAAGTCGGCGAAGGGCGCCACACGGGGCGAAGCCCCACCTTCCACTTCGCTTTCGGCTTGCGCGAAGGCCTGGCGCAATTCGTTCAGCGAATCGCCGCCGACCAGCGCCGCCAGAAACAGGCCGTCAGGTTTCAGCGCGCGGCGGATCTGGATGAGCGTGCCGGGCAAGTCGTTGACAAACTGCAGCGACAGCGCCGAGACGACGAGATCGAGCGAGCCCTCGGCGAAGGGCAAGGCTTCCTCGTCGGCGGCGACGCTGCCAGCCGAAACGACGGTGCCGACCTTGCCGCTTTCGGCCAGCACGCGCGCCACGGCATCGCTCGGCGTGCCGAGATCGGCGGCGCGCGCGAATTGGCGAAGGACGACGCTCAGCCGCTCGCCCAACTCTTCGGCGACGCGGTCTATCAGAAATGTTGCCGGGCCGAGCGCGCGCGCGCGCGCAAGGCGTCTGCGCAGAAGCTGGCGGTCGAAAATGGCCGGACCTGACATTGGCTCGCCGTAGTCGTCCCCTCCCCCGCATGCGGGGGAGGGACAGGGAGGGGCGTTTCTCTGATTATGCCCCAATTCCCCCTCCCCAACCCTCCCCCGCATGCGGGGGAGGGAGCATGCTGTGCATGCAGCCAAATCTATGGCCAAATACAACGATGCAGGCTGAAGAGACCATCTCCGCCACACGTGCATCGCGATGGATGGGTCCTTTCCGCGCCGTGCTGCGCCACGCGCTCGACACCGCGCTGCCGCCGCTGTGCCCGACCTGCCGCGCGCCGCTGGGCGACGACGCCGGCCTGTGCGCGTCCTGCTGGTCGAAGCTGTCGTTCATCGAGAAGCCTTTCTGCGCGCGGCTTGGCATTCCCTTCACCTACGATCCCGGCCCCGGCCTGCTGTCGATGGAGGCGATCGCCGCCCCGCCCGCCTATGACCGGGCGCGCGCCGCGGTGCGCTATGACGATGTCGCCCGCGCGCTGGTGCTGTCGTTCAAATACGGCGACCGGCTCGACCTCGCGCCGATGATGGGCCAATGGATGGCGCGCGCCGGAAGCGAGTTGCTCGCCGGTGCGGATGCATTGCTGCCAGTGCCGCTGCATTGGCGCAGCTTGTGGTCGCGGCGCTTCAACCAGTCGGCGGCGCTGGCCGGTGCCATCTCGCGATCGAGCGGCGTGCCGGTGCTGCACGAGGCGCTCAAGCGCGTGCGCGCTACGCCGCAGCAGGTCGGGCTGTCGAAGACCGAGCGCGCCGACAATGTGCAAGGCGCCTTCAAGGTGCCGCCCGAACACAAGGCGCAAGTCGCCGGACGGCGGCTGGTGCTGATCGACGACGTGCTGACATCGGGCGCGACGGCCGACACCTGCGCCCGCGCCCTATTGCGGGCGGGTGCCGCCCATGTCGACGTGCTGGTGTTCGCCCGGGTTGTTGCGCCGGTGCGCACCCCCATATAATCCGTGACCGGAACCGCAACGCCAAAGGCCAATGCTTAGAGACTATGCCGCCCATCGAAATCTACACCACGCGCTGGTGCCCCTATTGCCACATGGCCAAGGCGCTGCTGAAACGCAAAGGCGCGGCCTTCACGGAGATCGACTTGTCGAACCACCGCGAGCGGCGTAGCGAGATGATCGAACGGGCGAACGGGCGAACGACCGTGCCGCAGATTTTCATCGGCCCGGTGCATGTCGGCGGCAGCGACGATTTGCATGCGCTCGAGCGCTCCGGCAAGCTCGACGCGCTGCTCGGCGGCGGCGGAGCCGCCGCATGAGTGCCGGCACTTTCAAAGCGGCGATGATCCAGATGCGTTCGGGCATCACGCCGGGCGCCAATATCGACGCCGCGGCGCGCATGATCGGTGAGGCGAAGGCGGCCGGCGCCGACTACGTGCAGACGCCGGAAATGACCAACATCATGGAAGTCAAGCGCGAGCGGCTGTTTTCAACCATCGTGGCGGAGGCACAGGACACCTCGCTCGCCACCTTGCGCGAGCTGGCGCGCAAGCTCGGCATTTACGTCCATGTCGGCTCGCTGGCGATCAAGGCCAGCCACGACCGCGCCGCCAACCGCGCCTTCCTGATCGATCCGCGCGGCGAGATCGCGGCGCGCTACGACAAGATCCACATGTTCGACGTCGATCTTTCCGGCGGCGAGAGTTACCGCGAGTCGCGCACCTATCGGCCAGGCGAACTGGCGGTGCTCGCCGACCTGCCCTGGGGCCGGCTGGGCGTCACCATCTGCTACGATTTGCGCTTCCCGGCGCTTTATCGCGCGCTGGCGGAGGCCGGCGCCACCATGCTGGCGATCCCGTCCGCCTTCACCAAACAGACCGGCGAGGCGCATTGGCACGTGCTCAATCGCGCGCGCGCGATCGAGAACGGCTGCTTCGTGTTCGCCGCCGCGCAAGGCGGCAAGCACGAGAACGGGCGCGAGACGTTCGGCCATTCACTGATCGTTGACCCTTGGGGGCGCATCCTGGCCGAAGGCGGAACGGAGCCCGGAGTGGTGATGGCCGAGATCGACATTGGGGACGTGGCGAAGGCGCGCGCGCGCATTCCCTCACTCGAGCACGGCCGCCGCTTCGAGCTCGTCGAGCCGATGGCGGAGCCGACGCATCTGCACGTGGTGCCGGGAGCGAGTGCCGAATGATCCGCTACACACTCGTTTGCGACAAAGGCCACGAATTCGAGAGCTGGTTTGCGGATTCGGCCGCCTACGATAAACAGGCCAAGCGCAGACTGGTGACCTGCCCGCATTGCGGCTCGGCCAAGGTCGACAAAGCGATCATGGCGCCGCGCTTGGCAAGCGCGAACAAAGGCAAAGCGCCGATCGAAGCGCCGCCGGCCGAGACGCCGGCGCCCGCCGCTGCGCCTGCCGCTCCTGCCCCGGTCGCCATGCTGTCGCCGCAGGAGCGCGAAGTACGCGCCAAGCTCAAGGAGCTGCGCGACCATCTCACCAAGAACGCCGATCATGTCGGCGCCAAATTCCCCGAGCAGGCGCGCAAGATGCATTACGGCGAGATCGAACACCGCTCGATCTACGGCGAGGCCACGCCCGAGGACGCCAAGGCACTGGCCGAGGAAGGCATCGAGTTCCACCCGCTACCGATCCTGCCCGACGACCGCAATTGAAAGGGCTCAACGCTTGCGCCCGATCAGCAGCCAGAGAACGAGACCGAGCACCGGCAGCAGCAAAATAACCAGGATCCACAATACCTTTTTGTCCGTTGGTCCCCGGCGCTGAAGAATCTGAACGATGGCCCAGATATCCAGCGCAAGGACGATCAGTCCGACGACGCCGTTAAAATCAAAGCCCATGGCGAGAACTCCTCGGCCTTCCGTTGCGACCGTCGGACCTTAATACGCCCACACCAGAAGCGCGACGCCGATCACCACCAGCACGATGCCGGCGCCTTCGCGCGGCGTGGTCGGCTGCTTGAACACGAAGTGCGTGACGCCTTGCGCGAACAGCACCTCGACCAGCGCCAGCGTGCGCACATTGGCGGCGCTGGTGATGGCAAAGCCGAGGAACCAGAATTCCGAGGCGAAGGCGCCCATGAAGCCGGCGAACAACGACGGCTTCCAGGCGCGCATGATGTCGGTGAGCACCTTCGGCTCGCGCAGCCAGAGATAAAGCGACAGCACCGCCGCCTGTATCACCAGTCCGACCGAGACCGTGAAGGTCGCCGCCAGCACGAAGTCATGCAGATGCATGGTCAGGATGGCGCCGCGATAGCTGATCGCGGACAGTCCGAACAGCGCGCCCGATAAAAGCCCGATGACGGTCGAGCGCGTGGTGCTCGCTTGGCTGGCGCCGCGCTTGAGCGAGATCACCACCACGCCGGCGGTGGCGATGAGGATGGCGGCGGCCGACAGCGGCGTCACCTTGTCGCCGAGAAATATCAACCCGAACAACGCGACGTGCACCGGCTCGGTCTTGATGAAGGCGTAGGACACCACGAATGAGCGCTGGCCCATCACCGAGAGCATGGTGGCGGTGGCGGCGATCTGCGTGAAGGCGCCGGCCAGCACCCAGGGCCAGAACACAAGCGGCGGGCGCGGCAAGGCCTCGCCTACCACAGCCGTCACTCCGGCAAGGAACAGCAGCGCGAACGGAAAGCCGAACAGGAAACGCACATGCGTGGCGCCGACCGTGCCGAGCGTCGCGGTCAGCTCGCGCTGCATGGCGTTGCGCGCGGTTTGCGCCGCCGCGGCAATCAGCGTGAAGACGGCCCAGAGCATTGTGAAATACTATCTCGTGGAAGGGATTTCAGTGTCATTCCGGGACGGCGCGCAAGCGCCGGACCCGGAATCCATACTCCGCAGCGCAGGGGTTATGGATTCCGGGTTCGCGGGCTTCGCCCGCGCCCCGGAATGACGGAGAAGGTCACGCCGCAGCCGATGTGATCTCGGCGGCCTCGGGGAATTCGCTCACCTTGCCGTGCTCGTTGTCGATCAGCAGGAACAGGTCGAAATAGCGGATGGTGGGCGCGCCGCCGGTGCGCTTGATGATCGACTGGCGCCATTCCTCGTCGTGCGCGCGCTTTGCCGCTTCAACCGACGGCCAGACATAGACGCCGGCGCCGGTCTTGCTCCCCTGCGAACCAGTGAGCTCGAGCAAAAAGTGCTTGCGCAGCAATTCCTTGTTCGCCTGCCATTTGGGAATGACATTGCGCGCTTCTTCCGCTACCTGCTGGCGGCTCCAGCCCTTCGGCGAGTTGAATTCGACCAGTTCGAGGATCATGTGTTTTCTCCCTGTATATCGCGCGCGGCCGCCAGCATGTAATTCACATCCATGTCGGACGACAACTGCCAGCGGTCGGCGAACGGATTGTAGACGACGCCGCGCTCCCCGATCACGCGCAGGCCGGCATTCTCGATCGCGCTTTCCAGTTCCTGCGGCCGCACGAATTTATCCCATTGATGCGTGCCGCGCGGCAGCCAGCGCAGCACGTATTCGGCGCCGACAATGGCGAGCGCGAAGCTCTTGAGCGTGCGGTTGAGCGTGGCGGCGACCATCAGTCCGCCCGGCTTGACCATCGCGGCGCAGGTGGAAACGAACAGTTCGATGTCGGCGACGTGCTCGACCACCTCCATCGCCAGCACCACATCAAAGGCTTCGCCCGCCTCCGCCAGCTCTTCCGCGGTGCCGGCGCGGTAGTCGATCGCTACGCCCTGCTCCTCGGCATGCGCGCGCGCAACCGCGATGTTTTCCTCCGCCGGATCGACGCCGACCATGCCGGCACCCAGTCGCGCCAGCGGCTCCGACAGGATGCCGCCGCCGCAGCCGATATCGAGCATGCGCAGGCCTTTGAGACAGTCGAGCGTCTTCGGGTCGCGATTAAAGCGCGCCGCCGCCTGATCGCGAATGTAAGCCAGCCGCACCGGATTGAACTTGTGCAACGCCGCCATCGGCCCGCGCGGCGCCCACCAATCGGCGGCGAGCGCTGAGAAGCGCTCGACTTCCGCGGTATCGACCGTGCTGGCGCGGGCTTTGCGGTTAACCATCGGACCTATCTTAATGCCTCGGCGGGCTGTTGTTGCAGGTGGCCCACCCCGCCGGTATGTATACGCGCCTTTCTACGCCTTTGGCACGCCCGGGACCATCGATGGCACGGCTGGTGATGAAATTCGGCGGAACGTCGGTTGCCGATATCGACCGCATCCGCAACGTGGCGCGCCACGTCAAGCGCGAATGGGACGCCGGCAATGACGTTGCCGTCGTGGTCTCCGCCATGGCCGGCACGACCAATCAGCTGGTCGAATGGTGCCGGCAGGCAGCCGTTTTGCACGACACCCGCGAATACGACGCGGTGGTGGCGACCGGCGAGCAAGTCACTGCCGGGCTGCTGGCCATCGTGCTGGAAGGCATGGGCGTCGAAGCGCGCTCCTGGCAGGGCTGGCAATTGCCGATCCTCACCGACAACGCGCACGGCTCGGCGCGTATCGTCGAGGTCAACGGCGACGAACTCATCAAGCGCTTCAAGGAGCGCAAGCAGGTGGCCGTGATCGCCGGCTTCCAGGGCCTGCACAAGGAGACCGGCCGCATCACCACGCTCGGCCGCGGCGGCTCCGACACCTCGGCGGTGGCGATCGCCGCCGCCATTCACGCCGAGCGCTGCGACATCTATACCGACGTGGACGGCGTCTACTCGACCGATCCGCGCGTGGTGCCGCAGGCACGCCGCATGGACAAGATCGCCTACGAGGAAATGCTGGAGCTTGCCTCGCTCGGCGCCAAGGTCATGCAGGTGCGCTCGGTCGAGCTCGGCATGACGCGTAATGTGCCGATCTTCGTGCGCTCCAGCTTCGAGAAGCCGGAGGACATCGATCCGAGGAAGCCGCCCTCCGGCACGCTCATTTGCGACGAGAGTGAAATCATGGAACAGCAGATTGTCACCGGCATCGCCTTCTCCAAGGACGAGGCGCAGATCTCGATCCGCCGCGTGCAGGACAAGCCGGGGGTCGCCGCCGCGATCTTCGGGCCGCTCGCCGACGCCAACATCAACGTCGACATGATCGTGCAGAACGTCTCGGCCGACGGCGCCACCACCGACCTGACGTTTACGGTCCCTTCCGCCGACTATGAGCGCGCCCGCATGACGCTCGACAAGTCCAAGAACACGATCGGCTTCGAGCGGCTGGACGGGGCGACCGATGTGGCCAAGGTGTCGGTCATCGGCATCGGCATGCGCAGCCATGCCGGGGTCGCCGCCAAGGCGTTCAAGGCGCTGTCCGAGCAGAAGATCAATATCCTCGCCATCACCACCTCAGAGATCAAATTCTCGGTGCTGATCAAGGCGGCGCAGACCGATTTGGCGGTGCGCACCCTGCACACGCTGTACGGGCTGGATAAAGCCTAGCCCACGCCGCCGCGGGGTTGCTGCAGCCTTGCCGCGGCCTACCGCGGCGCGGCAAAGCACTTTGGCTTGCCCCTTGCATGGGCGATAGCTATAGCCTGAGCCATATGCGGCCGTGGGTTCAGGGTCCCCGCGGTCGCTATTCGTACATGATTGGGCCGTAGACGAGGCCGCGGGACCGAGCCCCGGCTGGACAAGGACCTCGATAATGCGTGGCGCGCTCGGCGGTCCGCGCGTGCTGTTGCGCCGGCTTCGCGAAGTGATGGCGGAGCCGGTCAGCGCGCAGGATCGCCTCGACAAGGTTGTCGTGCTGATCGCCGCCAACATGGTGGCGGAGGTGTGCTCTGTCTACGTCTTGCGCGTGGACGGAACGCTCGAGCTATACGCCACCGAGGGCCTCAAGCACGAAGCCGTCCACAACACCGTGCTGAAAGCCGACGAGGGCCTGGTCGGCCTGGTGGCGAGCGAGG
>Ga0335081_10016805_pt1 | contig 11852 bp, 13 predicted proteins | sample Lox_Sample_35_FD_206713 | JGI IMG/M metagenome (GOLD analysis project Ga0335081, IMG submission 206713) | Soil microbial communities from Loxahatchee National Wildlife Refuge, Florida, United States - Lox_Sample_3.5 | ecosystem: Environmental > Terrestrial > Soil > Wetlands | place: USA... | reverse complement strand
TGGACACGGAGCCAGGCAGGCGACAATCCCGGAAGGCTCCGCCCGCAATCAACACTTCTCCACCCGCCCGCAGCCGTATGGGGCCGAAAGCCCTTCACTTACCGCCACAGGTCCGTCAGGGAACCTCGGTCACGGAACGACAGACGTCTTCGCCAGGCTGGCACCCGAGCCCAATACGAACACCCGGCAGGTACGCGAGGCGACTCCGCGAGGCGGCCGCGCTGAGACGGACGGCAAAGGCGCGCGTACTTCATGGCTTCGGGCATCGGCTGGCCGGCCGCGCGGGCCGCATCCAGCCACGCAGCGAGCTGACGCAGCGGATCGGCATCCAGGTCTGTGACATCCACACGCCCAGTTTCGCGGCCATGGGCCTGCGCACGCGCGGGCACGCCACCCGGCTGACCTCACTGCGCCTGTATCACGACAAGTCCCGCCGCGGCATCCGCCCGGTGGGACGGCAGGTGCTGCGGCTTACCGGCGTCGCTGATTTCCTGGGCCTCCAGACCGTATCCGCAGGCGCGCCAAGGACCGGCCAATCCTGAGCATCTGTGCACGTCGTCAAGGGCGACCAGGTCCGCTGGGTACCCGCGGTGGATATGACGATCGCCGTGCTGGCTTCACTGGGCCTGGTGCGGATGCTCGCCCGGACCTGGACCCGCCAGCACAGGCACCCTCGGCTGTAACATCGCGTCCCGGCGATAGACAGTTCAGTCACATTCCGTGTTCAGGCCGGGACTTCCGGCTGGCGCGACCGGCTTGTAGATAAACGCGTGAACCGCCGTTCTGGTCGGCAGTCCGCTGTCAGCCTGACCGCCTCACCTGCATGCCGACATGGGTGATATGTACTCCGCTGCGGGGCGTTGTGTGGGCGGCCGGCCCGGCGCGGTGTCGATACGAGTGGTCCCTTGCTCGGGTACCGGATCCGGAATTATCTGGGACGTCTGGACCGCACGGCACCGACTGCAATGCGAGCGCCTTTCCGGGGCTTGCCGCTTCGTACGGGGTTGCCTGGGCTGCTCAGGACCGGGATCGTGGTTTAGCCTGATCCCATGTCAGCATCCGATGCCGAGCCGAGATCGCCGTCAGCGGGGCCATGGCCGGGGAAGGCGTACCCGGCCAGCGAGATCACGGTGTACTTCGACGCGCAGCGATGCCGGCATTTCGGCGAGTGCCTCCGCGGGCTTCCGGAGGTATTCAATGGCCGGCAGCGGCCCTGGATCGCCCCGGACGCCGCGAGCGCGGCGCAGGTAGCCGAGGTCATCCGCCGCTGCCCGTCCGGGGCGCTGCACTACCAGGCCCCGGGTAATCCCGGTGAGCAGCCGGACATCCCGGCCACCATCCGCGTCATCGAGCGCGGTCCTTTCCTCCTCCGCGGTGACCTGCGGATACAGGCAGCCCAGGGCTGGGTAACCGATACCAGGGCGGCATTGTGCCGGTGCACTCGCAGCGCCCGCCAGCCCTTCTGCGATGCTGCGTGCGACGCTCCCGAACCGCCGGGCCCGCCGGATCGCCCAGAAGAACAAAGACCATGATCCGCCAGGACCGATGCGCACATTCCCGCCGTTATGGTCGGGTAGCCGACTGTCGGATCAATGGGTGAAGGGTGTCCTGAACCGGGAGTTATGGCCCGCGCGGGGTGTGGGCGGGCTGCTCGCTGGGCGAGGCTCGCGCGGTGCCGGGCTGCGGCCGGATCCCGCGGGATCCCGCCGGGCGGGCGGACGAGGCCTGGAGTCAACCGGTAGTGTCCGGCCGGTGGAGGTAACCATCAGGGCCTATGAGCGGCGGGATGCCGCCGGCGTTGCCGATGTCTTCTACCGTTCCGTCCGCGAGGTGGCGCTGTCCGATTACACGGCTGAACAGGTGCAGGCCTGGGTTCCCGGACGCTGGGATGCCGAGCAGGAACACCGGCGCTGCGGTGATGGCCGGCTGGTCCTGGTTGCCGCAGACGAGCCGGGCCACGTGATCGCGTTCATCGACCTGGAACCGGACGGGCACATCGACCGGCTGTTCTGCGCGCCCGAGGCGGCCGGCCGCGGCATCGCGTCGCGGCTGTATGAGGCGCTGGAGACCGCGGCGCGCGCAGGGCATCGAGCGGCTGTTCACCGAGGCGAGCGAGCCGGCCCGGCGGTTCTTCGAGCGGAAGGGCTTCACGGTACTGCAGCGCCAGGACAAGATCCTCCGCGGCGCGCCCATCCACAATTACCAGATGGCCAAGACTCTCGGCTGTCCCCGAGTCCTCGCGGACGGACGCTGATGATCGTCTTCCCCATGGGCCGCTCGGCCGGGTTGAGGGCGGCGACGGCATCGTCGAGGGCCGCGACGGTGCCGATGTTCGTCCGCAGCCGTCCGTCCCGCACCCGCCGCACGACCTCACCCAGCTGGGCGCGATCGGACTCGACGACGAAGTCGACCGCCAGGCCGCCGGCGGGCCGCGCCTCGGCCGGCCCGACAACCGACACCAGCGTTCCCCCGGCCCGGACCAGAGCCGCGGACCGCCGCCCGATGTCGCCGCCGATGACGTCGAACACCAGGTCGACGGCGCCGACGTCCTCCAGCGCGCCGGCCCCGAGGTCGGCGAACTCCATCGCGCCGAAGCCAGCGCCTTCTGACGGTCCGCCGCGCGCCCGGTGCCGATGACGTACGCACCGAACTCACCCGCGAGCTGCGTCACCATCGACCCGACCGCGCGGGCCGCGCCGTGCACGAGCACGCGCTGCCCCGCCCGAAGGCGGCCGTGCTCGAACAGTCCCTGCCACGCGCCGGATGCGACCGGCCGGTGGCCGTGCGGCATTGCCATCGATGTGCAGCAGTGTCCCGGCAGTGTGGGCCTACCGCGCCGGGAAGGGGACTCATGGCCATGCCGTGCGGGAACAACGACCCTGGCGCCGCATCGGGGCCGGTTTGATAGTCACCTCTGTGAAGAGGTGGTGGCCTCACCGGACGGCCGTCGCGTGCCAGGAGCTCGTGGCCGACCTGGAGCGAGCCGTGCCGATCGGCGTTGGTGCGCGGGCGTGCTGCTGTCCGGCAAGGCCGGTGGTCACGGTGGTGATGCCGCCAGCCGCCAGCCGCCCGCATCCTGTTGACCTGCTGCTGTGCGGTCACCATTTCAGGGTCAGCCAGGCGGCCCTGCGGGCAGCCGGTGCTGCCGTCTACGACCAGACCGGGTTGCTGATCATGGCGGGCGCCACGGACGCGGGTGTTCGGGGGCGGAAAGCCGGCCGGCTGGTCGGGACGGCTCCTGGTTACCAGGCGTAATGCGGCGAGCATGCACTGATGGCCGCTGCGTGGGCGCGTTCGGGTCCTTGGTCCCTACCGGGACAGCTCGCGGCTGCGGAGGCTGGGTGCCATAGGCGATCAGGTCTCCGATAGGGGGTCGGTCATGAAAGCGCATGTCGGTGATGAGCTGGTCGTGAAGGGCCGTCACGTTGGCGACCACGACCGCACGGGAGTGATTATCGAGGTCCACGGCGAGGCAGGCCGCCCGCCGTACCTGGTGCGGTGGAGCAACGGCCACGAGAGCTCGTTCTACCCCACCACCGGGACCGTGGCAGAGCACATCTCTCTGCCAGCCATGCAAGGCCTGCGCACACCATAGGCGGGAGCCGGGCCGAGGAGCCTTCTTGATGCAGGATGCAATCGCACTCGCGCGGATCGCCGACGCGGTGCCGGAAGGAACGCGGTGAAGTCCAAGAGCGTGCTGCTCCATGGCCGGGCGGTGAACTGCGTCGAGGCGGGCAGCGGCCCCGTGCTGCTCCTGATCCATGGGATGGCGGGCAACATCGGGAACTGGCAGGAGGTGATCGGGCCGCTGGCGCGTCACTACACCGTCATCGCGCCTGATCTTCCAGGCCACGGCGCCTCGGCGCCCGGGGCCGGCGATTACTCGCTCGGGACGCTCGCCGCTGGCCTGCGCGACCTGCTCGTCGTGCTCGGCCACGAACGCGCGACGCTCGTGGGGCATTCGCTCGGCGGCGGGATCGCCATGCAGTTCGCCTACCAGTTCCCCGAGATCACCGAGCGTCTCGTGCTGGTCTCCAGCGGCGGCCTGGGCCCGGAGGTCAGCCCGGTCCTGCGCGCCGCGGCGCTCCCGGGTGCGGATCTGTTCATCGCCGCCACCGCTGCAGCCGGGCGCTCCGCCGGAGCCGCGCTCGTACGCGGCCTGGCGGCTGTGGGGCTGCGGCCCACTGCGGACATCGCGGAGGTCGCTCGCGGCTACGCGTCGCTGGCCGATCCCGGCCGCCGGGCTGCCTTCCTGGCCACGCTGCGCTCGGTCATCGGCGTAGGCGGTCAGCGCGTCTACGCCGGCGACCGGCTCTACCTCGCCGAGGGCATCCCCGTCCTGATCGTGTGGGGCGCGCGCGACCCGATCATCCCGGTCCGCCATGGCGAGCACGCCCACCAGGCCATCCCCGGCAGCCGCCTGGAGATCTTCGACAGGGTCGGCCACCTGCCGCAGCTCGAAGCGCCGGGCCGTTTCGTCGCCGCGCTCGAGCGATTCCTCGAGCAGACCGAGCCGGCGCAGTTCGACGCCAGACAATGGCGCACCCGGTTCCGGCCGCCCGCCGACGGGGTCTAGCTGGCGCCGATAGGCGCACAGGAGACACCGCGCGGGCCGGTATCGCCGATACTCTTGAGCGTTTTTGGCGTGTCACAGTGTCGCCGCTGTGGGCGTGGCGGCCTGTCGCGGACACGTTCTCTAAAACTAGGTCTCCGACGGCAGGACCCGCCACTCCCTCTTGTCGTTGCGTCCTTTGCTCTGTAGGCCGACATGAGCAGCCATGGGACTATATGTCCCGGACTAGCGGCGCCGCCGGGCGTTCGGCGGCCCCGCCGGATGGATGAGTGTGCTGCCGCCTTGCGCTGCTACCACCCCTGCCCGGCCGCCCGGTCGGCCCGCCGCCGTGTGCGCTGCGCACCTATGGCGGCATCACCGCGCCTGCCTAACCGGCTGAGCTCACAGCTTGTAGCCGATCTCGCGCAGCAGGCGGTCGCGGCTCGCCGCGTCAGCATCGGTCTCCACGCCCACTGGTGGTGATCCGTCGATCACACCGGCGACGCCGCGGCCGCTGTCGGTGATCGCGATGAGGATCTGGACCGGGTTGGCGGTGGCGCAGAAGATGGCGCAGACCTCGGGACTGCCTTGACCGGGTTCAGCACGTTGACCGGGAAGCCGCCTCTGAGCATGATCACGAACGCGTGCCCGGCGCTGATCGTGCTGGCAGCGGCCACCGCCAGGCCGGTCAGCTCCGCGTCATTGCCCGACTTGCGGATCAGGCGGGCAGCCGAGGCCTCGCAGAAGGCGATACCGAAGCGAAGACGGGAACTCACCCCGGCCAGCGCCTCGTGCAGATCCTCGACCGTCTTGATGAAATGCGCCTGGCCGACGATGACGTTCACATCGTCCGGCTTGTCCAGCGGGACCACATCGAGCGATACCGCCATGGCGCCTCCCTCCGTCCCCGACCATACGCCGGGCGGGCGGTCATGACACGCCCCGGCAGCCGCCGCTGGCGGTGGGCGGCCCTGTCCATTCTGTGCGTGACCCTGCTCCTGGTGAGCCTCGACCTCACCATCTTGAGCGTCGCGCTCCCGTCGATCGCCAGGAACCTGCACGCCACGTCCAGCCAGTTGCGGCCGTAACCCGGTAGCGTGACCACGAACGGGTTCGAGCTGGAACTGGATCGTGACTTCCAGCTGTCCCGGCGCGCTGCGGTGCAGGTACACGTCAACGTCACCGGTCTTCGGCCCGAGGAGCTGGACCGGCTCCAGCACAGCGGTGATATCCCACCGCTCGCGGTGACGGCGGACATAGCGGGCGAGCCGGCGGCCGAACTCCAGGCGCCGCTCGTCGTCATCGCGGGCGAAGCTGAGGGACAGATCCTCATCCACTTCGCCCGGTCCCATGCCGGCCCACCTCCCATACTTTCCAAGGCTTATCGCAGCGGGAGCTGAGACGCGGCTGTAGGGCCGGTAGTCCCGGAACTGCCCCCGAGTATCGCAGCTTGAGCCCGATGAGCGATGAAGCCGGGGACCGGGTCGTTGCACCACGGCCCGTTCAGATAAATGTCTCTGCTGTCCCCGGCGGCGCAGGTCACGGGCCAGCCGGCGACGCAGGGCGGCCAGCCCGGGGCTAATGGTGACCGGGACCGGCTTCGGTCTGCGCAGGGCCCGCGTCATCCAGCAGGCGGCGGGCCCGCACCGCCAGCGCGGCCAGGTCCCCGGAGTCCAGCCGGACGCCCACCGGGCCGGGCAGCCGCAGCCGCCGTGCCACCTCGATGGCGGCACCGACGCCCTGCTCGGTGTCGTAGGTGTCCACCAGGAATGTCGTCTTGCCCGGGAAGTCACCGGCGAAGGCGGTGAATGCCCGGTCCTCGCTGCCGAGCGCCTCCACGTAGGAGTGCGCCATCGTGCCCGCGGCGGTCAGCCCGTACCGCCGGGCCGCCTCGGTGTTGCTGGTGGCGGTGAAGCCCGCGATGGCCGACGCTCGGGCCACCGCCAGCCCGGCCTCGGTGCCCTGGGTGCGCCGGAAGGAGAAGTCGACCAGCTGGGCCCCGCGGGCGGCCAGCACGCACCGGGCTGCCTTGCTGGCGATGCCGCTCTGGAACGTGACGTGGTTCAGCAGCACTGTCTCGGCCAGCTGCGCTTCGGCGATGGGCGCGGTGACCTCCACCAGCGGCTCGCCGGCGAACACCGCGGTGCCCTCCGGCACCGCCCGGACGTCACCGGTGAACCGCAACCGCCGCAACGCCGCCAGGTCCGGCTGACCGAACCCCTGGGACTCGGCGAGCCAGGCGATGTCCGCCGCGGTGAACGCGAACTGTTCCAGGAACGCCACGGCACGCCGCTCATGGTCCTGCGCTTCACCGGCGCAGGATCAGCCTGCCGCCGGGCCGGTATTCGATCCGGGATCCGAAGCGGTGGCTGATGTCGGCGAGCGTGGCCGCCAGCCATCCGGCGTCGGCGGTGCTGGCGTGGCGCAGCCGCATGTTCCTGGCCTGCATCGGCACCATGACCAGGGCTGCGAGTTCGCCGGTGCCCGATGCAAGTGAGGGGAAGTACAGCAGGCGCAGGTCGTCCCGGTAGTTCTCGTAGCCGGTGATGCCTTCGTAATCATCGATGCAGTCGCCGCAGCCGTACAGGATCAGCTTGCCCCGGTATACCTCGATGGGACGCGGGTGGTGGGAGGAGTGGCCGTGGATCAGGTCGACGCCGCCGTCGATCAGCCGGCGGGCGAAGCGGACCTGGTCGCCGCGTACCGCATATCCCCAGTTGGAGCCCCAGTGGATGGACACCGCGACGATGTCGCCCTTCTGCCTGGCGGTCTGGGTCCGGGCGAGGAGCGCATCGGCGGCCGCGGGGGACAAGCTGGGCAGCAAGTCCACCCCCGGCCGGGTGGCGGTCGCGGCCCAGTCCGGCGGGACGCCGCTGGACGCGCTCCCGCAGGAAAAGACCAGAACGCGGCCACCGCCCGGCACCCGGACCGCTACCGGGTGCCTGGCCTGGGCCTCGTTGTGCCCGGCTCCGGCTGCCGCCAGCCCGGCGCCGGCCAGTGAGCAGAGGGTCTCCCGCAACCCACGCTGCCCGAAGTCCAGCACGTGATTGTTGGCCAGGGCGCAGACGTCCGGCCGGGCCGCGGCCACGCACGGCAGGTTGCCCGGGCTCATCCGGTAGTGCACCTCCTTGCCGGAGGCGAAGTCGGCGCTGCGGGTGACGCTGGTCTCCAGGTTGATGATCCGGACGGCAGGTGCCGCCTCCTCCAGCACCGGCAGGGCCTCACCCCACGGCCAGGAGAAGCTGACCGGGCGCGGGATCGGCCCGTTGGCGTGTTCGGCCAGCCGGACATAGGTGTTCGCGTCGCCGGCGTACTGTTCCCGCAGCTCCGGGTCGCCCGGATGCGGCAGTATCTGGTCGACGCCGCGGCCGGGCATCACGTCGCCGCAGGCAAACAGCGTCACCAGCCCGCTGGCCACCGATCCCTGCCCATCAGCCCAGAACACGATAAGGCCTGCGAGGCGATTTCCCTCCGCCGGCATTGCCCGGATCAGGTGCTGGGGGTCGCCATCCGGCTATCGCCGGACAACCTCTCAGCCTTCCCGGCGGACCTATCACCGGGTCCGACGCCCCGGTCGTCTCCGCGGTATGGCTCCCTCGCTCGTCCCGCAGGTGCCGTCAGTATGCCCAGCACGGCATATGATTCCCGGTGCCAAACGTCCTGACCACGGGGGTCCGTGGTCCCTCGCTCGCCGGGACTGGGGACCGGCGCGATCCTTCGCGCCGAGGCCGGCCTGCCGGGCGGCCAGTAAGGTGCCGCAGCCCGCCGACGGCCTGCCGGGGCAGCGGGTACCCCGGATGGGGCACGAACTCACAGCTTGTAGCCGATCTCGCGCAGCAGGCGGTGTCGGCTCGCCACGTCGGCATCGGTCTCCACGCCGACCGGCGGTGAGCCGTCGATCACCCCGGCGATGCCGCGGCCCCCGTCCGTGATCGCGACGAGGATCTGGACCGGGTTGGCGGTGGCGCAGAAGATCGTGCAGACCTCGGGGACCGCCTTGACCGGGTTCAGCACGTTCACCGGGAAGCCGCCGCGGAGCATGATCACGAACGCGTGCCCGGCGCTGATCGCCTGGGCAGCGGCCACGGCCAGTCCGGTCAGCTGGCGTCATTGCCTGACTTGCGGATCAGGCGGGCGGCCGAGGCCTCGCAGAAAGCGATACCGAAGCGAAGATGGGAACCGGCCCCGGCCAGCGCCTCGTGCAGATCCTCGACCGTCTTGATGAAGTGCGCCTGGCCGACGATGACGTTCACGTCGTCCGGCTTGTCCAGCGCGACCACATCCAGCGATACCGCCATCGCACCTCCCCACGCCCATCGACCATGCAACCAGGCGGACGACCGGTCCCCTGCCCCGGCATGACCGCGCCCGCAGTGCAGGCGGCCTGATATACGCGGGCCCGCCCACCGGCGGCCATGAGCCAGATCGGCGCCAGCGATCCTGTTCGGCCGGGAGCGAAGTCGCCGCGGCTGGCCCGGCCCGGCGATGCCGGCCCGCATTCTTAACGACCGTGGCCGGTCCTTCGTCCGGCGCGTCCTTTCACCAGCGAGTGTGCCCAGCATCACCGAGTGCCGTCTGGCGGGCCGATGAGGGAGGGATCTCCTGGCGGCCGGCGGTGAAGATGTAGTCGCGGATGTCCCGGATCGTCTGGTCAAGGTATCCGAGCGCTTGCATGATGTGCAGCCGGTCTGTCTCGTGCGCTGCGTCCAGGGCGGCCTGCAGGCTCAGGCCAGCATGGAACAGGCTGCAGACGATGCCGCCGAGCAGGTCCTGGCTGACCCGCGACGGGCCTGCCGCGAAGGTCTCCGCAACTGGCAGGCCGACGGCGATGGCAGCCTCCTGGGACGGGTAGACCGAGACCAGGCGATCGAGTCCGGTCCCGCTCAGGACGCGGCGGGCGATCTCGGCGGGCACCACCGGCCGCAACTGCGTGCCGTTGGCGATCAGGAACAGCATCGCGAAGGCGGCCCAGGCCGATGATCGTCGGCGCGTGCCGGAGCCGCTGGACGATAGTGTTCTTCAAATCGGTGATGAAGGCCGCCCATCCGGTACCCAGGGCGGAACGCAGCCCAGTGGTTGGTATACGGAATTTACGTGCAGGCTCGCCCGGTCAGGATCGGTGCCAACCATGGCCCTCACACGGCGAGTTCTGGTCGCCGGCGCGCTTGATAGTACGGCCCAGCCTGACGCGACCCACCAGTCGCTGAGTTAGCGATCCGTATGACGCGCCTCCCACGTCTCCGGTGTCCCAGCCCGCCTCCGCAGTGGATGCCCGAAACGACTGGAACTTGCGCAGAACATCCGCTCTGGTGAGGTCTATCGGCATGGGACAGGCGGACCTTTGGCCCCGATGTGAGCCTGGCCGCGGCGGTAGGCCGAAAGTGACGGCCACGCAGTCGGCGTCCGGCCGCGGGCCTGAACGGGGAGCCCGGATGAGAAGGGGGCGATGTCATGGGCGGCGAATTCACGATTAGTGCTGACGCGGTTGTGGCCTTGAGCCAGGCCATCGACGCTGCCCTGGAGCGGGGCGACGAGGACGAGGCGGCCCGCCTGGGGTCGCTGCAAGGGGCCGAGCTTGACCGCTGGCTGCAAGCCCACGGCTATCCCCGGCCGAAGGATTGTCATGAAGAGTGCGGGAAGGTTCAGCCGGGCTTCCCGGTGTGACCTGCGCGGATGCGCCGCATCTTCGGTGAGTGGCCGTGGTTGACTCGTAGCGTCCGTCGTGCGGACGGGCACGTGGCGGGCGTGCTGCGCCACTATCTAGGTAACAGATTCGAGAGTGCCAGTTTCTGTAGCTAGTATTCCCAAAAAGTGTCCGAGGGGGACTCGGTCACCGCTCGCGGTGCTGCATCACCGATTCGGTGATGTATCACCAGTCCAAGCTAACACGGCACGGGACGGCCGGGCCCCGCATTCCGCAGGCGACACGCGGCGGCAGCACCGGCCTGCCCGGCCAGTCCCGGCATGTGACCTGCGGAAACAACGAGGACGGTGAGCCGGGACCGGGCCGCACGCAGGGCCGGACCGCGGCAGCCCGCAGCACGGCGCGTCATCATCAGGAAAGCACAGTGACAGCCTCCCGCTGCTGCCCGCCAGTACCGCACCGCAGCCGCAGCCGCGTAAACCGGCCCGGGCATCGCGGATGAGGTCGGGCGCGGGCTGCTGGGCGAAGGCCGAGGGCCCGGACAGCCTGGATCGATGCGCCTGTGCCGCAGGTATCAGCGTCCGGGCAGGTCCGGCGGTTGCCGCGGTCGTGGCCAGGCTCGGGGGCACTGCTCCGCCGTGACATTATGGGAGGCATGACCGCCGTCTTCGTCCATGGCGTGCCCGAGACCGCCGCCGTCTGGCACGGCCTGCTGGCTGCGCTCGACCGCCCCGACACCGTGACGCTGTCGCTCCCCGGGTTCGACAGCGCCCGCCCGGCCGGTTTCGGAGCGACGATGGACGAGTACGCCGGCTGGCTCGCGGCCCAGCTCGAGCGCCTGGGTGACCCGGTCGATCTCGTCGGACACGACTGGGGCGGCGGATTCGTGGTCCGGGTGGTCTCGACCCGGCCCGAGCTGGTCCGATCCTGGGTCACCGACGCCGCGGGCGTCGGCGACGTCGAGTTCGAGTGGCACGACTTCGCCAAGATCTGGCAGACACCGCAGGCCGGGGAGGACTTCTGGGACCAGCAGCTGGCGGCATCGACCCAGGAGCGGGCCGGTGTCTTCCAGATGTTCGGGGTGCCGGAGGAGCCGGCCCTGGACCTGGCATCGCACATCAACCGCACGATGACTGACTGCATCCTGGACCTCTACCGTTCGGCCGTGGATGTCGGAAGGCAGTGGGGCCCGGACTTCGCGGCCGTCCCAGCCCCCGGATTGGTGATCATCCCCGGCGAGGATCCCTTCCTGAACGCGGCCTCGGCGACCAGGGCCGCCGCGCGGGCCGACGCCAGGACGGCCGCCCTGGACGGGGCCGGCCACTGGTGGATGCTCCAGGACCCTGTCCGGGCGGCGACCGTCCTGCGCGAGTTCTGGGCCAGCCTGGCCTGACTCCGCCCGCTCCGAAGCAGCCCGGCCTTGCGAACGCTGGTCCGCCAGCAGCATGAGGCAGATCTGAGGTCAGAGCGAGCCTGTCCGATCCGGCGATCAGGTCGCTCACACTCCTGACGGGCTATCACTCTGCGTCACAGTCGCTGACCGCGGCTACCGCGCGAGATCCGCCGTTCGGCGCCGCCTACGGCTCATGCAGCATGATCGCGAATGCCGGCCAGAACTGGCCGGTCTGCGTGGCGAGACGAGCGAGGCGCGGGTAG
>Ga0335081_10016804_pt1 | contig 11853 bp, 12 predicted proteins | sample Lox_Sample_35_FD_206713 | JGI IMG/M metagenome (GOLD analysis project Ga0335081, IMG submission 206713) | Soil microbial communities from Loxahatchee National Wildlife Refuge, Florida, United States - Lox_Sample_3.5 | ecosystem: Environmental > Terrestrial > Soil > Wetlands | place: USA... | reverse complement strand
CACACCTAGCTGTCGTGGGGCATGCGCCTCCAATGGCGGTAAAAGAGTTGACTTCGACTTATGGAATCACGGTCACCGGATTTGTTGACGATCCGATTCCCTATTACGACGACGCAACAGTATGTGTCGTGCCGCTGCGCGCGGGCGGCGGCACTCGGCTAAAGATTTTGGAGGCGATGGCTATCGGCCGTCCGGTCGTCACAACCTCAATTGGTTGCGAGGGCTTGGAGGTAAGGGACGGCGAACATCTTCTGGTAGGAGATTCCGCGGAGGACTTTGCTGACCACGTGATACGACTCTTGCAGGATGAAGGGCTACGCCGCCGGATCATCGCGGCGGCACGAGCCTTGGTTGAACAGCGCTACGACTGGTCAATAATCGCGAATTCACTCCTGCAGACTTACCACGAAGTCATGACAAGCATCTAAGAGAGCTACGACATTGGTCTCGAAGCTATCGCGTTGTCAATCCTCCGCTATCATTTGATCGACGACGGCACGCAGTGCATGCATAAATTGTTCAGGACTGAACCTCGGCTGCTGATGCGCGAGGGCTTCCAGAATCGAGGCTTGTAATGCAGGATTGCACACAACCTGCGCGATTTTGACGGCTGCGTCTTCTTCATTGGTATAACAGATGCGCGGGTCGCGGCCTACAATCTCAACCTGACCACCGCTGTTGTGTACGAACACTATGCAACCCGAAACCATCATCTCAGCGGGAGCAATGCCAAAGTGCTCGTCCCGGTTAGCGTGGATTCCATACCGGACCCGGCCCATGAGCTTGAGTAGTTCTTTCCGGCTAAGCTGATGATGGATGGTAATCCAATCCCGATTGGCATCCACCATAGCTTGCAACTTGTGATTGTAATCGCGCTCTCTGGGGGGATAATGTCTCGGACCTGTCAAATGCAGCGTCATATCAGGATGCTGCTCGCGCACTCTACTCAGTATCGAAATGACCGAATCCATTCGCTTAGGTGCAGTGAACCGCCCGAGGCATAGAAATGCATTTTCGCGCGCCATCCATTCTCGGCGAACACTATACGCGCTAACCGGAGGATATAATGTTGTAGCCGACAACTGGTAGAAGCGCTTGACATTGTCACCGGTCCAATCCGAATTAGCCACAAGAGTCGCTTGTTTGAACCGCTTCAAGGAATAATCTGCCAACACGATCCATGGTCGCGTCTCGCCATTAATGAGTGCACGCAACTTGGAGAAGGGACCTAGGCCCTCGCAGTCCCGGTAGCTGTCCCAGAATCTCGCAAGATGCGGGAAGTGAATATAGACGAGACCCCTGCCACCCAGATCCATTTCTTCTGTTCCGCTGGCGATCACCAAATCGTACTTCCGCCGGAGCTTCTGCACGGTCCTCATAAGATAGGCGACCGGCTGAATACTGCCGTGGTCGCGGTCCAGGCTGAGTATGGCTCTGACAATAGGATTAGGTTTCAGGATCGCCAGATCTGACCGTCTAATCGAAGTCCCCAGGAAGCGATTCAGCACTTCCGCATCGAATGAGCGCCAGGTCAGGACAGTCAGGTCAAAGTCATCTTTGAGCGCCTGGATCATCCATGCCGCCACCGCGGTCGCGCCACCGATCGAAGACAGGTCGTGGTGAACTAGAAGAATTGTCTTTCGATTTGATTCCATGACGAAGTTGATCGACAAGAGCCGCGCTTACCGTGATGGAATTCTCAGCTCCGCCACCTCTCGAGCTTCAAACCCGTAAGCTTGCGCAACCGTCGCACGTCTTCACGAAACAATTCGAGTAAGGATGCTTCAAGCTCGTTGTCGATAATGGGAGTGGATTGAGGCGGCGCCGACATCCGCATCAGCCAATGCCGCACGGGTAGTCCTAGCCGATAGGGAATCATCCTTCCTAAACCCAACGATAGCAACTGTTTGATCAGTCGAAATCGACGCGTTGACTCACGCTTTGCCGAACGTGGATTGAGTATCAGCGAAAAGTCTCTGCTCGTGAAGGTTTCGTCCACGCCGAGGAAGCGGAAAACCTGGACCATGGTATCGGAACGCCTTTCCGCCAGTTCTTCCGCCGTGATCAACAGAATCCGCGAAGGCACATAGTAGGGCAAATACTGCTCGAGCTGAAGCGACTGCAAGCTAGGTGTAACGAACGGGCTGGCATGGAATGGAATCAGCGCTGAACGAACGTCGCTATAGGTGTCAGCGAAGCTCGAGAAGTCGTCGATCAGTTGCGAGATCAATCGCTCCATCGGATCCCGCAAGACATAGATGAGCTTGGCATCGGGAATTACCGAATGCATCCGGGCCGGCACGCCCTTGTAAACAGGATAACGTGTGTAGTGCGGCGAGGCCTCGCCTCTTATGGCCTCTGGTCCGCCGGGAAACTTCGTTTGGTACCACTCAATCCCCCGCTTCCATCCGGTTTCTTCGATGAAAAAATTGAGCTCCTTAGGCCGCGACATGTAGATTTCGGGGTGAAGGCCTAGATAATGGTGAAGGCTGGTAGTACCACATTTCGCGCCGCCAATAATGACGAGATTCGGCAACATTCGCGATGAGCGCAACCTGCGATCAGAATGAGATCATTAGTGTCTTGTATCTCGAGGACCTACACGAGGGCCATCGAACCATCGATGATACCGCAGTCTTGTTTTGATAACCGGAAGTAGTCGGCTCGCGTCTCTTTCGCAAATGCTTCTGGCCACGTAGCGCGCCCAGTTCTTCCATCGACTCGCGCGATAGGCGGGAACTCGTACTGCTTCGCGTCTGCCCCGGGCACTACCATACGTCGTAATCATCCTGGCGCAGGCGGGAAACAACTGATACTCGTTGAGAACTCGTCGCCGCGATTCTTCGATTGCAGGCAGTCGGCGCTCCCACTCGCCACTGCGACTGAGTTCCCAGATTCGGCGCAGCGTGCCAGCATGATCCTCAGCGTCGATTCGGATGAAGGAAGCCGGGTCGAAATAGTCTTCGAGGTTGGGGCATCCGTCGTACAGGGGAAGCGTCCAGCTCAGAAAACAGTCCGATACTTTCTCAGTCCAATAGTCTCTACTTCTGGAATTCTCAATAGCTAGCGAATAGCGATAGGATGCCAGTGCGTCCCACTTGTTCGCTATGTACCTGACTCCCCGACCAAAAATATCGACATCTTCTGGACCTTCCGCACTAAGAAACCCACGCAAGGCATTTCTGGCGCGATGCAAGGTTGTGAGTTCAAGTCGGCTGGCAATCCAGGATACCGCGTGTGTCTTGGACGGTACCTCTGCTGCTACCAGCTCATCGTAGGTCTTATCCACCAGCCAGGGCAGGGCGGGGTAGGAACGAATATATTTCCCATCTGTCGAAAAAACATGATGCGTGAAGACCCGCGCGAACTTCTCATGGCCTTCAATCATCCAGTCGTGCAGGCCTGCGATATACGGCTCCTGCATCATACACCAAACGTGTTCAGGTGGACATCGTACCTCTACCGGTGTGGGGTAGCGATTATTAAACATGAGCAGATAATCACACTCGGCGACGGGCGCCGTTGTGAAACGAATTGATCCCCATAGCCCACGGCCGCCCGGTGTTTGGCGCAAAATCTGGGAGCAGTCCCAGTCTGCCGCAATTCGGACCAGAGTTGGCTTGGGTGTCATAGCTCGCGAGACTATAGCGATCCAGCTATCTCTTTTGAATTAGGAAATCGTGTTTGCATCGTGAATCGCGCCACTATGGGTAGTCGCGTTACCCTTTCTGGTATCCCTCGATCGCACATAACCTGCCAATCCAACTAGTACGCCCAATCCGCTATAAAGGTACGCGAACCATGTCATAAGCGCACCGCCAATCGCAAACCGCAGACCTTTTTTGCGCAAGAGGAACATCAGAAAATCGTGATTCAATGCCAGGAAAATCACGATCGAAATCGCCACCAGGAGACTGAACCACGGAAATCTCAACGTTAGAGGCGCGGCGAAGATCGTAAGCGATACCGGAACGCTGACGATATTGTTGATCCTGGTGTTTAGATCGTTCTGAAAGACGCGCTTCTCCAGCATCAGACGCGTCCAGGGAACCGCACGCCCGAAGAAATCGGAGCGAACCAAACTCGCCAGCGTATAACGCTTGTAATGGGTGAATTGCAGCTCGCGATCGAGCAACACATGGTAGCCCGCCTGGTGCATCCGATATCCTAGTTCAATGTCTTCGAGAAATCGCTGGCCGGGATCAAATCCACCCAGTGATTTGAATGCTTCTGTACGGACCGCGCCGAATCCGCTGGCGAAAGTCTTGGCCACCGGCGACGAAATCTGATGGGTGTAATGATGAAGCAAGTTCTTGTACTGCGAGAAGAAGTTCGCCGCCGGTGTCTCGTCGCGATAGGAACCGAACAACCCGGTGAGATCGGGACGCTCGCCGAGCACCTTCGCAACCCTTTGCAGCGCGCTTGGCTCTATTGCGATGTCCGCGTCGAGAAAGAATAGAATCGGTGCCGTGGCGTTCGCCGCGCCTGTATTTCTGGCGGCTGCCGCACCGCCATTGACGTCTCGCTCGATCAGCTTGCACGGCGTCGATCGCGCAATCGTACGAGTGTCATCAGTGGAATGATCATCGACGACGATAACTTCGAAATCAGGGTAATCTGACGCGAACACGCTGCGCAAACATATGCCCAAGGTCTCGGAGGCATTGTAGGCTGGGATGATAACCGAAATCGCGGGAAGGTCCACCGGATTGCAAGTCTCTGCCCTGGTCATGGCCTGCCAGCTGAACTGGTTACTGATTTGATGCATGCGAATCAAGTTGCTTCTGCATAGTCTTCTACGCTGAGAAAAAGGACTCCACGTGAAATTGCGTTCGCGGGTCATCACTATGGTAGAGACTGTGCTGCCAAGATAGCAATCCTGCAGCCACGACCAACGTTACGACCACGATCATGCCGATGCGATCGGCGAACAGAGCGAGCGGCGCCACTACATTTGGTTGTCGTCGCCGACCGGTATCGAGAAATGAAACAGCCAATAGAGGACCACAAATGACATTCCGGCGATCCGAATCGCGACGAAGATGCTCGAATCCGCGCGTTGCAGAATCACCTTCAGCTCCTGGATCGATCGGATCAATGTCCGAAAGCAAATCTTCGCATTAATCGAACGACAGCAAAGCAATCGTCTGATGCTAAATTCCAGTCGGTACGATAAGTGGCGGGTCATGACGCCGATGTGAGAAGTCGAACATTTTCATCAAATCGCCGATTGCCGGCTGATTGATCGGAACGTACGAGTTATCGTTCGCCATCGGATTGGGGAAATTGTCGCGGCTGCGCGACGACATCGGAGGCACTGACCAGTTGGCCTCGATAAACTTTAGGATCGAACCATGATCGTAATAAGTGTGATCCATATGACCAGGTGCGACATACGGCGAGATTATCATCAAAGGAGTTCGTGTTCCGTCGTCAAAGAAGTCCAACGTCTGGATGTAGCCGGAGTCGTAATAGCCACCTCCTTCGTCGAATGTTACGATTATCGCCGTATTTTCGAACAGCGTGCCTCGACTTATCACGTCATTCGCGATGCTTAACACGAAGTACTCATAAGCGGAGACCGCCGAATTGGCGGGATGCCCGGAGTAGGGCTCATAGGGCCGTACAAAGGACACTGATGGCAAAGCGTCATCTTTCACGTCATTGTAGAAGTCCGACACATCGCCGATGTGATCACGCAGATCGGTGGTCATGATCACTTTGCTGAACTGGAGCGGGTTGCAAATCGAACACCAGGTTTCATCCGCTCCTCTATGACCGCCGATGTAGTACTTCCACGATACTCCGGTCTTGCTGAGAGCCTCTCCGAAGGTTGGAATAGTTTGAGGAGGCAAGGTGAATGGATGCTGCTTCAAATCAATCGGGGCCCCCTTCGCCGTATAGGCGGGGCCGTAGTTATTGACAAGATAAAAATGATCCGGCTCGCAGCGGGAAGAGACGTTGATCGATTTCAAGTAATCGAGAATTGTTTTGACCCCAGGCTGTTTCTCGTCACTGCAATTCACATAGGAACCGCCACTAAATCCGTCCTGTGTGTACCAATTGTTAGTGCCGGTGCGTGGATTGGGATCTTCGATCTGATTTTCGGGTGGACGGCGGGCATTTCCGTTGCCATCTCCATAGAAAGCGACATCTCCGGTACCCAGGTAAATGAAGTCGGCGCCTGTGCCTCCCATGATCCCCTGATGATAGTTGTCACTTAGCGCGTAATTGTCTGCGATAAATTTGAAAACCGGAACGTCGCCTTCACTCATGTTATAGAAACCCATCGCGACGCCGCCCTGATGAGTGCTCTGGTTGTCGAATGGCGATGGTGGTGGCCGACCGTTACTACCGGTGCCAATACTTACGCCGACCCAGGTAAAGAGATCATTTCGGCCTTCATCGAATTGTTGCCACATCTGAAAGAATCGATGCACCGGATCGCCGGTATAGGAAAGTGGGTAGGGAACGAACTTGCTGATCTGGAAAGGACCAGCCGGCAAGGTTGCTGGAAAGCGAGTGTCTATCTCATTCGGAGTCAGGCCTAGCGCGTGATTGGCATTCGGCTGCGGCAGGGTCCCATAAGGCTGAGCTTTCGTGGGAGTAATCGAGTAAGATCCCCTGTCCCCCGCTTGCCACTGTTGCGCCTTGCGAAAGTTGCGACCTGGCGAGCCATCGGCATTGATGATGCCTTCTGACCGAAGGTTGAAGACGTTCTGGCCAGCCACCGGCTGATAAGTCGCGAAAAGGTGATCAAAGGATCGATTCTCACCCACCACGACGATCAAATGCTTTATGGGCGTCGTGGGCGCGTGCGAATCTGCGGCCGAGAAAGCCGCGCTCGGCAACCATAATATGATCGAAATCGCGCCAATCAGCACTGCACGCATTGCCATTTTTTCGAACTCCCAACTAACCGCACCAGTCTGCGCGCGGAATTTCAATTAACGAGATTTTAAGGAAACCACTATCGCGGCTTGAGCTCGAGTGCCTGCGCAAGTAGCTCGTACGATCGCATCCGCGCGCGATGGTCATGCACGATAGTCACGATCATCAGCTCCTCGACGTGAAGCTGGCTCGCCATATCGATGAGCTTGTCGCGCAGGTCGTCGGGCGTGCCGATGTGATAGCGCGGAAACTCTGCTGCGAGCGGAGGTTCAGGATCCGCGCTTTCGGTCAGCTCCTTCAGCGCGTCTTCCGGCGTCGGCACCAGCCGCGGCTCGCCGCGCCGAATGTGCCGGATGAGAACGCGCGAGCTCGCCGCGAGGCGTTGCGCCTCTTCATTGGTATCGGCGCAGATCGCACCGAGTGCGACGATCGCCTGCGGCGCTTCGAGATAATTCGACGCCGCGAAGTGCCCACGATAATATTCGATCGCCCATCGCGTCGGACGTTGATCGATGAAGTGCGCGAACGCGTAAGGCAACCCGAACTGCGCCGCCGCCGACGCGCTCCACATACTCGACCCAAGCAGCCACACCTCGGGCCCCCCCGGCATCGAGGGCGTCAGCTTGATGCGGCTGAACGGATGATCGCCGGGAAAGCTGTGATTGAGAAACGCGAGCAGCTCCGCCATCTGATTCGGAAAATCGTCAGCGACCTCATGCCGCTTGCGATCGCGCATCAACGCAAATGTCTCGAGCCCGGTTCCACCCGGCGCGCGTCCGATTCCGAGGTCGATGCGGTCGGGATATAGGGCGTGCAGCATCCGGAACTGCTCGGCGACCTTCATCGGGCTGTAATGCGGCAGCATCACGCCGCCTGACCCGACGCGGATGTGCGAGGTCTCGGCAGCGACGCGCGTGATGAGAATCTCCGGAGCCGGACTCGCCAGTGTGGCCATCCCGTGATGCTCGGCGATCCAGTAGCGCTCGTAGCCGAGACGGTCCGCGAGCTGCGCCAGTTCGATGGTATTGCGCAGCGCGTCCGCCGGCGTCGAACCTTCGGACACTGGAGACTGATCAATGATGGAAAGTTTCACCGCAGAGAATTTTGCACAGCCCGGCGCCTCCACACTAGCGCTACTCGCGCCACAGCGCGCCTACGGCGTTCTGCAGTTCCACCTGCGGCATTTCGTGGCGGCACAGCAGGGCGAGCTTGCGAAATTCGTCGCGCATCGCATCGATGCTGGCGCTCAGCCCTGAAGCATTCGCACCGATGGCGCCGAGGCTTTGTTCGACGCGCGGATGAAATCCATCGGGCCGAATCGCGAAGTCCGCGCTCTGCTGAAAAGCACCTTTTTCGTTGAGATAGAACTGCCGATTGAGCGCGTACAAGACCAGCGTCATGAAGCCCGCCGCGGTGGCCATACACGCCGACACGTACATCACGTCACTGCGTGCGGCCGGCTTCGATGCAATTTCGAGATGGAAGGCAGCATCGAATAAGTGCTTGCGCGCCAGTGCGCTGCGCATCGGTTCCGGATACGTTGCAACCATCGACTTGAGCCGCGCGAGTTTTCCCGCGCGATCGAAAAGCGGCCGGCAGAAGTGCGTTTCGCCGACATAGATCTGATCCTGGAATCCGATCGGATGACCGAGTTGATAAACCGCGCTCGGCTGCCCCGCGACGCATCGCGCCACAACTTCATGCGTGTGGTCCAAATCGCGATAGAGAAAATCCACCGGTGTGCCGTCGATCAGGAGCCATCCGCCCCCATTGACGCCCGGACCCCATGCGCCGAGCGGTGTTACCAGATTGGCGCGATGACGATCATCCAACTCGCGGGCAGCCTCCGCCACATCGGCGATTGCAAATGGATGCGCGCCATCATATGCGATGGCGAGATCGACGTCCGAATCATCGCGCGCGATTCCGCGCGACCACGAGCCGCCGAGCGCGACTGCCTCGATGCCATCTATACTGCTCAAACGCGCCGCGACACGTTCGCAGATACTCGAAATTTTTGCCGGAACGTCCATCATGCCACCACTATCCGGCGACCCCTGAGACCGGGGTCGCTGCGGCCGGCGTGCCGATCATCGCCTGCAGACGCTCGATGCGTCTGCGCAGCGGTGGATGCGTGGAAAACAGATTGGCGAAAAACCCTCCGTCATCGTCGGTGTCGCCCTCGAGCGGATTCACGATGAAAAGATGCGCGGTGCCGCGCACGCCCTCCTTGAGCGGCGACTCGGTTTCAGCGATGCGTTGCAGCGCTCGCAGCAGCGCGCGCGGATTGCGGGTGAACTCCACGGATGACGCGTCGGCCAAATACTCGCGTTCGCGCGAAACCGCCATCGCGATCAACTGCGAGAGAAACGGCGCGATTACCGCAAGCAGAAACACCGCTAGCACGATAATACCTCCGCCGCCGCTATCGCGGTCGGAGTGGCGATCGCCGGAGCGAAAGAAATTCAGCCGCACCATAAAATCCGAGAGCATCGCGACGCCGCCGACCAGCACCGCGACCATCATCATGGTGCGGATATCGTAATCGGCGATGTGCGACATCTCGTGGCCCATCACCCCCTGCAACTCCTCGCGATCCATGTTGTCGATCAGTCCCTGGGTGACGCAAATAACCGAATGCTCGGGATTGCGGCCAGTCGCGAAAGCGTTGGGCGACGAGTCGGGAATGAAATATGCCTTCGGTACCGGCAGCCGCGCGGCGAGCGCCATTTCCTGAATCACGTCGAGAACCATCCGATGCTTCGGAGTATCGGGCGCAAGTGGCTGCGCGTGGACCGATAGCAGAATGAGCGGCGCGCCCGCGAAGTATGAGATGGACGACTGTAGCGAGGCGAAAATCAACGCGCATACGGCAAAGAGCGGCGCGCCATGCAGCTGGCCGTTGCGGATTTGTAGCGTAGCGGCGGCGAAGTCGAGCCCGCATCCGAGGATTACAAAAAGTAGGATGAAAGCGCCGATGAGTACCACGGTATCGCGGCGATTGCTGCGCTCGAGGGCGCGAAAATCGGAAGCCGCCGCCATCGCGAGCTCACGCACGCGGCGTCAGCCCGAGGTCAACCTTCGGCACGACCTGGTCCTCGGGCGCACCTTTGAAATATTCCGCGGCCTTGAATCCGAAATTGGTCGCGATGATGTTGCCGGGGAATCTTTCGGTCTTGTTATTCAGCGTCAGCACCGCGTCATTGTAGGCTTGCCGCGAAAATGCGATCTGATTTTCGGTGGTAGTCAGCTCTTCCTGCAGCTGCATCACGTTCTGATCGGCCTTGAGCTGCGGATAGTTTTCCATCACCGCAAGAATCTTGCCCAATCCAGCAGTGATCTGATTCTCCGCCGCGAGCCGGCTCGCCTGATCGGGCGCGTTGACGGCCTTGGCGCGCGCCTCAACCACCTGCGTCAGCGTATCGCGCTCGAAGGTCATGTAGCCCTTAACGGCCTCGACCAGGTTGGGAATCAGGTCGTGCCGCCGCTTGAGCTGGACATCGATTTGACGCCAGGCATTTTCGACGTTGTTCTTCGAACTGACGAGCGAGTTGTACGCCGCGATCACATAGACCACGAGCGCCGCGAGCACGATTAGCAGGATGGTCATGACGTTCGCCCCTCCGGTAGACGCCACGATGAATATAGCAGGTTCCGCGCGCGCGATTGATGCAGCGCGGTTTCTGCGTATGACTACGCCGGCACTGTGCAATCACAATGCCGGCGTCCGTCGGAACAATCGTTTAGGTTGGCGGATTTGCGCGTGGACGTTACTCGGCGTTCACCTTGATGCGCAGCGGTTTGGTCTCGGGCTTCTTCGGCACCCGCACCTCGAGGATGCCGTCGCGATAGCTGGCTGAAATTCCGTCGGTAAGCGCGTCCTCGGGCATGGTGAAGGTCCGACGCAGGGGTCCGTAGGTGCGCTCGCTCAGATGAACCTGGACTTCTTTCGGCAGCTCGCGGCGAGCGCGTTCTGCCTGGACGATCAGATGACCATCTTCGACGCGCACATCGACCGAATCCTTCTTCAGGCCCGGCATCTCGAACGAGAACTGATAGCTGTCGGCGTCTTCGATGACATCGGCGGTCGGGCGATACTGAGTGCTCGCCGTGCGCCCATCAAAATCGCGGGCGAAATCCTTCCAGAAACCGTTCAGCTGGTTCGCCAACCATCCGTTGGGCATGTGATTGGTGTTGAGCAGCGTGACTTCCATTTTCGCTTTGACCTCGCAGGAGAATGTTCTTTACGAAGATCAAAATAAGTATGACCCAGTCACCGTCAAGTGACTGCACGAGCGTTCAAAATTTATTTTTCGAGCACTTGAAATTTACTGAAACGTGGCTACCCGAGACTCGACTGCACGCGCTCGATCTCGCTTTGAAAGCGCCGCTCCATCGGCGCATCCCCCTCTGCGCGAGCGAGTTCAACGCCCTCCTTAAAAGCCTCGATCGCGCGCGCTATGTTGCCCTTGCCGAGATGAGTTCCGGCTTTGCGAAAGATGCGCGCGTAACGTAAGCCTTTCTCGGCCGCATTCATGACGACCAGCGAAACTAACGAAACCTGCGACGCGATCCTAGGCGGCGCGCTTCGCGTCATCCAGCCGCGAGGTGGCTATCGCTTCGCGATCGATTCTATTTTACTCGCGCGCTTCGCGATCGTACGCGCGCGCGATCGCGTGCTCGACCTCGGCGCAGGAAGCGGCGTCCTGTCGCTCGCGATCGCCGCGCTCCACCGGCCACGCGAAGTCATCGCGCTGGAGATACAAGCGGAACTGGTCGCGATGATTCGCCGCAGCACCGCACTGAATCGCATAGACTCGATCCGCGCGGTCGCCGCGGACCTGCGAACTCTCCAGCAGGAACTGCCGCAAGCCGGCTTCGATGTAGTCGTCGCTAATCCTCCCTATCGCGCGGACAAAACCGGCCGCATCAGTCCGAATGCGGCGCGCCATCTGGCACGGG
>Ga0335081_10016803_pt1 | contig 11853 bp, 8 predicted proteins | sample Lox_Sample_35_FD_206713 | JGI IMG/M metagenome (GOLD analysis project Ga0335081, IMG submission 206713) | Soil microbial communities from Loxahatchee National Wildlife Refuge, Florida, United States - Lox_Sample_3.5 | ecosystem: Environmental > Terrestrial > Soil > Wetlands | place: USA: Florida... | reverse complement strand
GCTGCGATGGGCCGCCTTGATGCCGGGGACTGCGCGACTTCTCCCCCCGGCAAGACCTTCACACCCGTGTCCTCCTACCTACGCAGTGCCCGTCTGCCTAGCCGTCGGATCTTGTCAGTTCGCGATCATTACGAATGTTAACCGCCGCAGAGATTCCGTAGCATCCCGGCGTCCGGCCGTTGCAACAGCCAGCAGCCACAACGAAACGCCTGACAGCGAGTGCGGCCGCCAAGCACCCGTACGGCACCACAGGAAGGATATAACGGTAGTCGAAATCCACCGTCACGGGAGGAATGACCAGCAATGCGACAGCCGCCGACCAGCATAGCCATGCCACTGGGCGGCCTGTCCAGCGCTCTTCGCTCCCGCCCGGCGCTTGCCCATGGCTTCCGGCGCCGGATGCGGCGCGCCCGGACCGGCGCCGGACGACGAACTGGGCGATCGCGGCCGCTGGCGGGATGACCAGGATGAGTGCCCCCATAGGGCCGCGCACATACAAGTAGCGCTGGTACGAGCGCATGAAACTTGCGTACGGCGCCACGACGACCGTCGCCGCGTGGCCACCCGCATAGGCGCGCGCCACGGTCGCTGCGCTGCGCCCGTCCGGCTCGGGCCAGCTTGGGAGCCATGTCTTGGTTCCCGCAAATGTGTACAGGCTAGCGGTATACCCGGTCGGATAGGAAGTGCGATCCCAGGTGAAGGCGTGCCCGATGCTGGCCGCCACCGTACGCGCGTAGCTACCCGGCTGCGCGGCGATGGCCCGGAGCGCGAAGCGCATCGCGAGATCGTTTTCCTTGGCGCTGAACACCTGACCGTGACGCCAGTGGAAGGGCGACGTCGGCTGCCAGACCTGTGCCGACGAGGCGGCACGCTGCGCCGGCGGCAGCCCTGGGCATAGCCACGCCTGCGCCGCTGGCGGCTTGATGACGGCGCACTCGGCGAAGGCAGCGGTCCTGCCCCACAGGTAAATCCCCCCGGTGGAGTCCAGCGCGAACTCGCCATATATGGCGTGGTACCACAGGACGCAACCCGCGAGCGGTGCGCCTGCGGCGGCGCATGCCGCCGTGACAGCGCGCCAGCCCACCCGGCAAATGATGAGATAGCCGAGTGCGATCACGATCAGCGGGACGCCGACTGGCCGGGTGAGCGCGGCCAGCACGAGCAGGGCCGCCGCTCCGGCCGCCCGCCAGGCGCTCATTCGCCGCCTGCGGGATGCCGGAGGCCAGCACAGTACGGTCACGCCCGAGACGGCCAGGAAGGTGAACAGCGTGTCGGCGAGGAGCATCTGTTCCAGCTGTATCTCGAACGCGTCGAATAGAACCGGGACCATTGCGACAGTCGCGCCCCACCCGGGGAGCCCGAACCTGCGCAGCAGCGCGTAGCCAACCGCAGCGGTGGCCAGGCCGAGCAAATGCTGCAACGACGTGACGAGGGCGAGGCTGTGCAGCGGCTTGACCAGCCAGAGCAGGACGGGGTACCCGATCGGCCGCATCGGGTCCGGCCGCAGCCGCAGCGCGATCGCGACGTAGTCGAATGAGTCGTTGAACCAGAAAGCCCAGCGGTAACCAAGCTCGGTCGCGAGCCGCAGCGCGGCGCCGGCCGCGAGCGCGACGGCGAAGACGCGATGCCGGGAGACAATGCCGCCCGCGGCCGCGCGGGCACCTGCGATCGGACGCGCAGCGGGCACCGGCCGATCCTCGGTCGCGCAGTCTCTGGGGCGCCTACGTAGCAACGCTCGTTGCCTCCCTTCCATCCCGCCGCGCCCTGCGGTTGATACTGTGCGGTCGTCGGCGCCCTCGCCGAGCCGCAGCGACCTCGGGCGCCACATAGCCTGTTCCTTGGTTCGCACGAGCGTCCGGTCGCGTTGGCTACCCGTGGGACACCCAGCCGACGGCAGCCGATGAGGGACCAGGCCGGGCAGTTGCGGCAACATGCTCAACGGTAGCGACCTCTCGGTCGTGCCGAGGGCGCCACCGGAGCGCTGGAGGAGACGACGTGGAACTGACCGTGCTGATGCCATGCCTCAATGAGGCGGAGACGGTTGCCACCTGCGTGCGCAAGGCCGCCGGCTTCCTTCGCGAGCACGGCATCGACGGTGAGATCGTCGTGGCGGACAACGGCAGCACAGACGGCAGCCAGCAGCTCGCGGAGCAGGCGGGTGCCCGGGTTGTCCCGGTTTGCGAGAAAGGTTACGGCAACGCGCTGATGGGCGGGATCGTCGCAGCGCAAGGCCAGTACGTCATCATGGGCGATGCGGACGACAGCTATGACTTCACCGCCCTCATGCCGTTCGTCGCCGCGCTTCGCGCGGGCGCCGATCTCGTCATGGGTAACCGGTTCCAGGGCGGGATCGCCCCTGGTGCCATGCGACCGCTGCACCGGTATCTGGGCAATCCGCTACTGAGCTTCATCGGGCGGTTGTTTTTCCGGGTCAAGATCGGTGACTTCCACTGCGGCCTGCGCGGCTTCCGCAGGGACAGCATGCTCGCCCTCGGCCTGCAGGCGACGGGCATGGAGTTCGCGAGCGAGATGGTCGTCAAGGCCACACTGGCCAGGCTGAGCGTCGTCGAGGTGCCGACCACGCTGGCACCCGACGGCCGCAGCCGCCCCCCGCACCTGCGCAGCTGGCGCGATGGCTGGCGGCACCTTCGTTTCCTGCTCTTGTTCAGCCCGCGCTGGTTGTTCCTCATCCCCGGGATCGCCCTGCTCGCTCTTGGCCTGCTCATCGGTATCGCGGTCGTCCCCGGGCCACTCACGGTCGGGACCGTTTCCTTTGACGTGGACACGCTGGTCGGGGCGTCCGCGATGGTGATCATCGGTTTCCAGGCCGTGCAGTTCGCGCTGTTCACGAAGATCTATGCGAGCGCCGAAGGCTTCCTGCCGCAGGACCGGTGGGCTACGCGGGTGCTGCGGGTCTGGAGCCTCGAGCGGGGGCTGGTAGCGGGCGTGCTGCTCGGGGTGGCGGGTCTGGTCGGCGCGCTGGTCTCGATCTCGGAGTGGAAGGTCGCGAGCTTCGGCCCGCTGAACCCAACGCATTCGCTTCGTCTCATGGTCCCGTCCGCGACCGCGCTCGTCGTCAGCTGCCAGGTCATCTTCGGCACGTTCTTCATGAGCATTCTGGGTATCCGGCGCACCAGGCATCCGGCGGCTGAGGCCCTCGCCGATGACGGGAACCGGGCGGCGGGAGCGACGCCAGCGAAGGGCATGTCGCCGCTGAAGGGCGGGGCGCGGTCCGCGAAGAACACCGTGGCGGAGGCCACGCAGCAGGCCGGTCGCGAGCCCCAGGTGGGGCCGGGGCCGCCGCAGGCGGCGCACCGGGCGGCTGAGCAGCCTGGGAAGCATCCGGCGGACCTGTGACCTCGGCATGGGGCCAGGGGAGCCGGTCGACGCCGGGTCGCGGCCGGGCTGACGGCCGCATTCGCCACCGCAAGCCCGGCTGACAGCCGGGATGTGGCGAGTGCTCAGGGCGCCACCTGGCTTGCGCCACGGCGCCTCGCCTGCTTGCCGTCCTGCTCATAGAGCCGGAGCGTCATGTCACTGATTGGCCACACCCGGACCAGCCGGAACCGGGGCGCGCTGATGACGCCCGGGTCCGGCTGGTTGCGGTTGACCTCCACAAGCCAGACTCGCCGGAACCGCCGTAGCCGTCGCTCGAGTACCTGTCGCGGGACCTCGGTACCGCTCAGGTTCCCCGCCGCCGCCGCGGATTCCCGCAGCCCGATATCGCGCAGCCAGGTGAACCCGTACGGGTAGATGGCGCCGAGGTCACGAAACCCGGGCCTGAAGTAGGCCACCGCGTCGCCGGACCTCGCCTGTGCCCGCAACAACTGTGCGGCCGCCCTGATGTTGTCTCCATGACCCGACGGCCGGCGGATCGCCTGCTGCATGGGCAGTGCAAGTAGCGCGAGCATGGTCACGGCGGCAATCCGCCAGAAACGGCCGAGCACGGCGAGCCCGGCACCCGCCAGCAGCGCGATGGCGGGCAGGCAGAACACGACGTAGCGATCAACGTAGATAGGCTTGATCTCGGATACCAGGATCAGCGCGGCGGGGGGGAGGAACAGCCAGGTCGCACCGAGCCAGAGCAGGCCCTGCGCGGCGGATCGCCGGTGGTTTCGCGAGCGTTTCCGGTGCGCGGCCCCACGCAGCGTTCCGCCAGCGTTGCAGGCCACGCCCGCCAGGCCAAGCGCCGAGATGAGCACCAACGACGCCCCCGAGCCCGTCAGCGTGATAAGAAGAGCGAGCACATCCGGGACTGTGGGTCTCCTCAGCCATGCGAGCTGATGCCGCTCGTGCCAGGCGAGCAATGCGACGGGCACGATCGCGACCAAGGCCGAGGTGGCCGCGATCGCCCAGCCGCGTGCGGTCCCGGTCGCCCAGCCACGTGCGGTCCCGGTCGCCCAGCCACGTGCCGTGCCGGACGACGACGAACCAGCTGCCGTGACCGCAGCCGGGTCACGGTCCAGCTCGCCTCCGCGGGACCCGTGCTTGCGTGCCGCCGCGAGCCACGTGGCGTGTACGGGAACGATCAGCAAGCCGAACATGTTCAGGAAGCCGAGCGCGACAAGCGCCAGGCCGTATCCGGTCGCCCAGCGTCGGCCAGGTTCGCCGATGGCCCGGATCAGCAGATAGCTCGCCAGGACGGCGACGGCGGTCACCACCGCGTATGAGCGCGCCTCCTGGCCGAATCTGCTGGTCATCGGTAGCGCGGCGAAGACGAGTCCGGCGAGCAGGCCAGTCTGCACGGACCCGAGCCGCCGGCCGGTCACCGCGATTCCGAAGGCCGCCGCCGCCATCGCGATCGCCGAGGGAAGCCGCATGACGAACTCGGTTGTCCCGAACACCTGCGCAAGCGGCCACATCAGCAGGTAGTAGGTGCCATGTACCGCATCCACGTGGCCGAGCATCCGGATCATCTCGGGCAGGGATCGCCTGACCGCCGTCACCGTGGCTGCCTCATCGCGCCAGAACGACGCGGAGCCGATGCCCCACAGCGTCACCGCCAGCGTCACCAAGGCCGGCAGGACAGGCATCCAATCCGGCGAGCGCGACAGAAGGGGCCGCCTGGTACCCCCCGCGTCCGGGCCGGTGACGACCACGCCCAACTCCCCGGCGCGTGACGGCCGGTCGGAGCGCCGGGTGGAAGCGGTCACCGGCGTGGATCCGGTGCGCGCGGCTTGATCAGGAAGACCCCCGGTATCAGGTGGCGGGCAGGCCCCGCGTCATCCGCGCACATCGCGCCGACGAGGGGGGCGAGAAAAGCTGCCGGCCCGGCTTATCAGTTCGAGCCTGCGCCCCGATGCCAATAGGCTTTCCGCATGCCCTCGCCGAGCAGCCACATCCTAACGGCCGCAGCCTGGCCGTACGCCAACGGCCCGCGCCATATCGGGCACGTGTCGGGATTCGGTGTCCCCTCCGACATGTTCAGCCGCTATCAGCGGATGGCAGGCAGGCAGGTGCTGATGGTGAGTGGCACCGACGAGCACGGCACGCCGATTCAGGTACAGGCCGACTCGGAGGGCATGAGCGCACGTGAGCTTGCCGACCGCTACAACCGTGTGATCGCCGAGGATCTGCGCGGACTCGGCCTGTCCTACGATCTGTTCACCCGTACCACCACACGCAACCACTACACGGTCGTGCAGGAGATGTTCACCGGGCTGTACAAAAACGGCTACGTGTTCCCCAAGACCACGCTCGGCGCGATCTCCCCGTCCACGGGACGCACGCTGCCGGACCGATACATCGAGGGCACCTGCCCGATCTGTGGTTACGAGGGGGCCCGTGGCGACCAGTGTGACAACTGCGGCAACCAACTGGACCCAGTCGATCTCCTCAACCCGCGTTCGCGGATCAATGGCGAGACGCCGGTTTTCGTGGAGACCGAGCACTTTTTCCTCGACCTACCTGCGTTTACCGAGGCACTCGGAAGCTGGCTGCAGAGCAAGAGCGGCCAGTGGCGGCCGAACGTACTCAAGTTCTCGCTCAACCTGCTCAGCGATTTGCAGCCCCGCGCGATCACCCGCGACCTCGACTGGGGGGTGCCGGTACCGCTTCCCGGCTGGAGAGATCGCCCGGACAAGCGCATCTACGTCTGGTTCGACGCGGTCATCGGCTACTTGTCCGCCTCTATCGAATGGGCACGCAGGTCCGGTGACCCGGACGCCTGGCGGGCGTGGTGGCAGTCGCCTGACGCGGAGTTGTACTACTTCATGGGGAAGGACAACATCGTCTTCCACTCCGAGATCTGGCCTGCCATCCTGCTGGGCTACAACGGCCAGGGAAGCCGTAACGGCCAGCCAGGCGGGCTCGGCGCCCTCAACCTGCCGACCGAGGTCGTCTCCAGCGAGTACCTCACCATGGAGGGCCGTAAGTTCTCGTCGTCGCGCAGTGTCGTGATTTACGTGCGCGATTTCCTCGCACGCTACGATGTAGATGCGTTGCGTTATTACATCGCGATCGCCGGGCCGGAGAACCAGGACACGGATTTCACCTGGGCTGAATTTATCCGGCGTAACAACGACGAACTCGTGGCCAATTGGGGGAATCTGGTCAATCGCACCGTCTCCTTTGCCGCGCGCAATATCGGCGAGATTCCGGCGCCTGGCGACCTGCTGGACGTGGACCGGGCAATGCTGGAGCGCTCCCTGGAATCGTTTGGCGACGTTGGCTCGCAGCTTTCCCGTAGCCGCTTCAAGGCCGCGATCACGGAGGCGATGCGGACGGTGGCGGAGGCGAACAAGTACCTGTCCGATCAGGCTCCGTGGAAACTGCGCGAGTCCGACCCCGACCGTATGCGGACCATTATGTACGTGGCGCTGCAACTTGTCGACGATGCCAAGACGCTGCTCACCCCATTCCTGCCGCATTCTTCTGGTCAGGTGTACGCGATGCTCGGCGGTGCAGGTTCCTGGTCCGGGATGCCGGAACTAAGGGAAGTCAACGAACCGGACGGTACCGGCGGCACCTTCTCCTATCCGGTACTCATGGGAGATTACCGAACGGCTGCGCGGTGGGAATCAATCCCGGTACGTGCGGGCACGCCGTTGCGTCCGCCGTCACCGTTGTTCGCCAAGCTCGATCCGGCCGTAGCCGAGCAAGAGGTCGCACTGCTGGCGGGAGAATGACCACGCGACTTTCGGCCGGCGGATACGCGGGGTGCGCGGTCCTTGCACGCCCGCTGCCGGTCGGCCGGATTCCGGCGGTCGCGCCCTGATAACCGCCGAGGCGTTCGACAGCCACTGCCACCTTGACCTGCTCGACGTGCCCGTGCCGCGGGTGCTCGCGGACGCCCGCGCGGCCGGCATCAGCCCGGTCGTGACCGTGGGTTATAACCTGGAGTCGTCACGCTGGGCAGCGTCGTGCGCGGCCGAGCATCGCCAGGTATACGCCGCCGTCGCGATCCACCCGAATGAGACCGGCGCGGCGGGAGATGATGCGCTCGGCGAAATTGCGGTGCTTGCCGGTCTCCCGCGGGTGCGCGCGATCGGCGAGACGGGCCTCGACTACTACCGCGACTGGTCGGATCGGGAAGTGCAGCGGCAGTGGTTTCGCGCCCACATCGACCTCGCCAAGCAAACGGGCAAGCCGCTGGTCATCCACGATCGCGAGGCGCACCGGGACGTGCTGCGCATCCTTGCCGAGGAGGGCCCGCCGCGGCAGGTTGTCTTCCACTGCTTCTCCGGTGATGAGGAAATGGTCGAGGCGTGCGCCGTCGCAGGCTACTTCATGAGTTTCGCCGGGAACGTTACCTTTGCAAATGCCGGGCCGCTGCGGGCTGCCGCTCGCGCCGTGCCGGCCGGGCTGCTCCTCGTGGAGACCGATGCGCCCTACCTGACACCGGTGCCCCGGCGTGGCAAGCCGAACTCGCCAGCGATGATCCCGTACACGGTAAGCTGCCTCGCGGAAATCCGTGGTAGCGATCCAGCTGAGCTTGGCGCTGAGATAATGGTCACCGGCGAGCGCGTCTTCGGGCCCTGGTGAAACCATGGGTCCGCGTGCCTGGCGGGAAATCGGGCCCGGCGGCGCGGTCATCGCCGCCGGGCCCGCGCTCGCGCTCAGGCTTTACCAGCTGAGCCGCCCTGGTTACCTGTTCGGGCTCACCGAGTACGACGACGGCACCTTTTTCGGCAATTCCGTCCGGCTCGCCTATGGCGCGATTCCCTACCGGGATTTCGTCAGCGTGGAACCGCCGGGTAGCACGTTGCTGATGCTCCCGGTCGCGCTTATCGCAAAGGTGGTGGGGACGGCATGGGGATTTGCCATGGCTCGCGTGCTCACGATGTGCGCGGACGTGGTCAGCGTGACGCTCGTCGGCCTGCTCGTCCGGCACCGGGGCCCGCTCGCCGCCGTGCTCGCCTGCGGGATTCTCGCCGTCTACCCGGATGGGATCGTTGCTGCGCACACGCTGCTGCTCGAGCCGTGGCTGAACCTTTTCTGCCTGGCCGGCGCCGTGGCGGTATTCGATGGCGGCGCCACGTTCGGGCGGATTCCCTGGACCCGCTCGCTCGCGACATACTTTGCCCGGCGATTTAGGCTCATCATGCCCAACGGCGGCGGTGGTCCCCCCACCCCGGGCGGGTTGTATGCGCAGGTGGGCGGTAGCCGGCAGTCGTGGGCGGCAGTGGGCAAGCGCCACCGGTCGCCGCTGGTGTGGCGGGGTGAGTGATCCCAATTGCCCGGCCGCGCCGGCCGGGCAACCACAGCAGCCGCGCCTGCTCGGGCCGGCCGGCATCCGCGAACTTGCCCGCCGCCTGGGTGTCCGGCCGGCCAAGCGGCTTGGCCAGAACTTCGTGGTCGATCCGGGTACCGTGCGCCGGATCGTGCGGCTGGCGGACATTTCGCCTGACGATGTGGTCCTTGAGGTGGGCCCGGGGTTCGGCTCGCTCACCCTGGCGCTGCTGCCGGAGGCCCGCAAGGTCGTCGCGATCGAGGTGGACGCCGCGCTGGCCGGCGCGCTCCCCGAGACGGTCGCGGCAATGCAACCGCAGTTTGCCGGGCGCCTCGAGGTGGTCAACGCGGACGCGGCACGGGTGCGGGCCATCCCAGGCGCGCCCCCCACCGTCCTTGTCGCGAACCTGCCCTACAACGTCGCGGTGCCGGTGTTGCTGCACCTGCTCGCCGCGACGACGTCGCTGGCCCGTGGCCTCGTCATGGTGCAGGCTGAGGTGGCCGACCGGATGTGCGCGCGGCCGGCCAGCCCCGCGTACGGTGTGCCGTCGGTGAAGCTGGCCTGGTTCGCGGCGGCGCGCCGGGCCGGCCCCGTAGCGAGGACCGTCTTTTGGCCCGTGCCAGGGGTCGACTCCGGCCTTGTCGCCTTCACCCGGCGGGATCCGCCTGTCACCCCGGCCAGCCGAGGTGAGGTATTCGCCGTTATCGACGCCGCGTTCGCGCAGCGCCGCAAGACGCTGCGGGCGGCGCTGGCTGGCTGGGCCGGGTCTCGCGGTGAGGCCGAGCGGTTGCTGCGGAGCGTGGGAGTGGACCCGGGCGCCCGGGGCGAGACGCTCGGAGTGGTGGATTTCGCCAGGATCGCGGCGGCCAAGTCCGGTTCGGTCCAAGGCGGCGAACCAAGCGCCCACATCCGGTCCGAGATGACGAAACAATCGCGCGGGCCAGATACGATCAGTTGATCGTGACCGGTTTGATCGCCCGCGCTCCCGCCAAGCTGAACCTGCAACTGTCCGTCGGGCCCCTTCGGCGTGACGGTTTTCACGATCTGGCCACCGTCTTTCATGCGGTGTCGCTGTTCGATGAGGTAACCGTAAGGCCCGCGGGCAGGGTGACGGCCGGCGTCGAGGGCGAGGGCGCCGGGCGCATCCCCGCTGGCCGCGGCAACCTTGCCGTCCAGGCGGCGAACGCACTACGCAAGGCCACCGGCATCAGGGATGGTGCGGAGATCCTGATCCGCAAGCGGATCCCAGTGGCGGCGGGTCTGGCCGGCGGCAGCGCGGATGCCGCTGCGACCCTGGTCGCGTGCAACAGGCTATGGAGAGCTGGCCTTGGCCCGGCGGAGTTGTCAGAGCTCGCCGCCGGGATCGGCAGCGATGTCCCGTTCAGCCTCGCCGGGGGCACCGCCGTTGGTCTTGGCCGGGGTGAGCGGCTGACACAAGCACTGGTCAGCGGGAGGTACCACTGGGTCCTGGCGGTTGCGGACGCAGGATTGTCCACCGCGACCGTATACGCCGAGTGCGATAGACTCCGCGCCCTCCCCGCCTCGGCTGACCGGCCCGCAGGCTGCGTCGATCCCGGCCGGTCCACGCGCCCCGGCAGGCGTGATGTCAGCCGTGATCTGCTCGCCGCGCTGCGCTCGGGCGATGCCGCCGCTGTCGGCGCGTTGCTCGGCAACGACCTGCAGGCCGCTGCGGTATCGCTCAGGCCGCAGCTTCGCCGGACCCTGGAGGCGGGCCGCGAGCATGGCGCGCTTGGGTCGATCGTTTCCGGCTCCGGTCCGACCTGCGCGTTTCTGGCCAGGAGCGAGGAACACGCGCTCGAGCTCGCCGCCTCGCTCGCCGGGGCGGGTGTGTGCCGTCATGTGGCCCGCGTCAGCGGCCCCGCGCCCGGCGCGATAGTCACCGCGCAGGCGGCAGGCCGAAGTGGCGCCCCATGAACCGGGCCGCGAGTACCGTGAACCTCGTCAACCTGGAGAACGTCAGGAAGGCGTACGGCCCGCTCCTCCTGCTTGACGGCGTCTCGCTCGGTGTGGCGTCTGGCGAGAGGATCGGGGTGGTCGGGCGCAACGGCGACGGGAAGACCACACTGGTCTCGATCACCGCCAGGGTCGCTGAGCCCGACACCGGCCGCGTGACGCATGGCCGTGATCTGCGGGTGGGCTACCTGCCGCAGCATGACGGTGCCCGGGGGACGGTGCGTGAGCTGGTGCTCGGCGCACGGCCCGACCACGACTGGGCGGGCGATCCGCGCGCACGGGACGTGATCAGTGCATTGCTGCCAGGCGTCGGGCTGAACGCGCCGACCGGCAAGCTTTCGGGCGGCGAGCGCCGCCGGGTGGCGCTGGCCCGGCTGCTCGTCGCGGGCGCCGATCTTCTCGTCCTCGACGAGCCCACCAACCATCTCGACATCGAGGCCATCAATTGGCTCGCTGGCCACTTGCGCGACCGCGGCATCGCGGTCGTCGCGGTAACCCACGACCGCTGGTTCCTCGACGCCGTCTGCGAGCAGATGTGGGAAGTTACCAGCGGCCACGTGCACAAGTACGAAGGGGGTTACTCGGCCTACGTGCTCGCCAAGGCGGAGCGGGACCGGATCGCCGCGGCGGCGGAGCGGCGGCGGCAGGGCCTGCTCCGCAAGGAACTCGCCTGGCTGCGGCGCGGCCCACCGGCCCGCACATCCAAACCGAAGTTCCGGGTCGGCGCGGCCAACGATCTCATCGCAGGTGAGCCCGCAGCTCGCAATGCCGTCGAGCTGACCCGGCTGGCCACCGCGCGGCTCGGCCGCACCGTGGTGGGCCTGCAGGACGTGACGGTCCGTGCTGGTGACCGGACGCTTCTTGATCACGTTAGCTGGCAGCTCGGACCGGGCGACCGGGTGGGCATGCTCGGTGCCAATGGCAGCGGCAAGACGACCTTGCTCCGGCTGCTCGAAGGGACGTTGCCCGCGAGCGATGGGATCGGGGTGGAGGGAGTGGTCGCACGGGGCAAGACGGTACGGATCGGGCACATGTCGCAGGAGCTGACCGAGCTCAACCCATCGCTGCGGGTGATCGAGGCTGCCGAGGAAGTCCGCCGTCAGGCCCGGATCGGCAACCGCGAGATGTCTGCCAGCCAGCTTCTGCAGCGGCTCGGTTTCTCCGGCGGGCGCCAGCAGGCTGTCGTGTCGGCGCTCTCCGGCGGCGAG
>Ga0335081_10016802_pt1 | contig 11854 bp, 14 predicted proteins | sample Lox_Sample_35_FD_206713 | JGI IMG/M metagenome (GOLD analysis project Ga0335081, IMG submission 206713) | Soil microbial communities from Loxahatchee National Wildlife Refuge, Florida, United States - Lox_Sample_3.5 | ecosystem: Environmental > Terrestrial > Soil > Wetlands | place: USA... | reverse complement strand
GCGGGCGGCGCCGACCTCCATCGTAAAGCAGTTCTCGCCGGAACGCGGTCAGACGCCGGCCGTGTAGAATTGGCTAAGTGCTACAAGCGGGCAGGACGGCCGCCAACTGATGCGGCTCTAGTTTGGATCTGGCACGCCTAGTTCCTTCAGGGCACGGGCGCAGATGCGCTGTGGGTCACTCTCGCCTGATCGGAAAACTTGGATGACCTTGGTGGCAATCAATTCGGTAATGGGGTCGTTGCGATTCTTCAGCTTAAGCAGCTGCAAAGCGGTCTCATAGGCTGCAGTCATTCGCCTGATCTCATCAGGACCAAATGACGCTTCGCGCAAAAGCCGATAAATCGGCACAGACGACCACGGGCGCACACTTGCCCGTCTCCCCAATAATACTTCCATTGTCATGCTTGATATTTTAAAAGTCGAATAAAAAGAGGCCCCGGTCGCGCGAAATAGAAAATCGTTCGCCGACCTGTCTGTTACCGCAAAGTTCAGTTTGCCGGACAACGGCAGATCCATCAGACGCAACATGTATGTGTAGGAATGACGCCAAAAACAGGCTAGAAAGGAATGAGCGTGATTGGAAGGAAACAGAATGGCGCTGGAGGCAATTCCCGGCGACGTTCGGGATTTTGTAGACCAGTTTATAGATACTGTGGCGCAGCTGGAAGCGCTGCTATTGCTGCGCAATAATCCAAACGAGAAATGGGACGTAAAGAAGGTCGCGCAGCGCCTATACATTGGCGAACGTCACGCGACTGAAGCGCTAAGCCGACTTCGCGCGGATGGCCTTTTAGGCGTCGAGAATGATCAATGGTGCTTCGCGTGCGCGACGACGGAACTAGAAAGCATTGTTGGCCGTTTAGCTGCGCTTCATTCGCAAAATCTCATTGCCTTGACGAATGTCATACACTCGAAGCCCCGTGGTGCGCGCCAATTCGCTGACGCATTTAAGTTGAGAAAGGACCGATAGATGGCTTCCATCGTATATAGCCTGTGCGCCGCGACAGCGCTGTTCTGCACGTACCTCTTATTTTCGGCGTATTGCCGCACCCACTCAAGACTGCTCTTTTGGAGCGGCCTGTGTTTCGCCGGCTTGACGCTCAACAATATTTTACTTGTTGCCGACAAACTTATTTACACCACCGTAAACTTGATCGTTTGGCGAGATGCTACCGCTTTGTTGGCGATGGTAGTCTTACTTTACGGTCTCATCTGGCACGCCGAATGATCGAGGCTTTGGACCATCTATTGACGGGCGCGGTCGCGATGGCATCGTTGATTGCGTCGTTATTTTTTCTTCGCTTCTGGCGTCACACCCGCGATAGCTTTTTTATTCTATTCGCGACGGCGTTCGCGTTAGACGCGGCGACAAGATTTGTTCTGGGATTAATTCCAATATCCGATGAGGCCGAGCCCTTGTTCTTCGTTGCGCGGCTCGTAACGTTCGGACTCATCATTCTCGCAATCGTTCAAAAGAACCGCCCGGGAAATCGAATGCGCTAGTCAAAGACATGGTCGTGGCCACACACGGGCAAAGAGATCATTCGTCGATAGAGTTTCAGTGACTGCGGAACTTCGCCGCGTTTTTAACTCACTCCCGGAAGTGTCGAACGACGACAGAATTGACTTTGATAGCCCTGACGACTGGGCGTACCGAACGCCATGCCGAGCAGATGCCTGAATAGATTACGACGAATTTATCAAAAAGATGGAACCGCGAATATATGAACGCGTTGAATTGGTCGCGGGCCGGATCGAAATCGATCACGGGCGTCGCAGGATCGTGGAATTCGTCTCCCACGACAGCCATCGAGCAATCGGCCGGCTTGGATAGCGAGCGAAATTGGAAGCGGATCGTAATATGGATCGTGGCGGTCTTGGACTTGGCGGCTCTGACCATCTTACTCTGGAACTGGTGAGTGCAGCTGCGGTAAACGCGCCGTTGATCAAAAAGTTGGCTGGCCGTTCGATACCGGCCCTATTGTCCGCTTGGCACACGGCTGACACTCCAACCGCCTATGTTTGTCCGCTATCGGACCAAAGCAGACAGCGGTCGATTATGGTACGCGCGAGACTTAGGCCCCCTGACATGTTCTCAATAACCTTCAGCGATCGCATAGATCCGGCCACGGTCAAGACCGACAACGCCCGTAAACGGTCGAACGAGCGCTTTGCGACGGTTGGCGCAAAAGCTCTAGCGAGACTGCATAAAAAGCATCCCGATTTGCAGAGCAAATTCCTGGAAAAAACAGTCGCGATCCTCAAAGAGGAAGAGCATTTGGCGCGGCGTCGATCTCTCTCGCACACCTAATTCCGGTCCAAATGCCGCAGCACATCATAGAGTTTTTTGATGATCCTATTTCTCCAAGACGAAAGAAATTAGGCCATGCGGTTGCTGACTCACTGAAAGATGCTGTAGCGCGAGCTAAGGCGCAGTTGCCAAAATATAGAGCGACGCATGGTAAGGCAGGCTATCGCATTGAAGATGGGGCAGGCCGCACAGTGCATATCGGTCCAGAATCCCATGAGGGCGCCTAGGGATGCGAGGCTAGTCGCACGACAGCGCGCGAGGGATTGGCGCAGACAAAAACTCTGGCGACAATTCCCTGCTCTCGAGCCAAGAGTCCCTGTTCTACTAAAATAATTCTTGTTCAGGTGAGTAGGGAATTCGCGTCCGAAGTCCTGTCACCGTGCCACTAGTTGCGGTGTTTAGACCTTTGCCGAGCATGATCGGGCTCGCTGACTCGGGTGGGAGGCTCTAGCTATTTCGAACTTCGAGCAGCAAGATGGCGGCTCGAACGGGCGCAACGGTCGGGAGATTGGCCATGTGGACGAAAAGAGAACTGGGAAGCGCAGCCGTCGCGGTGGCGATGCTCATAGCGATTGCGATTATGCTGGTCGCGTTGGCACCGCATCGAGCGATGGCGAATGCGGACATCGCGAAAAAGACAGGCCTGCCCTGCGCAAAATGTCACACAGCGCCACCGGCGCTAAATGCTTACGGACAGAAATATAAGGACAGCCACAAAAAATAGCTCGCGACTGGCCAAATATCGTCGCTGGCGCAAAGTTCTAAAGGCGCGGCGAGCCGGCATCGTTTAGCGCTGCCCCAGCTCAGCGCGATTATTTAGCCGCCGCCGCCTTCAAAATCGGGGTCAGCCGAGCGATTTCGTTGTGCACCAGCGCGGCCAGCGCTTTCGGCCCGCGCTGGTCCGGTTCCGCGATCTGCGCGCCGAGACCGCCGAGCCGCTTCTGCACCTCCGGCTCGTCGAGGCCTTTGCTGAGCGCGGCGGCGAGCTTGTCGATGACCTCTTTCGGCGTGCCTTTCGGCGCGAAGATCGCATAGAACGGCGCGCAGTCGAATTGCGGGAAGCCCTGCTCGTATGAGGTCGGCACGTCCGGCAGCAGCGGGCTGCGCTTCTTCGCGGCAATCGCCAGCGCCTTGACGGTGCCGGCGCGCACGTGCGGCAGTGGCCCGAGCACCGGATCGCAATCGTAGTCGATCTGGCCGGCGAGAATGGCGTTCATCACCGGCGCGGTGCCGGTGAACGGCACCAGCGTCGGCTTGATGCCGATGGCGTTGTTGAGCAGCAGGCAGCCGATATAGGACACCGAGCCGATGCCGGCGTGGCCCATGTTGAGCTTGCTCTCGTTGGCCTTGGCCCAGGCCGCGAATTCTTTGAGATTGTTGGCCGGGATGTCCTTGCGCACCGCGAGCAGCTCCGGCTGCGTGGCGATGAGGCCGACCGGCTCGAAATCCTTCTCTGGGTCGTAGCCGAGGTTGGGATAGAACACCGGCGCCAGCGCGTTCGTGCCCATGTGGCCCGAGATCAGCGTGTAACCGTCGGGGCGGGCGTGGGCGAGGCGGAGCGTGCCGACGGTGCCGCCAGCGCCGCCGACATTCTCGACCACGAACGACTGACCGAGATGGCGGGACAGGATGTCGGAGGCGATGCGGCCCATGACGTCGGCCGGTCCGCCGGCCGCGAATGGCACGATCACCGTCACGGTGCGCGTCGGATAGTCTTCAGCCTGAACGCTGCCCGCTACGGCGAACAGCACAAGCGCCGCCGCAACCCATAGTTTTTTCATCGCTCCCTCCCGGCCGTTTTTCGGTTTCTAAGGCGCGAGCTTGCCATGTCGCGCGCCGCCTGGGGAGAGGGGTGGCAGCTGCCGTGCGCCCCGGGCGCTTTTGGCGTCTGACTATTTCCGGGCTTCTCTGTGCCGCGCTGAACGGCGCAAGGTTTTCGGCTCGGCCGGCTGACCGAACCAATTGAACGAAGCGGCTTGCTGCGCCGGCGCGTCGTGGACGCGGCGATGATGGCGATAGTGGTGCGGTGGCTCGTCGGCGGCCGGCTCGTCATTGCTTGCCACCGCTTCGCTCACTCCAGTGACGCGGATCGGCGCCCAGCGCGTGAAATCTCCACAGGCGATGCGCGGGGAGGGATGCGCGGCACGAGTGATGATGCCGACCAGTTCGCCGCCGCGCAGCACCGGCCCGCCGGAATCGCCGAAACAGGCGCTGGCGCTGATCGTGCCGCGACGGTTTGGGTCGACCAGCACGTTGTCGCCGGCGTTCACCAGACGCGCCTCGTGCAGGCGGCCGAAGCTGCCGCGCCAGCGCTCGTCGGTGGTGCCGTAGCCGGCGATGGTGAAGCTGTCGCCGGAGCCGGCGCCGACCGGCGCCGCGCCAATGCTTGCCGGCAGCGGCGAGGCGAGATGCAGGATGGCGGCGTCGCCTCTGACTTCGACGCGGCGTCCGTCATCGAGCACGGCGCTGCGCGACACCGATGCGACGCCATAGGAGCGGCCGGCGGTCAGCACGCGCATGCCGCGGCCGCAATGGGCCGCGGTGACCACGGCGCGGCGCGCAATCACCACGCCGCTGCAGTAATAGGCGCCGACCAGGCGCACGGTGTAAGAGCCGAGCGAGGACGAGGTGCCTTGCACCACGGCGAGGGCCGGCGCTGCTGCGAGCAGCGCTGCCGCCAACGCAAGTGCCCCCGTCGCGTGCCGGCGCGGCATGGTTCGTCCCCCAACCCCGCGGCAAGCTTAGCGGAGCGCCGCGGCGCGCGAAGCGGGGCTGTGGAAAACTTAAGAGGCCAGGGGCGCGACGCCGGTTGAGCTGCCGAAGCTTCGCCGCCTTGTCGGGCTTGCTATAGTCGCCCAAGTCGATTCCCTCGGGGCCACTGTGCAGCGGCGGCAATTCATTTCGTTTCTGGTGAGCCTGGCGCTGTGGCCGCGCAATGCGCGCGCGCAAAATCAGGCTGAACCGAACCAGGCAGATCAAAACCCGCCGAACCAGAACCAGGCCGACCAGAGCCGAACGGCGGACGCCTCGATCGGCCAGGTCGCGACCGTGCAAGGCAGCGCGACGGTCACGCGCGTCAACGCCGCGCCGCTGGCGTTGAAAGTCAGCGACCCGATTTACAAGAACGACGAGCTCGCGACCGGGGCGAGCGCCTCGCTCGGCGTCACTTTCGACGACGAGACGACCTTCAACCTGACCGGCAATTCGCGCATCGTCGTCGACGACTACGTCTATCAGCAAGGCGCCAGCGGCAACGTCGGCGCCTTCAGCATTACGCAGGGCACGGTCGCCTTCGTCGCCAGCGAGGTGGCCAAGACCGGCAACATGACGATCACGACGCCGACCGCGTCGCTCGGCATTCGCGGCACGACCGGCGTCGTCGACGTGCCGGTCAATGTTGCGGCCGGTGGCGAGGCCAAGATCAAGCTCTACCCGGACGCCGACGGCCGCGTCGGGCACATCGACGTGTTCGACCGGCAGGGCGGACGGCTCGGCGCGCTGACGCAAGGCGCGAGCGCGTTTGAAATCCGGCGCGGCGCCGGCGGGCGCTTTGCCGCCGTGCCGTTCCGCATTCCGCCGCAAGAGGCGGCGCGCGACCGCGGCGTGGTGCAGCGGCTGTTCGTCTCGCACAATATCGGGCGGCGGATGGCGATCCAGCGCCGGCAACAGCGCCAGCGCAATTTGCGGCCGAACAATCCGCGGCAACCGAACAACCTGCGGCGGCAAAACGGGCCGCAGCAGCAAAATCGCAATCCGAATTTGCGGCAGCAACAGCAACGGAACGGCGGGCCTGGTCAGCAGCCACGCGGTCAAAACGGGCAGCAGCGTGGCGGCTTGCGCGAGCGCTTGCGCAACCTCAATCCGTTCAGGCGCAAGGAGCCGCCGGACCAGCGCTAATTTGCAAGCGGGCTGTTGAATTTGCGCGCGGTGTCGACGATCCAGGCGCGGTAGGCGATGAGCGGCGTCACCCCGGTCAGCCCGCCGCAGCCTTCTTCGTCGTCCGCCGCGGTCGACCAGCTCACGATGCCGATCACCAGTGGGCCCTCGCCATCGTAGGCGGGCGCGCCGGAATCGCCGGTGCAGGCACCGAGGCCGGGGCGCCGGTTGCGCGTCGCGTTGTCATAGAGGCGGATCTGCAGCGAGCCGGGCTGGCCGGTGACGGTGAGCTTGGCCTCACGCGGTTGCCTGAGGCCACGCTCGGTGCCGGCGGCGACGGTGCCGAAGCCGGCGATGTTGAGCGTCTCGCCGACCTTGACGCGGCGGGGCGCCGCCAGCGCAGCCGGCACCACGATGTCGGGCAATTCGCCGGTGAGCTTGATCAGCGCGACGTCGGCGGTGGCGCGGCTGGCGGCATAGCTCGCAAGATCGAAACGCGGATGCAGCGCGACCGAACGCACGCCGATGGTGGCGTCGGTCTGATAGGGGCGGACTTCGTAGCGCTCGGCGCGCGCCACACAATGCGCGGCCGTGAGCACCAGGTCGCGCGTCAGCGCCGTGCCGGTGCACAGGTCGCCGCGCGGGTCGATCACCATCACGATTGGCCGCGCCGCCCAGGCAGTGGCCGGCGGCGCATTGCCGGTGACGGCGAAGGCGGGCGCGCAAAAGAGCACCCAAGTCAAGACAATGAATACAGCCTTCGGCAATGGCATTCCCTTAAGCGTGGCGGCTACCTATGAAGCGTGGCGGCTACACAGGGTAATTCTAGCAGTCAAAGGGAGGCGATAATGGCTCATGTAAAGAAAGGACAATTGAGCCCGGCGCGTTAATGGTGGAAGCACTTTCGCGAGACCAAGCGGTGGTTCTGGAGGTCGAAACGGCAAGCAGGGAAAGCGGATGTTGCCCGCCGGGTCAAGGACGACGCGGCAAACCCAAGATGTCATTGTGTCTTGCACAGCTAATACGCTGATATGTCAGCGATACTAGCTGCTTGTGAATTGTCAAAATCAAACGAATCACGGTATTAGTACCGCTAATATTTCCTCAAATTCCGCGGCCGAGGTGACGTGTCTATTTCTTCCGATGTAGGCATGCGAATTGATTCTGCCTCGCTCAACGTTCGAGCGGCGCGTTATGTTCCTTGGTTACGGTTAGTAAAAATTTCTCTATCGTGTGTGCTGCTATTTGCAGCGTTAGGTTATGTAATTGCTCACGGCGATCGGGCGGCGCTCGGGGTCGTCATATCGAATATATCTTGGGTCTCAATCTCGTTCGCCTGTACTTTATTGTTAACTGGAGCATTGTTGGCTTCACTTCGCTTGCAACTTGTCGCGCGAGACCTTGGCTATTCACTGAGCTTTCGTGATGCCGCGTCGGCTCTCGGCCTGGGTCATTTGATCGGGTCGCTTTTATTTAAAGTTATCGGGCAAGTGGCGGCGCGCGGCGCTTTTTTGTCGCGCCGTAACATCCCTGTATCGGGCACGATTATCGCCACGGGCTATGAAAGATTATTGGCACTTTTGGTTTCGTTGAGCCTTGCGGTAACTGGCGCGATATATCTTTTTGGTCACATTAGTTTCAATCGAGCCAACGGCGGCATGCTTGTAATCAAACTTGCGCTCGGAGTTTCTACGGCCGGACTCGGCGGCGCATTAATGAGTTGGTGGCCGCGGGTGAAATCTCAACTGCCACGACTTTCGGTGACTGCCGCATCAAGTGTTGTTCGCAATCTCGCGCTCTCGTTAATTATTCAAATAACCACAATGACTGCCTACGTCGTCCTAACAAAAAGTCTTGCTCCTGATTTGTCGACGACGAAACTCATGGCGGCATCGACGCTCGTTATGCTTGGCGCTAGCCTTCCGATTAGCCTAGCCGGATGGGGCATGCGCGAAATGAGCGCGATCCTTGCATTGGGCGCCATCGGCGTCGGCGCCGAAGCTTCGCTTGCTATTGCCATCACGATCGGACTGTTAACAAATTTTGTAGTAGGCGCGATCACGCTAATAACGGTGGGCGCGCATTGGCCGACTCGGTGCAATGCTAGTGAGCAGTCATCACTGCGTTTCGACTACGGAATGCTTTTAGACTACGCAATTCCACTAGCAGCATGTTCGGCGATTTTTATTCAAGCCTTCTTACCGATGAAGAGGGGTCCAATTAACGTCAACCTAGCGGATCCTCTTGCGATTATTGGCGGCTGTCTGTTCGTCGCCCAAACATTGGCGCAAACAATGGCCAAGCTGGCGTCTGCCGTACCTTGACTATTACATCATTGCAGCAACCTTGGTAATCCTTTCCTCATTTTTGCATGGTCTCAGACAATTTGGTTGGACCGATTGGGCGTTCGCAAACAAGACGGTCGGCTGGTTCGTGCTTGTGGCATACGCGAGCACCGGAGCGCTCATTGTAAGCCGCGCGAAACGCGACGGCCTCGAGCTTTTGCTTCGCACCTATGCGGCCACCGCGCTGTCGATTGTGGCACTCAGCATCGTTTTGCTCATATTTTCTAGATCGGGCCTCCATTTTGCAAAATCACTCGTAAATCTGCCGCTCGATGGCTTTTCCGCGAATCGGAACGCCTTCGCATTTCAGTTGCTTTTAGCGGTGTGCGCGGTTTGCGCCGGCCGATGGCAAAAATCCGAACTTTGGTTAGGCTTTATTTTCGCGGGCCTCATGTTTGCCGGTTCGAGGGCCGCTTTACTCGGAGTGATTGTTGTTATCGCTTTAGCACTTTACGTGCGCGCGATGCCGCTGCGAAAGATTTTGGCAGCGGTCTTTTTGGCAACTGCACTTTTTTTGGTTATCGACTATGGCCCGGATCTATTTGCGTATTTGTATTCAATCGTTCTTGGACAAAAATTTATCACTGTTGGCGAGATAACACAGGTTGTTGTGTCGCCTGCTGATGACCTGCGCGTCCAAAGTTTGCTTGGCGGTTGGAAAATGTTTGCCTCGCATCCGATTATAGGTGCTGGTCTCGGTGCATTTATGAATCAACAATTGCGTGCCGGAAATGCGCTGATAATTCATTCCACGCCACTGTGGATATTAGCGGAAATGGGTTTGATCGGCTTTGTAATTTTCGCGACGCCGGTTGTTCGCATTTTTTTGATCGAAATGACCAACATCAGAAATCGAGATCTTGCTGGCAATTTGTTGATCTTAATTATTGCAGCGTTTGGCGTGGTTTCGAACGCCCACGAAATGTTGTATCAACGGGCATTCTGGCTGCTGCTCGGCGCAGCGCTTGCCTGCACGCAAAGCAGCACTAGTAGTTCTAGCAACAGAATTCAATTGTAATTTTTTAACACGCGTCGGGTTTATCGATCAGCGCGTTGCGTGACCCGCGGAGGGCTGCGCCCCCTAGCGCGCCAACACCGACCACATAAATCCATCCCTCGGTAAAATCGGAGAGGTGAGAATTGACCAGGCAACTGAAGATATTCTGAGCCACAACGAGAAAGCCGAACCACTCGATCATTCCTAAATTGCGAAATAATAATAAATGCGCGATCCACATAGCCCAGAGGGCGAGAGCACCTAAAATTCCGAGCTGAATAGCAACCGTGAGCGTCTGGTTGTGCGGATTATTGGTAATGACTGCGTCAATGCCAGACTTGCCGATAGAAGACGTTTCAAATTCGGCTCGTATAGTTCCCGTTCCATGCCCAACGATCGGAGCCTTAGCGATGATAGCAAGCGCTTTTTTGTAGAACTCAATCCTGAATGCCGAGGCGGTTATTTCGTTGGCGGTGGTACCGGCAGCAATCTGTGCAACGAAATTTTGGAAACGCGTTTGGAGGCTATGTGAAGAGGACCAGGCGACGACGCTTAATACTGCAATTGCTATCCCGGTAATGATTGCGCCGTGCCACCGGTAAAGCCTGAATGCGAAAAGTAAGAATAGAGCCGGCATTAGCAATATCGCTGTTCGGCTACTTACGACGTAGGCTAAGTTGCCAAGAAATAGGACCGCCAATGCAACAAAGATCACCGCGTGGCGCTTGTGTTGCCCGCGCCAAGCATCGAAAGCTGCGTAGATCAGGCCTAAGGCGCAAAGTTGAAAAATTGCAATTTGCGAGATGTAATCATGAACGGGGACGCCCTCCCATTTCCTCCAAATTGAATCCGCCCATGGCCGATAAAAAACCGGCAACCACGAAATGAGCGCAAGAACAATCGAACTGGCTAAAAAGCTGATTGTCACCCAGTGTATTCTTTCCGATCGGCGAAATTGAAACAAGAGTAGCGGAATTACCAACAGCTTGTGGTAGCTGCCGAGTGCCGAAAACCGCTCAGAGACGGTGACATCCGCCCAAAATATGCCGACGAATGCAAAAAGCCACAATAGAACGGGTAAGCCGCCAGCCGACGTTACAAGCTCTTGTCGAAGACCGGGCCATGACAATGTGGGGATCACAGCAACGAGCCAAATAACGACAAGAATGCTCGTCGCTGACGTTGACCATGGGAGAGAAGCCGCAATCGCGGCGGCGAGCCCATCAGCGGTTCGATCCAGATTTGTCTTGGTGAGCTTTTGCAACGCAGGTTGAATGTCAGATTCTCGAGTGGCTTGTCTAGATGTGGCGTTAGGTCTGTTTTTGACTAAAATCAGGCATGGGTTGTCTAGCGCGCGGGGTGGAGCGGACATCGAGCATTTCCCGGCATTAGGAACCTATTTAAAACGATGGGAGTGTCAGAAGACGGGTCAGTAGCTGATCTGGGCTCTTGAGTTTTTTTTTGTCACTCGACTAAAATTTGACGGAGCGGGACGATATTGGGGGTAGCCATGCAGCTTCCTATAATTGGCCAAAAGAGAGCTGGTCTGCTCTTTGTAGCTGCAGGCTAGCTTATCTTTCTCTGGCAGATCGGCTAAATCCATTCGAACGATAGGCGGTGCATTGTCAAAAACCTATAATCGGCTGTATGTCATTGGCGATATTCACGGCCGTCTAGATCTTCTCGATCAATTGATTGCCGCTATCGGCCGCGACGTCGAGGCGAACGGCGCTGAAGCGCTAACTGTTACCGTCGGCGACTATATCGATCGGGGAACCTGACTCACGCGGCGTGCTCGATCGGTTAGCCAATAATCCGTTTCCGACGCCCTACCTTGCGCTCAAGGGCAACCACGAGGCCTTGCTCGCAGCTTTTCTCGAGGACCCTGTCGTGGGGCTGCAGTGGCGCACGATAGGCGGCCTCGAAACACTGCATTCGTACGGCGTGCCAGTTAAGTCCCTTATGATCGGAAAAAACTACGAGGAAGCCGCGGCTCAATTGCGTGCCGCTCTGCCAGCGGCGCATTTGGCTTTTATACGATCGCTAAAGTGTTCGTACACCCACGGAAAATATTTTATATGCCATGCAGGCGTACGGCCCGGCGTGCCACTCGAGCGGCAGCGTGAAAGTGATTTGATTTGGATCCGCGACGAGTTTTTGCGTAGCAAATCGGATTTTGGCAAGATTGTCGTGCACGGCCACACGACTACGCCGGAGCCGGAAGTGCTTCCCAATCGAATCAATATATACACCGGCGCATTCGCGGACAGAGCATCTTTGAAGTGGGTATCAATGGTCAATCATTTGATTCGAAAGGAGTCGTCA